>MPLZ02202934.1_pt1 | contig 61946 bp, 52 predicted proteins | sample 1617311 | NCBI WGS metagenome assembly MPLZ02 (sample SAMN05944806, study PRJNA350692) | marine metagenome | biome: marine; feature: ODZ; material: water; isolation source: 160 m water sample filtered on 0.2 um supor filter | place: Pacific Ocean | collected 2012-04-08 | depth 160m m | reverse complement strand
CCACCGAGGCCGGGGTGCGCATCACCTCGAACGCCATCCAGGTCCACGGCGCGCTGGGGCTGAGCCGCGAGCTGCCCATCGAGCGCTATTTCCGCGACGCCCGCATGATGACCATCCCCGACGGCACCAGCCAGATCCAGACCCTGATCATCGGCCGCCAACGCCTCGGCGTGGCCGCCTTCGGGGACGCCGGGGGAGGTTAGCCGTCATTTGTCATCCCCGCGAAAGCGCTAAGGTATGCACACATCTTCGAGTGCCCAGCCACTTGAAGCATGGAGAGTTGACCACAGAGGCACAGAGAGGGTTCTCCGCGGGCGCTGTGGCGGAGCCTTCATGAGCCCACGCTTCCCACCGGGGCTCAACCTGAGTTTTGCCAGACGCCGTCCTTCCAAAGCAGGTGCCAAGACACCTCATTGGCGATCATGCCGACCGGACAACCAGCGCAATTAGACTCTTACGAAATCTCTGTGCCTCTGTGCCTCTGTGGTGAATCTACAGGGCTTTTCCACGGCTCAGCCGGTGCCAGGCCTGACCGGAACGTTAACAATGCGATGTGTGCATGCCTTGTCCCACAAAGGGGGAAGGGGGTGTTTGCTATCGCCGCCAGGGAGCTGAAACCATGAGCAGCACCATCATCGTCGAACACCGCGGCCCCGTGGCCTGGATCACGCTCAACCGGCCCCAGGCCATGAACGCCCTGACCATGCCGCTGATGCGCGAATTGGGCTCGGCGCTGGAAAGCCTCGAGGCCCATCCGGACGTCCGGGTGCTGGTGCTGACAGGTGCCGGCCGGGCTTTTTGCGGCGGCGCCGATCTCAAGGACGTGGCCGGCGCCACCCCGGGCGCCGCCATCGCCGCCTTCATCGAGGTGGCGAGGCCGGTGGTCAGCCATTTGGCCGCCTTCCCCAAGCCCGTCATCGCCGCCGTCAACGGCCTGGCGCTCGCCGGCGGTCTCGAACTGGTGCTGTGTTGCGATCTGGCGGTGGCCGCCGAAGGCGCCAAGCTGGGCGACGCCCATGCCAATTATGGTTTGATTCCGGCCGGCGGCGGCTCGGTGCGCCTGACCCGGCGCATCGGGCCGCAGCGCGCCAAATTGTTGCTCTTTACCGGCCGCTTCGTCAGCGCCCGCGAGGCGCTCGACCTCGACCTCGTGACCGCAGTCTGTGCCGACGCGGATCTTATGGACGAGGTTCAGGAACTGGCCCAGACCATCGCCGCCAAGAGCCCGCTGGGCCTCAAGCGCATGAAGTCGCTGGTCGCAGATGCCACGCGGCTCGACGAAGACGAAGCCCTGCGGGCCGAAGAACGCCTGGCCATCGAGCATTCCGATTCCGCCGACGCCCGAGAAGGCCTGGCCGCCTTCGGCGAAAAACGAAAACCCGTTTTCGAGGGCCGCTAAGCTGCCGACCGGCAGTTTCTTTTGTGATCGCGGCAGGTCCGCGGCTGGAGGCACTCCGGCCGCAGTGGCAGCGGGGCCAAAAAGTCGCTAATGACCCAGAGCCGACATTAGGTCGTCTGGAAGGAGGCCAAATACGTTTCAACCAAGGCAGCCTCAACAAGCCATCTTGCCACGCCCTGCTGCTCGATCTTACGCTACGCTTCACGCCAAACAGCAGGGCACAACCAAGCGCCAGACTCTCTCATAGGCGATGGACCATCTAACGAGGGCAGGCCGGAAACTCTTTTTTGGTTTGGCACTCCGCTGGACATCGGGATGGCAACATGGAACGCATCGACATTTCCCAGCTAACCTTCATTGGCCGCGATTTGGATCGACCGGAATGCGTCGCAGTCACACGGAAAGGCGAGATTTATTGTTCCGACCGGCGTGGCGGTGTCGCGCGTTTGCTCGGCAACGCAGCGCCGGAGCTTATTCTGGCCACCCAGGGGGACATCCCCGAAGGATTGATAACCAACGGTTTCTCGATGACGCCGGACGGCGGTTTCCTGCTAGCCAATCTCGCCGATTCAGGCGGGGTGTGGAAGCTGGCGCGCGATGGCACGTTAGAACCGTTCCTGATCGAGGTGGACGGAGTAACCCTGCCGTCCATCAATTTCGTCAATCGCGACGAGGCGGGACGGGTCTTCCTCGCGCTGGAAATGCTTCTTGGTGAAGGCGATGAAATCGGGCACGAGCGCGGCACTATCCTCCGGGCGGCCCTCGTCAAGGGCTTTGATGATGTCGTTGATTTGTCCGATAAGGCGGCGGTGGTCCTCGTCCACCGGCTTGTTTTCCAACTCGAATGATGGCGTCAGCTAGACCATGAAGGCCCCCGATGTCCCCGGCCGCGAATATACCACGACAGGGCCGGCCGGCGCATGGCGTCATTCAAGCGCGGCCGCCGCCTCCGGGGCCTCCGCTGCCACTCCGATCTCCGCGATTGCCAAGTTTCCCTCGGCTGCGCCATCCCCGGCCGCACCGGCCGCGCGGTGCAGCCGATAGCAATAGCCGCGCACCCGGCGCTCGTCCAAGGGCGTGCCGTCGTCGTAGAAGAAGAAGAACGGGATGTCCTTGCGGTAGCGCAACAGGCCTTCGGAAACCAGGCTCGAATCGCAGCCCCAGCAACTGGCCATGACGACGCCCTCGTAAAGCCCGGTCTCCCAGTTGTTGAGCACGCTGCCGACCTCGAAGGCGGCCGGTCCGTAGGTTGCCGGGTCGATCAGCTCCTCGGCCTTGGCGGCCGAGGCCTCGACGTTGGGCTGGGGCAGCCAGGGGTGGAGTTCGCCGACGCCAGCGTAGTAGCGGGCCTTGACCTTGGCCTGGGCCAGTACCATGGGTCGCACCCTCTCCAGCGTCGCCTTGCGGCCGAAAAGGAGATGGGGATGGCGCCGGCCGAGGTATTCGAAGAACTCGGTGATGGGTTCGACCACCAGGCGCAAGCCCTGTTCGCTCATGCGCAGGAAGAGGCCGGCGTTGGCCACGTCGTTGCCCTTGGTCATGCCGTCGCCCGAGACATAGACCTGGCGGAAGTCGCGGCTGCCTGTCCAGCCGGCGTCCATCTCGGCATAGCGCCGGCCGGCGTCGAGCAGCACTTCGCCTATTTCCGCCGATTTCTGCTCGAAGGCCGCCTGGCTGGCGGCGTCGTCGCCGTGGCGCACCTCGAGGATGTCGATCACTTTTTGGGCGCATTCGTCGAACAACGCCCGTGCCTCGCCCGCCCGGCCCTCGACGGGCAGGTGGTAGAGATAGAGCTGGCGCAAGAGATCCATGGCCGAGAGCCCGGCCCAGATCAGCATGGCCATGGCGGGATCGGAGCCGAATTTGAGGCCGTCGACGGAGACATTGCTGTCGAAACCCATCTTCTCGATGCTGATCTTGTCCTTGACGTCGTAGACGCCGCCCCGGCACATGCGGCCGGTGAGCTGCAGAAGCTCGGTCTGCTTGAGCGGCGGGTTATCTTCCAGGTAACTGCGGAAGGCGCCCCAGACGAGCTGATAGGACATGCACTCCTTGCCTGAGCAGTCGGCCTTGCCCACGCGCGTGGTTTCCTCGCTGATAACAGGCGCCGGTACCGCGTCGAAGCCATAGGCGCGGTAAACCGCGGCGAACGCCGGACCGAAATAATCGGTTACGCTGAGCACCACGTAATGCATGTCCGGATCCATGTAGGCGCCCTTCCTGCGCTTGGGATCGACGTATTCGATGGCCTTGGCATTGTCCGGCACCTGAGGTTCGGCATCGGCGCGGAACTGGTGCACGGATTGCAAAAATGCCTGGATGCGGGTGACGAACCCGGCCTCGCCGCCGTGGCCGTCGCTTTCCAGGATGGTGTGGGGATAGCCATCCAGCAGCGATTGGAAGATCTGTTCGGTAAACGACGACGGGCCGCAGCCGAAGGAGGCTAGCAGCACGGGGAAGGCATCACGCTTGTCGCGGGCGCAAACGGCTGCCCTCAGCGCTCGGTTGTCGTTGCCCCAGTAGGCTTTCCACAGACCCGGTGTGTCCTCGTCGACCGGGTAGCAGTCGACGGGCACGGCCATGGCGCCGTTGCGCCGGAGCAGCATGGGGATGTTGGCATTCGAGGCCCGGTCGCAGATGACGTGCAGGTGACCGGCCAGCACCACCGCCGGCACGTCGTTGGCCCGGGCGTAGGCGAGCGCCTGATGGCCGATCTCCATCAAGCCGGCTTCGTAGGCCAGCTGGGCCTCGGCAGCACGGGTCACGGCTTTGGCGATCTTGGCTGCGTCGACGCCCAATTCGGGCGCCACGCGCTCCAGCTCGGCCACCAACTCGGCTGTCTCCAGGCCGTCGCCGAAGGTGATGCAGGGCCGCACGATCTTGACGTCGCGGCCGCGCGAGATCAGCGATTGCTCTACCGTCTCGGGCATGGCCTGTTCGGTCAGGCAGGTCTGGCCGCCGCGGCCGTTGCCGGCCGAAATACGGAAGATCTTGGGGATCAGCAGGAGATCGACCTCGGCGTCGGTCACGGCGTGGGCGATCTTCACCGGACCGCAGGAATCGAAGCTGTTGCAGAGCTGCTCCCCGGCCGCCAGCGAGTTTTTGTCAGAGCGCAACAGCTTGACCGAGAACCCCAGCTCTTCGGCGAAGGCGGCGAGCCACGGCACGTGCCCGGATATGGCACCGATATCGGGAACGCCAAGCAGGGCGGCACCGGGGCGTTCTTGCACGAAGCCGTCGATCAGCTCCTCGCGCAGCTCGAAAGGATTGGGTGCCTCCTTGGCCAGCTTGGGCTGGGTCTTGGTCGAGACCTCGAACTTGGGGCAGGCCCCGCCCGAGACCGCCTGACGGCTGGTCTCGCCGACCTGAATGGTGGTGCGCTCGATGGGGCAGAGGATCTGGCAATCGGCGTCGCGGCACTGAAACTCCGAACGATCCGTGATCTCGGCATCACAGATGCCTTTTAGATTCAGTGCGGCGGCGGCTTGCAGGGCCGGGGCTCCCATCTGCTCGATGGCGCACAGGCCGATACCCCAAGCCCCCATGGCGCCCGGGTTGGGCGGCACCACGATCTCGCGCCCCGTCACCGCCGCCAGGGTCCAGGCCAGCGAGGGATTGGAAGCCGGCTTGCCTTGGAAGAAGACGCGCTGGCCCAGCGTGCGCTGGCCCATGACGCGGTTGAGGTAGTTGTGGATCACCGAATACTGGAAGCCGGCGAAGATGTCGTCACGGCCAAAGCCTTCCTTGACCGCCAGCGCCGCCGCGTCGGCCACAAAGACGGTGCACATCTGGCCCAACTCGGGCGGCCGCCGGGCCGCCGAGGCCTGATCGACGAAATCCTGGATGTCGTGCACGTCGTAAAGATTGGCCTGTTCTTCCAGGAACGAGCCGGTGCCGGCCGAGCAGGCCTTGTTCATGTCGCTCTCGACGATGCGGCCGCCCTGGACGCGGATGTACTTGGCATCCTGGCCGCCGATCTCGATGACCGAAAGGTCGGCGCCATCATCGACATCGCAGCGGCTGGCAGCCGTGGCGTGGGCCACGATTTCGTTGAGCACGACGATGTTGTCGCTGTCGGGATAGACGGCTCGCAGCAGCGTCGCCACCGCTTCGCGGCCCGAGCCGGTAACGCCGATGGCACGTACGTCGGATTCGGTCTTTTCCAACAAGGCTGCCACCAGTCGCCGCGCCGCATCGACCGGGTTGCCGCGCGTGCTGTCGTAGACGTCCAGCACCACCTCGCCCGTCTCGATCGAGGTCAACACAGCCTTGGCGCCGGTCGAACCCAGATCGAGGCCAAGTATGGCGGGCTCATCAGCGGCGCCTTCGGGGATCAAGGGCTCGGCCATAATCGTCACGTTGTCACGCAGGTTGCTGGCCGGTTCCAGTACTTGAAAGCGGTTTTCGCCGGCCTGGATCAGCTCGACCGGATCGGCCGGCAAAGTCGCAGGCGGCGCGCCGCGTGCCTGCTGAGCGGCGATGGCGGCGGCGCCGGCGGCCTCGAAGCACTCTGCCAGGGGCGGGCTTTTGACGGCTTCGCCCAAGATCTCCTCGAAGGCCTGGCGCACCGAAGCGATGCACGACGGGCCGCCCATCAGATAGACCGGTCCTTCGACCTGGTTGCGGCCGAGCAGCGAGCGGGTGTTGCGCGCCACCGAGCCGAAATAGCCCTTGAAGAGCTCGCCCGTGGGCTTGCCCTGGTTGGCGAAGTGGGTCATCTCGGATTTGGCGAAGACGGTGCAGCGCGCCGTGATGGGGATGGCATCGCCGGCCAGCAAGGCCATCTGATCGGCCTCTTCGATGCCCAGGCCGAAACGTTCGGCGATCTTCTGGATGTTCTCGCCGGTGCCCGACGAGCACTTGTCGTTCTCGAGGAATTGGTAAAGGTACTTGCTGCCGCCGTTGGTCGTGGCCCGGCGGCTCAGCACGCCGTAGCCCCGCGCACCGATGCTGACCAGGTTGAGCGCACCCTCGAGCTTGGGCGATAATTCCAGCGCCGCTTCCTGGCAGCTGTCCTCGGGCAATACCAGCACCGGGCTCCGTAGCTCGTCGGCATAGACGCCGGTGGCCGCCAAGGCAGCGCACGAGGCCACGTCGTTATCGCGGTACCAGGCCTGGAAAAGGCCCATGGGGTCGCCCTCATGCAGCGCGTAGCGCTTGTCCTCGAATGTCACCTTGCCGTCGCCGCCGACCGTGGCGATGACGAAACCCACCGAAGCCGTACCGAGATCGCAACCCGCTATTCTCACAGCAAATCTCCCCGCTAGCCCCCGGCTGGACCCTAACAAACTAAGTTGCGTCATGCAACTTTAGTTTATGGCAGGTCCTCGGTAGTTTCCTCGAAGCCGATGTCGTGGCTCTCCAGCTCGTCCAGGATCGGCCCGTAGAACTGCTTGGTTACCGGGACATGCAGGCCGGGGCCCTCGATCTTGCCCTCGATGACCAGGCGCACCGCCATGGCAGCCGGCAGGCCGACGGTGCGGGCCATCGAAGAATCGCCGTCGGCCTGGCCGTAGTCGATCATCGTCGCCGTGGTGCGCTGGCGCCGGCCGTCGGGGTATTCGGCATCGAAAGTATGCACTTGCACCAGGATATCGCGCTCGCCCGGCCGGAAGGGCATGGTCTCCAGCATGCGTTCGGAGAGCACGTCGAGCGCCGTCGTCGGCTGGCCGGCACCGGGGATGGCGGTAGTCTCGAACAAGCCCAGCCATGCCAGGTTGTCGAGCGCCGCCGCCTCCGGCGCCAGCCCCAACTGGGCCGCCACGCCGGTCCGAACGTCGGCGCTGGCGGAATCGCTGAGAAACGATGCCGTGTAATCGGCATAGGTGGTGCCGGCGGCATAGGTCACCGGCTTTTCGTTGAGGATGCCTAAGTCGACGATGGCCTTCAAGGTGTCGCACCAGCCCGGATAGCGTAGCGTGCCGCGATACATGGTTCGCACGCCCTCGAGCCCGTAGACCTCGATATAGTCGAGCGAATTGCGGTTGGGGAAGCCTTCCAGCTCGCCCAGGCTCTCGACGGGAAGCAAATGGAAATCGCCGAACAGCTCCGGCCCCGGGGTCTCGATGGTTTTGCCGTCTTCGAGATAGAGGGCGTCGTTGGCGGCTGCCGTCAGCACGCCGCGTGGGCTCCAGGAGAACTTGTAGCCAAACGGGTTGTCGTTGGCCTCGGGCGCCGGCAAGCCGCCGCAATAGGATCTGAAACCCGTGACCTGGCCGCCGCCATCGCGAATGCGGTCGATGGTGCGCATGGCCGCCATGTGGTCGAGGCCAGGGTCGACGCCGACCTCGTTGACGATGATCACCCCGGCGGCCCGGGCCGGGCCGTCGAGCTGGCGCATGGCCGGCGTCGAATAGCTGGTCGTCACCATGTGCTTCTGGTGCTCCACGCAAAGCGCCGCCACGGCGGTGTGCAGCCTGGGCGGCAGCAGGCTGATGGCCAGGTCGTGAGACTTGATAAGCTCGGCCATGGCCCCGCCATCGTCGGCATCGAGCGCCAGCGTCGTGCCGTCGGCGTGGCCGGCCACCATGGCGTCCGCCTTGGCCTTGGTGCGGCTGGCAACGGTCAAGCTCACGCCTTCCAGATCGAGCAGGTAGCGCACCAGCGGCCGGGCCACCAGGCCGGCCCCAAGAAGCAAGATCCTTTTCATAGCGATTCCTCCAGGTAGCGATAACGCCCGGTCAGTTTGCCCCGGTAGACGATGGTGGCGTTTTGCAGGGCCGGCGGCAAGCCGCTCTCATCGAGCGGGGCCGAAAAATCGGCCTTCGCCAGGGCCGGGATCAGAGGCCGGAGCGCCCGGCTGAAATCGACCGAAGCATCCACCGGCAGCTCGCAGGGCAGCGTATCGACGGCCAGGATGACCGGCCCCTCACCGGCGATACCGTCGATCACGGATTCCGTCAGGGGCTCGAATACGTACGCGGGTTCTCCCGGATCCGTGGCTTTCACGGTGCACTCGATGGCGCCTTCGATGTCGCAGCTGATGTCGGCGATGAGACAGAGCCTGGGCACGGCCTCGCCTTGGTAAAGCGCGGCCAGGTCCTGGCGGCTGACCAGCCGGGGGTATCTGGCTTCCCAGTAGATGCCGTTGACCAGCAGGGTCAGGTGAGGAAGGTAGTCGGCGAAGCGGCCGCGGTAGAGCTCGGGCCGGTCGTAATATTCCTGCAGCTCGAAGGCGCCGCCGTCCCGGCGCACCACCATGTCCTCTTCGCGGAAGACGGTTTTGAGGCAAGTGTCACCGGCACCCGGCAGGTCTTGCGGCGCTACTTCCGTGGCCGGCAGCAAATCGAAGATCTCCTGGGCGCCCTGCGAGACGTGGCCGTAGCCGGCGAAGCCGCAGACCAGCGGCCGGCAGGCCTCGGGCAGGCCGTCCTTATCCAGGCGCGCACCGGCCTCGGCCACGGCCGCCTTGGCGGCTTCAGCGTCGGGGTAGTCGATCGCCTGCTTGATGCCGGCGAACGGCGTCTCCAGGCCTTCCAACTGCCAGCGCCGGCCCAGCAGCCAGAGCGCGTCGATCATGCCGGCCAACCCGGCATGGCGCCCGAAGAAGACGCTGCGCCGCCCCGCCCCGTCGACGATCAGTTCGTAATCGATAAGCGTGCAGCCCAGTTCCAGCAAGCGCCGCAGCATGGCCATGTTGTAGGGCTGGCCCTTGATGGTGTGGGAGAAGAAGACGTAGACACGGCCGGGCTCGAGCTCGGCTTCGGGGATTTCCTTGACCCCCAGTACGATCGGGCTTTGCAGCGGCCCGGCCACGACGCTGGCCCCGGCGGCCTGGAATTCTTCCGCCGCAAAGGCCCGGGTCGGCGATTGCTGGACCTCGAAAGCGATGCCGTGTTCGGCCACCAGGGCGCCGACATCGGCCGGCACCAGCGGCACGCGGCGCTCCCACTGGCTTTTGTTTTCGTGGCGAATGCCGATCATGGGCGGGCGGGCTCGGGCGGGCTCAACGGTCTTCGAGAATGCGGATGACCTCGGCGATCTGGTCGCCGGAATAGACCGGCATGTAGCGCCGCCGGATCGAGGCCACGTAGGCCGGCCCGCGCGGCGAGCGCACGATTTCGACCAGGTCGCCGAAAAGATCGTGTATGCGGCCCAATTCCTGGTTCAGGGCCACCACCTCGCCGGGCTCGACGGCGGGCTCGAACAAACCGCCAACCTGGCTATAGACCAGCGGCGCGTCGTCCATCAGGCGGTATTTCTTTTGTTTGCGCGGCCGGCCCGGCAGGATTCCCATGGCCCGGGCGACGCCGTTCAAGGCCGAGAGATAGTTCTCGAGGTGCGCCTCCGGAACCTGGGCGCCACCTCCGCATTCGACGATCAGGGCCGGCAGTCCCTGCTGGGTGAGGTTGGTGAACATGGTGCCGGCCAGCCAGCTATCGGTCGAGGCCCAGATGTCCGGCGTACCGGCGGCCCGGGCCAATTGCCCGGCGCGCTGTGCCGTTGCCGAGCCGTCGTTCCAATAAAGCGCATAAAAGGGCACGAACGAGCGGTCGCCGCCCGAATGCAGGTCCAGCACGGCATCGGCGCAACGCTTGGCGTTGCGAAACAGGATATTGGCCGTCTGCCGGGAATGGGGCCCGGCAGGGTCACCGGGGAAGACCCGGTTCAGGTTTTCCCCATCGATCGGGGTGTTGCGGCTGTAGCCGCGAAACGACGTCGGGTTGGCCGTCATGACGGCCACGATAGTGCCGGTAATGGTTTTCAGGTCGAGCTTGTCGAGGAAGCGGAGCAGCGCCACCGGTCCGCCCACTTCGGGGCCGTGCACGCAGCACTGCACCCACAGCACCGGCCCGGCCCGGCTGCCGCTGGCGATGATCACCGGCGAGGAAATGTCGCTGTCGGGATAGGCGCCCAGCACCAGGCGGCCCTTGGTCCGCCGGCCGCGCCTGGCAACCGCCGTGCCCACCTTCAGGGCGGTTTTTGTTTTTGCTTTGGCTCTTGCTTTGACTGCCATCACCGGTCCTCCAGCACGTCGATGGTCTCGGCCACCATGGCCCCGGAATAGACGGGCAAATAAGGTCGCACCAGGGCCGCCACGTAGGCCGGGCCGTTGGGTGATTTGAGTTCCTCGATGATGCGGCCGTGGGGGTCCATGATGCGGCCGAAGATCTGACCTTTCTTGACCACGCTGCCGACCTCGACGGCGGGCAGGAAGTAGCCGCCGCGCTTGTTGAAGACCAGCAGGCACTCGCCGACCACGCGGTATTTCTTCTGCGTGGGCGGCCGTCCGGGCAGGATGCCCATGGCCTTCGCCACACCGCTTACGGTGTTGACGTAATTGTCGATGTGGGCCTCGGGGACTTGGCCGCCGCCACCGCATTCGACGATCAGCGCTGGTTTTCCCTGCCGCGTGTAGTTGGCCATCATGCAGCCACCCAGCCAGGCATCGCGCGAGGCCCAAATGTCGGGCGTGGCGGCGGCTCGGGCCAGGCGTGCCGACTGGTTGCCCGCCTCGGAGCCGTCGTTCCAATAGATGGCATAGAACGGCACTTCGGCCTCGTCGCCGCCGGAATGCAGATCGATCATGGCGTCCGACACGGCCATCGCGGTCTTGAAGAGCGTGTGGGCTGCCTGGCGCGAATGGGGGCCCTTGGCATCGCCGGGAAAGAGCCGGTTCAAATTCTCGCCGTCCAGCGGCGTGTTGCGGGCAAAGCCGCGAAAGGCCGTGGGGTTGGTGGCCATGATGGCGATGATGGTGCCGCTCATCTTGGCAGGGTCGAGCTTTTTGAAAAGCCGCAAGAGGCCCATGGCGCCACCCACCTCGGTGCCATGGATGCAGGCCTGGACCCACAGCACGGGCCCCGGCTTGGCGCCGCACATGATGTTGACCGGCGTCGTTATGGGGGCGTCGGGATAGTGCCCCAGCACCAGCTCGCCCTTCGTCCAGCGGCCCCGCCGGGCCACGGCCGTGCCGACCTGCAAGGCTCTTGCTTTTGCCATTTTCGTTTCCTCCGTTAACGCACCGGTTTGGCTTTTTCCAGGTTCCTGACGTCCTCGATCACCGCCCCCAGCAGCTCGAGATAGCCCTCGACGATGCGCTCGCCCTTCTCCAGGGTGGCCAGGCTGGCGTCTCCCATGATACCCGAGGGCGTGAGGCAGATGGTCGGCGGCAGGCCGTAGGTCACAACTCCCACCATCTCGCCGCCCTTGGCGTAATAGCGTTTGTAGTAGTTCTCGAAGTAAGGCGTGACGACGCGCTCGATCTTGTCCATCTGCACCAGGTCGGGCCGAATCGCCAGGGTCTTGGAAGTCTCGCCCTCGTCGGCGTGATAATGAATACCCGATTCGCAGACCTCGCTTGCCGCCCGGGTCGAGAGCGCCCCGGAATAGGTGTGCCCGATCACCGCATCAGCCATCACCTTGCGCGCCTTGATGGCGGCCACGTCGATGGTGTCGTTGTTGCCGCCGTGGCCGTTGACGATGAGAAAGCGGCGAAAGCCATTGTGGTAGAGGCTGCGCAGGATATCGAGGGTAAGGGCGATTAGGGTCTCGGGCTCGAGCGTCACCGAGCCCGGGAAATCGATGTGGTTGTGCGAGACGCCATAGCGCACGCAGGGCGCCACCAGCGCGCCGCCCTGATTTTCAGCGGCTTTGGTACAGAGGTGGTCGACGTTGATCGCATCGGTGCCCAGCGGCAGGTGGGGGCCGTGCTGCTCGGTCGAGCCGACCGGCAGGATGACCACCACGTCGGGATCCTGCTCAACGATCTCGGCCGCCCGCATCCAGGTGATTTCATCCAAGCGTACGGACATGGCAAACCCTTCCTCTCGGTTGTTTCAGTGCGGCAGCGCCTTGCCACCGGCCGCTACCAAACGGCCTCCGATCAGCACCCGGCGCATGTTGCCCGCGGATTCCAGCAGGCTGGGGTCGGCCGCGACATCGCCCTCGACGACGATCAGATCGCCCAGCTTGCCGGCCGCCAGCGTGCCTGTCCGGTCCTCCACCCGCAACAGCCTGGCCGTGTTCTGGGTCGCCACCTGGATGGCCTCGAGCACGCTGAGACCGCATTTGACAAGCTGCACGATCTCGCGCCCGGCCGAGCCATGCGGCGTCAGCAGCGATCCGGCATCGGTGCCCGAAGCGATGTTGGCCCCGATGGAATGGGCGTGCTTGACGTATTCGTGGTGCTTCGAGGTGCGCTCGCGGACGTTCTCGATCATGAATTCGGCCAACCCCACCTGCGCCCCATAGACCAGGATGCGGTCCATCACGGTCAGCGTCGGCACCAGGAAGGTGCCCGAGGCGCGGGCCTTTTCGGCGCATTCCTCGTCGAAGTGCATGCCGTGTTCGATGGAGCTTACGCCGGCTTCAATGCAGCGCAGAATGGCGGGCTTGTTGTGGGCGTGCACCGCCACTGGCAGCGCCATCATATTCGCCGTCTCCAGGGCCACGGAGAATTCGTCGGGCGAGAATTCTTCTGCGTCGAGACGGCCGTGGGGATCGACCACGCCGCCGGTCTGAAAGAGCTTGATCCAGGTGGCGCCGGCCCGGGCCTGGCGCCTGATACCGGCCCGCACGGCATCGGGGCCGTCGACCACGTCGCAGATCTCGCCGTGGTCCTGCTTCAGCCAACACGGCATGATCTGACCGTGGCCGCCGGTCGCCGTCAGGCCCATGCCGCAAGGGTGCACCCGGGGGCCGATCAGGCGGCCCGAGTTGATGGCGTTGCGGGCCGCGATATCGAGATGCGCCAAGTCGCCGACGGTGCGGATGGTGGTGACGCCGGCGGCCACCGTGTCGATCAGATTGCGCGAAACCTCGAAGGCGGCCTCGCCGATGGGCCGGGCGATCACTTCTTGTACGAGGTCGTTGGGCGCGGACATGGATATGTGGACGTGGACGTCCATCAGGCCGGGCAGCACGCTGGCGCCGTCGGCCTCGACAATCTCGGCTGCCTTAGGCAGTTTCTTGCCGGACTTGGGCCCGGCATAACTGATGTTGCCGTCCTCGATCAACACCAGGGCATCGGCCAGCGGCTCGGTGCCCGTACCGTCGATCAATTGCCCGCCAACCACGGCTACTGTTGCGGCCATCTCAGACCTCCCTGGGATCTAGCCCGATATGGACCATGGTCATGCCGTTGGGCATCAGGGGGCCGGCGTTTATGGCCAGCACGATGCCGGGGTGGGGGCTTAAGGCTTCGCCATCGGGCTCGCCGTAGAGATCGAAATAGTGGCCCAGCACGGTGCCTTCCTCAAGCAGGTCGCCACAGCGCACGGCGGGTTGAAAGAGCCCACCCCTGGTCGAGTTGACCCAGGCGAAGTTGGAAAAATAGTTGAGCGGCCCGTAATCCGTGACCGGGCCTTCCAGCAGCCCCACCTGGCGCAGTACGTTGCGCAGGCGTTCGCAACAATCGGCCACCAATTCGGGCGAGAAGGCCGGGCCCTTGCCACCGGCCTCGATAAGGTAGCTGGGAATACCGTCCTTGGCCGCCGTCATCAGGGCCGAACCGGCGAGGATATCCATCGGTGCCGGCAGCGTGCTCTTGAAGCCGAAGGCCCGGGCCATGGCCTCGGACTTCGTACCCACCTCGCCCTCGGCATCGGCATAAAGCGCCCACTTCACGTCCGGCGTCATGGCGGTGTGGAAATCGACCAGGCAATCGGCGTGCTGTTTGAGTTGGCTGTAGATGGCGTGGGCCATCTGCTCGGTCAGCGAGCCGTCCGGCTTGCCCGGGAAAACCCGGTTGAGATCGCTGCCGCCGTAGCCCTCGAAGGGGCTGACACGCTGCTTTTTGCGAAAGGCCGTGAGGTTGAGGATGGGCAGCGCCACCACGGTGCCGGAAAGGGCCCCTGGATCGAGGCCGCGGAAAAGTTCGTGAATGACGTAGGTGCCGCAGTATTCGTTGCCGTGCACGCAGCCATGCAGCCACAGCGTCGGCCCCTCCTTGCTGCCTTGGGCGATCATCACCGGAATTTGCACCGGCCTGCCATCAGGCAGGTCGCCGACCCTGAGATGCCCCTTGGCGATGCTGTTGGCCTGGGATGTTGCCGTACCGATTGAGATTTTCTTCATCTGTTCAGACCTCTTTGGGATCCAGGCCGATATGCACCAGGATGTCGCCCGATGGCATCAACGGTCCCACGCTCACGGCCAGCACGATGCCGGCGTAGGGGCTTAGCTTTTCCTCCACCAGATCGCCGAAGACGTCGTAGAAACGGCCGATCAGGGTGCCTTCCTCGATGGCATCGCCGCAGCGCACGGCAGCCTGGAAGAGGCCGCCGCGGGTCGAGTTGACCCAGGCGAAATTGGAGAAGTAGGTAAGCGGCCCGTAATCCGTGACCTCGCCCGGCAGCATGTCCAGATGGCGCAGCACGTTTTGCAGGCGCTCCGCTCCTTCCAGCACGGTCTCGCGGTCGAAGGCCGGCCCCAGGCCGCCAGCCTCGACGATGTAGCTCGGGATGCCGTCGGCGGCGGCCGTCATCAGGGCCGAGCCGCCCAGGATGTCGGTGGGGGCGGGGAGCGTGTGCTTGATGCCGAAGGCCCGGGCCAGGCCCTCGGCCTTCTTGCCCACCTCGCCGTCGGCGTTGGCATAAAGCGCCCAGCGTGTGTCGCTGGTCAGCGCGGTGTGGAAATCGATCAGGTAATCGGCGTGGGCCTTGAGCTGGCTGTAGATGGCATGGGCCATCTGGTCGGTCAGCGAGCCGCCCGGGTTGCCGGGAAAGCAGCGGTTGAGATCGCCGTGGCTGAAGCTCTCGAAGGGGCTCATGCGATGCACCACATGGCTGCCCGTGAGATTGAGGAAAGGCAGGGCCACGACGGTGCCGCTCATGTCCTCGGGCTTCAGGTTCCGCATCACTTCGTGGATGATGTAGGAGCCGCAATATTCGTCGCCGTGGACGCAGCCATTGAGCCACAGCACAGGCCCCTGGCCTTTGCCACGCGCGATGATGACGGGAATGGCAATGGGCTCGCCGTCGGGCATGTCGCCGATTCTCAGATCTCCCTTGCTGATCCCCACCGCTTCGGAGACTGCCGTGCCGATTTCGATTTTTTCCATGTTCTCTGCCTCGTCTCTTTGTCTTGTACGGCGCCGGTACTAGACGCGCAGGATTTTCCGCAGCCCCACCAGGCGCTCGATGACCAGGCCCAGGACCACGATGAGCAGGATCTGTACGGTGGTGATCGCCGCCACCACGGGCGTCGTCTCCCATTGCATGTAGGAGAAGATTTCGATGGGCAACGTGGTGCGCCCGGGTCCCGAGAGGAAGAGCGAGATGTAGACGTCGCCGAAGGAGACGATGAATGCGAAGATCAGGGCCGACAGCATGCCAGGCGCAGCCAGCGGAATGACCACCTCGACCATGGTGCGCAAGCGCGATGCCCCCAGCGTCCTGGCGGCCAGTTCGAGCTGCAGATCGACGCCCTCGAGGCTGGCGATGATGCCGGCGATGGTGAAGGGCAGGCAGATCATGATGTGGCCGAAGATGAGGCCGCCGAGCTCGGGGAAGGGCACCACGGTGAGTGCCAGCAGCAACGAAATGCTGATCAAGATATGGGGAATCATGATCGGCAGGAGCGCCAGGGACTGGCCCACTTCGCGGCGCTTGCCGAGCAAACGGACGATGCCGTAGGCCGAGAGAAAACCGATGACGGTGGCGCCGACGGCCGATACCAGCCCCAGCCAGAGGCTGAATTTGAAGGCGTCGACGAAGCCCGAGCTTTCCAGGAAAACGCCGTACCAGCGCAGCGAAAATCCGCGCGGCGGAAAGACGTTGGCTTCGGTCGGATTGAAAGACGTGAAGACGACGATCAGGATCGGCGCCAACAAAAAGAAATAGATGGCGGTGATGTAGCTGCCCATGGCCAGGCGCCGGACTGGGGCCCCGCTCCAGCGCCGCGAGCGCTCCGAGCGTTCGGCCAGGCTGCCCCTGCGGTGACCTGTGGCGGCCGGCGGCGGCACTTCGGTTTCGTCAAGCTGCACGGTTCCGCCCCCCACGGAAATAGAGGAAGATGATGGAGAACTGGCAGAGCACCAGGATCGAGGCGATGGCCGAGGCGAAGGGCCAATTGAGGATGGTCAGCACCAGCTCGTAGATCATCTGGCCCAGCATGCGGACTTCCTTGCCGCCCAACAACTCGGGCGTCACCACGGCACCGGCGGTTAGCGTGAAGACCAGGGCCGAACCCATCAGAATGCCCGAGCGGCTCAAGGGCAGCGTCACTTCGATGAAGGTGCGCAGTCTGCCGGCGCCCAGCGTGGCGGCCGCTTTCTCGACGTTGGGGTCCTGGCTGGCCAGCGACGAGAACAGGGGAAACACCATGTAGGGCATGAGGATGTGCACCAGCGCCACCAGCACCGCCAACTCGGTCTCGAGGATCTTGACCGGAGCATCCACCAGGCCGGTCCATTGCAGAACCTGATTGACCGTGCCCTGCCTGCCCAGCAGCACGATCCAGCCGTAGGTGCGCACGATGACGCCGGTCATCAGCGGTGCGATCACCAGGAACATCAGGACGCCGCGCCAGACGCTTTGCGTCCGCGCCAGGAAGTAGGCCAGGGGATAGCCCAGCAGCAAGCTGAAAAGCGCCGTCAGGCCGGCAATCTTGAGGGTGCGAAAGATGATTGCCCGGTAGTAGTCGTCGCCCAACAGGCGCAAGAAGTTGTCGCCGGTCACGGTCACCACGTAGAGCTCGAGGGGCGAATACTTGAACACGCTCATGGCCAGGAAAAAGCTGATCGGCGCGATCAGAAATATCAGATAAAGCACCGTGATCGGCGCGAACATGGCGATGGCGTATCTGCCGCTGCCTTCCACGCTCAATCCTCCCTGGGCAGCACCCGGCAATCGGGCAGGCTGACCCAAACCGTGGCGTCGGCGGGAATGTCGCGGTACCGCGGCAGGCTGGGTTTGGTGCAGACCAGTTCGTCGCCGCTGGTGGTACGGAGCCTGAAGCTTATGAGATCGCCGGAAAAGACCCGCTTGGTCACCGCCGCCTCGATGCCGCTTGCCTCGGTGCCATGCTCCAGGGCAACCTCCACCCGTTCGGGCCGCACCATGAGATAGACCCTGTCGCCGATCTCGAATTCGCCGGCCACGGCCTGGCCCTCATGGCGCTTTCCCAGGCTGGCATCGACCGTGACCTTGGCGCCGTTGAGGGCGGCCACGGTGCCGGCGATGAGATTTGTGTCGCCGATGAACTCGGCGGCAAAGCGGGTGACGGGATTGTCGTAAAGCTCCTCGGGCGCCCCGATCTGCTCGATATGGCCTTCGTTGAGCAGCACCACCCGGTCGGACATCTCGAAGGCTTCGTCCTGGTCGTGGGTGACGAAGACCGTGGCGATGCCGAGACGCTGCTGCAGATCCCTGAGATCAATCCGCATGCGCTTGCGCAGCACGGCGTCGAGGTTCGAAAGCGGCTCGTCGAGCAGCAGCAGCGTGGGCTCGATGACCAACGCCCGGGCCAGGGCCACGCGCTGGCGCTGGCCGCCGCTGAGCTGGTCGGGATAGCGCCCGTCGACCCCGGGCAGGCCGACCAGTTCGAGCATCGCGATGACGCGTTCCCTGATATCGTCACGCGCCACCTTGCGCATGCGCAGCCCAAAGGCGACGTTGTCGAAAATCGATTTGTGGGGGAACAAAGCGTAGTTCTGGAACACCAGTCCCATGTCCCGGTGTTGGGGATCGAGGCCGGTGATTTCCCGACCGCCAAGCGTGACGGTGCCGGAATTGGGGAACATCAGCCCGGCGATGATGTGCAGCGTCGTCGTCTTGCCACAACCCGACGGCCCCAGGAGGGTGAGGAACTCACTCTCCTCGACGTCGAAATCGACGGGTCCGACGCCGAGAGTCGCGCCATATTTCTTGAGCACGCCTCTCAGCTGCAGGATTGGTTTGGACATAGCCGTCCTCTGGGGGGGGCTATGCCGGACTAGCTGCCCGTCACCTCCTTGTCCCAACGGGTCTTGATCTGATCGCGGAACATGAACATGGCCATGTAGTCGAATTCCCGCTGGATACCGCCGAACGCCGAGAGCTCGGCCTCGGTCATTTCCAGCTTCTTGAGGTCGGCCGGCAGGTTGGCCATGGCCACACGGTTGGTCGGCGGGTAGCCGGTCAGCCGCGAGAAGGCGATCTGGTTCTCCGGGTCCAGCGTGTTATCGACGAATTTGTGGGCCAATTCCTCGCTGTCCTTGGGCCGATGGCTGACGATGGCGGTGTTGAAGATGAAGCTCAGCCCACCTTCCTTGGGTACCACGAACTCGACCGGGGCACCGGCCTTGGCCGCCTTTTCGATGCGCGCCCCGAAGTGCGGCGCTATCCAGACCTCTTCCGAAAGCAACATCTGGTGGGAGTGCTCGACGTTGTTGATGGTCTGGGATTTGTTGTCCTTGTAAAGTGCCGCCAGCTTCTTGATGCCGGGATCGACGTTGTCGGACGCTCCGCCGTTGAGCTGGTTGATGGCGTGGAAGACCTCCTGGCCCATCCAGGTCCATTTCGGGAAGGCCACCTTGCCGGCGAACTCGGGATCCCAGAGATCGTTCCAACTGGTGATCGGCCGCTTGATGCGCTTGGTGTTGACGGCCAGGCCATAGGGCGTGTGGATCTTGCCGGCGAGGAAGGGATAGCGAAACGCCGGATGTACGTCCTTGAGATTGGGTATGCGGCTTTCCTCCCACTTGACCAGGGCGTCCAAGGCACCGAGTTGGCTCGAGAAGTTCTGATTCTGGTGGATCAGGTCCCACTGCGGCCGGCGCCGCTGGGCGATGATCATGGGCTCGAAGCGCATGCCCTTTTTCCAGATCAGCTTGGCCCCGGTCTTCTTCTCGAAGGGAACGCCAAAGGAATCATTGAACCATTTATGCCAGGTGCCCCCGGCGAACAGAATGCGCAGTTCATTGGCGGCGGCGAAGGCGGGAACACCGCTCATCGCCATCATGGCCGCCAGACCGGCTCCGCCGCCGGCGGAATAGTCCAGGAATTTCCGGCGGCTGATGGGGTTGCTGGTAAATTTCTTAGTCATGTTTCTTCCTCCCTTTCGAGTGCTGTTTTGCTGATTATTGTTTTGGCCGGCAGAACCGGCCAGGCGTGATTGCGATCTTGCCCCGGGGCGACGTCACGGGGTTGCGTCCAGAAGCTGTCGTGGGACAACAGGCCGATGCGCGAGGCCTGCGCCGTCAGATGCTCGACCATGTCGTCGTACTGCTCTTCGAAGGTGGCGTTGGTCGGGTAGGACAGACAAAAAGCCACGGGCTGCTGCCCGTCCATGCCGCCGACGGCTACGGCAATGGCGCCGAAACCGGCAAACGTGGTCTCCACGGCCTTGGTCCAACGCCTTTGCCGGGCCTCCGCCAATTCCTCGATCAAGCGCTCCACCGTGGTGGAAAAGTCGGTGACGTCGTAGTGCAGGATCGGGGGATGCATGTCGCGTACGGCCTCGTCATCAAAGCGGCAGAGCAGCGCCTTGCCGATGGCGGTGGTGAAAGCCGGCACGCGATAACCGGGCTCCAGCACGAAGCGCACCGGATAGGAGCCCTGGCGGACCCGCAGGATGACCACGTCGGATCCGTTGAGGACGCCGATGTAGCCGGTCAGGCCGAACTTCTCGACCAGCGCCGCCACCGCCGCATCGACCAGGTCGAGAATTTTCAAATGGGCCTGGTAGAGGGTGCCCAGGCGGAAGGCCAGGGGACCGGGCCGATAGCGCCGCGTGCTCTGGTCCTGCTCCACCAGGCCATGGCGCAGCATGTCCTTCATCAGGCGCGATATCGTGCTCTTGGGAACGCCGAGTTGGCGGGCCACGTCGGAGACCCGCAACTCGGGACGTTCCGAGGAAAAGCACTGGAGGATGTCGATGCCGGCGGTAAGCGAGCTCATTTCAGCGATTCCAATGTGTTCCAGTATATGGAACGAGGTCTGAAATATGATACGACTCTGCTGAGGCTCCCGTCAACGGAGCCTGGCATATTCGCAGGAGGTGGGCATGAGCGAACAATTGCTGGCGGCGATCGACGAACATCAGGCCCTCGAGTTTCTGGCCGCCATGGTGCGCTTCAAGAGCTACAGCGGCACCCCGGGCGAGGGCGAGCTGGCCCGCTTCATGGCCGACAACATGACCTCGTTGGGTCTCGATGTGGCGCTCACCGAGGTCACGGAGGGGCGTCTCAACGCGGTCGGCCGCTGGCCGGGCGGCGCTGGCGGCGGCTCGAGCTTGATGTTCAACGGCCACCTCGACACCAACCCGGCGACCGACGACTGGACCATCGATCCTTGGGGCGGCAAGTACGACAGCGAATTCATCTACGGCATCGGGGTTTCCAACATGAAGGCCGGTGACGCCGCCTATTTCAGCGCCCTCAAGACCCTGATCGACAACGGCGTCCAGTTGCAGGGCGACGTTGTTTTGGAGTACGTGATCGGCGAACTGCAGGGCGGCGTCGGCACCCTGAAGGCCATCGAAGATGGCGTCCGGACCGATTATTTCATCAACGCCGAACCCACCGACCTCAATGGCCTGACGTTGCACGCCGGGGCCTTTAATTTCGTCGTCGAGCTTCACGGCATCACCCGCCACGTCTCCAAGCGCGAGGAAGGCGTCGATGCCGTGCTTGCCGCCTCGGCGCTGATCCCCCGGCTCGACGCCATGACCTTCAGTGGAGCCACCAACGACGACCACTTGGCGGTAAATCGCGCCAACGTCGGCGTTGTGCGCGGCTCGCTGACGCAAGACTTTCACGACTGGCGACCGCCGCAGGTGGCCGACTATGCCCGCCTCGTCGGCACGGCGCGCTATGCCCCCAGTCAGAGCGAAGAAAGCGTGCTGGCCGACGTTCGCCGCCTGCTCGATGAATTGGAGGCCGAGTTCCCCGGACTGCGGGCGGTCCTGACCAAGGAACACGACGGCCTTCGTCCCACCATGCTGCCCTTCGAGGCGGCACACACCTCGCCCGTGGTGCAAGCCGTCGGCGAAGCCTACCGCCAGGTGCGCGGCCAGGCCCAGCCACAAGGGCCGATCAAGCCTTATTGTTATTACGGCACCGACGCCGCCCACCTGCTGCACAAGGCCGGCATGGCGGGCATCGTCTGCGGCCCGGGCGGGCGTTACAACACCATGCCCGACGAGCGCGTCGATGTGCCGGACTATCTCGATATGATCAGAATCTACCTGCTGGCCATGCTCGAGGTCTGCCGTGTCGGGTGAAGCTACGGTGGGGGAATTCTCCGCGGCTGAGATGAGCCGACGCCAAACTGCGGCAAGGGCCGCCATGGCCACGCGCAACCTGGATGGTCTGCTGCTCTTTCAACAGGAAAGCCTGTACTATCTGATGGGCTACGACACCACCGGCTATGTCGCCTTCCAGTGCCTGCTGTTGTTGCCCGAGGGCGCCGCCACCCTGTTGACGCGCCAGCGTGAGCGCCTGCAGGCCGAGCTCACGTCAAGCATTGAAGATATTCGGACGTGGCAGGAAACCGAGGACGCCGACCCGGTTGCCGAACTCGCGTCGCTACTCGAGGGCGCCGGCTGCCGGGGCCGGCGCCTGGGCATCGAGCTCAATGCCTGGGGCATGACCGCGACCCGCTGGCAGCAAATCCAGGCCGGCCTTGACGGTTTCTGCCAGCTGGTCGACGCCAGTGACCTGGTCAGCGAACTTCGCCTGATCAAGAGCCCGGCCGAGATCGCTTGCGCCCGCCGAGCCGCCGAACTGGCCGACTTGTCCCTGGCCGCGGCGGCCCGGCTCTGTCTCTCTGGTGCCTATGAGGGCGACATCGTCGGTGCCATGCAGGGTGCGCTGTTTCGTGGTGGCGGTGACTATCCCAACGGCATGGTCGCCGGATCGGGCCCCGGCGCGCTGATGGTGCGGGGCTATTCGGGCTATCGCAAACTGGATCCGAACGACCAGATGCAGCTCGAGTTTGCCGGCGCCTATCGCCATTACCATGCCGCCCTAATGCGCACCATCCTGACCGGCGGCGCCAGCGACTACCAGCTCAGCATGCATGAGGCCTGCGTCGCCGCGCTTACGGCCTGCCAGCAGGCCTGCCGGCCGGGCCAGACCTTCGGCCAGGTCTTCGATGCCCAGGCCCAGGTCTTCGACAAAGCGGGCTTCGAGAACTGCCGGCTCAAGGCCTGCGGCTACAGCCTGGGCGCCACCTTCGGCGCCAGTTGGATGGACTACCCCATGCTGTTTTCCGGCAATCCCGTCGAGATCCAGCCCCATATGGTGATTTTCCTGCACATGATCCTGCTCGACAGCGAAGCCGCCACGGCGATGTCCTTGGGCGAGACCGTCGTGGTCGGCGAGGGCGCCTGCCAGCGGCTCTCGGCGGCCGACTGGAAGCTGATCGTCAACTGATGGCACCGCCCGTCCTGCATTTCCGCGAAAGCGAATTGGCGGCCCGCCGCGGCCGCGCGGTTCAAGCCATGCGTGCCGGCGGCCTCGACGGTCTGCTGCTGTTCAAACAGGAAAGCCGCTATTACCTGTCAGGCTACGATACCGGCGCCCACACCTACTTCCATTGCCTCTATTTGGGTGCCGACGGCCGCATGGGGCTACTCTGCCGCCTGCCCGACGTGCGCCAGGCCCGTTTCACTTCGGTCATTGAGGACGTGCGCTATTGGTCCGACGGCCCCGAGGCCCGGCCCGGCGAGGACCTGCGCGCCATGCTCGAGGATTACGGCTGCGCCGGCCGACGCCTCGGCGTCGAGACCGATTGCTGCGGCATGACGGCCCAGGTCTGGCGGCACCTGGCGACGGCCTGCCAGGGTTTTTGCCACCTCGAAGCGGCCGGCCACCTGATCGACAGGCTGCGCCTGGTGAAAAGCGCGGCCGAGCTCGAGATCGTCGGCCGGGCCGCCGGGCTGGCCTACCAGGCTCTTGCCCGGGGCCGCGAGTTGGCCCGGCCCGGTGCCTATGAGGGCGATATCCTGGCCGCCATGCAAGGCGCCGTCTACCAGGGCGGCGGCCAGACATCGGCCACCGAGTGGGCCATCGGCTCGGGCGACGGGGCGCTGCTGGCCTACCACACGGGCCGGCGCCATCTGGCTGAACGCGACCGCCTGCAGCTCTGTCTCTCGGGCGTTTATCTACGCTATCACGCCAGCCTGGCGGCCTCGATATTCGTCGGCCCGGCCGAGCCCCGCCTGCAGCGCCTATTTGATACCTGCCAGGAAGCCCTGGCGGAAATCACCGCGGCCTGCCGCCCGGGGGCGGCGCTCGGCGACCTAGTGGCGGCCTACCGTGGGGTGGCTGATGGGGCCGGCCTGGGCGGCGCCGCCCTGACCACCTGCGGCCACGGCCTGGGCGCCACCTACGCCCCGGCGGCGGCCGATTGGCCGACCATCGTGATGGGCTCGTCGCTCCTCATTGAGGCCGGCATGGTGCTTTATCTCGAGGCGGCGCTGGTCGACGGGGAAAGCCGCTCCGCCATGGCGCTCGGCGAAAGCGTGGAAGTCACGTCAAGCGGCTGCCGGCCGCTGGTCCCAGCAACGGCATAAGGATTTGGCCATGCCTCAGGCGAAAGGCCCGCGCCACCACAACACCAACCCGGCACTCGAGGGTTTCGCGACCTATGCCGATGCCCTGGAAGTGGCGGCCGGGAATCGGCTGCTGTTCGTCTCGGGGCAGTTGGGCATGGCCGACGATGGCACGGTCTCTGAAAGCTTCGCCGAACAGTGCGCCCTGGCCTGGCGTAACCTTGGGCGCGCCCTGGCGGCGGCCGGCATGGGGCTTGGCGATCTCGTCATGTTGCGCATTTACCTGACCGACGCCGCCCAGCTCGGCACCATGCGCCGCATCAAGGACGAAACCCTGGGTGAGTTGCGCGTCGCCTCGTCGGTTCTGGTGGTGGCGGCGCTGGCCGATCCGGGCTGGCAGATCGAGATCGAGGCGGTGGCCGCCAAGCCTCCGGGCTAATCTCCGGAAACCGATCGCTCCAGCCTGGGATAGGCGGCAGCCAGCGTCAGCGCACGGGCGGTAAACAGTATCATCAGAGCCAGCCAAAGCCCGTGGTTTTGCCAATTCGCCACAAACAGCGCCACGGCGCCAGCGTAGACCAGCACCGAGAGAAACATCGAATTGCGTAGCACGCGGCTACGCGTGGCGCCGATGAAAATGCCGTCGAGCTGGAAGCTCCAGACCGAAATCAGCGGCACCGCCACGACCCAGGGCAGATAGACCTCCGCCGTGGCGCGAACCTCGGCGATGTCGGTGAGCAACGCCACCAGGTGGCTGCCGAAGAAGCCATAGACCAGGGAAAATCCGGCCGCGAAAACCAGGGCCCAGCCACCGGCCGTGACCACCACGGACCGGAAGGCCGGGCGGTTGCGCTCGCCCAGTGCCTCGCCGGCCAGGGCCTCGGTGGCATGGGCGAAACCATCCAGCGCGTGGGCCGCGAAGGCCAGGAAGTTGAACAGCACGGCGTTGGCCGCCAGCACCACGTTGCCCTGGCGCGCGCCCATGGAGGTGAAGGTGTAGAAGGCGCCGACCAGACACAGCGTGCGCAGGAAGATGTTGCCGTTGATGCGCACCATGCGGCCGAGTTCGCTGTCCCTGAGCGCCGCCAGACGCCAGCGCCCGCCCAGGCGCGGGAGCTCGCGGCCGAGCAGCCAGAGCCAGAGCACCAGTCCCCCGACCTCGGCGATCAGCGTGGCCCAGGCCACGCCGGCCACGCCCCAGCCCAGGCCCATCACGAACCAAAGATCCAAGACGATGTTGAGGCCGTTCATGGCCAGGCCGACGATCAGCCCGGCCGTGGGCTTTTGTACGCCCAGGAACCAGCCGACGAAAACGTAGCCGGTCAGCACCGCCGGGGCGCTCCAGATGCGGATGCCGAAATAATCGCCACCCAGCTCGCGCACTTCGGAACTGGGCTGCATGAGCTCGAGCGTGAGCCAGGAAAGCGGTAGTTGCAGCGCGATCAAACCGACGCCGAGCAGCAGCGCCAGCGCCAGTGCGCGCAGCAGCACGGCGCGGATCTCATCGCCATCGTCCGCGCCTGAGGCCTGGGCCGCCAGGCCGGTGGTGGTCATACGCAGAAAGCCGAACCCCCAGTAAAGCGCCGTGAAGATGAAGGCGCCGACGGCCACCGCACCGAGGTGCCGGGGATCGTCCATGTGCCCCACCACGGCGGTGTCGACGGCACCCAGCAGCGGCACCGAAACATTGGTGGCGATCAGCGGCAGCGCCAGCCGCCAGACCCGGCGCTGCATGGAAACCGCCATTAGGTGGCGGAAGGGCTGGACAGGATCAAAGCTTGGCCTCGAGGAAATCCATCATGCGCTGCCAGGAAAGATTGGCGCTGGCCGCGTCATAGGCATCGACGCTCTGTTCGTTGCAGAAGGCGTGCTTGGCGTCGTAGCGGTGGATCTCGTAATCGGCGCCGGCGGCGGCCAGGGCGGCCTCCAATTCGTCGACGGCGGTCGGCGTGCACCAGTCGTCTTCATTGGCGAAGTGGCATTGCATGGGCACTCGCACGTCGCCGGGCGCCGCGAACTCGGCCGGCGGGATGCCGTAATAGCAAACCGCCGCCGCCACCTCGGGCAGGTGCACGGCGGCGGCGATAGTCAGCGCGCCGCCCATGCAAAAGCCCATCGCCGCCACGGCCGACGAACTGCCCAACAGGTGCTGCGCCGCGCCGCGGATGTCCTCGTGAGTGGCGCCGGGAAAGTCGAGGCCGTTCATCATGTGGTTGGCCTCGTCGGGCTCCTGCGTCACCCGGCCCTCGTAGAGGTCCGGCGCCAGCGCGTTGTAGCCGGCCCGGGCGAAGCGGTCGGCAATGCCGCACATCTGGTCGTTGAGGCCCCACCATTCCTGGATCACGATGACGCCGGGCCGGCCCTCTCCGGCCAGCGACTGATAGCCCTTGGTGGTGCCGCCGTTGGGGCGGCTGAATTCGATCATCGGCATGGGTTCTCCCCCCTGTGTTTTCGCACGAGGCTCCATCGCCCTCGTCTCCCTCCAAGGTAGATCGCCCAAAGCGCCCGTCCAACCCCCCAGGCGCGCCTGCCGGACTCGCGATCAGCCGCCGAGTGTGCTTCATTGCGGCCATGAACCAGAACGATCCCGACATCCCCGCCCTGACCCGGGGCGCCGGCGCCGTCACCGTCGGGGCCCTGGTGGCGATGCAGGCCAAGCTTCGGCCCGACGCCATCGCCATCGTCGAGGGCAGGCGTGAACTCAGCTACGCTGCCTTCAACGCCCGCGTCAACCGCCTGGCCCATGTGCTCGCCGCCCGCGGCATCGGGCGCGGCGAGCGTCTGGCGCTGCTGGCCGAGAATCGCGCCGAATACCTCGAAACCGAGTGCGCCGCGGCCAAGCTGGGGGCCATCGTGGCCTGCCAGAACTGGCGGCTGGCCGACCCCGAGCTGGTGCATTGCCTGCGCCTGACGACGCCCAGGCTGCTCATCGTCTCGCCCCGCTTCGCCGAGGTGGCGGCGCGCATCGAGCACGGCATCGACGAGGTGCTGGAGTTGGGCCCGGCCTACGAGGCGCTACTCGACGGCGCCCCCGATCACGAGCCCGAGGCCATGGCCGAGGTCGATCCCGAGGACGGCCTGACAATACTCTATACCAGCGGCACCACGGGGCTGCCCAAGGGTGCCGTCATCAGCCACCGTGCGGCCATCGCCCGGGCCCAACTGATGTCCATGGACATGGGCGTGGAAGCCGACGACACCTACGTCGCCTGGGCCCCCTTCTTCCACATGGTGTCGACCGATCCCGGGCTGGGATCGCTGATCCGCGGCGGCAAGATCATCGTTATGGACGGCTTCGATCCGGCCGCCCTGGCAGATGTCGTGGCGGCCGAGGAGCTGGGCTGGCTGGTGCTGATGCCGGGCATGATCGAGCCCCTGATCGACGAGCTAAAGCGCCGCAACACCTTGCCCCGCGGCATCAAGACCTGCGGCGCCATGGCCGACCTGGTGCCGCGCCACCAGATCGCCGAGATCACCCGGCTTCTGGATGCCCCCTACGTCAACACCTTCGGCTCCACCGAAACCGGACTGCCGCCAGCCACGGCCTCGCTGCTGGCCGTGGGCGAGGTGCCGGAAAACCTGGCGAAGAAGCAAAATTCCCTGACCTTGTTGCGCCTGGTCGACGCCGACGACAACGACGTGCCCGACGGCACGCCGGGCGAGGCGGCGCTGCGCACCCCGTGTCTTTTCAGCGGCTACTGGAACAACGCGCAAGCCAACGCCGAGGACTTCCGCGGCGGCTGGTTCCACATGGGCGACATGTTCGTGCGCAACCCCGACGGCAGCCTCGATTTCGTCGACCGCGCCAAGTACCTGATCAAGTCGGGCGGCGAGAACATCTACCCGGCCGAGATCGAACGCGTGCTGCTGGCCGACGGCCGCGTCGACGACGCCGTGGTGGTGCGCCGGGCCGACGCCAAATGGGGCGAGGTGCCGGTGGCTTTCGTGGCCCGCAACGACGAGGGCCTGGGGGCCGACGAGCTCAAGGCCGCCTGCCGGCGCGAACTGGCCGGCTACAAGCAGCCCAAGGAGATCCGCTTCGTGGCGCTGGACGAGCTGCCGCGCAGCACCACGGGCAAGATCCAGCGCCACGAAATCGAGCGCTGGCTGGAAGAAGACTAGTTTCACGACTCAAGGAATCAGGAGCACGCGCGTATGGACATTTCGGGGCAAGCCGCCGTCATCACCGGCGGGGCATCGGGTTTGGGTGCCGGCACGGCGCGGGAGCTGGTGGCGGGCGGCGCCAAGGTGGCGCTGATCGACATCAACGAGGATCTGGGCAACCAGGTTGCCGAAGAGGTCGGCGGCACTTTCCACAAGTGCGACGTGGCTAGCGAGGACGACGTCAAGGCGGCGCTGGCCGCCGCCGCGGCGGCCCACGGCCCGGCCCGAATTCTCGTTAACTGCGCCGGCACCGCCATCGCCAGCAAGACCGTCAACCGGGGCGAGCCCCATCCCCTGGCCGACTGGGAACGCATCATCCGCATAAATCTGGTCGGCACTTTCAATTGCATCCGCCTGGCCGCCGCCACCATGTGTGCGCTCGAGCCGCTCAAGGACAACGAACGCGGCGTCATCGTCAATACGGCCTCGATCGCCGGCTACGAGGGCCAGGTCGGCCAGTCGGCCTATGCCGCCTCCAAGGGCGGCGTCATCGGCATGACGCTGCCTATCGCCCGCGACCTGGCGCGCGACGGCGTGCGGGTTTTAACCATCGCGCCCGGGCTTTTCGAGACGCCGCTGGCCATCGGCACGCTGAGCGAGGAGTACAAGCAATCGCTGGCCTCCAGCATCCCCTTCCCCCAGCGCTTCGGCGAGCCCTCCGAGTTCGGCCGCATGGTGCGGCACCTGGCCGAGAACACCATGATGAACGGCGAAACCATCCGCCTCGACGGCGCGCTGCGCATGGCGCCCCGGTAAGGCGTCGCCGCCGATCAGACGGCGCCGCTGGTTTTCAGCTCGGCGTGGAAATCGCCAACGGCGGCTTCCGTGCGGCGCAGCACCTCGCTGCATTCCTCGTCGCTGATCGTCAGCGGCGGCGCCACCAGGAACCAGTGCCCGAAGCGGCTGCCGGCGGTGGGGCGCGAATAGAGCATGATGCCGTTCCCGAGGCCGTGGATGCGGATGCGCTCGGTGGGCAGTAATTCATCGGGTAGCGGGGTCTTGCTTTCCTTGTCGGCGACCATCTCGACGGCCAGCAGCAGGCCCAGGCCGCGCACGTCACCGAGGATTGGGCTGCGTTCCATGATGGCTTCCAGGCCGGCGCGCAGGGTGAGGCCGACGGTGCGGGCGCGTTCTACCAATCGTAGCCGCTCGAACTCGTCGAGTACGGCCAGGCCGGCGGCGCAGGATACCGGGTTGGCGTTGGCGGAATAGCTGAACTCGCAGCCCGCGAGGTGGGCCAACTCGTCGACCATGGCGGCCGGCGCCAGCATGGCGCCCAGCGGGCTGTAGCCGGCGCCCAGCCCCTTGGCCAGGACGATGATGTCGGGCAGCGCCTCGGGCCAGTGATGCGCCGTGATGAATTTACCGCTGCGCCCCGTGCCGCAGAGAATTTCGTCGAACACCAGGTAGACGCCGTGGCGGCTGCAGATCTCGCGGATGTCGCGGAAGTACTGGGCGGGAGGCACCAGGGCGCCGGTCGAAATGCCGCCGACCGGTTCGATGACGAAGGCCAGCACATTCTCCGGGCCCAGTTCGCGGATCTTGGTGTCCAATGCGCCGGCGCATTCGACGGCATGGCTTTCCCGGCTGTGGCCGCCGGGCAGGCGATAGCTGAAAGGTGCCGGGACGGAGTCGGCGGCGACGGCAAACCCCGCCATGAAGGGAGCCAGGGCGTCGTTGCCGCCGATGGCCAGCGTGGCCAGCGTGGCGCCGTGGTAGGAGGGCATCAGGGAAATCATGCGTCGGCGCGATGCCTGGCCGCTGGCCAGGGCATATTGGCGCAGGAACTTGAGGGCATTGTCGACCGCTTCGCTGCCCCCCGAGGCGAAATTGACGCGCTCGAATCCGGGCCCGGCCAGGGCCGCGAGGCGGGCGGCGTAGTCCAGGTTCGGCCGGTTTCGGGCGACGCGAGTATAGGCGTAGTCGAGTTTCCCGGCCTGCGCCGCCATGGCCTCGATGACCCGCGGGTTGCCGTGCCCGATGGCACTGACCATGGGCCCCGACGAGGCATCGATATATTCCTTGCCGTCTTCGTCCCACATATGGATCCCCGAGGCCCGCTCGATCATCGGCAGCGGCACGCTGGCAGGACGTGCATAGTAGATATCCTGCGTGCCGCCCGGCGACCTGGGAACGGTCTGCTGTCGGGGCTCTGCCAGGGAAACCTCCTGTCGATCAATTGCCATAATTGTATCGATATAATTGACTCATATCCGGAGTCAAAGTATTAATTGTCACAATGACAATATGGCTGCCAAACCTCGCCGGCCACAGCGGGCCGAAGCATCGCGCCCTGACCGAGGCCATCCGCGAGGCCATTGCCGACGGTTCGCTGGCCGCCGGCGCCAAGCTGCCGCCGCAACGAGAGCTGGCCTACGCGCTCGGGCTTTCCTTGGGCACCGTGGGCCGGGCCTACAAGGACGCCGAGCGCCAGGAAATGGTAAGCGCCGAGGTCGGCCGCGGAACCTACGTGCGTCCCCACGGCACCAGGCGGGTGGCCGAAAGCCTTTCCGCCCTGTGGGGCCCGGCCCGCGACAGCGACGGCCCCGTCAGCCTGGTCATGAACCTGCCGCCGGCCGGGATCGCCGCGCCGGCCCTGGCCCAGGCTTTCCGCGACCTCGGCGCTGCGGGCGACCTGAGCCCTCTGCTCGATCACACAGAGAGCGGGCGCATCGAGGCCCATCAGCGATCGGCCGCGTCCTGGTTGGGCCGCCTGGGCTTGGAGGCCAAGGGCGACGAGATCGTGCTGACCAACGGCGCCCAGCACGGCATCCTCATGGCCTTGATGGCCACCACCCGTCCGGGCGATACGGTGCTGGCGGAAAAGCTCAGCTATCCCCCTCTCAAACAGATGGCCCATCACTTCGGCCTGGGGCTGGTTGGTCTCGACCTGGATGCCGACGGCATCGTGCCCGAGGCCCTCGAGGCGGCTTGCCGCAAGTCGGCGGCGAAGGTGCTTTATTGCATGCCGACCCTGCAATCGCCGACCGGAGCCACCATGCCTGAGCGAAGACGCCGGGAAATAGCGGAACTCGCCCGCAGCCACGACCTGACGGTCATCGAGGACGACGTCTTCGGCTTTCTTCCCACTGACCGCCCGCCGCCGCTTGCCGCCTTCGCGCCGGAACGTACGCTCTTTGTCAGCAGCGTCTCGAAATCCCTGGCGCCGGGCCTGCGCATCGGCATCGTGCGCGCCCCCGAGGCGCACCGCGAGACGCTGCGCAACGCGGTCCAGATGTCATGCTGGATGCCTTCGCCGATCACCGCCGAGATCGCGCATCGCTGGATCGACGACGGCACCGCCGCGGACCTCAACGATTGGCAGCGCCGGGAAATGCGGGCCCGTTGCCGTTTGGCGCAGGACATTCTGGGAAGCTCCGCGGGCCATCGTGAAGGTCTCCGCTTTCACCTCTGGGTCGACCTTGCGGACGAGTGGACCGAGGAAGCCTTCCGGGCGGCGGCCGAGGAGCGCGGCGTCAAGGTAGCATTGGGCGAGATCTTCATGCTCAAAGCAGGACCGGCGCCGCAATCGTTACGCCTGGCGCTGGGCTACGAGAGCACCCGGGAGCGTCTGGCCCAGGGACTGACGGTGGTGGCTGACCTGCTGGCCAACCCGCGCGTGCGCCAGGCGGTGATCGTCTAAAACGCCGCCAAGCGGCCTACTTCCCCTTGCCGCCCAATTTGGCCAGGAAGGCCCCGAATCGTTCCTCGACGTCGGCCACCACGTAGTCGGCTTTGCGTTCGTAGTCGAGGCCGGCTTCGAGGCCGAGGTTGGCGGCCTGGCGGTAGAGGTCCTTGTAGGCGGCGATCGAGCCCGGGCTGTTGGCGGCGATGGCGGCCGCCAGTTCGTCGACCCGGGCGTCGAGCTCGGCCGCCGGCAGGGCCTCCAGCGCCAGGCCCATCTCGGCCGCCTCGCGGCCCGAGATGGTGCGGGCGGTGAACGAGAGCTCGCGCGCCCGCATCAGGCCGACGCGGCGGGGCAGGCGCTGGGTCATGCCCCAGGTCGGCCGCAACCCGAGCACGGCGTGGGTGTCCCCGAGTTTGGCTTCCTCGGCGACGAGGATGATGTCACAGGCCAGCATGATCTCCAGGCCGCCGGTGAAGCAATGCCCGTTGACCTTGGCGATGGTGGCCTGGGGCATGCTCTCCAGGAGCTCGGTGACGCGGCGCGCATTGTCGTTGAGCCCCGGCCCGACGTCGCCCGAGCTGAGATCGAGGCCGCAGGCCTTGAGCGCCTTGAGGTCGACGCCGGCGGAAAAGGCACGGCCCTTGCCGGTCAGCACCAGCACGCTGATGCCCTCGTCGGCGGCCACCGTCTCCAGCGCCTGGCCGGTCTCCTGCAGCAGTTCGGGGACGAAGGCGTTGAGGCTTTCGGGACGGTCCAGCGAGATGGTGGCGACGCGGCCCTGGCGGCTGAATTCGATGGTTTGATAGGCCATGGATGCGTTCTTAACCCGAAAGGGCACTCAGCCGCCAGCCGTCAAGCGTTCCAGGTGGTCGAGGATCTCCGCCACGTCATCGAGAGCCACGCCCGAGAACCAGGCGCCGCCGGGCGCGAAGCGCACGTTAGGCCCGTGCTGGCAACTGCCCAGGCATTTGAGGCGCACCAGGGCGGCGGCCAGGCCACGGTGTGCGATGCCGTCTTCGAGGGCAGCCGCGACAGCCTCGCTGCCGCGCCCGGCGCACGATACCGCGTCGGCTCCCAGGCGCCGGTTGATGCAGACCACCACGGCCTCGGGTTTCTCGCCGTTTTGGGGTACGCTGGCACGCATGGTGACAATATGGGGCCTTTGCCTGCCCGCGTCACCTGCCGCATCGGGGCTGCTGGCCGGCGCGCTTTTTCCCTGTTCGCCCTGGCAATTGCTTGGTTTCGTCAGCTGCAAGGGCGTTGACCGACTATGCTCGTGCTACATGACCGAGACGGCAAACATCGTTGGCCATTACAGCGGCAACGGCGGCGGCGACCTGTTCGAGCGACTGGTCGCGGCAATGCGTGATGGCGGCATCGAGCCGCAACGGGCGACGGTCCGGGACTTGGCGTCCTACGACCAGTTCCATGGCCGCGGCTTGGAAGCGACGGCGGAAATGGCGGATGAATTCGTCATCCGGCCCGAGGATCACTTGCTCGATATCGGTAGCGGCATCGGCGGTCCGGCGCGATATTTTGCCGATCGCTTTGGCTGCCGGGTAAGTGGCATCGATCTCACCGCAGAGCTCTGCGAGGTGGCGCGACGGCTGACCGCCCTGGTCGGCCTCGAGGACAAGGTCTCCTGCCAACAGGGCGATGCCCTGGCCATGCCTTTCGCCGCCGGCAGTTTCGCGGGCGCCTACTGCATGAACGTGGCCATGAACATAGCCGACCGGACCCTGCTTTACGGCGAGGCCCTGAGGGTCTTGCGGCCCGGCGGCTGGCTGATCATGTCGGACCTGGCCAAAGGCCCCAACCATGGCCTGGAATACCCCACGCCCTGGGCCCGGGATGGCGCGTCGAGCTTTCTCCTGACCCCGGAGGATACCCAGCGGACCCTGGAGCTCAGCGGCTTTGACGTGCTGGAGGTGCGAAATACGCTGGCCGAGAACCTCGATTTTGCCGCCCGCTCCCGCGCTGCCGTCGAAGGTGGCGGAAGACCTTTGCAGCTTGCCGTCATGCTGATCCACGGAGACCTCGCTCCCGAGGCCATGAGGAACGTCAATCGTGGTCTAAGGGAGCAGCAAATCATCCCGACCGAGTTCTACTGCCGCAAACCCGCTGCCGTGACGGTATCCAATCCGGGATAACGGAGCTAATCGATGTGTGGCCGTTCGGCTTCCCGCCGGTAGGCAAAAACCGGACTGCTCCAGGCCTGGAAACCGTCCTCGGTATAGACCGAGACCCACAGCGGGTTGTCACCCCTGGGGGCCAGCGGGATCGTCACTTCCCCCGCCAGTTCGCGCTCCGCGATTTCCTCGGGCAGGCGAAACACCCTGATCATGCGGTCGAGGCCGCCGGCTTCCATGAGGCAATCCTCGAGACCAATGTCGTCCAGCGCCAGGGCCATCGATCCCAGGTTGGTTTCGATGTCCAAGCTGCCGCCGCCCCTCAGCCAGACGTCGAAGCCGCCGTAGTTGCCGGTGGTTATGGCATCGAAGACCACGGTGCCCGAGCCCTCCAGCTCAAGCAGGCGCTCTGGATTCCAGGCGTTGATCTTTTCCATCCGGCCTATCTCGGCACCCTTGAATACCGCCCGGCCCCGCCAGTTGGTGTCGCGGCTCCTGCCGCGATACTCGGCGCCGCTCCACAGCACCCGGATGCGATTGCCCAGCGCCTCGGCGTCATAGGGCCGCAGCGTCGCCACGACGTCCCTGCCGTTGCGCACCTCGACCCGCTCGATGGGGGCCTGGGCGACGACCTGGAAATTCAGCCGCACCTCTGCATCGTCGGTCTGGACGATATCGCCCATCATCACTTCGTCGACGCGGCTCGAGGAGGTCTCGGGAAAGGCCCGGGGGTCGCGGTCGTACAAGGCTCCGCCGCCGGCCATGCGAACGCCGACGTCGAGGTGCAGGCGGGTGCCCGTGGTGCCGTAGTGATGGCGCCTGCGCAGGCAATCGAAAATGGCGTCGCGGCTCAGCTCGTGGGTCAAGAAGCAGGTCAAACCGCCGTAGGCACCGAAGTTCGAGGCGCCGGGGTAGCTGGCGCCGGGCCGCCCCTTGTGGCCGTCGCTGTTGCACACCACGCCCGAGCGATGACCGAGGGCAAAGCCGTCGGTCAGGAGCCATTCGAAGGTGCCCCAGGCGGAATGGATTTCCATCGCCGTTTCGATTTTCGGGTCGTGGGCGTAGGCGATGTCGGCATAGCGCCCGCCGACGTGGGCATAGACCACGGAATCCTCGCCGGCCAGCGCGGCAAACAAGGCCCGGGCGTCGGTGGCATCGCTATCGAGGTCGGAACGGTCCGTCAACAGCGCATGGGAGGAGCGGTGGATCTGCCGTCCTTCGTGGCGGAAATAGACGTTGCGGTCGCCGCCCACCGAGGTATTGCCGGACCATTCGTAGCCGGGAAAGGTGATGAACGCGCCATCTTCGTTGTGCTCCGCCGTGAGCTCGTTGAGATAGGCCCAGAAGGCGTTGTTGAGCTGGAAGTCGTTGGCCTGGTGGCTGCTGACGTCGAGGAAGGCCTTGTTGCGGGCGAAGTCGAAGTACTGGCGCGCCGTGGTGACGCCGATGGATTCGCCGCTTTGGCCGTGCAGGTCCCCCCAATAGCCCGAAACCCCGTCGGCGCGAATTACCATGGGGTGGGAGGTGGCGACGATCTCGCCGGCTTCGTCCTTGACGGCAATACGCAGAACACCCGTCTGATCGGCCGAAAGGCCATCGAAACAGACTGATTTGCGGCCCTTTTCGTAAGCCAATCCCGGCGGCAAGCCGGAGACCGGCAAAGTCGCCTCGAAAGTGAAGCGCGCCTCGGCAAGATCCGTGGGGTTGCCCCAGGCGTCCTCCGCCTTGAGGCCGAAGCGAAAGCTCTCGCCGGGCCGGCGCAGGCTCGGCAGAACGGCCCGCCAGACCACCGGCTCGGCCGGTACGACGGCTACCCTCGGCGTGTCGGGCAGCGGCACGAACAAGCCCACCCCACAGACATCGGCCAGCGTCTTGAACTCGAAGGCGGCTTCGACGAAGGTCTGCATCTTCATGCCCGGCGAGCCGCCGGAGGTGTCTCCGAACACCACCGTGATGGTGTCGCCCTGGCCCAGATAGCCGCCCGTCACGCGAACCGTCAGCGACTTCCAGCGCGGCCGGGCAGCCATGCCGTAAGGCCTGTAGCCGACCTCGAGCGGCACCCCGGAGCTGGTTCTCGCGGTGACGTAGTTGGGCGCCGCGGGATCGGCGGTTTGCAGGCCGCCCCAGTCCCCCAGGGCGCGGAAGACGATGCGAATGGCGCCGGTGTCATCGAGGCCCAAGGAGCCGACCGTGTAGGTCAGGCGAAAGGTTTGCAGGCTGCGGATTTGCACCGCATCTCTGGTCTCGAGCGTTACCCGGCCATAAAGCGCCGGGTCTTCGCCGGGAAGGGCGGCAGGCCATACTTCGCCTATCAATGCCTCGGAGACCGCTCCGTCCACCTCGTTCGCCATGATGTCGCCAGCTCCCTGTGGTCGGCCGTATTGTCCGCGCCAACCTAGCAGGGATTGCATTAATGTAACCAGTGAATTATCGATTATTCGGAATCAGACAGCTCTAATCTACTGTAATAAAACCATATAATATCAAATTGACACATTAATGTATTAAAGACTAGGTTGTGGGATGGCAATACGGGAGAGGGGAGTAAGGCCAATGTTGTACCAAGGAATTGACAGGAAAATCGCCGGGACCGTGACTGCCGCGGCTGCCCTGGCGCTTGCCTGCGTGGCGTCCGCCAGCCTTCAGGCGGCCGAATACCCGGCCAAGCCGGTAACGCTGATCGTGCCCTACAAGGCGGGCGGCAGCACCGAAACCATGGCCCAGATCCTGTCCAAGGCGATCTCCAGAAACCTTGGCCAGAAGGTTATCGTCAGAACCAAACCCGGCGCCGGCGGTGCCATCGGCTCGACCCTGGTGGCCAAGGCCAAGCCCGACGGCTACACGCTGCTGTTCGCCGCCGCCGCCACCATTACCTGGGAGCCGCTGTCGAAAAAAGGCATCGCCTACACGGCCGATAGCTTTTCATATGTCGCCGGCGTTACCGACTACCAGATGGCGTTCGTCACCACGCCGGGCCGGCCCTATTCGACGTTTGCCGAACTGATCGCCTATGCCAAGAAGAATCCCGGCATGAACGTGGCCGATCAGGGCGGCATCTCACGCGCCTTCATCAACTACATCGGCAAGAAGGAAAACATCGACTGGACCGCCATTCCCACCCGAGGCGGTGGCGAGATGGTGCCGTTCATGTTCGGCAACAAGGTGGATTTGGCCTGGTCCGGCGGTGTCCACAACAAGTACGGCGACAAGTTCATCGTCCTCGCATCCTGCCTTTCGGAGCGCCTGGCCTCGGCACCGAAGGCGCCGTCGATGCAGGAGCTCTACGGCATAGCGATGCCCGGCACGGCTCTGATCGCGGCTCCCAAGGGAACGCCGGCGGCGGCCGTCGCCAAGGTTCAGGCCGCTATCGAGGCCTCGATGGACGATCCCGACTTCAGCGCCATCCTGGGGCGCATGAAGTTCCCCAAGACCTTCGTGCCGGCGGCCCAGTTGACGAAAAACATCGCCGCCATGACCGTCAGCCTGAAGAAAGTACTGGCGGCCATCCAATGACCCGCGAGGGCATCAGGCCGCTCCTGATGCCCTCGTCCCCGGGCGCCGGGAGGGTCGCGTGAGAACCACCAACCTGGTTTCGAGCATCATCGTGGCGCTTTGCTCGATCCTCCTGCTCGCCTGGATCATCCCAAGCCACACCGCTCCGGCCCAAAGCCCGCTCGACATTCCCCCGGCCCGCCTGCCCTCGATGGCGATCTGGATCTGCCTGATCACGGCCGTCGTCCTGGGCCTGGGGGCGTTGCGCGCCAAGCCGGGCGGCGTCCAGGCCGAAGACGAGGAATTCGGCGACAGCGCAACCGGCATCGGTGCGGCCGAGCTGGTTCGCATGGCCATTCTGATCGCCCTGGTCGTCGCCACCATAATCGCCATGCCGCTGGCCGGCTTCGAGATCACCATGGGCGTGCTGCTGCTGGCGATGATGGTTTTCCTGTGCCAGCGCAACTATGCGCTGCTGGCGGCCGTTGCGCTCGTCGTACCCATCGGACTTTCGCAATTGGCCTGGCACGTTTTCACGGTCGAGTTTCCTTAAGGCCCGATCATGATTGCCCGCTCATGATCGAAAGCATGCTCGCCGGCTTCGAAGCCGCCATGACGCTGACCAACATGACCTTCATCTGCGCCGGCGTCCTGCTGGGAATCGTGTTCGGCGTGCTGCCGGGTATCGGCAGCGTCACCGCACTTGCCATCTTGGTGCCGATCACCTTCTACATGTCGCCGCTCACCGCTATCGCCTTCCTGGTGGGCATCAACAAGGGCGGCACTTCCGGCGGCGCCCTGCCGGCGGTGCTGATCAATGCCCCGGGAACCCCGGAAGCGGCGGCCACGGCGCGCGACGGCTATCCTCTGGCGCGGGCCGGCAAGCCGGAAAAGGCCATGAAGACGGCGCTCTATTCCTCGGTCTGCGGCGATACCTTTTCCGATATCGTGCTGATCCTGATGGCGGCGCCCTTTGCCTCGGTGGCGCTGCTCTTCGGGCCGGCGGAATTTACTTCGATCATTCTCTTCTCCTTCACCCTGATTGCCGCCCTGGCGGCGCGCTCGCTGACCAAGGGCATCATGTCGGCGGCCTTGGGGGTGTTCTTCTCGACCATCGGTCTCGACCCGGTCGACAGCACCGACCGCATGACCTTCGGTTTCATCGAACTGTTCGACGGCATATCGCTGGCCGCTATTGCCATCGGCACCTTGGCGCTGAGCTCGGTATTGGTCCAGATCTTCGATCTCAACAAACACGGCGAGGTCGATGCGGTGCCGCGCGACAGTGCTTTCAAGACCGACAACCGCCTCTCGGCCGGCGAGTTCTGGGGCAACTGGCGCACCCTGCTGCGCTCGGCGATGATCGGCACCGGGGTCGGCATGCTGCCGGGCCTGGGCGTTTCCCTGGCCGCCTTCCTTGGGTACGGTGCGGCGCAGCGGGCTTCCAAGACGCCGGAAAAATTCGGCAGCGGCGTCATCGAGGGCATTCAGGCCACCGAAGCCGCCAACAGCGCCGTGGTCGGGGCCAACCTGATTCCCACCATCTCGCTGGGTATTCCCGGCAACGTCGCGGCGGCCCTGCTGGTCGGCGCCTTCATGATCCACGGCGTCGTTCCCGGGCCGCTGATGATGGTCGAGCATGCCGAGTTGGTCTATTCGATCTTCGCTTCGATGCTGATGGCCAATGTCGCCCACCTGGTGATCGGGCGCATCGGTATCCGCATCTGGAGCCAGATTCTGCGGGTGCCGCAGAGTGTCGTCCTGCCCATCGTCGTCGTGCTCTGCATCGTCGGTGTTTATGTGCAGAGTTCCTCGATGTTCGATGTCGGGTTGATGCTGGCCTTCGCAGTGCTGGGGTATGCCATGCGGCGCTCGGGTTTTTCGCTGGTCTGCCTGATCATCGGCTTCCTGCTGGGGCCGTTGTTCGAATTGTCCTTCCGTCAGACCATGCTGATGTACCGCTCGGACCTCAGCATCCTGCTGACCAGCCCGATTTCCTTGGCCTTCGTGGCCCTGACCCTGTTCTTCCTCTGGCGCTTCGGATTCAAGAAGAAGCGGTAGGCCCAGCCATCGGGCCGGTTTGGCAGCCCCCATTACCGAGAAACCATGAAACAACCGACCGTCGCCAGCGAATCCCACAAGGCAGTGCGTCTCGAGGCGCTGCGCGACACTTTTGCAGGCCGCCAGGATGGACCGGGCACCAAGGCGCAACGATTTCGCGATGCCTTCATCGAAACCATCAAGCTCGGCCTCTGGCGGCCCGACGATCCGGTGCCCAGCGAAAAGGAGCTGCTGGCCGTGCTGCCCCTGAGCCAGGGCACCATCCAGGCCGCCATGCGGCGCCTCAGCGAGGACGGCATCGTGGTGCGCAAGCGGGGTGCCGGCAGCCGTATCTCTTCCTCTGGCACCTGGGGAGACACGCCTTGGTACATGCGCTTCCGGGCCGATGGCGAGACCGATTTGGCGTCGGTCGAAAACGTCAAGGCGGCGATTGCGGAAATCCGCGGGGACGGTGCCTGGTCGGCGGCCCTGGGGGCGCGGCCTTCATTCCTGGAATTGCAGCGCACCCTGGTGATCGCCGGCGAATTCAGCGTACTGGCGATCGCCTACCTCGATGCCGGGCGCTTCAGACCCTTGCTGGATTTCCCGCAGGAAACGGTCGGCCGCAACCATCTTCGCCATCTCCTGCATGACCGCTTCAACGTGCCGACCTTGCGCGCCCATGAAACCGTGAGATTGCGGGCCGCCCCGGCCGGCGTGGCCGAAGTCGTCGGCGTTGCCGCGAATACTCCCGTTCTGACGCTGCAAACCGTCAACCTCTCGCTTCACGAGGAAGCGATCGTCTATCAGGAGTTCCACATCCCCCCCAACCACTTCCACCTCGACCTCTCGCGCAGCCAGGGCAGGGTGTCGGGATAGACCGGCGCCGCGCGCCCGCTCAGGCGTGGTAGCTGAAAATCCCCAGGAAGGCGCCCTGGGTCAGCCGGCCGAAGGCCTCGCCGCTGACGTGCACCAACTGGCGGTGATCGCCGGCCTCGAAATAGACGTCACGGCGCAGCACCAGGTCTTCGTCGACCGCCATGCGCATGCCGTAGGCGCCGCCCAGCGGCGGCACGGCACCAGGATCGCAATCCTCGAAGTGGGAGGAGATCTCCTCTTCATCGGCGAATTCCAGGTGGTCGTCGAAGAGCCAGTCCAGGTGCTCGAGATCGACCCGGTGGGTGCTCGGGATGACGGCCACCAGATAGCCCTGGCTGTCACGCAGCAACAGGCATTTGGCCAGGGCGTCGCCGGGGATGTGCGACTGTTGCGCAATACGCGACGACGAGACGGCGAAAGGGTGTTCGACGAGGTCGAAGGTGATTTGGCTGTCGCGCAGGAATTCCTTGAGCTTCATTGCCATGGCCATGACCTGCCTCCTTTCGCTGGGTGCGCACGAGCGCGCTGCAACCTGCGCTGCGACGAGCGGGCAACCCCGAAACGGGACCACGCCGGCAAGAGTACGAAAGGATCAGGGCCACCCGGCAACCGCGGCGGCAACCGATGCCGTTCGCGCCACCGCCACTCTCGCCATCCTACGGCGCTCCAGGGCCGGAAGGGAATGTGGCATATCGCCGCAAAGTGGGGTGGCGGGTGGCGCGAACCCTACTTCGCCTTGGCCGCCAGCTTGTCCGATTTGATGATGTTCTGGTCGATGGCAGCGGCGTCGGCGCCCAGGCCGAATGCCAGGGCCATGAGCTGGCTGTAGAAGACCACCGGGATCTGGAAGTCGGTGCCGAATTCCTGGTTGATGCGCCCCTGGTACATCTCGACGTTGGTCTGGCACAGCGGGCACGGCGTGGCGATGACGTCAGCTTCTTTCTCTTTCGCCTCTTCCAGGATCTGGCGAATGAGGTGCAGCGTCTTTTCCGGGCTCATGACCGAGACCGAGCCGCCGCAGCACGACGTCTTGCGCTCGAAGGGCACGGGATCCGCGCCGCAAGCGGCGACGAAATCATCCAGGAAATCCGGGTCCTCGAAGGTGTCGTAATCGCCGCCCGCCTCGGTGGCGGCGAAGGGCCGCACGGTCTGGCAGCCGACGTAGCCGGCCACCTTGATGCCCTCCAGCGGATTGCTGACCTTTTCCCTGATCTTGTCGAGGCCCACGTCGTTGACCAGCACCTCGCAGGCGTGGCGGACCTGGAGGTCCGATTCGTACTTCATGTCGGCGGCGCCCAGCGCCTCGTTGACCTTGCCGCGCAAGGCCACGTCGGCCTTGATCTTCTCGTTGGTGCCATGGGTGTTGAGGTAACAGGCGGCGCAGGGGGTGAGAATATCCTCGCTGCCCTGCGCCTCGGCGCCGGCCAGGTTGCGCCCCGTCAGCGCGACGTTGGGCAGATAGCCGCCGCCGACGTGGCCCACCGAGGCGCCGCAGCAGTTCCAGTCGTTGAGATCCTCGAGCTCGATATCGAGCACCGGCGCAATGGCCCGCACGGACTTGTCGAGATGCGCCGCCGAGCCCTCCGAGGAACAGCCGGGATAGTAGGTGTACTTGCGGCGGTCATTCATGACCCTTCTCCCGTGGCCCGGCTCTCTATTTCGGCCGCCTTGGCCAGGATGGCCTTGAGGCCCTTCCTGTCCTTGATCTTGTGCGAGCCCGTCAGGTGCATGCGCTTGGTGCGGATCATGGCCAGCGCGATGGGCAAATTGGCCAGGCCCTTCTTGATGCCCTCGACCAGGCCGAACGAGAAATAGTATTTCGCCGTGACCAGACGTTCGTCGGTGCGGCCCAGGCTGCGGGCGCTCCACCAGAAGGCCTTGGCGAAGCTTTCCGTGTCCTGCTTTTCGGCATAGCCCTCGCGTACCGCCAGCGTGCCCAGGCCGGAAAGTATGTACGTCACCGGCACCTCGCGCGGGCAGCGCACCACGCAGCGGTAGCACTTGACGCAGTTCCACAGCGTGTTGGAGCGCAGCACGGCTTCCTTCATGCCGGCCCGCACCATCATGAAAAGCTTGCGCGGGCCATGATCCATCTCGCCGGCGATGGGGCACGAGCCCGAACAGACGCCGCACTGCATGCACATGGAGAGCCGCTCGCCGCCTTCGACGTTCTGGTAGACCCAGCGGGCGAAACCCAGGTCGTAGGCGCGGCTGGCGGTAGGGGCAGTGCCGGTCATGACTAAAACCCCTTGAAAGGGTTCATGCCGATCTCGTCGATGCTGGCGACGAAGTCGTCGATGATTTGCGTCGCCCCTTCGGCATCCGTGATGGCGATTTCGTGCGTCGTCACGCGCTCGCCCTCCAGCATCATGCTCTTCAGCGTCTCCCCGATCTTGGTGACCCGTTCCTGGGCCATGGCGCTGCCCTTGACGAAGTGGCACTGGTAGTCGTCGCCCGACTTGCAGCCCAGCAGCAGCACGCCGTCGTAGCCCGAGGAAAGCGCGTCCGAGATCATCACCAGGCTGACGGAACCCAGGCACCGCACCGGAATGACACGGGCCATGGAGGAATACTTGCGGCCCTGGATGCCGGCCCGATCGAGCGCCGGGTAGGCGTCGTTCTCGCAGGCCAGAACCAGCACCCGCGGCTTTTCGTCGAACTCGTCGGGGATCTCGACGGCTTTCGACATGGAGTTGATCATCTCGACGGAATAGTTGTCGAAGCGGATGGTGCGCACTGGGCAGGCGCCCATGCAGGTGCCGCAGCGCCGACACCGCGTGGGCGTCAGCACGGGAAAGCCCTCGGCGTTCTCGTCGATGGCGCCGAAGGGGCACTCGACGGTGCAGCGCCGGCACTTGGTGCAGATGTCGAGGCCGATCTTGGGATAGCTCAGATCGCCCACCCGGGGGTGCACGGCGGCCTGGCGAACCGCCTGTTCCATGGCCTGGATGGCCTTGAGCACGGCCCCGGCCGCGTCCTCGGCCGCCTCGGTCATATCCATGGGCCGGCGCAAGGGACCGCAGGCATAGATGCCGGTGCGCCGGGTCTCGTAGGGGAAGCAGATGTAGTGGCTGTCGGCGAAGCCGTCGGCCAGATTGGGCAGGTGCGGGCCCTGGCGGTATTGCAAATTGAGGATCGAGTTTTCCGGCCTGGGCCCATCGAGGGCGGCGGCTTCCTCGTCTTCGTCGGATTCCGGTTTGGATTCCGGTTTGGCTTCCGCTTCTTCGTCCGGTTCCTCGTCGCCGCCGGCCCGCGCGATGGGCGCCAGAGGATCGATGTCGGGATCGGGCAGCAGCTCGCCGTCGGTGGTGGCGTTGGGCACCATGCCGGTAGCCAGCACCACCATGTCGAGGCCCGCCAGCGGCACCTCTTCGCCCAACAGGGCATCGTCGATGGTGAGGGTCAAGTCGGATCCAACCGAGGAGACCTTGCCTTTCATGAAGACGATTCCGGCTTCCTGGGCGGCGCGATAGAATTCCTCGGCCGTGCCCGGCGTGCGCAGCTCGTCGAAGATGACGTAGATCATGGTCTCGGGATCGGCTTCCCTGAGCTGCAGCGCCTGCTTCAGCGAAACCCCGCAGCAGACCTGCGAGCAATAAGGCAGGTGCTCGGGATCGCGCGAGCCGGCGCACTGCACGAAGGCCACGGCCTGGGGCGCCGCTTCGCCCCCGGATCCGATTTTCGCCAGCAGGTCTTCGAGCTCGACGTTGGTCACCACGCCGGGCGTGCCGTAGCCCAAATGCCCGAGCTTGGCCGCATCGTAGGGCCGCCAGCCGGTGGCCACCACGATGGCGCCGAAGGATTCCTCGGACTCTGTGGTCTCTGTGGTCTCTGTGGCCGATCCGTTGGCCAGGGTCACCCGGAAATCCCCCGGGCCGCCGGCCGTGCTGGCCACCGTGGTGCCGGTCCTGACGGTGATGCGCTGGTCGGCCTCGACCTCGGCGATCAGGTCGGCGATGGGATTGGCCTCGGGCTCGCGGTAGGGCGGGCGGCTGGGCAGGACCTTCGAGAACCCCTTGGCCCGGCCGCCGAGCTCGGACGTGCTTTCCACGATCACGGTCTCGTACCCCGCCCGGGCCGCCTCGCGGCCGGCCGCCAGGCCGGTCGAGCCGCCACCCACCACCAGCAACCGCCGCGAGGCAGCAACGGCTTCGTGGGGCTCGGGCGGGCTCGATTTTTCAGCCTGGGTGACCGCCATGCGCAGGTTGTCGGCCGCCTTCATCTGGGTGTCCTCGTCGCCCGGCTCATGGCACCAGGCCACCTGTTCGCGCAGGTTGCCGCGCACCACCTGGACGCCCTCGAAGCGGAAGCGGTCGGCCATGACGCGGGGCGAACAGGCGCAGACGACGACGCTTTCGATGCCGCCTTCGCCGGCCAGGTCGCCGCGGATGGTTTCCAGCCCCGCCTCGCCGCAGAGGAATTCGTGGGTTGCCGAACGGCCGACCTTGAACTCCTCCTCGGCCAGGGCGGCCAGGGCATCGCAATCGACGGCTTCGCCGATGGCGCAGCCGGAACAGACGTAGACGGCGGTGTTTTCGTTGGCCATGGCGCTACTCCGCCGCCACTCGTTTGCTGGCGTTGAGCGCCTGGATGGCGCGCAGCGCCGCCGCCGTGGCCGACTGCACCGACATCGAGACATCCAGCGGTCCCGCTGCCACGCCGGCCACGATCTGGCCCGCCGCCAGGTCGGGCACGATGAAACCATAATCGTCCTGGCTGAGCTCGAGCGCCGGCGCCTCGAGCGCCGCATTCGGCTGCATGCCGACGGCCAGCACCACCAGGTCGTAGGTGTTGCCGTAAAGCTCGCGGCTCAGCGTGTCCTCGCCCTTGACGATGGGGTTCTTATCAGTGTCCTCCTCGATGGCACCGGGTTTGGATTTGATCAGGCGGATGCGGTCGTCGTCGGCGACGCGGCGGTAGAAGGCCTCCAGTTTGTTGTCGGCGCGGATGTCGATGTAATAGATGTCGACGCTGGCCTCGGCGTATTGCTGGCGCACATAGGCGGCGTGCTTGAACGACGCCATGCAGCAGATCCGCGAGCAATAGGGCAGGTGGTTGAGATCGCGCGAGCCGGCGCACTGGATCAGCGCCAGGCGTTGCGCTTCGCGTCCGTCCGAGGGTCGCAAAATACGGCCCCCTGTGGGGCCCTCGGGGGCGGCCAGGCGCTCCATCTCGACGTTGGTGATGACGTTGGCCAGCCGCCCGTAGCCATAAGATTCCAGGCGGCCGGCATCGTAGGGCCGCCAGCCGGTGGCCCAGACCACGGCGCCGACCTTGAACTCGATGCTGCCGGGCTGCTCGTCGAGGTCGACGGCGCCGTAGCGGCAGGCGTCTTTAAGGGCCGCCGCCTCCGGCGTGCCGATGACCTCGGGCGCGATGACGTAGCGCAGCGGATAGGCCTGGCTCTCCGGGAGATAGGCGGCGGGCACCTTGGAGAGGCCGTAATTGAAGGCATCGGCCACTTCGCTCTGGGCCGCCCGGGCGCAATCGCCACAGGCCGTGCAGGCCTGGGTGACGTAGCGCGGCCGGGTGCTGAGCGTTACCTGAAAATCGCCGACCCGGCCCTCGATCGTGGCCACCTCGGCCATGGTGATGACTCGCACCCGCGGGTTCTGGCGCAGGCGCTGGTAGTTGATCTCGAGCCCGCAGGCGGGATGGCAGAGCTTGGGGAAGTAGCGGTTGAGCCGCGCCACGCGGCCGCCCAGGCTGGCCTCGCGCTCCACCAGCACGACGTCAAAACCCACCTCGGCCGCCTCCACGGCGGCGCTGATGCCGACGATACCGCCGCCGACCACCAGGATGGTGCTGCCGGGATCGCTGCTCACGCCGGCCTCCGCCGGATTTGGCTCATATCGAATAACCCTTTGTCACATATGGATAAATTCATGATTCCCTGCCCTACGCCGAAAATAGCCCCCACTAAGCCACCCAGCCAACTTTTTTTGTCAGCGAAAAACAAACCCAATTTACATCCAATTCGTTCATTAGATCTTTTGAATTTAATGATAGCCCGAGGCCGCTATCATCTGCTACAAAAAATCGCGGCTCCAGCCGCCAACAACAAACATATTGTCGGGAAGATCGGGAGGAATCATGTCGGAACTGGTAAAGCCTCATGGTGGGGCGCTGAAGCCCCTACTGGCCACTGCGGTGGAACGCGCCGAGACCCTAACGCATGCCGCGGGACTTGCCCAGATACCGCTATCGAGCCGCGAGGTTTCGGACCTGCTGATGCTTTCGATGGGCGCCTATTCGCCGCTCGCGGGCTTCATGGGGCACGACGACTGGCACGGCGTCTGCACCGACATGCAGCTCAAGGACGGCCTCTTCTGGCCCATCCCGATTACGCTTTCCTGCTCGAGCGAGTTGGCTGCCGGCCTGAAGCTCGGCGACGAGGTGGCGTTGGTGGACGGCGAAGCGGGCACCATCATGGCGCTCATGACGCTCGAGGAAAAATACCAGATCGACAAGGCGCTGGAATGCCGTTCGGTCTTCCGCACCGAGGATCCGGCCCACCCCGGTGTCGAGAAGGTGATGGCCCAGCCCGAGGTCAACCTGGCCGGCCATGTGCAGGTGCTGGACGAGGGCGACCTTCCGGGCCGCCATGCCGATCTTTACATGCGCCCGGCCGAGACCCGCGCGGCCTTCGCCGCCAATGGCTGGTCGCGCGTCGCCGCCTTCCAGACCCGCAACCCCATGCACCGGAGCCACGAATACCTGGCCAAGATCGCCGTCGAGATTTGCGACGGGCTTCTGATTCACCAGGTGCTGGGCAAGCTCAAGCCCGGCGACATCCCGGCCGACGTGCGGGTGGCCGCCATCGACGCCCTGGTGGAGAACTATTTCGTGCCCGGCACCGTGGTCCAGGCCGGCTACCCCATCGAGATGCGCTACGCCGGGCCGCGCGCGGCCTTGTTGCATGCTCTATTCCGCCAGAACTTCGGCTGTTCGGACCTGGTGGTGGGCCGCGACCACGCCGGCGTCGGCGATTATTACGGCCCCTTCGATGCCCAGCATATCTTCGACGAGATCCCCTCAGGGGCGCTGGAGACCAAACCGCTGAAGATCGATATCACTTTTTTCTGCTTTTCCTGCGGCAGCCTGGCCACCGGCCGCACCTGCCCCCACGGCGACGACGAGCGGCTCAATATCTCGGGCACGCGGTTGCGCGAAATGTTCGCCAACCACGAGGAGATTCCCCTGGAATTCAGCCGGCCGGAAATCGTGCAGGTGCTGCAGGCCTACTACGACGGGCTGTAGAGCAGCGCCCGGTTGGATTTACCCATTCTGATACCCTGCGGCGGGTCCTTTTGATCCGAGGCGGCGTCGGCGGGCTTGCGTGTAGTCCCACTACACGCTGCGCCCACCTCCTGCCCTCGGACCAAATTGCCTCCGTCAGAATGCGAAAATCTAACCGGGCGATGCTCTAACCGATAGTTCCCAGCGCCGGAAAGGCCTCGAGAATCAAGTAGCTGAACTCGCCCAGCTTGTTGAAGAAGATCATCAGGCCGGTCGCCACCAAAAGGCCGCCGGCCGTCAGTTCGACCTTGCGGATGTGGCGGCGGAAGCGCCTGAGGAAGTTCATGAAGGGATTGATGGCGAGCGCCGCGATCATGAACGGGATGCCCAGCCCCAAGGCATAGACGGTGAGCAGCGAAACGCCGTAGCCCAGCGATTCACTCGACGCGGCCAACGTCAAGATCGTGGCCAGGATGGGGCCGACGCAGGGCGTCCAGCCGAAGGCGAAAGCCAGGCCCAGCAGGTAGGCGCCGAGCCAGCCGGCCGGCCTGCGTTGGGGATTGAAGCGCACCTCGCGCTCCAGGATGCGGGTGCGGAAGAGCCCCATGTAGTGCAGCCCGAAGACCACGATGACGACGCCGGCCACTTTGCCGATGATGTCGATGTGGTCGAAGATCAGCGCGCTCAACGCCGAGGCCGTCGCTCCCATGGAGATGAAGACGGTGGAGAATCCGAGCACGAAGAAAAGTGCCGACAGCGCCATGCGCCGGGCCAGCACCTTGTCCACACCGTCCTCGCCCTCCATCATCTGGTCGAGCGAAGTGCCGGCCACGAAGCAAAGGTATGCCGGCACCAGCGGCAGCACGCAGGGTGAGAGAAAGCTGATCAGGCCGGCACTGCCGGCGGCCAGGTAACTGATGTCGAAAATGTTCATGTAAGACCCGGGACCCAGGCGCAATCGTTCAGAGGCCAACCACCCTTATATGGGGCTTGGGGTCCATACGAATCAACTTTTTGTGCTCGACGTAGCTGCTCACCACGTCGTAGATGGCCGGCCCCTCGGTGCCCTCGTTGACCGAGGCCCAGCCGCTGACCACGTAGGTCTTGCCGGCCTCGATGGGCTGGCCGCTGCGCAACAGCGTCAGGCCCGAGATGCGATAGCGGATCCGGCGGCCGAGATCGATGGTGAAGCCCAGGCCGCCGGTGCGCACCATGTCGCCGCCCTGCTGCTGGTAGGGATCGGCATTGAAGATGTTGTCGGCCACGTCCTCCAGTACCTCTTTCAGGAAACTGCCGGTCATCTCGGTGCGGTAGGCGTTGGCGTAGGTGATGGCGGTCTGGTTGGTCACGGCCTCGAAGGTGATGTCGTCGCCAGGGAGCAGCGTCGCCCCCCAGCGAAAGCCGGGCGACAGTGCGATTTCGGCGTCGCGCTCGGCCATCAGCGCCTGGCAAATCAGGTCATCGAAGGTGCCGGCCAGGTTGCCGCGCCGGTAAAGCGTCGTACTGGTGCGGCCCAGCACGCGGTCGAGCCGCGCCTTGTGGGGGGCGCGCTGCTCGGCCACCAGGGCCGCCATTTCGGCATCGGGCGAGATGGCGTCGGCCAGCACCGGGATCAGCTTGAAGCGATAGGCGCGGACCTTCTTATGTTGCACGTCGAGGTCCAAACGCGCCAGGAACTTGCCGTGCGACCCGGCCGCCACCAGCAGCGTCCGGCCCACCTCGACGGCCGCCGGGATGGCATCGTGGGTGTGGCCGGTGAGCAAAACGTCGATGCCGGCGACCCGGCCGGCCAGCTTGCGGTCGACGTCGAAGCCGTTGTGGCTCAGCACCACCACCAGGTCGGCGCCACCCTCACGAGCCGCCGTCACGCGTTCCTGCAGGCGTTCCTCCTCGATGCCGAAGGACCATTCGGGAATCAAATATCGCGGGTTGGCGATGGGGGTGTAGGGAAAAGCCTGGCCGATGACGGCGATCTCGAGGCCGCCGCGCTGGTAGGTCGCGGTGTGCTCGAAGACGTCGTCGTCCCAATCGAGCTCTTTGACGTTGCCGGCCAGGAAGGGAAAGTCGAGCTTGTCCTTGAGTTCCATGACGCGCTCGGCGCCGTAGGTGAATTCCCAGTGCGCCGTCATGGCCTCGACGCCCAGCGCGTTGGCCAGCCGCACCATGTCGCCGCCCCGACTCTCCAGCGCCGTCAACGAGCCCTGCCAGGTGTCGCCGCCGTCCAGCAGCAGCGTTTTGCCCGGGCGTTCGGCACGGATGGCCTTGACCAGAGTGGTCAGGCGGTCGAGGCCGCCGACGCGGCCGTAATCGCGGGCCAGGGCCACGAAATCGTGCGACGAAAAGGCATAGGCCTCGGGGCTGCCCGGGCGCAGGCCGAAGTGCGCCAGCATCTGCTTGCCGGTGATGTGCGGCGGCAAGCCCCGGTTGGCCCCGAAACCCAGGTTCAGCGAAGGCTCGCGGAAGTGGATGGGGACGATCTGGGCATGGCAGTCGGTGAAATTCAAGAGCGTCACCTGGCCCAGCGGCTCGAAGGCCAAGAGCTCGTCCTGGCCGATGGCCTGCTTGCCGGCGGCCCGGGCCAGGCCGCCCGGCGCAGCCGACAGCGCGGCGGCGGCCGCGGTCACCTGCAGGAAGTCACGGCGGCTCAACATGTCGGCGTTTCCGTTCTGCTGACCGGCGGCAACGGAAGACGCCGAAGTATCCCCCGCTGTTTCCGAATGCTTCGATCCCTCACCCGCGGAGGGACGGCGTCATCAGGCGCTAAATAACTTCCATCTCGGCCGATTGCTTGACCGTCTTGCCGGCGTCGTCGGTCCAGGAGAGCTCGACAGTGCCCGAATCCTCGGCCCGCAGGTTGAACGACAGGTACGGGTTGGCGGCGATGGCGGGCCACCAGTCGGCCTTGAAGACCTCACGGCCGTTATAGGTGCAGACCACGCTGTTGATGATCATGCGCGGCACCTTCTTGCCGTCCTTGCCCTTGCGCTGGCCGGTTTCCATGGCGTGCTTGATCAGGCTCTTGACGGTGATGACTTCACCCTTCTCGGCCTTCTTCGGAACCTTCATGCGTGCCGATGCCATTTTTTCTATCTCCTTCCAAGGTTCCTCAGCCGCCGCAGCCGCCGATGGTCACCTTGACGGTGCTTTGGGTGATGTGGACCGAGCCGTCGCTCATTTCGGCCACGGCAATGACCGGCGAGGTCTTGCTCATGCGGCAATTGGTCTTGACCCAGCCCTTGCCGCAGGCCGGGGTGAAATGGAAGACGGCGACCTCCGGGTTGGGGTTTTCCTGCACGAAGACGCCCACCCGCTTGACGTAGTCGCTGTCGCTCATGGGGCTTTCGACGGTCACCTGAATGGGCACCACACGGCCGTTCTCGGCGATGATCGGCGTCTTGAGATGAACCCTGTTTTTCTTGTAGGGGCCGGGCCCGAATTCCTTGGCGATGGCAGCCTTCATCTTCGGCAGGTCGGCCCGGGCCGAGCCCGATACCCCCGCGGCCGCCAGGACCCCGGCGCCGGCCGCGGCAAAGAAGCCGCGCCGGCTGAGCCCATGTTTCTCCGTTGCGTCCATTGCGCATTTCCTCCCGATCGACGGGTTCACCGTCCCCAATCTCGCGCCTTCAGGGGCTGAAGGTAAGCTATGAAATCTTCGCTGTCCCGGCTTCGTTCGCCCCCCTGCCCGAGATCTCCACTCCGACCCGGAAAGCGCTGCCTATTAGAATTTGCTTATATACACAAACCCCTTGTAGACACCAACAAATTCACGACCGCCGCCGTCACCTGCAACCTCATCCGGCCGCCATCGTGGCCACGGCCCGGCGCACCTCGTCGCGCACGGCTCCCGGCCGAGGGGGATCGGCCAAGGTGGTCAAAAGCCGTGGCTCGACGGCGTGCCGCTGCCGCCCGCCGCCAAGCCCGGCCAGCAAGGCCCGGGCCTGGGCCGGCAGCTCGGCGGGTACGGTGCGGCCGTCGAGGGTGGCCCAAAGCCCGCTCCAGCAACGCACCAAGGCCTGGGGGTGGTAGCCGCCGCCGCCCAGCACCACGGCCCGCGGCACGCTGACCACCAGATCCGCCACGGCCTGCCACAAGGCAGCGTTGGAATACTCCAACCGGCACAGCGGATCCTCGAAGAGGCCGTCGGCGCCGCACTGCACGACCAGGGCGTCGGGCGCCGTGGTGGCCAGCCAGGGCCCGAGCGCCGCTTCGCAGATCCAGGCCAGTTCGCTGTCGTTGCCGCCGGCCGGCAGCGGCAAGTTGCGCGCCCGGCCCAAGCCCCGGTCGTCGAGATCGCCCGTGCGCGGCCAGCGTCCGGCCTCGTGGACGGAGAAGGTGAAGACGCGTTCCTCGGCGGCGAAGGCGTCCTGTACGCCGTCGCCGTGGTGGGCGTCGAAATCGACGTAGAGAACCCGCTCGGCGCCGCCGTCCAAAAGCCCCAGGATGGCGAACACCGGATCGTTGAGAAAACAGAACCCGGCCGCCCGGTCGGGCCGGCCGTGGTGGGTGCCGCCGGCGGGGTGAAAGGCGACGCCGCCCGCTTGCACCAACTGGGCCGCCTTCAGCGAGCCGCCGCAGGCCCGTGCCGGGCGGGCGTACATGCCGGGGAAGATGGGGTTGTCGGGCGTGCCCAGGCGGTAGCGCCGGCGCACTTCGCGGGACGCCGTTTGGTTTTCGTCGGCGGCCTGCAGGGCATCGAGGTAGTCGGGCGTATGGAAGCGTTCGAGAACGTCCCGGGGCGCCTCGTCGCCCATAACCAGGCGTTCCTCGTCGAGCCAGCCCAGCAGGCGGCAAAGCTCGATCACGGCGCCGACGCGGCGAAAGCCCAGCGGGTGTTCGGGGGGAAAGCTGGCGCTATCGAAGATCGGGTTGGAAACGAAATGGATCGCCTTCACAGCCACTCCGGATCGGCCACGGTGCGGCTGCCGCCGGCCTCGCCCGTGTTCAGCGTTCCGGCCGCTTCGATCATCACGATCTCGCACTCAGCGGCGGCCAGCGGGCGGTGCTCGACGCCCCGCGGCACGACGAAGAACTCGCCGGCCCGCAGCGTCACGGACTGCTGCCGCATCTCGATGGTCAACTCGCCCCGGTGGACAAGAAAGAACTCGTCCGTATCGGCGTGGCTGTGCCAGACGAACTCGCCTTCGAGCTTGGCCAGCTTGACGTGGGTGTCGTTGAACCGCCCGACGATCCGGGGTTTCCAGTGGTCGGAAAAGAGATCGAACTTCTCTGCGATGTTGACCGCCTCCATGGCTACTCCTTTACAGCAGGCTATGCCGACGACGATCATAGCGCCGCCCTCTATTCCTCGGGAGTCCGCCATGAGCGAGAGCGAGATCGAGATCAGCGGCTACCGGCCCGGCGCGCTGGGCCGGGTGGCCGAGTTGCACGCCGACTACTACAGCCGGCACTGGGACTTCGGGCTCTATTTCGAGGCCAAAGTGGCGCGTGAGCTGGGGGAATTCCTGGAACGCTTCGATCCTGCCCTCGACGGCTTCTGGTGCGCCTATCTGGAGGATCGCATGGTCGGCGCCATCAACCATCGACGGCGGCGAGACGGGCGACGGCAGTGCCGCCCATCTGCGCTGGTTCATCATGGCCGAGGACTGCCAGGACCGCGGGCTGGGCCGGCTTCTCATGACCGAGGCCATGGCGTTTTGCGACGACGTCGGTTTCGCCCGCGTTTGGCTCTGGACCTTCGCCGGCCTCGATGCCGCCCGCCGGCTTTACCAGGACTTCGGCTTTTCGCTCTGTCGCGAGCTCAGCGCCGAGCAATGGGGCAAGGCGGTCGACGAGCAGATGTTCGAGCGTTTGGCTTAAGGCGGCTCAAGCTTGCCGCCGGTCGGGCCTGAGCCTATTCGGCTTCCCCGCGAAAGGGTTTGTGAAGGAATTCGGACTTACGCTGAGACGAGCTCCTTGCAACGAAAAAACACCCCCTCCCTGCCCTCCCCCATCAAGGGGGAGGGGTAAAAAAATGAGAGTCACGGCCGGTTACAGCCCCCTCCCCCCTTGTGGGGGAGGGTTGGGGTGGGGGTGGCAAATGGGCCAGAGCGCGGCCCCAAGCGCCGCTATTGCGCGGCCGAGCGGCCGCCCTCGATGTCGGCCTTGAGGTCCTGGTACATCTGCAGCGCCTGGTCCGGCGCCTCGTCGCGGTGGACCACGGCGGCGACGGCCTGGATCATGGCCAGGGCGCAGTCGGACTGGAAAATGTTGCGCCCCATGTCAACGCCGCGGGCGCCGCCCTGGATGGCCCGCGAGGCCATGGTCAGGGCCTCGAGCTCGGGCAGCTTCTTGCCGCCGGCGATGACGATGGGCACCGGGCAGCCGGCCGCCACGCGTTCGAAGCCCTCCTCGATATAGTAGGTCTTGACGTAATGCGCTCCGATCTCGGCGGCGATGCGCGTGGCCAAGCCGAGATAGCGGGCATCGCGGGTCATCTCGGCGCCGACGCCGGTGACGGCGAGGGTGGGGATGCCGTACTGGGTGCCGCTGTCGATCAGCTTGATGACGTTGGCGATGGATTTGTGTTCGTGCTCGGCGCCGATGTAGACCTGGGCCGCCATGGCGGCGGCGTTGAGACGCAGCGCATCGTTGATGTCGACGCCGATGAGCTCGTTGGAAAGTTCGGTCAGGATGCTCTGGCCGGCCGAGCAGCGCAGCACGATGGGCTTTTGCGTGCTGGCCGGGATGGAGCTTCGCAGCGCGCCGCGGGTACACATCAAGACGTCGGCATGGGGGATCAGCGGCACGATCTGCAGATCGATGCGTTCGATGCCGGTGGTCGGCCCCTGGAAATAGCCGTGGTCGAAGGCCAGCATCACGGTGCGCCCGGTCTGGGGATTGAAGATGCGCGCCAGGCGGTTCTGCATGCCCCAATCCAGGGCCCCCGATCCCTTGAGGAAAAAGGCCTCGTTGCGGGCCTCGATGCCGACGCCGAAATCCTTGCCGTCCTTGATGTCGTCGAGGTCCGCCATGGTCGTTCTCCGGGCTGGGCGTGGACTTGATTTTGCCCGCCGACAATAGGCCGCCCGTGGTAGCGGGGCAAGAACGGGGCGGCGCGCTTCTCGTCACCCTTTACAGCGCCCTCATGGCACCCGAGAATGCGGCCATGGCAAATGGCATCAACGGTATCGATCACTGCCTCGTGGGCGTCCACGATCTCGAAACGGCGCGGCGGAGCTTTGCCCGTCTGGGCTTCACCCTGAGTGCAATGGGCCGGCATCCGCGCTGGGGCACGGCCAACACCTGCCTGATGTTCCCGCAGAACTACATCGAGCTTTTGAGCATCGTCGACGATAGCGCCGCCAACCCGGTGCTGCGCCAGTTCCTGCACCACCGCCAGGGCCTGACGGCCGTGGCGCTGGCCACCGACGACGCCGGCGAGGCGGCGGCGGCGCTGGCGGCTGCCGGTCTGGCGGCCCCGGCACCGGAGGATCTTTCGCGCACGCTCGAGCTCCCCGAAGGCCCGGCCGAGCCGCGCTTTCGGCTGCTGCACCTGCCGCCCGAGGCGACGCCCAACCTGACGCTCATGCTGACCCAGCACCTCGACCCGGCCTTGGTCTGGCGCCCGGAATGGCAGGTCCACGCCAACGGCGCCCAAGCCATTACCGCGGTGACCGTCGTGGTCGACGATCCCGAGGGCCTGATCGAGCCCTACGAGGCCATCTTCGGCGCCGGCAGCGGCTCGACCACGGACGACACGCTGGCCGTCTTCACCGGCCGCGACCGCATCATGTTCGTGACGCCGACCGACCTCGGTCTGCTCTACCCCGGCATCAAGGTGGCCGAAGACCTGGCGCTGCCCTGGATCGCCGCGCTCAGCCTGCGGGTGGCGGACACCGACGCCACAGTGGCCTGCCTCGAGGCCGGCTCCGTGCCCTACCTGCGCACCGACGACGGCGTCGTCCGCGTCGCTCCGGAAGAAGCCTGCGGCGTCATCCTGGAATTTGCCTCCGACTGAAGCCAGCCATCCTCCGAGCGGGAGCACACCTTATGACGGAGCTGCATTTTGCCCCGGCACACGAATTGGTGCGGCGCATCAAGGCGGGAGAGATCGGCGCCGCCGAGTTGCTCGAGCATTTCCTGGCCCGCGTCGAGGCCCATAATCCCAAGCTCAACGCCATCATCTGGATGGACACAGACGCCGCCCGCGAACGTGCCCGGGCGGCCGACGCGGCGCTTGCCCGGGGAGATGATTGGGGAGCGCTGCACGGCCTGCCGATGACCGTGAAGGAATCCTACGACCTGGCCGGCAGTCCCACCACCTGGGGCGATCCCGCCCTCCAGAACAACGTTCCCACGACCAACGCCGTGGTCGTGCAGCGCCTGCTCGATGCCGGGGCGGTGATTTTCGGCAAGACCAACGTGCCGCTCGACCTGGCCGATTGGCAAAGCTTCAACGCCATCCACGGCACCACCAACAATCCCTGGGACCTGGCGTTGACCCCGGGCGGCTCGTCGGGCGGCTCGGCGGCGGCCCTGGCGGCCGGCCTGACCGGCCTGGAGGCGGGCAGCGACATCGGCGCCTCGATCCGCAACCCGGCGCACTATTGCGGCGTTTTCGGCCACAAACCCACATTCGGCATCGTGCCCGGGCGCGGCCAGGCCAAACCCGGCGCGCTGACCATGCCCGATATCGCCGCCGTGGGACCGCTGGCCCGCGGCGCCGAGGACCTGGAACTGGCACTAGAGGTCATGGCCGGGCCGGACGTCCTGCAAGCCGCCGCCTGGAAGATCGAGCTGGCGCCGCCGCGCCGCACCGCGCTCAAGGATTTCCGCGTTGCCGTGATGCTCAGCGACGCCGTGGCCGAGGTCGACCAGCCCTATCAGGATTGCCTGCAGAACGTCGCCGACGAGCTGGCCAAGGCGGGCGCCACGGTCAGCCATACGGCGCGGCCCGAGATCGACACGGCGCGTGCTTTCGAGGTTTTCACAATGCTGCGATGGGCCGCCACCTCACCCGGCCTCAGGCCCGACAAACTGGCCTTCTTCGAGCAGATCCGGGCCGAGACGGCGGCCGACGATCCGGCATACCTGGCGCGGGTGGCGCGGGCCGCCGGACTGCCCCACCGGCAATGGCTGGCCTGGGACAACGAACGCCAGGCCATGCGCTACAAATGGGCGGCCTTCTTCGAGGACTGGGATATTCTGCTCTGCCCGGCCGCCTCCTCGGCGGCCTGGCCCCACGATCAGGCCGGCGAGCGCTTTGAGCGCACCATCACCGTCAACGGGCGTGAGCAGGCCACCACCGATCAGCTCTTCTGGGCCGGCTTTCCCGGTATGGTCTATCTGCCCTCGACGGTGGCCCCGGCCGGCCTCACGGCCGCGGGCCTGCCGCTGGGCCTGCAGGCCGTGGCGGCGGAGGGCGAGGACCGCACGGCCATCGAATTTTGCAAGCTGACGGCGAAGCAAATCGCCGGCTTCCAGCCGCCGCCCGGTTACGCCTGAGCGGCCCAATTCCACCAGCGGTGCAAACATTCGCCGGCCGGGCCGGCGGCCAGTTCGTTGGCTGCCGGGCTGGTCAAGGCGCGCAGCTGCAGTTCGTCCCCGGTCAGGATGGGCTGGTCGTCGAGGTAGCCGTGGTCGTGCAGGTATCGTTCCAGCTGGTCGAAACTGGCGCTTCGGAAGCCTCTCAGGCGGGGATCCTTTTTCTCCGCAAGTTCGGCGAGAAGCCGCTCGGGATCGCCGCCTAATTCAGCGGCGATGGCCACGACGTCATCGAGGTAACGCTCGGTCACGGCGGCGCTGTTTTCGAGAGCCTGGCGATCGACGGGCCGGCCTCTGCCTTGCTTCCACAACTCGCAAAAGACCTCGAGCAAGTCCAGCCGCAAGGCGATCTGCCGCGAAGATAGCGAGCGCGAGCCCAGCTTGTCGGCCAGCGCGGTGCCCGAAACCGTTTTCCATCGGCCCGCCCGCTCGATGCCGTGCACCAGGAAATCATGCAGCAAGTCCAACTCGTCCCAAAGCACATAGAAAAAATGCTGCGCGGCAAAACCCTGGGCTGGTCGCAGTACCGGGACACCAAGTTTGGCTCCATATTCCTCGCTTGAGGCCCCGTTGGGGGCCGGGACCGAAGGTCTCGGCCCGACCTTAAGCGCCCCCGGCCCGCTGACGCTTGCCGCCTTTGTGCGAATCAGGCCCAAATCGCTGGAAGTGGCCTTTTCGCAGTTCTCTTCGGCCAGGGCCTGCTGGATTCGATCGATATCGAGAGGATCGCTGGTGAAATAAAAGATCTGGCGTTGCTGATCCTTTGCCACCCGGCCGAGACTGCGCACCATGGCGGCAAACCGCGCCGGATCGCTTTGGTCGAGCGCCTCGTCGAGGAACAAGGGCAGGGTTTTGCCGCCCTCGACTTCCTCGGCGAAAGCCAGTCGCGCCGCCAACAGCAACTGGGTTCGGGTGCCGTCTGAAAGTTCGTCCAGGCCCCGCCCCTCGCCGCTCGCCAGATCGCTTGCGATCAGGCGTGGCGTCTGGCCCTGTTTGGCCAAACGAAGTTCATAGCCATGATGGGTAAAAGCCGAAAAATGGTTGCGAGCGCGCTCGAAAACGCGCGGCATCTGGGTTTGCTCGTGTTCCTCCTCGACGGCCCCAACAAGAAACCTTCCGGCGCCCTCGAACAGCGCCTCAAAGCGGCGGTCCTGCAATTTCGTCCGGGCCTGCTCGCGCAGGGAAAGCAGATCCTGAACATTGCTGGTGCTTCTGGCAGCCTCCACCTGCGCCTTGATCTCGGCTATCTCGCCCCGCAATTCTCCGGCCTTGCCGGCCTTTTGGGAAAGTTCGCCATGCAACTGCTCGAGCGCCGGGGCGTTGCCTTCGGCCAGTTCGGCTTCCTCGGCCTTGCCAAGCTCGGCCCGATCAAGCTCATTCTGACTTGCCAGGCGTTGGGCGGCGTGCTTCAGCCCGGCATAGTGGGGCAACGAATTCAACAGCGCCTTGAGGCCAGGCAAATCACCGTCCTCGAGCTCCGCTCGGCCGTAGATGCGCCGCAACGATTTGCCGGCCGCGGCCTGATCGCCGGCAACCTGCTCCAGTTGCTCAGCGGCCCGTCGTTGGTCGGTCTGGGCCTGGATCAGGCGCGTATTACGCCTATCCAGGTTGTCGAGCCGCGCCCCGGCCGTTGCGGCATCTGTCGGCACTGCCTCGCCGTGGTCTTCGAGGATGCGGGCCATTTCCTCGAGCAGCGCCGTGTGCCTGGCTTCAAGGTCGGCAACCTTGGCCGCGGCACCTACCTGCTTGCGCCGGGCTGAGCGGAGCTGATCGAGCCCTCGGGCAAAATCGACGAGTTCCGTATCGGGCCGGATGGCGGCAAGTTTGAGGCCGTCTTGCAGGCTCTGCCTCCTGGCCTCGAGGCCAGTTTCCGTCGCCGCCAAGCCTTCCAGCTCGTTCTTGAGGGTTTGCCGTTCCACGTCACGATCGCGCTCGCGCCGCAAATGCGCGTCAAGGGTTGCGGCCTCGCCCTCGAGTTGGCGCAAGCGGGACTCGACGGAGGGAATGTCCCAAATATCGGGCCCCTCGGGACCGAGGTTTGCGAACCTCTCCTCGGCGGTTTTGCGCCCGCCATCGCGGGCTCCCGGATTGCTCGGCAGCAGCACCGGCCCGGCCACGCCGGCGGCGATGGCCATGAGCACGGCGAACAGCGGATCGACAGCGAGGCCCAGCGCGGCGCCCGCAACAACCAGGACACAAGCGAAGCCCAGCCAGTATGGCCGCGCCCGGATGCGGCCGCCTAGGGATTGGGCCGCTGGCGCCCGCAGCCAGGAACGCAAGACATCCGCGGCATCGCGAATTTTGTCGAGGTTGTGCTGATTGCCTTCGGGGCCGCCGAGCTGCGACAAAAGGCGCAGCCTTTCTTCGACGACCCCGGTCCTGGCCTTGTGGGCTTCGGCGTCGCGCAGGAATTCGAACAATTGGCCATGGTCATCGAGGTTCAGCTCAACCTCATCGACCTCGCCGCCGCCCATGGCGGAGAGCGCCGCGGCAAGCTCGGCCAGACAACTGCGATTGTCGGTTGCGGCCGCCTGGAGCGCCAATTCCAAGCGGCCGAGTTCGCTCGCCTTGGACTGCCAGGCCGCAAGTTCGCCAGCTTCCAAAATCCCCGGCAGCGCGATATCCCGTTGCGCCTGGCTGGCATCGTGCATCTGCTTTTGCAGCTCGCGTGATCGTTCGCCAAGCTCATCGACCTGGGCCTGCAGTCGCTCGATTTCCTCGACCTCATTGCCGCCAAGCTTGGCCAGGGCGCCGGGCAGGATCGCCATCTCTTGTTCGATGGCGGCAAGTTCTTGGCGACGCCCGGCAAGCCCGAGAGCGCGTTCCAGAGCCGGCAGGCGATGCGCGCCCTGGTCCGCCTCGACGAGTTCCCTGTTCAGGGATTGCAGTTGGTCGGCGCGGCGCTGAAGGCCTGACTGCCTTCCCTCGGCATCCTGGATCTCAAGCGATGCCCTGTTGAAATCCTTCCACTCGCTGCGGCCGTGGCGTGGGCCGGCGCCGGCAAAGAGGTCCGTGGTGATCTGATCGAGATCGAAACCGCCCGACATCTGGCGGCGGATCTCGGAGGCGATGTCTTGGGTGCCATGCGGCGAGAGATCCATCAGGTCAAGGAGGCGCAGGAAAAAACAATGGCGGGTGTGGGAAGGGGGTAGGTCCGGCGCCAGGCTGTCCTCGCCGCCGCGCTGCCAGCGCAGCCGCGGGCCCTCGCGCTCGGCCCACCAGGTTTCGCCGTCCAACTCGAACTCGCCGCTGACCGAGGTTGGCGGCTCCGGCCCGCGGTCTTGCCAATACAAACTCTCGACGGCCCGGCAAATGCTCGATTTGCCGATCCCGTTGGGCCCGAAAACGACGTGGAATCCGGCCTCCGCCAGTTCGATCTCGAAGGACTGGCTGATTCCGGGCAGCCGGTTGACGGCAAGTCGCTTGAGTCTCACGCCGGATCGCTCCCGGACAGCATGGCGTTCAGGGCCGCCTTGCCGGCCCGGATTAGCATCTCGCGCAAGGCATTGTCCGCAAGCGGGTCGCTGGCGTGGCGATGATCCTGAAGGGGCGACCAAAGATCCTCCTGGGCCACCTTGCGCAATTGGGCCCGCGCCTTTTCGAGCAGGGTCCGCGAGCCATTCCCGTTTTGCTGAAGTATCAAGACGCGTTGCGCCATCAGGGCTGCCGGATCGTCTCCCGCGGCAATTCTCACCAGGTCGAGCGGCAACTCCATGGCATCGAAAATCTTGTTGACGAAGACCGCGGTGTCGTCAACGACACGCCTCAGCGAGCGCCAATCGCTGCCCGCCATAAGTCGCCGGATTTCCGCGTATTGGCTGCTGGCCCCCGTCAGCCGCACGCGCAGCCCAAGGGCGCGGGGGGCGCTATCGGTTTCGCCGAGCAGGCGAACATAGTTTGCTGCCTCGTCCAGGATTCTGTCGGGTACGTCCTCGGCAAGCTCGAGCCCGTCGATGGAAACATCGATGTGCTCCCAGCGAAGAGGCGCGAGCGGCACCTGCTCCAGCCGAAGCTTGCCGTCTTTGGCTACTGTCACCAGCCATGGACCGTGTGGGCCCGTCTCCGAGGGATCGAGCGCAATGAGGGAGCCCAGGTAGCCGATGGGCCGGGACGCCGGCGCCGCCGACAGACTGTCGAGAGAAGGCTTGTGGATGTGGCCGAGTAACCAGGCCTCGAAGCCGGTATTTTCAAGCTCGGCCCGTCTGACCGGCGCGTAGTGCCCGCCGGCCGCGTCGAGATCGGCATGCAGCAAACCGATCCTCGGGATGGCTGCCGATGGCGCTTCGAGCGGCTCCTTCAGAAGCCGCGCAACCGGGCTTTCACGCACGAAGCGCTCGCCAAAAGACCAGCCGACGATCTCGGCAACCTGGCGGCCGTTCTTCGTTATAGCCCTCGCCTGCCACTGGCCAGCGGCGCCCAGCAGGCTGAAGCCCTCGATCAGGGTGGCCAGCCGGGGCAAGGCTTCGACGTCATGGTTGCCGGCCACGGCGACGACCGCGATGCCGGCCTCCACCAGCCGCCGGACGCCCACCTCGAGCGACGGCATGGCCTCGAACCTGGCATTCGTGCTTTCCACGACGTCGCCGGCAAACAGCACGGCGTCGACTTTCTCGGCAAGGGCAAAATCGACCGAAAGCTCAAGCGCGGCGGCGGGCGTCAGTTCACTGGGGTCGAGACCCAGGGCGGCAATCTCGTCAGGCAGGCCCGAACAGGCCGTACCAAGGTGGATATCGCCGATGGCGAGAATTGCGGCGCCTTCATTCATGCCGTTCCGGCCCAACACCTCAGCGTAAGAGTGCCGCCCTATGCCGCCCTTCAGCCGCCCAGGAAAAGGCGGCCGACCTGGGGGTCTTGCAAAAGCTCGTCGCCCGAACCGGCGATGGCCACCTGGTCCGAGAGCAAAACATAGCCGATGTCGGCGAATTCGACACCCTTCTTGGCGTTCTGCTCGATCATGATGATGGTCGTGCCTTCCGTGTTCTGCAGATCGTCGAGGATCTCGAAGACCATGTCGATGAAGCGCGGCTCGAGGCCGATCGAGGGCTCGTCGACCGGCAGCACTTCGGGCGCCATG
>MPLZ02128573.1_pt1 | contig 63281 bp, 56 predicted proteins | sample 1617311 | NCBI WGS metagenome assembly MPLZ02 (sample SAMN05944806, study PRJNA350692) | marine metagenome | biome: marine; feature: ODZ; material: water; isolation source: 160 m water sample filtered on 0.2 um supor filter | place: Pacific Ocean | collected 2012-04-08 | depth 160m m | reverse complement strand
TATCATCCCGCCCCCGTTGAACCGCCCCCCGTTGAACCGCGTCGGCGACCGCGGATTCCAATCGCCGCAGGAGATCTCCACCCATGAGCCAGACCCCGCTCTCGCTGCCGCAGCAGCGACGATTCGGCGAGACCAGCCGGACTGATGCTTGGTGGCTCCAGCCGATCGTGGTTTTTCTGGGTCTCGGGGCCTTTGTCGTTTACTCGACCTGGGCGGCCTTCGTGGGTGTGAACTATTTCTGTGATGCTGGTGGGGCGCACTACCTATCGCCCTTCTACTCGCCGCTGGTGTTCGGCGGCCCGCACGAGCCGTCTCTCTTTGGAGCGAGGCCCGAATGGCTGCCACTGTGGGTGTCACCTGCGCTACTCATCCTCTGGGCGCCCGGTGGGTTTCGATTTACGTGCTACTACTATCGCGGCGCCTACTACAAGGCCTTCTGGGCTGATCCACCCAACTGCGCTGTTGGCGAGCCACGGTCCTGCTACCGCGGCGAAGCCTCGCTGCCACTCATCCTGCAGAACGTCCACCGGTACTTCCTGTACTTGGCTCTGGTCTTCATCCTGATCCTTGGCTGGGATGCGTGGAAGGCAATGTGGTTTCTCTCTCCCGAGGGCGGAGAGACCTGGGGCATCGGGGTCGGCACGCTGGTCTTGTTGGTCAATGTCATCCTCCTGAGTGGTTACACCCTCGGCTGCCACTCGCTGCGGCATCTGGTGGGAGGCGGCATCGACATCCTGTCCCGCCGACCAGTCCGGAAACGGGCCCACGCCTGCGTGTCTTGCCTCAACAAACGGCACATGCTGTGGGCGTGGATGAGTCTGTTCTGGGTGGGCTTCACCGACTTCTACATTCGGATGTGCGCCATGGGCATCTGGACCGACTGGAGGATTTTCTGACATGCCGTGGAAGACACGGGAATGCGATGTACTGGTCATCGGCGCGGGCGGCGCGGGGCTGCGAGCGGCGATCGAGGCTTCTGCCGAAGGCGCGTCCGTCACCGTTCTGAGCAAGTCGCTGCTTGGCAAGGCGCACACCGTCATGGCCGAGGGTGGCATGGCGGCGTCCATGGGCAATGTCGACGACCGCGACAACTGGCGTGTGCACTTCTCCGACACGATGCGCGGCGGGCAGTATCTGAACAATTGGCGCATGGCCGAGATCCACGCGCAGCAGGCGGCCGACCGCGTGCGGGAACTCGAGGCATGGGGCGCGATCTTCGACCGCACCCGGGAAGGCCGCATCCTGCAGCGGAACTTCGGCGGTCACAAGTACCCGAGATTGGCACACGTGGGCGATCGGACCGGGCTGGAGATGATCCGCACGCTGCAGGATCACGGCATCCATCAGGGCATCGACTTCCTGATGGAGACAACGGTCCTGGAACTGCTCAAGGACGGCGATCGCGTAGCGGGCGTGCTTGCCTATGATCGCGAGCGAGGCTGGATGCACCTCGTGCATGCCAAGGCGATCATCTTGGCAACAGGTGGTGTCGGACGGGCCTACCGAGTGACCAGCAACTCATGGGAGTACACCGGTGATGGGCACGCACTGGCCTACCGAGCCGGCGCCGAACTGGTGGACATGGAGTTCGTGCAGTTCCATCCGACTGGCATGGTCTGGCCGCCGAGCGTGCGGGGGATCCTGGTCACCGAGGGCGTGCGGGGCGAAGGGGGCGTGCTCAAGAACTCTGAAGGCGACCGCTTCATGTTCGACGACATCCCCCTGCTCTACGACGGGCAGACAGCGGAGAACGAGGAGGAAGGCTGGCAGTACGTCATCGGCGACAAGGAAGCGCGTCGCCCGCCGGAACTTCTCACTCGAGATCACGTCGCGAGGAAGATCGTCAAGGAAGTCAAGGCGGGACGGGGCAGTCCCCACGGCGGCGTCTTTCTCGACATTGCGTGGATCAAGAAGCATCTCTCAGACGCCGAGGGACACATCCGGAAGAAGCTTCCGAGCATGTATCACCAGTTCAAGGAACTGGCCGGAGTGGACATCACCCGGGAAGCCATGGAAGTCGGTCCAACGACCCACTACGTGATGGGCGGCGTCAAGGTTGACGCCGACACGCAGATGTCCCGCGTGCCCGGGCTCTTTGCCTGCGGCGAGTGCGGCGGTGGCTTGCATGGTGCGAATCGGCTCGGTGGCAATTCTTTGTCGGATCTGGTGGTTTTCGGGCGGATTGCTGGGGCCGAGGCGGCCAAGTTCGCGTCCGGGCACGGCGACACCGCCATCAACGAGGACGCCGCCGCGGCGGTCGAGGCAGCGGCGCTGGCACCACTCGATCGACCATCGGGGGAGAGCCCGTATGTCATTCAACATGAACTTCAGGACGTGATGCAGGACCTCGTGGGCATTGCCCGCGAGCAGAGCGAACTTGAGCAGGCCATCGAGCAAATCGACCAGTTGCGCATCCGCGCCGCTACGACAAGTGCCGAGGGAAATCGCGAGTACAACCCGGGCTGGCACACGGCTCTGGATCTGCCAAACCTCCTCGTGGTTGCCGAAGCGATCGCCCGCGCTGCTGTCGACCGCACCGAGAGCCGTGGGGCGCATTCTCGCGTCGATTATCCAGACAAGGACCAGCACTTCGGCAACGTCAACACCGTGGTGTGGCAGGCTGCGGACGGCTCAATGGAGACCTCGCACATCCCCGTTGTCGGCGTGACGCCCGAGTTGCAGGCGATCGTCGAGGAGATGGGCTGAATGGCCGAGCGCGGGATATTCAGGATCTGGCGAGGCCAGGCCGGCGAGGGCGCATTCGTCGACTATCACGCCGATGTCGAGGACGGCATGGTCGTGCTCGACGTCGTGCACCAGGTCCAGGCCGAGCAGGCCGGTGATCTGGCGTGCCGCTGGAACTGCAAGGCCGGCAAGTGCGGCTCATGCAGCGCCGAGATCAACGGCAAGCCGAAACTGATGTGCATGACGCGGGTGGGGGACCTTGACCTGTCAAGACCAGTGACGATCGAGCCCGTGCAGGCCTTCCCACGTGTCAAGGATCTGGTGACCGACGTGTCGTGGAACTATGAGGCCAAGGAACGCATCAAGCCCTTCAAGCCACGTCCACCAGACAATGCCGACGGTACGTGGAATATGGCGCAGTCCGACGTCGAACGTCCGCAGGAATTCCGCAAGTGCATCGAGTGCTTTCTGTGTCAGGACGTATGTCACGTGTTGCGGGATCATCACGACCACGATGCATTCATCGGCCCGCGTTTTCTTGCCTATACCGCGGCCTTGGAGATGCATCCGCTGGACATCGAGGACCGCGTCTCCGACCTCCGCCACAGCGATGGCATCGGCTTGTGCAATATCACCAAGTGTTGCACCAAGGTGTGTCCCGAGCACATCGCGATCACCGACAACGCGATCATTCCCCTCAAGGAGCGGGTGGTGGACGAATTCTACGATCCGCTCACGAAACTCCTCCGCATCTTCCGTCCGAAGAAGCCGTGACTCCCGAGGGCTCGGGGCACGCGCCCTGGTTCTTCAGTGGTCGGCGCGGACGCGGACTTCCAGCGTCGGCTTGGTCGCCTCACCGGCACCGATTGGCGGCCGTCTGCCCTCGGTCCAGTACACAGCCCCGCGAACCGAATCAGCTGCCGCTTCAAGGGTGAGGTGCAGTGGGGGATACCCATCGGCGGTCACGGTCAATTCATTTGGCCGGCTCCCCGCAAGCACGATATCGGCGGCTCCGGAGTTATTCGTCTCCGCCTTTCCCCCTGCAGGCGTCGCCGGAGGCGAGATCGGTGGGCCAAGCACGTCCCGCGGAGGAATAAACACATTCCCGCCCGTCCACCGCACAACAGCATGCGGAACCGGTCGCCCCGATTGCGAATCCCGGACTTCAATCCGAGCCCCCAGCGGCGAAGATCCAGCAAGACACCCCTGCAGCACCATCACGCTGCCCGCCATCACCATCGTTCGTCCTATTGTCCTCATCTGCTGCGTCGGTACTCTCTTGCTCTCGCGTTGACGCCCCACCAAGGGCCGCCAACGGTGGGGGCGGGATTCGAACCCGCGATACGCCGAAGCGTATACCGGTTTTCAAGACCGGCGCATTCAACCGCTCTGCCACCCCACCTGGGTGATGGCATCGTACCTCGATGAGCCTTGGAGGTCCGGTATCCTGTTGTCGGTCCACTTGAAGGAGCCCCCCCGATGCAGGCACGAACAATATTTTCCACAGCGGCGGTGATCGGTCTGGTCAATTTCGGCTGCAATCAGCCCATCGACACGACGGGGCTGGCCGGTCAGGAAGCATCGCTCGCCGCCGAGGGATCCGCCGACATGCGTCAGCAGGACGGCACGGCGGGCAACCCAAGACTTGCCACGCTCGATGGTGGCGTGGACGCGCCGCCACCAGATCCATTCGACCCTGATCCGTTTATCACTCGAGAGAGAATCGACCACGAATCGACGCTGGACAAGTCGAACATGGCGCCCGGCGCTTCGACACTTGAGCCGGGGTTCGGGTCGACCACGGGTGATCCGATGGACCAACCGGCGGTCAACACGCAGGACGAGTGAATCAAAGCCGGGCCGCGCCGAAGACGCCGCTGCTGTCCCCGTGCATGGCTGGGACGAGTCGAGTCTGCACTTCATCGGCAAACACGTAGGTGGGCCATCGCTTCGGGACTTCCGTGTAGATGGTCTCGATCGTATTGAGTCCGCCGCCAACAACGATGACCTCGGGATCGAGTACATCAATCACGACTGCGGTGGCTCTGGCGAGTCGATCGAGCCAGCGGTCGATCAGTTGACGTGCCTCCGGCGTGGCGGCTATTTCGGTTGCCGATAGTGACTCTGCGCCGGATGATCGCCACTGTGACTCGATTGCTGGTCCGGAGAGCCACGTTTCAAGACATCCGTTCCGGCCGCACCAGCAGGTCGCTCCCGGAAATTCGTCGGGCTGCGGCCACGGCAGCGGGATATGTCCCCACTCGCCGGCGATGCCGTTGTGTCCACTCATCAGCGTGCCGTTCACCGCAACGCCGCCGCCGACACCGGTGCCGAGGATGATGGCGAAGACACTTGCTGCTCCGGCCGCTGCACCATCCGCCGCTTCGCTCAGTGCAAGACAATTGGCATCGTTGGCAAGACGCACTTCACGGCCGATCAATTGAGCAAGGTCCTCACCCAGTGGATGACCATTGAGGATGGTCGAGTTGCAGTTCCGCATCAGGCCGGTGGCAGGGGATGGACTTCCGGGCACGCCCATGCCGATGTGCGTGCCGCCACCGCCAGCGTCGGATTCGACCGTCTCAACCAGTTCAGTAATGGCATGGACCGTCTCGGCGTAGGCTCCCTTTGGAGTCGGGACGCGTGAGCGAGCGAGCACCTCGCCTGCGTCATCGAGTACAACCGCTTCGATTTTTGTGCCGCCAAGGTCTACGCCCGTTTTCATTTCGGCAAGCGTAGTCGATGGATGCGGTAGGCTTTCCGTCACATGTCCGACTCCCCGAAGATCATCTATTCCATGCTCGGCGTCTCCAAGACGATCGAGAAGCGGCTCATCATCAAGGACATCTCGCTGTCCTACTTCTACGGGGCCAAGATCGGTGTGCTCGGTCTCAATGGTGCCGGCAAAAGCACGGTTCTCAAGATCATGGCCGGCATCGATACGGAGTTCGAGGGGCAGGTTCAAAGGGTGCCTGGCTACAGCATCGGCTATCTCGAACAGGAGCCACTGCTCGGCGAGACTCGTACTGTGCGAGAACTCGTCGAAGAGGGCATGCGGGAGACGGTTGATCTGATGAAGGAGTTCGATCAGATCAACGAGGCCTTTGCCGAGCCCATGGACGATCAGGCGATGCAGAAGTTGCTCGATCGACAGGCCCACGTGCAGGAGGCCTTGGATGCGAAGAACGCGTGGGATCTTGAATCTCGGCTCGAAATGGCGATGGATGCCCTTCGGTGCCCACCCGACGATCGGCGGGTGGACACGCTCTCCGGCGGCGAGCGGCGACGTGTGGCCTTGTGCAGACTGCTGCTGCAGGAACCCGACATCCTGCTGCTCGATGAGCCCACCAACCATCTCGACGCCGAGAGTGTCGCGTGGCTTGAACAGCATTTGCAGCGATTCCCCGGCACGATCATTGCGGTGACGCACGATCGGTACTTTCTTGACAACGTCGCCGGATGGATTCTGGAACTCGATCGCGGCGAAGGCATTCCGTGGAAGGGCAATTACACCTCGTGGCTTGAGCAGAAGCAGCAGCGGCTCGCCGTCGAAGAGCGGAAGGAAGGCAAACGGCAGAGGGCCTTGCAGCGGGAACTGGAATGGGTTCGCCGCAGCCCGCAGGCTCGGCAGGCCAAGAGTCAGGCCCGCATTACGGCCTATGAGGACTTGGTCTCGCAGGATTGCAAGGAGCAGGAGCGAAGCGTCGAGATCTTCGTGCCACCAGGGCCGCGGCTCGGCGATTTGGTGATTGATGCGCAGGGAGTAGTCAAGGGGTACGGCGATACCGTGCTTGTGGACGACATGGAATTCTCACTGCCTCCTGGGGCCATCGTTGGCATCGTCGGCCCCAACGGTGCTGGCAAGACCACGCTCTTCCGCATGCTGCTCGGCGAGGAAGAGCCCGATGCCGGAACGCTCAAGATTGGCCAGACGGTTGTGCTGGGGTGCGCTGAGCAGGGGCGGGACGCCCTTCCGAACGACAAGACTGTCTGGCAAACCATCAGCGATGAGGACGAGGAGATTGATCTCGGCGGTGTGCTTGTCAACAGCCGCGCCTACACCTCGAAGTTCGGCTTCCCCGGCACGATGCAGCAGCGAATGGTCGGAACCCTTTCCGGGGGCGAGCGGAACCGCGTGCAGTTGGCATGCACGCTGCGGGCCGGCGCCAACGTGCTGCTGCTCGACGAGCCGACCAATGATCTGGACGTCAACACGATTCGCGCCATCGAGGAGGGCCTCGGGTCGTTTGGCGGTACAGCCTTGATCATCAGTCACGACCGTTGGTTCCTCGACCGCGTCGCAACGCACATCCTCGCCTTCGAAGGCGATTCGCAAGTGCGGTTTTTCAACGGCAACTGGACCGCCTACGACGAAGACCGCCGCTGCCGACTGGGCGCCGAAGCCGAGCAGCCGCATCGGATCAAGTACCGCAAACTCACACGGTAAACATGATCAGGCGAGTCAGCGTCCTCTCGGCGACTGTTTCACGGCTCCCCGGACTGCGAGCATCTGCTTGGCCACGCGCGTATCGCCCGGCCACTGCCGCGACAGTCGTTCCAGCGGGGCGACCGCCCACTCCGGGCGATTCAGCAGCAGGGCAGTCCGGGCAAGGCGGTCGTTGACGTAGGGCGGTGTCCACAGACCCCACCTGTGGATCCAGTCGAGTTCGCGCATCAGCAGGTAGCCCGCCTCGACGCTCTGGGCGTTTTTGGCCTGCACCTGCTTCCACAAGGCGTGCCCTCGTGCCTCGTGGAGCCGCACGATGCCGCTGTGGACCGTGAAGGCCAGAAAGGCGACGGCCAATACGCCCGCGGCGATGCCGGCGAAGCGGAACTTCGCCGATCGTTTGAGTTGGAATGGAATCAGCCGGACATCACGCTTTCGCAGCAGATGAATGACCAATACGAAGGCCCACCCTGCCAGGATGCCCAAGGCCGCAGCGGCGAGCAGCGGGATCTCGCCGTACAGGCTTCGGAAGGCAAAGAAGCCCGCGACACTGACCACAAGCGCCCCGAGTTCCTCGGGCCATGTGAAGTCGTACCGCTTGTGCCGCGAGGCGGCGCTCCACGATTTGAACCCAGAGGGTTTTGCCCAGCCCCAGCGAAGTTCTCCGGTGGGGCAGGCGGCAACGCAGTCGAGATCCTTGAGGCAGGCTGGGTTGACAACGGCCCCGTGCTGCTTGATTTCCTCATGGACGCGGATATCCGACGAGCACGCGGCGGTACAGGCGGCGCACGAGCCGCAATCGCCCCCGGCCTTCAGGCGAATCCGGCTCGGGGCCATGCGGTCTGAGAGCGAGAAGATCGCCCCGTAGGGACACACGTAGCGGCAGAAGGAGCGGCTTCCGAGCAGGTAGACAATGATGCCGCCCACGACGAGAAAGGTCAGGAGGGTAATTCCGAGGCCGGGCAAATTGCGGAGAAAGTCGGAAGTGATGAGCGAACCGAAGCCGTCTGGATCTTCGGTTACACGCAGTTTCGGGAAGGGCTGGCCCTTGGCAAGCCGCTCGATCTGCGGCCAGATGAACATGAGGCCCATCACCGCGAGTGGCCCGAGCAGCAGCAGTCGGCTGCGAACCGGCTTGGGGTGAAGCCCGATCTTGCCGAGTCCCCAGGAGGTGAGATCTTGGAGGGCCAGGATGTGGCAGCCCCACGAGCAGAAGAATCGCCCGAAGATCAGGGTCGAGATGACGATCAGGCCCATGAAGATGAAGCCCACGGTCACCATGCCCAGTTCCAGCGTGAACATCGCTTCGTTGAGTTCCAGCGGGGCAAGTGTCTCGCCGATGATGAGCCACGTCGCGATGTGGATGGCGATCACGACGTGCACCAGAATGAGCACGATGGCCCGCCTGCGGCCGTAGCCACGGTGGGGGGGCGAGTCAGAGGCGGTGTGTGGGCGTGCCATAAGGGGATCGGGCCATCCAGTATGGCGGAAGTATCGGCCTGATCCAACCGTGGGGCCTGTTGAAAGGATCGATTCGCTGGGTTGATCTTCAGTCAGGGGCGATAGGAGCCGATTCGAAGGCCGTTCGCCACTGCCCCCCCAATGGAGTCCCCCCATGCCCTACGGACTACAGACCCTTGTGTGCTCACTACTGATCGTGTCAGGGGTAGCTGCCCATGGGGGGGCGGACGCCACTGCGACACTTCGCTCCAGCGCCGAAACCGGCGATCTGCAGGCCATGCGGGAATTGGCGGAGTCGCTTCTGAACTCGGTAGATTCCGATGAGGGCGTGTACTGGCTTGAGAGGGCATCGGTGGGAGGTGACCCGGAATCAATGCATCGGTTGGCCTCCCTGCGGTTTGCCGGTGCTCGCACCTACCGCGATCAGCGGGAGGCTGTGACCCTTTGGAAGGCCGCTGCCGTTCTGGGCCACGTAGAGGCCATGTATGACCTTGCTGTGTGTTACCGCGATGGCTGGGGGACGTTTCGAAGCGAAATCCGCTCATCCATTTGGTTCAAGCGGGCCGCTGATCGGGGGCGCCCAGAGGCCATGACGGCCTGGGGTCGATGCCTCTTTGACGGCATCGGCGTCATGCGGGACGAGGAACTGGCGGTGCAGTGGTGGACCAAGGCCGCACGCGGTGGCGAAGTGGATGCCATGGTCGCTCTTGCGGTCGCGAGCGGAACGGGCCGGGGCATGGGCCGCGATCAGGCAGTATCGGCCCGTTGGTGGCGAAAGGCTGCTCACCGGGGTTGCCGCGTCGCCATGCTGGTGACGGCCGCGAACTACGAGATGGGGATGGGCGTCCAGGCCGATCCAATCGAGGCCGAGGCGTGGTATGTCAAGGTCCGCAGTGGCCTGGATGAGGCCGCTCCCAGCGGTGGGTTGGTTCTGGCATTGCCCGAGTAAGGACTCAGGGGCCGCCCTTGGGCCTACAGCGAGCATCAACTCTTTGGGGTGGAGTCCGCTCTGGGGGGGGTATCTGACCCCTTTCTGCTACCATTTGCCTCTTCGGCCCCGTCGTCTAGCGGCTAGGACGTGAGGTTCTCATCCTCAAAACAGGAGTTCGATTCTCCTCGGGGTCATGTGCAACAGGCCGCCCTGACGGGCGGCCTGTTGCGTAGAGAGCCATTAAACGCCGTTTTTGGCGTTCATCTGCACTTGCCCTCTTTCTGATCAAAAAACTTACAAAAAACCCCAACTGTCCACTTGGCAACCAGCCCTCATCCTGTAGTCTTCGGGGTGGAAGCGGAGTCCAGCCCTCGGGTTGGGCGACCTACAAGAGGAATCAGCGGCACACACGTGCCAATGATTTGGTTTTATCCCGCATAGCGGGAGGAGAAGAAGACCAATGAAAACAACAGTAATGCTCGGAACAGTCGGTGCGCTCACGCTCGCAGGCCTGGCCCAAGCAACCCCATTTAATGGATTCACCATTGATCATCTGGGCAACTTCGGTGACGGTGAAACGTACCGCATGTATGTCAACCTCGATGAAGGTGCCCGCATTGATGCCGTCTTTGGCAACGGGCCTGGCCCCCTGTCAATCGGAGCTGGCGATGGTATGTCGTTCTATCAGAACAGCTACGGTGGTAACACCAGTCAATCGATCAACAGCGACTTCTTCGGGTTCGTTCCTTCGAGTGAATGGGACAGTTACGTCTCGGTCGGCTGCTTGTACGCCAATGGCTCGCCCTTCCCCAGCAATGCCCTGATGGACATTGGCATCGACTTCACCTCGTTCGAAGGTGGTGGCAGTATCGAGACCAACAACGGCTCGTGGTTCTGCACACCGGTTGACCCTCAGGGTGGTGAACTCAACGGCATGGTATTTATCGGTCAGTTCACCGTTGTTGGTGGTACTGGCGATGGCCTTGCAGACCTCACTGGGCAAATCAGCCTTCAGGGTAAAGACGCTGATGGCAACACCTGGCAAGAGCTCGGTGTTACTTGGGTTCCCGCTCCGGGTGCCCTGGCCCTCCTCGGCTTCGCCGGCCTCGCCGGACGCCGCCGTCGTCGCTGAATGTGACGACACGGATCTGCGTCCCGCGTGGGACAACGATTCTGCATCTGCGCAACACTCGACCCTGCCGCGGCTCAGCCGCGGCAGGGTTCTTTTTGGTATTCGGGGCAGTGGCTCAGGCAGGGGTAATTGTTTCCGGAGGCCTGAGCAAGGGAGACAAGCAGGTAATCAGAAGGCCGCGTCCAGCGGCGGGGTTGCTCGAGGTTTCACCAGCCAGCCCTCGGCTGGACAATGGCGATAGTTGGATTCGAACCAACGACCTAGGGCTTATGAATCCCTCGCTCTAACCAACTGAGCTATATCGCCGAAGGAGGGGCAGTGTAGGGACCGAACAAGGTTCAAACAAGCGGCACTTGGCCATCCTGCCGTTCGACGCGCAGGCCGTTTCATTGCTTCATGTGTGTGGGGTGGTGGTGGTGTGGGGGGGGACTAGCGACGGGCGGTGTTGATCGAAGTCGGAACCGCCGCAGCAGGATCCCCGTCATCCTCGGGCTGCTCCTCTGGAAGCCATCGCTCGGAAATCTCCGCTCGGCCGAGGCCTGGGCTGGCCCGGCGCACGGCGGCTGCGAGCAGGCCCATGAACATGGGCTGTGGGTGCAGGGGTCGACTGGTCAGTTCGGGGTGGAACTGGCCGCCGATGAAGTAGGGGTGTACATCACGAGGGAGTTCCATCACCTGCATGATCGGATGCTTCGGATGGCGGCCAGAGAAGACGAGCCCGGCCGCCTCAAGCTGATCGATGTGTCCTGGGTCGACTTCGTAGCGGTGACGGAACCGCTCGCGGACGTTGGTCGCATCGAAGAGGAAGGAGGCAAGCGTATCGGGCGTGAGTTCGACATCTTGACCGCCCAGCCGCATCGTGCCACCAAGGCCCTCGATGGCCTTCTGCTCGGGCAACTCTGAGATCACCGCATCCTCTTCACCCGGGCGGAATTCCGTCGAATGGGCCCCGGAAATGCCCGCGATATGGCGTGCGTATTCGATGACGGCGACTTGGAAGCCGAGGCAAATACCGAGAAAGGGGATCTTCTGCTCACGAATCCACTTGACGCTGGCGATCTTGCCTTCGACGCCCCGCTCGCCGAAGCCGCCCGGGACGATTACGGCGTGCAGTTCATGTGGCAAGAGTTCATCCGCGACGTTGTCTGTGGTGAAGTTCGAGACATCGATCCACCGCACATCGGGCTTGATCGACAGGTGGGTGCAGGCGTGCTCGATTGCCTTGTCGATCGATGCGTAGGCGTCACGCAGTGCGGTGTACTTGCCGAGGATGCCAAGCGTAATGGTGTGCTGGCGGGATCCGCTGATGCCCCTGGCGTACTTCCGCCAAGCATCTCGGGCGTTGTCCTCTTCGAGTGGTTTCACCAGATGGTGCCGATTCAGAATGGTGAGGACCTCTCGGTCAAGGCTCTCAGCCCGCATGGCCTCGGGAATGGAGTAGATGGATTCGCGGTCATGCATCGAGAACACCCGCGGCAGCGGCACGTTTGAGAACATGGCGATCTTCTGGCGTACCGTCTCGGTGACGGCATGCTCTGCCCGACAGGCGATGATCTGAGGCTGAATCCCCGATTCCATGAGCCGCTTGATGCCGAGCTGCGCGGCTTTGGATTTCTGCTCGCCAAGCGCCGGCGGCTCAAGTACGTAGGTGAGCGCGACGAAGCAGAAATTCTCGCTGCCTTCTTCGAATGCCAATTCCCGGAGGGCTTCGATGTAGAAGCCGTTCTCGTAGTCGCCCACCGTTCCGCCGACCTCGATGAAGACGACATCGACCGGACTGCCGTCCTCGTTTCCGGTCATGGCCAATTCGCGGAGCCTACGCTTTACTTCGCCGGTGACATGGGGAATCATCTGGACATCACGGCCGAGGTAGCCGCCGCGACGCTCTCGCTCAAGGATTTCAGAGTAGATCTGCCCGGCAGTCGTGAAATTCAGTCGGGTCAGGTTCTGATCGAGCAGACGTTCATACGTTCCGAGGTCCATGTCACACTCGGTGCCGTCGTCAAGGACGAACACTTCGCCGTGCCGGTATGGGTTGAGCGTGCCGGAGTCCACATTGAGATACCCCTCCAACTTGATCGGCGCCACGCTCAGGCCTTTGCCCTTGATGAGTTTCGCCAGTGAAGCGCTGAAAATGCCCTTGCCGAGCCCAGACATCACCGATCCCATTACGACAACGAATGCGGTTCGCCCCGGCTGATACCCCTTGGGAATGGGCGAGAAGAACTCAGTCGATTCGGTGGATTTCCCGAACTGACCAAGGAAGCCTTCGTCGGTCGGCTTCAGATCCTGAGTTGCAGATTGAGCGGAATTGGCCGTGTCGTGGTGGGGCATGGTTGATCCTACCACGGCAGCGACTTTATCGCCGGCGTTTCCGCCAGTGAGGAAGAGCAATGGTGTAGGCGTTGTGTTCCCTGATTTTCCCTTTCGTCACGATCTTCCCTGTGGGGGAAGGAAACAGGGCATCGACTTCTCTTGTTTCTCAAGAGAATCAGGGGGGCTCAGTTTGCCTGCCGGGCCCTCCATCGAGTGACAAACGCCTGGTATTGCTCGGCTGTATCGATGCCGGGATGGCCCGCGTCCACTTGAGCCACTGTGATCCGGTAGCCGTGTTCGAGCAGCCGGAGTTGTTCGAGCCGTTCGGCTGTTTCCAGCGGCGTCGGGGCGAGCGTCGCATAGGCGGCCAGCGTGGCTGGGCGATAGGCGTACAGGCCGATGTGCCGGAGGTATTCCGTGTTCTCGCCATCGCGATTCATGGGGATCAGGCTGCGGCTGAAGTAGAGGGCATGGCCATCGAGGCCGGTGACGACTTTGACGAGATTCGGGTCCGCCGGATCATCGTCATCTCGCAGCGGTGTTGCGGCGGTCGCTACATCTGCGTCCTTGTCGGTGATCAGGGCTGCGATGGTCGCATCAATGGTGCCAGGCTCGATCTCGGGTTCGTCGCCCTGAACATTCAGGATGACATCTCCATGCAGTCCGGTAGCCGCCTCCGAAATCCGGCTGGAACCATTGGGATGCCCTTGGCCGGTGATGATGTGCTCGATCCCTGCAGACTCGCAGGCTTGAGCAATTTCGGTGTTTTCCGAGGCGACGATCACCCGGCTGACGGCGTTGCTCCGCTGGACCGCGTCAGCCACATGCAGCACCAAGGCCCTGCCGGTCTCCGCGGCCAAGGCCTTGCCCGGGAACCGAGTCGAGCCCATGTGAGTGGGAATGATCGCGATGACTTCGGGGCGTGTGTCGCTCATGCGAGGGAACGAACAAGCGTGTCGATTGCGCGTCGTCGCTCGCGGATGTCGCGGTATGTGATGTCCTGTCTTGCGATGCCCGAACAGATCTCCAGTGCCTCCCTCGCATATTCCTCGGACTGCTCCCGTTCGGCCAGTTCGCTCAGCGAGACCATCAGGTCGTACCGAACCTCCAATTCCCGCTCCGCTTCGGTGGCGTCGATTTTGGTGAGCACATCCTTGAATTCCGCGATGGCCTCTGCGTACCACCCTTCAACAGCGAAGCATCGGCCGAGCATGTGTCCTGCAGAAGCACGCAGCCTCGGCTCATCTTTGGCCTTCTGGAAACAGCCCATGGCGGTCTCGGTGTCATTCTGTCGAAAGGCGACTTCGCCGAGGCGAAAGCGTACGATCCGATCGGTCGGATACCGCTCAGCTCGTTCGGCGTATTCCTTGACTTCGAAGGCGAGCAATTCTCGTTCCAACGCCTCGCGTCTGCTCTGAATGTCAGGATCCGGAGTGTCCGCAGTTGCGAGTTGCTGGTCTACACTGCGGATGCGATCTTTGAAGCGTTGGATGCGAATATCGCCAGCCGCCATACGGAATCGGTATTCGCCTGTGCTCTTGAACCCTCGCAGCAGCACCTCTTCGGCCTTTTCCAGTGCGGTGGTCGACCCCTCCCGCCGCAACAGGGTGGCGTACCGATGCACGTTCTCAGCAACGTCGGGTGCTTCCTTGAATCTCTCTTTGGCTCGTTCCAGAGTGCGATCCGATCCACCGCCAGCACCGGCGATGGACTCTTCTTCTTCTATTTGCCGCTGCTTGTCCATGTCCTTGACAAAGTCGCGGAATCCACCTTCTTTGCCGGCCGCAGCCTCGTAGCCGCCCTCGCTCATGGCCCGCTGGGCGGAAAGGTCTTTGATTTCATGTTCCAGATCGCCATCGGTCGGATCGAGTTGCATGGCCAGTTGCCCAGCGGTCAGGGCGTGGTCCCATGCTTCGGCTTTTCGACAGAGATCCTTGATGGTCACATACTGCTGTTTGGTCGGCTTCTTGCTGCGGCTGGTGATGCCCAGCACGTGGGGGGCGAAGAAGTTCGCGGTCACGGGTTGCTCCGCCGCAACCATGGCTTCGAGAGATTTGATCGCGACGGTCACACTGACAAGTTCAGTCATCCACAGCAGCAGCGAAACGGCCATCTTGTCGACGGGGTCGTCGCCGCCGACTGGTTTTGCGTTCTTGCTTGAAATTCTCTTGCCGCCATCTCTGGCATGCTGTTTGGCGATTTCGAGGATCTCTTGGAGTACGTCCTCGTTGGCGGGGTCAAATTTGATGCCGCTCATGTAGTAGACCAGTGCCGTCTCGGTGTTGGAGGCCGCCGCCATGGCGCGAGCATGGTTGAACCACTTTGTGGCCTGCTCCGGCTGCGCGGTGAACGCTACCTCTTCAGCCTCCGGGGCTTCGTCTGGCTCGTTCGCTTTCTTTCGTCCAAACAATGCCACGATCCATTGGTCTCCAACGTGTGTGATCCCCCTGTTGCCCTGCACGAATAGGGTACGGTACGTCATGCCCCTCGGGTCGGTCAATTCTTGGTCGGTTCCTCTACCATGCACCCGTGGCCATCGATCCTGACTCGCTGAGCGTCCTCCACCACCCCGCCAAGATCCTGCGGGAGCGAGCCCGGGATGTGCCCGACGTGGATGAGCAGGTCCGGGCTGTTGCCCACCGCATGATTGAGTTGATGCAGGAGCATGAGGGCATCGGCCTTGCAGCGCCGCAGGTGGGCGTTGCCTGGCGGCTGTTCGTGACCCGACATGTGGATGACCGTGATCGTCCGGGCGGTCTGGTCTACATCAATCCGACAATCGAGGTGCTTGATGAAACGCCTGCAGAAGATCAGGAGGGCTGCCTTAGTCTTCCGGGTGTCGATGTGCTCATTCGGCGGCCGATTTCTGTCCGCCTGCGGGCGACTTCACTTGACGGCGAGGAGATTGTTGAAGAATGCGATGAGCACTTTGCTCGTGTCTGGCAGCACGAAATGGACCATCTTGACGGCGTGCTGATCATCGATCGCATGAACACCATGGAGCGACTTCGCAACCGCAAGGCGATCCGGGATCTAGAGCGGGCCTGAGGGCGATGCGATTGCTTTTCTTCGGATCCGGCTCCTTTGGCTTGCCAACGCTTCGATTCCTCAGCGGCCAACACGATGTGCTGGCTGTTGTCTCTCAGCCCGACCGGCCTGCGGGACGACGCCACCGGCTTACGCCCACGCCGATTGCCGATTACGCCGCGGAGACAGGATTGCCACTGCTTCGGTTTGAGGACGTCAATGCCGATGACGCTGCAACTGAGTTGCGAGCATTCGACATCGATGCATGGATCGTGATTGCGTTCGGGCAGAAACTCTCACGACCCCTTCTGCAGAACCGGTTCGCGATCAACCTGCACGCGTCGTTGCTGCCGCGATGGCGAGGCGCTGCGCCGATTCACCATGCGGTGCTTTCGGGCGACACCAAGACCGGAGTCAGTGTCATCACGTTGGCCGATCGGATGGACGCAGGCGACGTGCTCGCGACCGAATCGCTTCCGATCGCAGCCGCCGACACGACCGGCTTGCTGCACGACCGGCTCGCTGAACTCGGACCCACCATCGTAGAACAAGTACTTCGGGCGCATGCCCAAGGGGTGTTGGTCCCCTTGCCTCAGGATGAGGCTTTGGCAACTGCTGCCCCGAAGTTGACGCGCAAACAGGCCCAAATCGACCGGACCATGCCCGCGGAAGTCGTGCGGGGCACGATCAATGGCTGCGCCCCATGGCCAGGTGTGAGCGTCCGAATCCATGATCATCAACTTCGTCTCCTTCGAGCCGCTCCCAGCAGCGAGGAGCAGGCCATCGGCGTCATCAGTAGCAAGGGAGTGCTCGGATGCCAAGGCGGCGCGGTCGCCATTCTGGAGGTCCAGCCGCAAGGTGGACGGGTGATGCCGTTCGAGGCCTGGGCTCGCGGACGGCGAATGGAGTGGCCGGCAACCGTGCAGGGCGGAGGTGCAACGTGAAGTTTCCGCTGACGCTCTGGGATGTCTTTCGGGTGAAGCCTCAGTCCGCACCGCCACGCCGGGCTGCAAAGAAGCAGACCGCCCGGCAGGATCGATACGACTTGCTTGTCGAGGACATGAAACGCACGTGGTCCATTCGCGTTCGCAAGTGGCGGAGTCATACCAGCGGCTGCGCGTGGGAACTGCGGGGTCGCGATGGGACCGTGACCCGCATGATCGAGGCCCCGTATCCGAGAGGGCCGATGTCCTGTGTCGTGTTTTTGCACGAGGTTGGTCATCACGCAACGGGCTTCAACCGGGGCGGGCCACGATGTCTAGAGGAGCACCGCGCCTGGGAATGGGCGCTTCGGGAAATGGCGGCTCGTGGGTTCAACGTGACCGAACGAGTTCGCAAACGCCGGGACGAAGCGATGCGGTACGCGATACGGAAGGCGCTGCGCCGCGGCCTCAAGCGAGTCCCGCAGGAGTTGGTTCGGTGGCTCCCCAAGGGCGTCCACGCGGCAGAGGCTTCATGAATACCGAGTCGCTCGCCTACGACTTGCCGCCGGAGTTGATTGCGACGCGGCCGGTGGAGCCTCGCGATCGTGCGAGACTTCTACTTATTCACTGCCAGCGCGGCGTGTTTGAGCATGCTTCGATTTTCGACCTCCCCGATCTTTTGCAGCCTTCCGATCTGCTGATTCGAAACGACACCGCCGTACTCGCAGCGCGACTGATCGGGACTCGCACCATCTCGGGTGATCGTGGTGGCGGTCAGGTGGAGGGATTGTTTCTCGAGGCGGATCCTGACGGAACGTGGACTGTCGTCTTGACTGCCTCGGGCAGATTGAGTGAGGGAGAAGTGATCGATCTGGCAGGCCCGGATGGTCGTCATGCCTCACTGCGTTTGCTCGAAAAGCGTGGCCGATATTGGCGGGCGATGCCCGATCCGGCTGGCAACGCATCGGAACTGCTGGACTCGCTCGGGCGAGCACCACTCCCCCCGTACATTCTCAAGGCGAGGCGAAGCCGGGGAGAACTCATCGACGAAGCGTCGGATCGACAGTGGTATCGCACGCTGTTTGCCCGCAGCGACCGCGTTGGTTCGGTCGCGGCACCGACCGCCGGCCTGCACCTGACCGACGAACTTTTGGGTCGGATCGACCAGCGAGGTGTGCAGCAGGCTGCCGTCACGCTTCATGTCGGCGAAGGCACCTTTCGGCCGGTCACCACCTCGCGGCTTGAGGACCACCGGATGCACGCCGAGTCTTGGTTGGTGGAGCCCGATGCCCTTGCGGCCATCCGCAGTGGACCGGGCTCCGGTGGTCGCCTGGTCGCGGTCGGCACAACTACGACGCGGCTGCTCGAATCGCTTCCGGACTACCTGCCCGAAGGGCCACTCTGTGGCAGCACCGATCTGCTGATTGCGCCTGGATACACTTTTCGCAGGGTCGAGGGTCTTCTGACCAACTTTCACCTGCCCCGCTCGACCCTGCTGGCACTTGTGGCGGCCATGACCGGACTGGATCTCATGCATGAGGCCTATCGGGTGGCCGTGGCCGAGCGGTATCGGTTCTACAGTTACGGTGATGCGATGCTGGTACTGCCGTGAAGGGCGTCAAGTGAGTAGGGTGCGGTGGTGAGTGATCAGTTGATTGGATCGGTGTTGTCCGGACTCGACGTGCGGCCGCTGCGAGGCGCTGAGCGGTGTCGCTCAGGGCGTTTGGTCGAGGACAGCCGGGTTGTCCAGCCCGGCGATGTGTTCCTCGCGCGGGGGGGAGCACGCTCTGGCAGCAGGACGTACATCTCGCAGGCAGAAGAGCGGGGGGCCGTCGCCATATTGAGCGACGCCGCCGGCTGCGAGGTCGCCACGATTCCGGCGCTGCTGAGCAAGTGCCCCGAGTTGGATGGCGCCATCATGGCGCAACGGCTGGCCGGCTCACCTTCCGAGCGTCTTGCGCTCGTGGGCGTGACGGGCACGAACGGCAAGACCACCGTCAGCACGCTGCTTGCCCATGTGCTTCGAGGCGAGGGGCCGTGCGGCCTGCTTGGTGGTGTCTGTATTGAGGACGGCCTCAACAGCCGGCCCGCCACGTTGACAACACCGATGGCCGCTGATGTCGCGGCGTGGCTGGCAAGCGCGGTGGATCATGGATGCACGCGGGCCGTCATGGAGGTCAGCAGCCACGCCCTTGATCAGGGCCGCATTGCCGGTGTCCAGTTCGCTGCAGGAATCTTTACGAATCTCAGCGGGGATCACTTGGACTACCACGGAACCATGGAGGCATACGCGGCGTGCAAGCGGCAACTTCTCGCGGACCTTCCAAGTACGGGCTTTGCTGTCATCAACGCGGATGATCCGGCGAGCCGGAGCATGGCGGCGGGCATCTCGGCCGAGGTCTTCCGGTGTACGCTCAGCGGCGATGGCGATGTGAGTGGTGAGATCACCCATTCCGACATCGACGGAATTGCCATGCATCTGGAATCACCATGGGGCCGTGGCTTGCTGACGTTGCCGATTCCGGGCGTCCACAACGCGATGAACGCCGTGCAGGTCTTGGCCGCAGCCTGCGCCATGGGAGTCAACTTCGAATTGGCCGTTGATCGCATTGCGAATGCCACCGCTCCGCCCGGCCGGCTTGAGCAGATATGCGATCGTCCGCGAGTGTTCGTCGACTTTGCCCACACCGATGCCGCGCTCGAAGCAGTTCTCCATTCGCTCCAGGGGATCAAACCGGATGGTGGTCGAGTTCTGTTGGTCATTGGATGCGGAGGCGATCGTGATCGAACGAAGCGTCCGAGGATGGCGGCCATTGCTTGCCGTGGCGCAGAGCGAATATGGCTGACTTCCGACAATCCCCGCAGCGAAGACCCGAATCGAATACTGGAGGACATGAAGGCAGGTGTGCCAGCAGACGCCGCCTCCAGGGTGGAGATCGTGCCTGACCGACGGGAGGCCATTGCGGAAGCGATTCTCGAGGCGGATTTGGAAGACATCGTGCTTGTTGCGGGGAAAGGACATGAGCGGATGCAACTTGTCGGATCGCAGGAAATCCCCTTCGATGATCGACTTGTCGCGATGGAAGCGGTGGAGACGAGAGGGGGTCGCTTGTGAGCATGGCAACGCTGGGCAAATTGGCAGCGATGGCCGTGGGGCATGTCGATGAGAGCTCGGTGGTGATCAAAGGAGTTGGAACGGACACGCGAGCGTCGCTTGTGGGCGATCTTTTCGTGGCGATTCGCGGGCCACGCTTCGATGGGCATGACCATCTGAAGGCAGCCGCTGCCAGCGGCGCAGCAGCGGTCATGGTTGAGGGCGGCGCAGATGTTCCGGAAGGTCTTCCTGCACTCCGAGTGGATGACACCCTGGCGGCACTCGGCCGCATGGCCCGTGGATGGCGGAAATCGTTGCCCTCTCTTCGGGTTGTCGCGATCACCGGAACCGCTGGCAAAACAACGACGAAGGACACGCTTGCGGCGATTTGCAAGCTGCGTGTGCCGACTGTGGCGAGCCCGCGATCATTCAACAACGCGATCGGCGTGCCGCTGACGATTCTCGCGGCGCGGCCGAGGGACGCAGTACTCGTCGCTGAGGTGGGCACAAGTAGTCCCGGAGAGATTGCCCCGCTTGCCAAAATGCTCTTACCGGACGTGGCTATCGTCACGCTTATTGGCCGAGGACATCTGGCCGGCCTCGGGAGCATCTCGGCGGTCGCGGCGGAGAAATACGCGCTCATCGACTCGCTCGACAAGGAGGGTCTGGCGTTCATTCGTCATGGTTCGCCACAGCCTTCGGGTGGTGCAGCGATCGAGACGTTCGGCTTCGAGCCGCAGGCTGATCATGTCGTTACAGACCGGGGCGGTGACTGGATGGAATTTGAAGGGCGACGATGGAGCCTGGGCCTGCCGGGTGGTCATGGTGCTCTGAACGCGATTGCTTCGCTGCTCGCCGCGAGGGCGATGGGTATTGATGATCAGGCAATTGCAGCGGGACTCTCGTCGATCATGCCGTCCCCCCATCGCATGTCGCATCGCACAATCGGAGGTATCGATGTGATCGATGATGCATGGAATGCCAATCCGGAATCGATGTCCGCCGTACTCGCAACGGTGCCGGAACTGGATTTGGCGGGGAGGCGACTGGTGCTGGTTCTTGGTGACATGCTCGAACTTGGCGAGGGGTCGGCCGAGCATCACCGGGCACTCAGGCCGCTTCTTGAGCAGCTTTGTGGAACGGTATCGCTGGCGGAACTGGTGCTGGTCGGTCGCGAAATGGCGCCGCTGGCGGATGGACTCGCAGGGTGTCTGGGTAAAACCGAGATCCTGTACGAACCCGACTCCGATGATGCTTGCATGGTCCGCATCGCTGCGCGGCTGGCCGATGGCGATACCGTGCTGTTCAAGGCGTCGAGAGGAGTAGGTCTGGAACGGGTGATCGAACACCTCGAATCAGGAGCATTGGCCGGTTGATGGCCGATGAATAGTCTGCGGGATGCTCTACAACCTTCTTCAGTACGGCGACCAATGGCTCGGGCAGTGGGGTGGGTACTCCCTGCTGCGGGTGCTCTATCAAATCGAGTTCCGTGTATTCGCTGCGGCCATTACTGCATTCTTCTTTGTGCTGGTGTTCGGGAAGCCCTGTATTCGTTGGCTCATCCGCAAGAAGATCGGTGACTCTCCTGAGTTCGAGCACGCCGACCTCAATCAACTCATGGGTTCAAAGCGGCATACGCCGACCATGGGCGGCGTATTGATCGTCGGTGGAATCATCGTCGCCACGGTGCTGCTGGCGGATCTGCAGAATCGCTATGTGCACCTGTCCTTGCTCGTCACAATTTGGCTCGCAGGTGTGGGCATCGCGGACGACTGGCTGAAGTTGACCGCTTCCAGCAGGGTTCCCGGATCGCGTGAGGGGCTCAAGATCTGGGAGAAACTGCTCTTCCAATTCGGCATCGGCTTTCTCGCCGCGATTTTCATATGGCGGCTTGGCGGTGACAACGAGGCCGCTCGCTCACTTGTGTTGCCCTTCCAGCGCACCTATCAGCCCGACACGGAGGCGCTGGTGCTGGAGCCTAGTGTTGTTGTTCTTGGTATTTGGCTCTTTCTGCCGATTGTTGCTACGCTCATTGCAACGACGAGCAATGCAGTCAACATCACCGACGGCATGGATGGTCTTGCTCCAGGCTTGGTCATGATCGCTTCACTTGGCATCATGGTGCTGGCTTATGTGGCAGGCTCCGCCGAGCGAGCGCACATGCTGCTCTTCCCTTGGGTGGACGGTGCCTCCGAGTTGATGGTGGTTGCAGCAGCGATGGCAGGTGCGTGTCTGGGATTCCTTTGGTTCAACTGCGCGCCCGCATCTGTGTTCATGGGCGACACCGGCTCGCTGGCGCTCGGTGGTTTGCTCGCGACAATTGCTGCTTGCATCCGTCAGGAAATACTACTGCTGGTGATCGGCGGGATCTTTTATCTTGAGTTCGGGAGTAGCCTTGCGCAAACCAGCTGGTTCAAGTTGACTCGCCGATTCGGTCGCGACCACGAGGGGAAACGTCTCTTCCGATGCGCGCCGGTCCATCATCACTTCCATCTGCTCGGCTGGCAGGAGGCGCAAGTCGTCGTACGGTTCTGGATCGTTGGCGTCGTACTGGTGGTACTCGCGATGGTGCTGACAAAGGTACGGTAGGACGCAGACACCGCGATGAAGCCTCAGCGGCGAACATCAACCTCGACGTGGGGCCACTCGGGTGGTACTTGGTCGTTTTTACTATTCCATCAAGTCATCAACTGCAAGAACGGTTCCCGCAACGGTGGGGCGGTCCACAGGGCCGCGGTCGCGGAGGATGTGGATGAGATTGCTGATGTCCTCGGGCAGGGGGGCGCGGTATTCGACATCGGTTTCAGCTGAGGGGTGGGTGAAGCCGAGCATCGCTGCGTGCAGGGCCTGGCGTGCGAGCACCACACGGCGGCGATCGCCCGAGCTTTGGCCGGAAGGCAGCAAGTCACGAACCTCGATGTGACGGCCACCATACATGTCATCCCCAGCGATCGGCCAGCCCAAGTGTGAGAGGTGCACTCGAATCTGATGTGTGCGTCCGGTCCGCAGTTCAATCTCCAGCAGTGTGAAGTCGCCGTACTGTTCCAGAACGCGGTAGAGCGTCACTGCTTCTTTGCCTGTTTCGTCCCACCGCACGGCGTTGCAGTGCCTGATGGTTGGATGCTTCCCCAAGGGCAGATCGATGACATCGGCAAGCGGCTCGACGTTGCCGTGAACCAACGCGACGTATCGCTTGCGGGTGCGACGCTGCTCGAACTGCTTCCCCAGTCTCCAATGCGATGTTTCGTTTTTGGCGCATACCATGACGCCCGTGGTGTGCCGGTCCAGTCGATGCACGACGCCGGGGCGGGCATGCTCAGAGCCGACCTCAGAGAGCGTGCCGCCGCCAGAATGTTGCAAATGCCAGGCAAGTCCGTTGATGATGGTCCCGGACTGGTTCCCCCGTGCTGGGTGCACGATGATGTCGTCGTGTTTGTCGATGACAATGATGTCCCTATCCTCATGAAGGATGCGAATCGGGATCTCCTCGGCCGGCAGTTCGTTGCTTGGTGGCGGCGGAAGAACGACATTCACGACATCACCCTTGTGAAGTCGGGTGGAGGCCTTTGGATGACGACCATTGACGGTGACGACCTGCTCGATGATGAGCCGCTGGAGTGAGGTACGGCTCAACCACGGAATCCGATCGCCGAGGTAGCGATCGAGCCGTTTATTCAGATCACGAGAAAGTGTGAACGATACGTGGTCTGGTCCATCGTCCATTCCGAGCCGAGTAGGGTCGACCGCGCCGCCATCATTGATCGGCTGCGTTGAGTCACTCACGGAGTGTCAGGTTCGCTCGTCGGATGCTCGCTTGGCGGCGGGGGTGCTTTGGTCGGCGCGGTGGCCGCCGGTGGCGACGATTGGAGCGTGGGCTGGTCCGGAGTGGGCAGTGGCGGCAGCGGCCCAGCAGGCAGCCCAGCGGGGAGGGGCGGAGGAGGAGGTGCTGTTGCAAATGCCACATCCTCGGTCAGCGCAGTTGCAGTTGCGGCCCGGGCCGCGGCCTGCTGAGCGAGTGCGGGAATCCAATCTGCAGCCCGCTGCTCCGCTCGCTTGTAGGCATCGATTGCGCCCGTGATATCGCCTTGAGATTCAAGTACTGCGGCCAGTCCATTGAGCGCGGAGACGGTAGCGAGCGTCCGAGCTTTCAGCCCATCATCATCGGCGATCACTTCGCTGTAGAGACGTTGGGCCTGACTCAGGTGGGCGGCGCGGGTTTCATCGTCGAGGGCTGTCGTCTCCTGCCCATCGTCGCTGATCGTTCGACCACGCTGGACATCAAGGAGCAGCGAGTCTGCGGCATTGAGTCGGGCCAGATCGGCAACGGCATCGACGCCAGCGTGTCGACGGGCGACATCCTCGAGTGAGGCAGGTTGGGTCGTGGTCATCAACTCCATCCACGCCTCGTCGCGGGCCCGCGCTTCCTGCTGCTGCCAGCGGATCATGACCAGATACGCCACGATGAAGGCCACGATGATCAGAAGCCACGTCGGCCCCTTCGTTTTGAGCCACGTGACGAAGTCCTCGTTGAGTTTGCCTTCGTTCAGGTCGGTTGTATGCACCTCGGCGAGGCGTTTACGCTCTTCGTTGCGGGCCATGGGCATTGGGGTCCATGTTGAGGAAATTCAAGTGACCACGCATCGTACCAAGCCTGCGAGCGCTGGGGCGAGCGATATCAGCCTACAGCCGCTCTAGAGCGGTTTGAAGTTGGCTCAGGGCACCGGCAAGGTGGCGGGGATGCCCTTCCGTCGAGAGAAATGCCGGGGCCGTCGCTGCCATGAGGATTCGCCGGACATCGGCCAGTTCGTGGGCATCCTTCCGGACGGGCAGGCTCATTCTCCGTCTGGCTCTGGCCATCTCCCGAACGGGGCGGGTGGCGTCGAGTCGATCCGGACGTCCCCAGAGTTGGCGTTCAAGATAGACGGCATCCTCGGTCCAGTGGCCAGGACGGACCTCAGCCAGATCGATGAGGATCACATCGCCCGACTGGGCAGAGTCACGGCTGAGCGCATTGGCAAGATGCAGATCACCGTGGATCCAGTGCGTCGTATCGCGGGCTCTCCAGCGTTCTACCAGATCGTCATGGGTTCGCTGTACCCGCTTCACTGCCTCGGTCCAGGCCGGTCCTGATGCGATGGAGTTGTCTCGTAGGGAGGCCCTCGACTGGTCGAGCAATGTCGCCCAGTCCTCGACTCGTTGCCCTTCCTCCGCGACCGGCAAGTCTGCGGTTTCGGCCTGAAACGTCGCGGCGGCCTTTGCAATCCGCTCGATGTGATTCTTATGCCAGCGAAGTCCAAGTGGGCCATAGGGAAGCCGCTCGATGACGATCCAAGCAAGATCATAATTTCCAAGACTCGTCCCGGAAGCCAGCAACTGTGGCACGACCGCGGGCGGTGTTCCCTTTGCATTCTGCAGCCGCCGCGTCCAGTAGAGTTCTCGCGGCACTACTGGGAACTTCACGATCACCTCACGTGGTGAGGTTCCGCTGGATGTCCAAATCGCCCGCCCGGTGCTGGCTCCTCCTCGCTGCCAATCCGCGCGAAACCACGACACCTCCCCCAAGTGACCATCGCACGCCTTTTGCAGCGTGGGAAGCAGATTCTTGGCAAGAGTAGGGTCGTGGTGCATGGGGCGAGTGTTGCGTGGGATTGTATGCGGTGAGCCCCGGTCAGCTTCTTCGTCTCCGCCACCCGCGGCGAAGCGGCAGGGCCTGCTACGGTTCCCTCATGGGGCGACCCGACCTGCTTGTAGTGGATCTCGATGGCACGCTGCTCGGTGCTGATGGTCTGGTATCGCGTGAGAACGCGGAGGCGATCAGTAGGGCCGAAGCCGCGGGTCTCACGTGCATCATCGCCACTGGGCGGACACTGAGTGAGTGCCAGCATGTGCTTGAGGCGATCGAATACGGCGGACCATTGATTGCCGCGAGTGGATCGTTGCTGACGGATACCGCCAAGCGTCGGACGATGGATCGTCTGACAATCACTCCGGAGTTGGTCGAGTTGGTTGTGCAATTGGTCGATGGAGGAGACGCGGTCACGATGCTGCTCAAGGACCGCTGTCGCGTGGGTGTCGACTATGTGCTGGTGGGCACGCGGGACTTGCACCCGGTCTCCAAGTGGTGGTTCGAGGCGACGGGGGCCACGTTCCAACGGGTGGATCGAATTGAGGATGACCCGTACCCGGACGACACGGTGCGGATTGGTGCTGTCGGGACGCCTGGCGAATTCGCCCCGATGGTTGATCGACTGGAGCGAGCCTTGGGCGAGCGGATTCTAGCGAGGCACTGGGAAGCTGTGACCAGTTCGGCCCATGCCGGAGAGCTCGTCCATCTGCTTGAGGTTTTTCACCCACAGGCAGACAAGTGGACCATGCTTCAGTCGCACTGCCGCGAGGCTGGGTTCGATACCCACCGCGCCGCCGCTGTGGGCGACGGACTCAATGATGTGCTGCTCATTGAGCAATGTGGACTTGGCGTGGCAGTTGAGAATGCTGACCACCGGGTACTTGCCGTTGCCGATGCCGTCACAGATGCGCATCATCAGCACGGAGTGGCCATCCTCATCGACGATCTGCTTCAGGGACGCCTCCTTCTCGGTGGCGTGCGACCGTGAGCGAGCAAAGGGACCGATCCAGCCATCCGCTTCAGCGTCACGAGGGGATCGGTGTGCTGACTGCGGCCGAAGCGACCTTCAAGGCCGTGCTCGAGAGCGATGCGATGGTCACACGATTCATCGTGACCGAGAGCACGGCCACTCGCCCACTGCTGAAAGTACTCCGCCGTGATGAAATCAGGGAAATGCTTCGGCGGCATCGGCTGGTCGATCGCATTGTCGATGATGCGGGCCGCGCATTGGAACTGGCCAGATGGGAGGCTTGCGATGGTCGTCGAATCGTTGTGATTGCGACCGGAGCGACCGCCGTCTCGGGTATTCGAACGCTTGAGCGGCTTGCGGCGGGAACATTCGATGATGCGGAGGCTGTCGCGGTCCTGCTTGAGGATCCCGGAGGGAGCCTTGAGATCAGGCCACGGATCGCCTCTGCTGGGCTGCCCATGATTGAGGCGAGTGGTGTGGGCCATGTCCGCGACTCCATCGAATATGCGCTGCGTCTGAGCCGCGGTGCACGACGACCATGCGTCATCGTCGCCGAACGGGAGATCTTCCGCGCCGCGGCGAGCCTGGAACTCCGCCCGAACAGAATTGGCGATCAGCCGCCCGCTGGTCCGCCCCGGCGGCGTGGTCCCCGCTGGGAAGAAGTCGGAGGCCCGCTCCGCATGGCTCGGCGGTTGGAACTCAATCGCGTCCGCTCGATGCCCAGCCCCGGCGAGCGGTCCGATGTCGGATTCGTCGTATGCGGGCAGGCCGATCGCGCCCTCCAGCGACTCGAGGTGATCTTGGGGGTAGAGGGGCGTCTTCCAACCCTGCACCTTCCGCTCACGCACCCGATTGATGAGGCCGCGTTGGAACGGTTGATGCTGCGATGCCGTTCGGTTGTCGTGCTTGAGCCTCCGGGGCAGGTTGTGGAAACGCGACTGGTTCATTTGGCTCAACGCTTGTCACAGGACGGTCGCGAGCCCGCCCTCGTGTGGGGGCGAATGCTGCCCGATGGCGAGACCCCAAGCAGGCTCGTGCATCCTTCGCCACTTGCCCGGGTCATATCGCCTTTGATTGAGGGGTTGGTATCTGGAACACCACTTGCTGTTCGGCTTGCGCCGCCACCGCCGCCGATTCCCATGCATCTGGACATACCAGTGCTGGGTGAGCGCGGGCATGCGGACGAACTGCGGCAGCATCTTGAGTCAGCCATTGCCGAGATGGATGTCGAAGACGAGGACGCGACCGAGGAAGTAGAAACTGCGATCGAGCCTATTCGATGGTGGATGGAGGGTCGCTGGTTCGGTCCATCTGAAGGGCGAGTCGTGATGGCGGAGATATGGACGGAGTCCCGGTTCAGGCGGGTCGGCGCCGCTGCGGTCCGGCAGGCGGGCAGGGATGGTGGTTCATGGCTCATCGTCATCGCGGCGGGGCCGCCGCCGAGCGGTGGGGATCTCGAAGGAATGGCGGTCGGTGCGATTCCCTCGGCAAACGCGGAGCGGCTTCGTGTGATTCGTCGGACCGTCGGAGAATTTCGCCGGGTAACCCGGGAGGCCAGTCTGTTTCGTGGGCTGACCGTATTGATTGTCGAGGATGGCCCACCGCCACGTTTCGATGCCTCAACAATCGAGCGGGGGATTCGTGACATCGACCGCGTCGGCTATCAGCAGGTGCAGCGAATCACGTGGCCGGCGGATCGAGCGTGCGTCATCAGGCAACCGGCAGGCATGAAACGGCGGGAGTTGCGAGCAGTTGAAGAAGTCGCTGCAGCCAAGACCACAACCGGGATTGATACTGTCTCGCTGCGGTGGCCGCCTCGGTTGGGTGGGCGAATTCATCCACTGGTCGAGCAGGTGGAGGTTCACCGCACGCAGCCCCCGAGTCGAGGGATCGGCTCGAGCGAACCTCCTCGGACGCCCGAATACCTGCATGCCGATCAGCCGGTGTGGTACGCCCACTTGGCAGGCCTCCGAGGTGGAGGAATGGGCGTTGTCGGGGAGGTGCTGGAGCGGGCCGCAGTCGCCGTCGGGTATCACGTCGAGTTGGCTGTGGATCCCACGCCCATCGGCCCTGGTCGTCGCGCAGGGGCGCAGATCGTGTTCTCCAGGCCAAGCAATGAACAGGAGCGGGCGAGCGTGCCACCTGTCGTGCCATGGGGGGAGGCCGATTTGCTTCTTGGCTACGATCGTGGTGCTGCGCTGCGGGCGGTGGATCCGGACGGCGCTCTTCGGGTTGCTTCACCGGAGCGAACCTCGGTGCTGGTCAACATTGGGTTGTTTGATGATGAACTTGACCGAACCGATGACGCCGCCGAACAGGCCGAGGCGATCGAAATGCATCTTCCCAAGATCGGTCGCCCCGATGGTGTGCTGGCTGCCGATCTTACCGGTCTGTGTCGGTATCGATTCCACAACGAGCGGCTCGCCGATGTCGTGTTGCTCGGCCTGGCGTGGCAGTCTGGCGCCATTCCACTCTCACTGGACGCCATGCACCGAGCCATGCAGCAGGTGCAGGAGGATGGCGAGGCACGTCTCAAGGAAGCGTTTGAATACGGCCGTGAAGCGTGGCAGGATCCAGATCATTGGCTTCGGCCGCAGGAGCGTGTGACCGAACCCGGTCGCCGATCGGTACGTCGGTATCGACTGATGCTCGCGAAGCGACGGCTGGGCGGAGGCGATCGTGCGAGTCGATTCCGGCGGCTCGCCGAGCGGGCACTCGAAGACGTGCCGGGGCTGCTTGAGACGACACTCGGCCGGGAAGCGCATCGCGACTTCGTGGTGGCACTGCGCCGGTGTGTCACGTGGGGGGGGTTTGAAATGGCAGAGCGATTTGCAGATCGTATCCTCGCTCTGTACAAGGCCGATCGAGGTGACACTGGGCGGGCACTCGTTCGCGCAGCGGTGCTTCCGATGGCCGAGACCTTGCTTATTCGTGATGCGGTGTACATCGCATCCATGGCAATCGGTGCCGAGCACCGCCGTCAAACACGGCAGCGATTGAATGTGCGGCGGGGTCGGGGGGACCACATCTCAGTGCGATATCTGACTCGGCTTGAATGCACCTTTGTTCGTTGGAGGTTGCGACTGGATCTGCGAACAAGCGACTGGATGGCGCACATGCTGGCCGCCATGCGGTTTGTGCTTCCCCATCGCTTGCGCGGTCGTCGAGGGCAGCGGCATGTGCAAAAGCTGGTCGCTGAAGTCATCATGCAGGCGACCAACGCGCCTCCAGAAGAGTATCAGCAGTGGAGATCTGTGCTTGAGCATCTGCACGCCTATGCCCTCGACGGTCGACTCCGCCGGATCAGTCCGGCGGCGCTTCGCCGTGAGATTCGCCGGGCACGGGATATTGAGTAGGGGGTTGCTCAGCCGCCTGCCGCAGTTGGCCGCATGCCGCTGCGATGTCGCGGCCTCGGCTGGCGCGGATGTGGGCGTTGATGTGCCGCTCACGCAGGATTTTCTGGAAGGCATGCACGTCGGCGTCGGCGGGCCGCTCGAAGGGCAGATCAGGCACCTCGTTGTAGCGAATGAGGTTGATGTTGCAGCGAAGTGTGCTTGCCAGGTCGGCGAGCATGCGGGCGTGGTGGGGGCGGTCGTTGATGCTGCGGAGAAGTAGATATTCGAAGGTGATCTCCCGACCGGTCGCATCGAAGTAGTCTCGGCACGCGTCAAGAATCTCGGAGATGCTTGTCTGGGACGCCCAGGGGATCAACTCTCGCCGGAGTACATCTTCGGGCGCATGCAGGCTGACGGCGAGGGTGACCGGAATCGCAAAGGTGCTCAAGCGGCGAATGGCCTCTGGCAGGCCGATCGTTGAGACCGTGATCCGCCGAGCACCGATGCCAAGCCCCCACGGCGCATTCATCGTCCGGATGGCCTGAGTGACGGCGGCGTAGTTGGCAAGCGGCTCGCCCATGCCCATGAAGACGACGTTGCTCACGCGACCTGTTCCGAGGCGGCCGAGTCGATGGACCTGCTCGACAATCTGTCCGGCCGAGAGATTCCGCTCCAGTCCATTCATCCCGGAAGCGCAGAAGGCGCATCCCACCGGACATCCGACCTGACTGGATACGCAGGCCGTGGATCTGGAATCGGCCGGGATCAAGACAGTCTCGGTAGATGCCGTCTCGCCGATCGAGGGCCAACCGATGAGCAGTTTGCGAGTGCCGTCGGAAGAAAGTTGATTCGACAGTTCGCGGCCCTGCTCGATCGGGAGCATCTCGACGACCAGAGCGCGATGGTCAGCCGAGAGGTTGGTCATTTTTGATGGGTCAACGACCTGCTTGGCGTACACCCAGTCGAGCAGTTGCGTTGCGGCGAATGCCGGCATTCCCCGGTCGACGCACCAGCGGCGGAGGCTGTCGGGTTCGTGTTCAAAGAAACCGGATGATTCGATCAAGAGCTGGTGCCCACGGTCAGATCCACCACGCGGTGTGAGATGTTCTGTGATGTGAGGAACTTTGCCGTCGCCGCAATGTTGTCCATTGTGATGCGGCGGCCGCTGGGATCAATGCTCCGATTGCGCATGAATGTCTTGAGCGTTCCGGGAAGCCCGAACTCGATGTCTTCGTGGAAAATATCGTGCTGTTCGACCTTGATCTCTCCATCGGTGATTTCAAACAAGTACAGAATGAGTTTCTGCACCAGATCTTCCGGAGCGCTCGCGCCAGCGGTGACGAGCACCCGTTGGGCTCCAGACAGCACGAGGGGCGTCAACTCGCTTCGGTCATCGACCAGTACGGCTCGCGTGCCCGAGGCCTCGGCCAGTTCGCGGAGCCGCTGCGAGTTGGAACTGTTTCGGGATCCCACGACGATGACGAGATCGCACTGCGGGGCAAGTTGACGGACTGCCAGTTGCCGGTTGGTCGTGGCGTAGCAGATGTCGTCGCTCGGCGGTTCATGAATATTCGGGTAGGCGTCTTTGAGTGCGCGGATAATGACCGATGCATCATCCATGCTCAGCGTGGTTTGGGTCAGGTAGATGAGTTTGTCCGAGTCATCGATCTGGAGCGAGTCGATTGCTTCGACCGAGTCGACGATCTGAATCGACTCAGGCACTTCACCTCTGGTCCCGATGATCTCCTGATGGTTCTCGTGGCCGATGAGCAGGATCTGCCATCCCCGGGCCGCGTATCGAATGGCCTCGGCGTGGACTTTGGTGACCAGTGGGCATGTGGCATCGATGGCGATCAGGCAGCGTTCCTGAGCTCGCATTCGGACTTCTGGGCTGACGCCATGGGCACTGAATACGAGAATCGCGCCCTCAGGCACGTCGGCGATGGACTCGACGAAGGTGACGCCGCGGTTGATGAATCGCTGCACCACATGCTTGTTGTGCACGATCTCGTGAAAGACGTAAATCGGCTCTCCATCGACCACATCAAGCAACTGCTCCACGACGTCGATCGCCATATAGACTCCGGCGCAGAAGCCGCGTGGATTGGCAAGCAGAATCCGCATGGGTACTCCTGCCCCCGGGAAGCGAGAGCGTAGAAAGTTCCGTACATGGAGGCCATGAAGCCTCACGCCGAGCCGCCATGATAGCCTGCCGACCTCTATGGGCAGCGATATCAACGACATGCTGGATCGATGGGGGCCGGATCACTGCGAGCAGGTTTCCCCGGACGCGGCCATGGCGTATTGCCGCAGCCTCACGCTTGGTCACTACGAGAACTTCAGCGTGCTCAGCCGATTTGTTCCGGAGCGGTTGCGGGATGGTGTGAGTGCGGTCTATGCCTATTGCAGATGGGCCGATGATCTGGCGGATGAAGCAGGCGACCCTGCAATCGCGACGGAACGCCTGCTGTGGTGGCGGAAGGAGTTGGCTGACTGCTTTGAGGGCAATCCTCGCCACCCTGTCTTTGTCGCGCTCGCCGATGTGATCGAGCGGTACGAACTGATCAGGACGCCTTTCGACCGCCTGCTCGATGCGTTCGAGCAGGATCAAGAGCAGGACCGGTACGAGACATGGGACGATCTGATGTTCTACTGCAGTGGCAGCGCCGATCCGGTCGGGCATCTGGTTCTGAAGATGTCCGGCGAGGACATGGATGAGTCGCAGATCCTCGCGAGCAACGCGGTGTGCTCGGGACTGCAACTTGCGAATCACTGGCAGGACGTTCGGCGGGATGCTGTTGAGCGAAATCGCATCTACATTCCTCGTGACATGATGGACGTTCCAGACTTCGAGTCACGGCTCTTGAGCACCGCTCGCATGGGGCATGCGCCAGACTGGGAGTTTCTCGCAGCCTATCGCAGTGTGATTGCGGAACTCATGGAACGTACCCGACCCATGCTGCTGCAAGTTGTTCCGTTGATGGCTTCGGTCCGGCCGGATCTGCGGCCGATGTTGTTTCTCTTTGCGGCTGGCGGGTCGTCCACACTTGACGCCATTCAGCGGTGTGGCCACGAGACGGTGCTGTATCGCGTATCGCTGTCGAAGTTCAGAAAGCTCTGGCTGCTCTGGCTTGCATCGCGTCAGAGGCACGCGGCATGAGCACAGCAACCACAGCCGCGATGCCTGGCGAAGCACTTGGCTGGTGCCGGAGGCTGGTCAAACAGCGTGCCGGCAATTTTTACTGGGGGCTGCGCCTGCTGCCTGAACCGCAGCGTTCCGCGATGTACGCGATCTATGCTTGGATGCGGCAGGCCGATGATATTGTCGATGATGATTGCGATGTCGCCCGTGCCGGCGAATCACTCGACGCTTTCGTCGCCACAACCCGTTCCGCGATCTCTGGCGATTTGTGTCCCGACGAGCCCATGTGGCAGGCGTTTGTGTGGGCGGTCGGCACATGGAATCTTCCCGAGGAACCCTTCTTCGACATGTGCCAGGGGCAGGCCGACGATCTGAGCGGGCGGGTGATCGAAACGGCGGACGATCTTCTGGACTACTGCCGGATGGTCGCTTCCACTGTCGGCGTGCTGTGTATCAGAGTGTGGGGATATGAAGGAGATGAAGCAATCGATTTGGCAGTGCAGCGGGGGATCGCCCTGCAACTGACAAATGTGCTCAGGGACGTCGGTGCGGACATCGCCAATGGGCGTTGCTATCTGCCAGCGGAGGAGTTGCGGGCCCGTGGACTCGACCCGGCATCGCTCGCGGCCTGGAGCAAGCCGGATGCGTGTGAGGCGCTCGTCCGCTCATGGATCGACGAGGCTCGATCGCGATACGAATCATCCACACCGCTCGATGGGATGATCTCAGCAGATTGCCGAAGCACGCTTCGGGCCATGACGGCCATCTACGCGGCACTGCTCGATCGCCTCGAGCGTGACCCCTCGCGTGTGTGCGGAGTTCCTGGTGTTCGTTTGTCCAAACTCGCCAAGATTCGCATCGCCCTGCGGGCGTGTCGGAAACGCTCGTGAATCGCGATGTACTCGTGATCGGCGGAGGTCTCGCTGGTCTCGCAGCATCGCTTCGATTGATCGATGCCGGGTGGCGTCCCATCGTGCTGGAATCGCGTCGCCGGCTCGGTGGCCGTGCCTGCAGTTTTACAGATGGCGGAAGCGGACACACGCTGGACAACTGCCAGCATGTGCTGATGGGCTGCTGCACGGAACTGCTCGATTTCTACACGAGGATCGGTGTTGTTGATGACATCAATTGGTACGAATCCACTACTTGGCTCCGACCGGACGGGGGTCGTGACATGATGTCGCCGGGGTGGCTTCCGGCGCCGCTGCACATGGCAGGTTCGCTGCGGCGGATGCGACTGCTCAGTCGCCGTGACAAAAGGGAAGTCAAGCGGGCGATGTGGAAGATGTGGCGACTTGGGCAGCGAGGGCGGCTCTCCATGGCGACGCGGACCTTCGCCTCACTGCTCGATGAGTGGAATCAGGGAGACCGCGTGCGGGAGTTATTCTGGGAGCCAATCATCGTTGGCGCATGTAATCTTGCGATCGACGAGGTCGCCGCCATTCACGGTTTGCAGGTCTTTCAGGATGGTTTTCTTGCAGGCCGCTGGCAGGCAACGATGGGCGTCCCTTCGGTTCCGCTCGACTCGCTGTATGAACCGGCGATCAAACTTATCGAACAAGGGGGTGGAGAAGTTCGGCTTGGATGCGCCGCGACACGACTTGCCATCGAAGGTCGCCGGGCGATCGGAGTGGAGACGAAGGAGAAGTTCGTTCGCGCCCGGGCTGTGCTCTCAGCCCTTCCGTGGGAACGACTCGACGCGATCATCGGCGATACCGAGCGGGATTTGGACAGCAGGCTGCACGACCTGGCCAGCCTTGGGCACAGCCCGATTCTCGGCGTGCATCTCATGTTCGATAAAGCGGTGATGAGCGATCCTCATTTGGTACTGCCAGATCGAGCGGTGCACTGGCTGTTCAACAAGAGCATCGGTTCTGACGGGACGCAGCACATCCACGCGGTCATCAGCGCTGCGGATGATTGGATGGAACTGAAGGAGCCGGAGATTCGCCGCCGGGTTCTCCAGGACGTTGCTGCGGCATATCCAGCGGCCCTTGAAGCAGAACTCGTGCAGTGCCGTCCGGTCAAGGAACGAAACGCAACCTTTCGCGCCACACCCGAGGCCGAACTTCACAGGCCCCACGCCGCTCCGACTCCCATCGGTCCCCATGGCGGCGATATCGAAGGGCTCTACCTCGCTGGAGACTGGTGCGCCACCGGCTGGCCCGCCACCATGGAAGGTGCCGTCCGAAGCGGTTACGCGGCAGCGGCAGCGATCGTTGCCGCTGCCAGCAGTCAGTGAGCCGTTGCTCGATGCGGGCCTTCCGGCTTGGGGGGAACCTCCAACGCATCAACAAGAAACGCCCAGATGTCGGCCATCTCGTCGATCCGCATCGACGTCGGCTTGCCGGCCCCGTGTCCGGCCTTGCGATCGATGCGGATGAGCACCGGTGGAGCTTCAGCGTCCGTACTTTGCGCGTGCTGCAAGGCGGCGGCGAATTTGAATGAGTGTCCCGGTACCACGCGGTCATCCGTATCGGCAGTGGTGATGAGTGTGGCGGGGTATGTCGTCCCGAGTTTCAAGTTGTGATAGGGAGAATACGCATACAAGGCTGCAAACTCTTCCGGCACGTCGGGATCGCCAAAGTCCGGGATCCATGCTCTGCCGATCGTGAACTGCGGGTACCGGAGCATGTCCATGACGCCCACCGCGGGGAGGGCGGCTGCAAAGAGATCCGGCCGCTGGCTCATGGCCGCGCCGACGAGCAGACCCCCGTTGCTTCCACCTTGGATCGCGAGTTTGTCGGGGTTGGTATAGCCGTTTCGGATGAGCCATTCTGCTGCGGAGATGAAATCATCGAAGACATTTTGTTTCTCGAGTTTGGTTCCTGCCTCATGCCAGGCCCGTCCGTACTCGCCGCCGCCGCGGAGATTGGCGACGGCAAGGACACCGCCCAATTCCATCCACGCAAGGCGCGATGCGGAAAAGTACGGCATGAGCGGAATGCTGAATCCCCCGTATCCGTAGAGCAACGTCGGCAACTCTCCCGTTCGTTCCAAATCCTTCCGATGGGCGATAGACATCGGAATGATCGTGCCGTCCGTACTCTCATAGAACACCTGCTTGACCGTAAACAGGCTGGGATCAAAGTCTACTTCGGCGGCCAGCCAAAGAACGCTGGTTTCGTCGGCGAGATCGTGCCTGAAGATCTGCGGAGGGCTGATGTACGAGGTGTAGCTGTAGAAGGTTTCGGGGTCATCTGGCCAGCCGGACAGCCCCGATGCAGCGCCGATGCCCGGCAGCGTGATGTTCTGCAGGTGGCGTCCACTCATGTCGTGAACCGACAGCCTGCTCGATGCATCGTGCATCCACGACGCCGCGAGTTTGCCGCCAACGTGAGATACGCCACGAAGCGTATCTTTCGACTCCGGGATGATCACCTGCCATGTTCGATCGCCACTCGACGCATCCATGTTGATCGACACGAGCCGGCCGAGCGGGGCGTCGTTAGATGTTCGGAACAGCAGTACGCCGCCTTGATTTCCGACAAAGGCCCACTCGTCTTCAAAGTTGTCGATGAGTGGTTCGAGCGTGCTGCCGGTTCGAGAGAGGTCCTGCACCATGACCTGGTTCTCGTCGCCTCCCCTCCACACATGTACGATCAGCCAGCGTCCATCATCGCTGACGCTCGGCGACCAGCCCCAGTGTGGCTGCGACGGGTCGCGATGGACCAGCACATCTTCAGACTGTGGGGTCTTGGTGCGATGAAACCAGAGCGATTGATTTTCGTTGGCTACCTGCAACGCTTCGCCCTCGGCGGGCTGGTCGTACCGGGCGTAGAAGAAACCGCTGCCATCGGGTATCCATGCGGCACCGGAGAACTTGCTCCACTTGATTGATTCGGGAAGGTCCTTGCCACTGGCAAGGTCGCGGATCTTCCAAGTCTTCCAGTCCGAACCGCCTTCGGACACAGCATAGGCCAGATACCGCCCGTCGCGGCTGAAACTGCTGCCGCTGATCGCGACGGTGCCGTCATCGGACCAAGTATTCGGATCCAGCAGCATCCGCGGCTCGGCATCCAGCGTATCCGCGGCGTACCACACGGCCTGATTCTGGAGGCCATCGTTCCGAGTGAAGTAGTAGACGCCCCCTACCTTGGTGGGAGTGCTCGACTTTGGGTAATTCCAGAGTTCCTCGAGTCGTTGACGAATGGCGGTCCGCTCGGGGATTGCATGAAGATGCGCGAATGTCACCTCATTCTGAGCATCCACCCAGTTTGAGACATCCTCATGCTCGCGGACATCACCTTCCAGCCAGCGATATGGATCGGGTACGTCTGTGCCGTGCCACGTGTCCACGACCTCACCGCGAGGTGTGTCTGGGTAGTCAATCGGCGGTGTCGCCAGCAGCGTTGGGGTCAGTACGGCCAGTGTGATGAACATGTGGAGCTCCTCTTACCCGACGATGTCGGGCAGTTCGAACATGTCGGCGGTGAGTACGTCCGGGCCATCTTCGGTGATGAGTACATCGGCCTCGTAGTGCACGGTCAAGGAACCGTCGGCTGTCCGGATGGGCCATCCGCCTATATTTGAGGTGATCTTGGGGTCGCCTGCGGCCAGCATCGGCTCCACCGCGAGCAGCAGGCCCGGCTCAAAGATCTGAAAGGCATCGGGCCACTCGTTGGGGGTCGTGGGAACCACATTGGAAACGAAGGGGGCTGCGTGAAGTGTTTTACCGTAGCCATGCCCGCCGAGGCCACGGATGAGCGAGAATCCTGCCTCGGTTTCGACGCATTGCTGTACGGCGCGGGCCCAGTCGATGAGTGGGCGCCCGGGTTGCATGGCGTCAATGCCCCGCCGCAGCGAATCGATTCCGGCGGTCATGAGTTTCCTTGCGGCATCGGAAACACTCACAATGCCGTACGTCCAGGCGGCGTCACCGATCCATCCCTTGTGTAGTACGCCGACATCAATGCTCAGCACATCGCCCTCTTCAAGTGGGCGGGTGACATCCAGATGCGTTCCGTGGACGACGCAGTCGTTTAGCGATAGGCAGGAGTGGCTCGGAAAGGGGTGTTGGCCGGGGATGCGGTACCGGAGGAAGCACGACTTGCTGTCAAGTTCGTCGAGCGTGCGACCGACGAAGGCGTCCACCTCGGGGAGTGTCTTCCCCGCACAGAGGAAGTCTGCGAGTGCCTCATGCACGCGGCATACCCGGACGGCCGCTTCTCGTGCGCCGGTGATGTGGCCCTTCTTGGTCAGCACCGTCATTCGGATTCCTCGTCGCTTGACTCGGCGAGGAACTGCACGGGTTGTCCATCGAGCAATACGATGGGTGGAGGGACGGAACCGAATTCCCACGCGATTGCCCGCGGATCCCGCTCGTCGATGACTTGTACGTTGGCTCGCTTACCCACTTCGAGCGAACCCGCCTCGTTTTCGATGCCGAGAACGATGGCTGCATTCCAGATGGCTGCGGTGATTGCCTCGGCCGGACTCAGGCCACAGTGTCTACAGGCCAGCGCGATGGTCAAGGGCATCGAGGGCGTTGGCGCCGAACCGGGATTGAAATTGGTCGCAATCGCTACTGCAACACCAGCATCGATCAGGCGACGACCTGGAGCGTATCGCCCGTCGAGGTGAAATCCGCTGGCGGGAAGCAATACGGCGACGGTGTCGCTGCTGCTGAGTGTCGCGATGTCAGACTGCGTGATGGCCTCAAGGTGATCCACGCTTCGCGCGCCCATTTCGATCGCCATTGGTACGCCACCGAGGCTGTTGAACTGATCGGTATGCAATCGGATGGGGCAGCTCAGTTCGATGGCGCGAGCAAACAACCGCCGCGTGTCGTCCAGCGACCAGGCGGCGGTCTCCAGATAGGCATCACATGTAATGCCCGGGAATTCGTCCACCACCGCCGGCAGCGTGTCTTCGATCACATGATCGACGAAATCGGGTTGGTCCGGGTCTATTGCGTGGGCACCAAGAAAGGTCCCGATGATCTGCAGATCGGCCTCCTGAGAGACTTCGTGGATCGCCCGGAGCATCTTGATTTCGGCTTCGACGCTCAACCCGTAGCCGCTCTTTACCTCGACCACGCCGGTGCCGTGAACCTGCATGCGCCCCGTTCGGGCGAGCAGATCGGCGGCCAGCATGTCCTGTGGCGCTTCGCGGACATTTCTTACGGTCGACAGGATGCCGCCGCCAGCCTTGAGTATGTCGGTGTAGGAGGCCCCCGCGAGCAGGTCCGCCCATTCCTGAAGTCGCGAGCCTGCCCAGCAGGCATGGGTATGGCAGTCGATCCAGGTTGGCAGCACCAAGCGGCCGTCCAGATCAAGCACGACATCGGCGATCTGAGACTCAGGAGGCGAACCCTCGCCGATTCCACAAATGCGGCCGTTCTCAACGGAGAGCCAGCCATGTTCGATTTCGCCAAGATCTCGCATCGCCTCGCCGCGGCGAGGGGCATCTTCTCCACGAAGCGTCAACAGTCTGGCATTGGCAATCGTGACGTCGGGCATGCGTACTTACCAGTTCCTCATCGGAACGGTGACCCCTTGCTCATCGGCGCACTGCTGCGCGAGTTCATAGCCGGCATCGGCGTGCCTGATGACACCCAGGAGAGGGTCGTTTCGAAGCACCCGCGAGAGCCGCTGATCCGCCGCTTCGGTGCCGTCACAGACGATGACCTGTCCGGCGTGCTGGCTGTATCCAATGCCGACCCCGCCACCGTGGTGGAAGGACACCCAACTGGCGCCGCTGGCGGTGTTGGCAGCAAAGTTCAGCAGCGGCCAGTCGCTCACCGCATCGGTGCCATCCTTCATCGCCTCGGTCTCGCGGTTTGGAGAAGCGACCGAGCCGCAGTCCAGGTGGTCACGGCCGATCACAATCGGCGCCGAGACTTCGCCGTTCCGCACCATCTCGTTGAAGAGAAGTCCCGCCTTGTCTCGCTCGCCCAGCCCGAGCCAGCAGATACGGCAGGGGAGCCCTTGGAAGGCAACCCGCTCGCCAGCCATGGTGAGCCAGCGGTGGAGGCCGGTGTCTTTCGGGAAGAGTTTCATGAGGGCGCGATCCGTCGCTGCGATGTCCGCCGGGTCGCCCGAGAGGGCGCACCATCTGAAGGGACCGCGACCGAGGCAGAACTGGGGTCGAATGTAGGCGGGCACGAAGCCAGGGAAGTCGAACGCCCGCTTAAAGCCCTCTTCGAAGGCTCGCTGGCGGATGTTGTTGCCGTAGTCGAAGGTTTGTGATCCACAGCCCTGCAGCTGCACCATCAACTCGACATGCCGCCGCATCGAGGCGTTTGATTGCCTCAAGTAATCGTTTGAATCCTGCTCGCGGAGCGTGTCTGCCTGCTCGCGAGTGAGCCCTGCCGGGTAGTAGCCGTTGAGGGGATCGTGGGCGGATGTCTGATCGGTCAAGACATCAGGCGTGATGCCCCGCTCGCAGAGTCGCTCAAGCATGTCGATCGCATTGCCAAGCCAGCCGATAGAGATGGCTTTCCCTTCGGCTGCGGCGGCCACAGCCTGATCGATCGCGGTGTCGAGGTCTCCGATGACCTCGTCGAGGTAGCGGTCCGTCACGCGCTTCTCAAGCCGCTCGCGGCACATTTCCGCGATGAGGCAGACACCCCCGTTCATGGTGACCGACAATGGCTGCGCTCCGCCCATGCCGCCACATCCGGCGGTGACAGCGAGCCGCCCCTTCAACGTGCCGTCAAAGTGCTGTCGTGCACATTCTGCGAAAGTTTCATAAGTGCCTTGCAGAATCCCCTGCGTCCCGATGTAGATCCAGGATCCCGCCGTCATCTGACCGAACATGATGAGGCCCTTGGCGGCGAGTTCGTCGAAGTGCTGCTGCGTCGCCCAGTGGGGAACGAGGTTGGAGTTGGCAATGATGACCCGTGGACTGTCCTGAGTTGTTGTGATGATGCCGACGGGCTTTCCTGACTGCACAAGCAGCGTCTCATCCGCGGCCATGGACTGCAGCGAGGCGATGATGGCATCGAAGGCAGCCCATGATCTGGCCGCTTGCCCGCGTCCACCGTAGACCACCAACTGCTCAGGCAACTCCGCCACCTCGGGGTCGAGGTTGTTCATCAGCATCCGCATTGCGGCCTCGGCACCCCACGATTTACAACTCATCGTGGTGCCGCGGGGGGCGCGGACGGTACGGGCTTGGGAGAGGGTCGTTTGGCTCATCGGGATCTCTCGGCTGGACGGGGGCGAAGCGGTCAGGGTAGCAGGCTGCCCTCCGGAATCGCCTTGGCGAGTGCTTCGATATCGGGCGAGGGAGAGCGGTCGCCCTCGAGCGGTGGGGCCAGTGCTCGGACCGCAGCATGGACGCGATCGACGCCATCTCCGCTGCGATGCGGCCGTTGATGCTCGATACCCTCGGCCGAAACCAGCAGTTCGATCGCAACCACTTGTGTGGCCATGGTCACGGACTCACGCAGATGCCGCGCAGAGGTGGCACCCATGGAGTTGTAGTCCTCGATACCCGCCGAGGTCGGCACGTTGCCCACGCTTGCCGGAGTGGCAAGGACCTGCATCTCGTTACAGAGCGCAGCGGCGGTGTATTGGGCAATCATCAGGCCGCTGTGGAGCCCCGGCGAAGGGCTGAGATGGACAGGCACCGGATTCTCACAATCGTGGCCGCTGAGCAGCCAGAAGACCCGCCGCTCGGCGATGCCCGCGATGTGGCAGAGGGCGATTTTGGCGGTATCCGCGGCGATGGCAAGCGGCATGCCGTGAAAGTTGCCGCCGCTGAGAATGACATCCGGTCCTGAGAAGATGAGCGGGTTGTCGGTGACAGCGCCGAGTTCGTGCGTCAGGACCGACCGGACATGGGCGAGTGTGTCCATCGCGGCGCCGAGCACCTGCGGGATACACCGTAGGCAGTAGGGGTCTTGTACCCGAGGGTCGTCTTCGCAGTGCTGCTCAAGAATCTCGCTGCCTGCAAGCAGCGAAGCGACATGCTCGGCGACAGTGTATTGCCCAGGTTGTTGGCGGGCGGCGTGGATGCGAGGATCGAGCGGGCCGATGCTGGCGCGGGAGGCATCGATGCTCATCGCGGCGGCGGCCATGGCGGTTGCGAGCAGCATGTCCATGTCGTGACAGGCCAAGGCGAGCGTCCCTGCCATGAGATGCGTGCCGTTGATGAGCGCGAGTCCTTCCTTGGCGGCCAGGGTGATCGGTGAGAGGGCGGTCATGGCGAGCGCTTCTGCTGCTGGCATTGGCCCACGTTCGCCAACCATCGCTTCGCCCTCGCCAATCAGCACGAGCGCCGCATGGGCGAGCGGTGCCAGATCGCCGGAAGCGCCGACTGATCCCTTGGACGGCACGATTGGCGTGAGATCGTGGTTGAGCAGTGAGAGCAGCGCCTCAATGACTTCGACTCGAACACCGCTGTGCCCTCGGCTCAGGCTCGCCGCAAGCAGGAGCAGCATGGCTCGGACAAGTTCGGCCTCAAGCGGATTGCCCACACCAGCAGCGTGCGAGCGGAGCAGGTTTCGCTGAATCTCCGCAGTTTCCTCCGGCGGCACACGGTGCTGCGAGAGTGATCCGAAGCCGGTGTTGATGCCATAGACCGGATCCACCCCATCCGCCGCAGCGTCCACAATGCTTCGGGCCACGGTCACTGCGACAGCAGCCTCTGAGCCCAATTCCACCCGCCGCCCAGTACGCGCTACTTGCGTCACATCATCGATCGACAGCGGTCCACCAGTCAGCATCAGAGGAGACATCCCGCAATGGTAATCAATCCCCCTTGTGGCTCCCGCTTATCATCCCCCCATGCCAGCCTTCCCCCGTTGGGTCATCATCGTGTCCGGGTTTGTGCTCATTGTTCTGGCCTACCAGATCGCGTGGCCGTGGATGCAATCAGCAACAGGCCTGCCAGGACCAACGGTGGTGCAGGCCATCCACCCAGCCCAGGCTGTGGTGGCGTTGCTTGCTGCCACGATGGTGGGCGGGGTGATTGCAATGACGATTTCTAAGTTGATCACCGGCCTGAGCGGTCTGGTCGTGATGGGGGCCGCGCTTGGCTGGGCGGGGCTCTCGCTGGCGCCGATGCGAGACGTGCTCTATCACGGCTCCGCTGCGATCGTGGCTGTTGACGGTGTGGCGTGGTGCATTGTGCTGCTGATCCTGAGTTGGATCGCCATTGTGCTGTGCAGTCCAGTTCCCGATGTCCATCCAGAGGTCGACGGAGCGCCTTCTGACCCACTGCGTTCGCCGAACGGCTTGAAGATGCTCGCCGCCGGCGTTGCCGCCTTGCCCGTCGTCTGGTTGGTCGCCCAGAGTGACTTCCGAGGGCAGACGCTGGCCGCCACCGTACTGGGGGGGGTGGCTGCCGGATTCGTTGGTCGTTTGTGGTCACCCAACGTGCAGCCTGTCCTGCTGCCCTCGGGTGTCATGCTTGCTGGAACCCTTGCCTGCTGGGTGGCGGCCATGCTGCTTCCGGACGCAATCGACCGGGCTTATACCACCGGCGGTATCCCGAATCTGCTTCTGCCTGTTCCCATCGACTGGGCGGCGGGCGCCTTGTTCGGCTCGCCAATCGGATTCCACTGGGCCGGGAGCTTTCTCAAGCACGAGTGTGAGTCCGCTGCGGCGTAGATGCCCGATACCATGCCTCATTCTGAACAGGAGGCACGCTCGCTCACATGGCTCGGTTGCATGAATACGAAGGCAAGGGAATGCTCAAGGCTCAAGGCGTCCACGTGCCAGCAGGTCGCGCAGTCGCCTCTGCCGATGAGGCCGAGCAGGTCGCATCGGAATTGGGCGGGCATGTGGTGCTCAAGGTGCAGGCGTGGATCACCGGTCGCAAGGACAAGGGGGGGGTTCGCTTCGCCAAGACGCCCGAGGAGGCCCGGAAGTGCGCCGAAGATCTGCTTGGAATGCAGTTCGGCAACTTTCCCGTCGAAGAAGTGCTCGTCGAGCAGTGTCTGGAAATCGCCCACGAACTCTTTGTCTCGCTGACGATCGATGACGCGGCTCGCACCCCGATGTTGCTGCTGGACTGCGCCGGTGGAACTGGTATCGAGGAACGGGCCGATACAGTGGCAAGGCTTGCGGTCAGCGTGTCGGATGGCATCGATCGCGATGATGTGGCTGCCGTGTTGTCTCGATCGGACATTCCGCAGGAATCACACCAAGCCCTACTTGATGCAATTGATGCCATCGTTGAGACGGCCAATGTGAACGAGGCCCGGTCATTCGAAGTCAACCCCCTGGTTGTTCTCAGAGATGGTTCTGTCTGCGCGGCTGACTGCCGGGTGACCATCGACGATTACGCGGTGTTTCGCCATCCCGAACTCGGCATCGAGATCGCTCGCGAACTGGATCACCCCGCGACCGATCTGGAGCGAATCGCCTATCAGTTGGAACAAGACGACCATCGCGGCACGTTTTACTTTGCGAAGTTGCCGACCGATGGCTGGGAGTCGAGCAAGGGTTTGATCGGATTCCACGGCGCTGGCGGCGGCGGCTCGATGATGTCCATGGACGCAGTGACCAATGAGGGCTACACGCTGGCCAACTTCTGCGATACCTCCGGGAATCCATCGGCGGCCAAGGTGTACCGAGCGGCCCGCGTCATTCTCGCTCAGCAGGGGCTCACCGGGTACTTCGGAAGCGGCTCGGGTGTCGCCAGTCAGGAGCAGTTCCATTCCGCGTACGGACTGGCCAAGGCCTTCAATGAACTCGAAATATCTCTGCCCGTGGTCGTGCGGCTCGGCGGCAATGCGGAGGACCGCGCCGTCGAAATTCTCGAGGACGCCTGCGAGGGGCTCCCGGGATCTGTTGAGGGCTACCGCAAGGATGACACCCCGGCCTTCTGCGCCGCGAGGTTCACAACGCTCATGGACGGCACATCTGGAGTCTCGTCTGATCAACTCACGAGGAACGTGCCGGATTGGGTCGGCGGCGATGCTGAGGCCTTCCCGATCGAGGGCGGGCATGTATGGATCGATCTCGCACATTGTGACGCGGCACTTACAGCCCAGATGGCTGAGTGGTCCAGTGGCGTGCTCAAAGATGATGGCACGGGCCTTCCCGCCATCGCGTGTGATGAGCAGACGGCTGCCAAGTCCGACTCGGAGTTCATTGCCTGTGAGATCGAATGTCTTCGGGCGGGTCGGCCTGTGCTCTTTGTCGATTTGCCCATCGCTGGCATCGACTGCCCGCAGGAGGCCAGTTGAGATGGCCATCATCATCGACGAAACCAAGAAGGTCATCGTGCAGGGCATTACCGGCCGTGAGGGGCGAGCCCGTACACGACTGATGCGAGAGTTCGGTACTCGGGTGGTTGGTGGCTGCACGCCCGGCAAAGGTGGCCAAGAGGTTGAAGGCATCGCCGTGCATGACACGGTTGCCGAGGTCGTGGCAGCGGCAGGCGGCGTGGATGTGTCGGTTGTCTTTGTGCCCGCGAGGCTTGTCAAGGGAGCCGCCATCGAAGCGATTGAGGCGGGCGTCAAGTTGGTGATGCTGGTGCCGGACCGTGTGCCACTCTGGGACGCCATGCGCATCGCCCAGTGTGCCGCGGCGAACGATGCCGAGTTCATCGGTCCCAATACGCTCGGCGTGATCAGCCCCGGTCGCGCGGTCATCGGCATGATCGGCGGACGAGCCGATTCAGCCAAACAGTGGTTCAACGAGCCGATTCGCGGCAAGACCGTGGGCGTGATGAGTCGCAGCGGGGGGATGTCCAGCAGTTGTGGCTACTACCTGAGCCGCGCGGGGCTCGGCATTTCGACAATCTGCCACGTGGGCGGCGATCCGGTCCTCGGGCTAACGTTTCCCGAGGTCGCCCTCAAGTTCGAGGATGACCCCGAGACCGACGCCATCGTGCTCTTCGGAGAGATCGGCGGCTCGATGGAAGAGCGGCTTGCAGACTTGTGCCAGACTGGACGTGTGACGAAGCCAGTCGTCGCCTACATCGGCGGCAAGGCAGCCAAGGAGGGCACCCGATTCAGCCATGCGGGCGCAATCATTGAGGGCGATCGCGGCACGCACGTTGGTAAAGTGAAGGCATTGACCGCGGCTGGCGCTACCGTCGTGGATGGATTTGGCGACCTGCCCGAAGCAGCCTGCGCGGCTCTCGGCGTCGCAGTGGAGGCATCGTGACATGAGCGAACAGTGGCCCACCGCTATTACCGACATCGAACCGAACAGCGTCCGCGTTCGGGGCTACGACATTGCCGACTTGATGGGACGGGTGTCTTTCGGGCAGGCGGTGTATCTGATCATCCGCGGCGAACTTCCCGATGGGGCGACTGGCAGGTTGATGGAGGCGATCATCGTTTCGTCCATCGACCACGGTGCTACGCCACCCTCGGCGATGGCGGCCAGAACGCTCGCCTCGACTGGCGCCACGCTGAGCGCCTCGGTCGGCGCCGGGCTCATGTCGATCAATGCCCATCATGGTGGCGCAATCATGAACTGCGCCGTGCAACTCGGGCAGATCAGTGACCGGGCAAGTACCGAGCATTGCTCGCTCGAAGATGCTGCTGCTGCGCAGCTCGCCGACTGGAAGGCCCAAGGTATTCGCATGAGCGGATTCGGGCATCGCGTGCATACCGCCGACCCCCGGACATCGCGTCTCTTTGAGTTGGCACGCGAAGCGGGCGCCTTCGGCGACCACTGCCGAACCGCAATGGCGGTGGAGGACGCCTTCAAAACTGCCGGCAAGCCGCTCCCCATCAACGTCGACGGCGTGATGGGAGCCGTTCTCGCCGACCTTGGTTTCGAGCCGGAAGTAATGAACGGTCTCTTTATGATCGCCCGCACTCCCGGACTCATCGCCCATGTGCGTGAAGAGCAATCGCGGATGAAGCCGATGCGGAAGGTCGTACCGGATGCCCATCGGTACGATGGTCCCTCGCCCCGAACATTGCCATGAGTGAGGAAGTCGACCTTCGGCTGGAACGGTTTCCACAGAAGCGGCTTGGCGTGACGCTTCGTGTATTGACGACGGATGATGTGGATGCGATGTTTCAACTCCATCGCTCGCCCGGTGTGTACGAGGGGCTTCTCACAATTCCTCGCAAACCCGACCGCGCATGGTCACAAGAGTGCACCGAGAAGCTCTGTGAATCCATGACAAAGGGCGAGGGAAGTCTGCTGCTTGCCGAGCATGATGGCGAAGTGGTCGGATCCGTCGGCCTCGGCATCAAGTGGAAGCATGGCCACGGTGGGTTGGGCTACCTGCTCAAGGAATCTGTCCGTGGCAAGGGAATCGCCAGTTGCATGCTGCAGATGGTGCTTGATCACGGGTTCGATGACATTGGTCTGAACCGCATTTGGGCCGACACATTCATGGACAACGAGGCATCGCGGCGTCTCTTGATTCGCAACGGATTCGTCCACGAGGGCGTGAAGCGTCAGGCGTACCACAAGGAAGATCGGTACCTTGATGTGGATATGTGGGCGATGCTGGTGACGGACCCCCGCCCATGGAAGGAGCAGCAAGCATGACTGCCTATGGCGTCACAGAAATCGCAGAACTCTTCCCCAACCTGATGGATATTCAAGATGAGTCGCTTCGTGAACGCGTAGCCGCCGTCTGGAACGAGGCCATCACGACCGGATGCGGAGGCAAGGGCTGGACCTTTGACGAGCTTCGTGCCGTGAAGTTCACCCTGCTTGCCGGCGATATCGAAATGACCTTTATCGAGCATCTGAATTCATGCGTGCGGCAGTGCATCGCGATTGCGGACGTTCTCGAGAGTTCGTTTACGTGCACGATCCCGATCGACCGTGACATTCTCATCGCCGGAGCACTGCTGGCCGACTGTGGGAAGCCGCTTGAGTTCGACAAGGACGAGGCTGGCAACATCATCAAGGGCTCCTTCGGCGAAGCGCTGCGTCATCCGTTTAGCGGCGTAGCGATGGCGTACAAGCACGGCATTCCAGCCGATGCCATGCACATAATCGCTACGCACAGTCACGAGGGCGACAAGGTACAAAGAAGCATCGAATCGATCATCTTTCATCACGCCGACTTCGTCGATTTCGACATTGCGAAGTTGCTTGGCAAGCAGGCGATCTGAAATTGAATCGTCAAGCGGGGAGATTTCCTCCAGGCTACTGGATGGCCATCTTCGGCACCACCATGGTGCTCGTGGCGATCTTCGATGCGTGCTGGGGCCTGATTATTATTGCGGTCGGCGAGCAAGTGCAGACAGTTGCGCAGCACTTGTCCGACAACGAATTCAACATGATGGTAGGCAGCGTGGTGCATTCAGTGACGCTTGGCATCTTCAGCCTCAGCGGTGTTGAGACAGGCGAGCATGCTCGGGATCTACTGGCGATGCTTCCTCGTCCTGACTACCTCGTCGAAGTCGGATGGAGCCGCGTTGCCTTCTCAGCCACGGCATTCCTGCTCGGCATCATGCTTGTGGCGAGAGTGCGTGGCGCGATGGTAGGCGCGCTGGTGTGGGCGATCGTGGTGTTGCTATGGGCCAGTTGGGTGATGTATCGCATCTGGCCAGTGACGAGTGGCGGCTTCGGCGATCTGATCCAGGGCGAAGGCGTTCCGATGTCTGCAGTCGAGTTGACGCTGCACTTTCTGTGGCCCATTGTGCTGGCGAGCCGGGTGGTGATCTCCATCGCCCGGCGAGAGTCCGCAGCATGGCGGTAGACGAATCAGCGATACTGGTTGCGCCGTTGGAAGTGGACCGACCACACTCGCTTCGCCGACTTATCAGTGGCGGCATGTTGTTGTTGCTGGCGCTGCTGTTGGGGGTGGTTGCTTCGATTGAAGTGACCATGCGCCCGTCGCAGGGGTGGCGCGTCACGATGAATCTTCGTGACTGGATCTGTCCACTCGTGTTGATTGCGATTGCGTTGGCCCCGTTCATAATGGGCCTCATCGGCGTCATCGCCCGGAAGCACGCCGTGCACCCGAAGATCGAACTTCCAGATCGTCTTCAGCCGCTTTACGCCATCCGCTGGCCGCTTCGCCGGCTCACGCGGCATGCAGCAGCGACCGATGAGGTGCGTGTACTCGCCAGTAGTGGTGTGCGGGCCGTCATCGGCCCTGAACTCGTCGAGTGGGCTCGGGCAACCGAAGTCCCTTGCGGGTTGTTGGAACCGGCGCCTCTCTACGCTGCCCGGCCTGTGGGGGGGTGTCGCACAGCTGCCGACCTGACCCTGCTCGTTCTAGCCTCCCTGTTGCTGGGGCCATTTATCGTGTTCGGAATTCTCAGTGGAGCCGGCAATACAGGTGGAGTCATTGGGCTTTGTCTTCTGCTCGTGACTCTTTTCTTTCTGATCATTCGCTCCGTGGTCAGACTCCCGTCCATGCAACGTCATCTTGTTGATGTGCCGATCATTGGAACATGGGTCCGAGACGGACTCCGTACACTCGGGGCGGTTGCGGGTCCGGGCTGGGTTCGTAGTGGTGAGCGGATATGGCATGCCCAGCGAGACTTGCTGCTCATTCGAAGGCGAGGTTCCCACTCGGTCGAGGGCTCGTTGGAGATCATGCTGATCGGCGAACAGGGACGGCTCCGCTTTCTTGTCGCCGGTACCGGCGATCCCATGACGCGCCGCCTCTGGGCGGCTTGGATGTCCCCGGATGTCCGCCCGGACCTTGCGATGACCGAATTGGCGGCCGCCGTGAACTGAGCCCGGGACGATCCTTCTCAACCCGGTAGGATCTCCGAATGTCCAATCGAATTGGTTCTCCGTGTGAGACTTGCGAATGCTGGGCGCCCGTTGTCGGCACGATATTGATTCTGGTGGGTGTCTTCGATTTGGGATTCGGCACGGCGATCGCGGCTGCTTCCATTGAGTTGGGGCAACTCGCCGGAGAGGTCGAAGCGAGCAGCGGACTGATCAAAATCGGCCACACGCTTTCACAGGTCACCGGCGGCCTGCTTCAGTTTGGCTCTGCAGAGCAGGGGGCGGTCGTAAAGGAGGTACTCGGCGAACTGCCGCCGGTATGGATCTCGTTGCTGTTGGCAGTCGGCCGCATCCTCCTGGCCATGGTCGCCGTTGTGCTTGGTGTTGCCCTTGCAAGACGCTTCCAAAAAGCGGTACTGCCACTGAGTCGCTGGGCGATCGTAGCGGCAGGGTGGGGGCTGATTTCCATGCTGTTCAGTATCGGGTTGTACTCATTCATTGGGAAGACGTCTGGCGTCGCGGCGGCCGGAATAACCGTTCTTCTCGACCTGGCGCTGCACGTCATCTGGCCGCTCGCCGTGTTGTGGCGAATTCGGCTTGCTCGGATTCTCTGAAAGCATTTCTCATGCCCCAGACACTTGTCGAAAAGATCGCCTCGGCCCATGCCGTCCCGCCTGCACCGATGCATGCCGGAACCTTCCTTCGCATCCGCCCAAAGCACGTCATGACGCACGACAACACCTCAGCCGTCATGGGCAAGTTCAAGTCCATCGGCGCGGCGAGAATGCATGACCCGAAGCAGCCCGTCTTCGCTATTGACCACGACATTCAGAATCACTCGCCGGAAAATCTCGGCAAGTACGCGAAGATTGAAGCCTTCGCGGCGGAGCAGGGTGTCGACTTCTACAAGCCCGGCACCGGCATCAGTCATCAGGTCATGATCGAGCGGGGCTATGTGACCCCCGGGAGCATGGTGGTTGGGAGTGACAGCCATTCGAACATCTACGGGGCGGTCGCTGCATTGGGGACACCGGTCGTTCGAACCGATGCTGCGAGTATCTGGGCTACAGGTGAAACGTGGTGGCAAATACCTCCGATCGCTCAGGTGACGCTCACGGGTCAACTCCAGTCCGGCGTCACAGGTAAGGATGTCATCATCGCGCTCTGCGGCGCATTCAGCCATGACGAGGTGCTCAACCATGCCGTTGAGTTCGCAGGCGATGGGCTCGCGCAGCTCTCGATGGACCAGAGGATGAGTATTGCGAACATGACCACCGAGTGGGGGGCGCTGGCGGGAGTGTTTCCGTTCGACGCCGTGCTGCACGCGTGGCTGCGTGAGCGGGCGGCATGGCTCGCAGAGCGGGGGACGCCGCGGTACACGGCCGAGGACGTCCAGCGGTGGGCATCTAGTCCACTGCGAGCCGACGACGATGCCATCTACACGGTGGAACTGGAACTCGATCTCGCAAGCGTCATCCCGCACGTCTCGGGGCCGGATCACGTCAAGGTAATGCGGTCGTTGCCGGAGATCGAAGCCGAGCAGATCGCGGTACAGAAGGCCTATCTGCTCTCCTGCGTCAATGGCCGTCTTGAAGATCTGCATGAAGCAGCGAAGGTCGTGGATGGTCGGCACATTGCGGGCAGTGTTCAGTTCTATGTAGCCGCCGCGAGCGAGACGATTCAGCAGCAGGCCGAAGCCGACGGCACATGGCAGACACTCGAGGCCGCAGGCGCGATATTCCTTCCGCCTGGATGCGGTACCTGCATCGGGCTGGGCGCAGGCACATTGGAGCCCGGTGAAGTCGGCATCAGCGCCACGAACCGCAACTTCAAGGGGCGCATGGGCAGCCGCGATGCCAAGGCCTATCTCGCCAGCCCCGCGGTCGTAGCCGCGTCAGCCCTCGCTGGCCATATTGCATCGCCGGCAGCCTATGAGCCATGCGTACTCAGGACCCGGATCGAGCGAACTCCAGTCACACCACGCCGCGGCGGTGTCGGCCTTATCGAAGGATTCCCGGCGTCCATCACCGGGCGGGTGCTGTGGCTTCCCGTCGACAACCTCAACACGGACGGCATCTACAGCGGCGCCATGACCTACCGCGACGACGTCACCCCGGATGAAATGGCTGAGGCGGCCATGGAGAACTACGACCCGGCATTTACTGGTATCGCCAAATCCGGCGACATCATCGTCTCCGGACTCAATTTCGGCACCGGCTCTTCACGCGAACAGGCGGCGACCTGCCTCAAGGTCCGCGGTATTGCCTGTGTCATCGCCGCCTCCTTCAGCCAAACCTATGTTCGCAACGCCATCAATAATGGCTTCATCTGCCTGAACTGCCCGGATCTGGTGGCCGCCCTGCGCAATCTGCATCGCGGCAGCGATGCCGCCACCATCGAGGCGGGTGAGTTGATGATCGACTTTGGGCAGGCCGAAGCCACACTCGGCTCCGAAACCTTCGCGTTCACACCGCTGGGGAAGGTCCCGCAGGAGATCATCGTCGCAGGAGGCGCCGAAAACGTGGTCGCTGAGCGACTTGCTGCAACTTCCTGATCGCTACAATCCGGTCTTCCATTCAGTTCAGATGAGGAGACCCCCTGTGGCCAAATACAAGATTGCCTGGATGCCCGGAGACGGCGTCGGAGTAGATGTCATGGACGCGACACGGATCGTGCTCGATGCCATGAATTTCGATGCCGAGTACATCCACGCCGACATCGGTTGGGAGTTCTGGTGCAAGGAGGGCAATCCACTGCCGGATCGCACCATCGATGTACTCAGGAACACCGACTGCGGCTTGTTTGGCGCGATCACCAGCAAGCCCCGCGATGAAGCCCATGCAGAACTCGCCCCGGAACTACAGGACACCGGCCTGGTCTACTTCAGCCCAATCGTCAAATTGCGGCAGATGTTCAACCTGCACACAAATATGCGACCGTGCAAGGCCTACCCGGGCAATCCACTGAACTACCGTGATGACATCGATCTGGTTGTCTTTCGCGAGAATACAGAAGGCATGTACGGCGGCGTGGAGTGGTTCCCGCTTCCCGAGAAGATCTACGACGCCCTCTGTGACAACCCGAAGATGGTCAAGTGGAAGGACAAGGGGCTCGAGAATGTTGCTCTGTCCACCCGCATCATGTCTAGGCAAGGCTGTGAGAACATCTGCAGGCGGGCCTTTGAGTACGCCGCTGCAAACAACCGCAAGTCCGTCACACTCGTTGAGAAGCCCAATGTGCTGCGAGAGACGGGCGGCCTGATGACTCGCACCTTCCGCGAGGTCGCCAAGGAGTATCCCGGGGTTGAGCCGTGGGAGGCGAACATCGACGCCATTTGCATGTGGATGATCAAGAACCCGCAGGACTACGATGTGCTCGTCGCCGAGAACATGTTCGGCGACATCATCAGCGATTTGGCCGCCGGCCTGATCGGGGGGCTCGGGTTCGCCTCGTCCGCGAACATTGGCGATACCTACGCGGTGTTCGAGCCGACGCACGGATCGGCTCCTAAGTACGTTGGCAAGAATGTCGTCAATCCGATGGCGATGATGTTCACCGCCAAGTTGATGCTCGACTGGCTCGGCGAGAAGGAAGCCGGCACGCGGCTTGAGAATGCACTCGCAGCAGTTATCGCGGAGGGCAAGATCGGCACCTACGACGTCAAGGGTCGCGGCAACGGCGACTCCACGATGGATGTCGCCGAGGAAGTCGCCCGCAAAGTCTCTGAAACCGTCAACGCCTGAAAGCAAGGGATACACCAATGGGTGGTCACGACACGTCCAAGCAGAACACCGACTTCATTTCGTGGGAACTCGCCGAATGGGCGGCGGGGCTGACCTACGAGTCGCTGTCCGAAGAAGCCATCCGCTGTGCCAAGTTGTACTTGTACGACTCCTTTGGCTGCGCCCTCGGTGGCAGCGAGCAGCATGACCTGCAGATCTTCCTCGATCATGCCCGCAACATGGGCGGCGCTGAGACCTGCACGGTCTTCGGATCAGGCTTCAAGACCGACCCTGTGACGGCCGCCATGCTCAATGCCCTGTGTATTCGAGCGATGGACTACAACGACATCTACTGGAAAGCGGACCCGGCGCATCCGTCAGACATCATCCCGGCGGCCCTCTCGATCTGCGAGATGAACGGTCTCTCCGGAAAGGATCTCATCCTCGGTGTCTGCATCGGCCACGAGATCGAGATGCGACTGGCCGAGTTCGGCGCTCCTGGAGTGCGAGAATATGGGTGGCACCACGCGACGATCACCTGCATCGCCTCGCCCATCGTCGCTGGACGCATGCTCGGACTCCCAGCCGAGCAGATCCAGCAGGCCATCGGAATCAGCGTCAGCCCCAACATGTGCCTTGGCGCCGTGACGGCGGGCAAACTCACCAACATGAAGAACACCGTCGACCCGATGTCCACCCGCGCGGGTGTGGAAGCGGCACTGTTGGCTGCGGGTGGATACAGCGGCCCAGAGCACGTCATCGACGGCAAGGAGGGGCTCGTCCACTGCTTCGAGAAGTTCGGCGGCTCGTTCCATCTCGACATGCTGACGGACAATCTGCCGACATCCTCCGGGGACCACTGGAAGATCCTCGACTGTGGGATGAAGTCCTTCCCGATCGAGGCCCTCAGCCACGCGCCGCTCACGGCGATGATGAAGATTGTCGCGGCCCATGATCTCGACCCAGATGCCATTGCAGAGATCAAGGTGGAAGTGATAGCCCGCGCCGCCGATATTCTCGGTGACCCGGCCAAGTATCGACCAACCAGCAAGGAGACGGCCGACCACAGTTTGCCCTATTCGCTTGCGGTTGGGCTCGTCGACGGCATGGTGACGCCGCTGCAGTTCAAACAGGAACGCATCGACGATCCGGCCCTCATTCCGGTGATGGACAAGATCAAAGTTGTTCCCAACGAGGAATTCGAAGCCCTCTTTCCGAAGTTCCAGCCGAGCCAGGTGACCATCACCCTCGCCGATGGCACCTCCTACTGCGAGCGGGTCGATGTGCCCAAAGGTGATCCTCGTGATCCGATGACCGAGGATGAAATCGCCGTCAAGTTCAATGCCCTCGGGACGAATGTGGTCGGAGAAGAGGCATGTAATCAACTCCGCGGACTCATCATGTCCATGGAAAATGAGTCCTCCATGGGGCCGCTGTTTGAATTGATGACTGCGAAGGTCGCCGTCTGATCACCAGAGTGTGCTGTTTGATGGAGTCTTGATATGTCCCTGATTGTCACCGGAACCATCGGCATCGATACCGTCCACACACCGACCGGCTCGGCCGAGCGGGTGCTTGGTGGATCCTGTTCCTATTTTGCTGCGGCGGCATCGCACTACACGCCGACCCGGCTGGTTGGTGTCGTTGGCGATGACTGGCCGGAGGAGCACCGGGCGATGCTCAACTCGTTCCCGGGCATCGATCTCTCTGGACTGGAGATCCGCCCCGGCTCGGCGACCTTCAAATGGGGTGGTCGATACTTCGAGAACATGAATGATCGTGAGACGCTCTTTACCGAACTCGGCGTCTTGGAAGAGCATCCGCCAGCCATCCCCGATCACTTCGCCGACAGTCGCTACGTGTTTCTCGGCAACACGCATCCGGCCGTACAACTCGGCATGCTTGAGCAGCTGCCCAGTCGCGTACTCGCCGTTGCGGACACGATGGATCTTTGGATCAATATCGCTCATGAGGATCTGCGGGAGTTGTTTGGGGTCGTTGACGGCTTGGTCGTAAACGACTCTGAGGCCTCGCAGTTGACCGAAGAACGCAACGCCATTACTGCGGCCAGGCGGATTCTCGACATGGGACCAACCTTCGTCGTCGTCAAAAAGGGAGAGCATGGCTGCGTGCTGGTGCACCGCGATTCCAAGGATGTTTATGTGCTGCCCGCTTACCCCGTGGAATCGGGAGGTGTTGTGGACCCGACCGGCGCTGGCGACTCGTTTGCAGGCGGCATGATGGGTCATCTGGCGTCATGCGAGCGAACCGACATCGAAGCCATCCACGAGGCGCTCGCATGGGGGACGATCACCGCCTCATGCACAATCGGCTCATTCGGGCTTGAGGGAATCCGCAGCACGGACCGTGCCGGCCTGCACGCAAAGATGGAGCAGTTTCAGCAGGCAGCGTGGGTAGGACCGAGGGGGGCAGAAGTCGGGTGAGATTCGTCCTCCGGCTCGGGTGGAGGAAACAGAAGAGGGCCGGCGGTGTCGAGCGTTCGTACGCTTCCTCAGCGAAGAGGGGAGAACAACTAGCCGTTGTCCAGTGCATCCCGAAGCGACCCATCGCACCGGTCGATCAGGCGTCGAGCGGTATCCGGACTCAGGCCGTGATGAACCGCGACGATGGCGGTCTTGAGATGGCCTCCGCTGGCGTCGATCCAGGCTGCGGCCTCTTCCCGGTCCATCTGCGGGGCATAGACCAGCAAAATGCGGATGGCGCGGTCGAGCAGTTTGTCATTGGTGGCACGCAGATCAACCATGAGGTTGTCATGGACGGCACCGAGGCGAATAAAGGTGGCAGTGGTGATTGCATTGAGGGTGGCTTTGGTTGCGGTCCCCGCCTTGAGCCTGGTTGATCCGGTGAGAAACTCGGCGCCGGTATCCACCACCAGCAGCCGATCGCATCCGGGCGGAGAGTCACGAGGGCTGCATGAGAGCAGGGCGGTCGCGGCACCCCGCCGTTTTGCCTCTTCAATCGCTCCGAGTACCCAGGGAGTCGTTCCACCGGCGGCAATGCCAAGCACCGTGTCATCAGGCCCGATATCCAGTTCATCCAGTTGGGGCACTGCGCCGAAGGGGTCGTCTTCCTTCGCCTCGCTCGATCGCCGCAGCGAGTCATCGCCACCGGCGATGATGCCGATGACCTGCTGCGAATCGGCTCCAAATGTGGGGGGGCATTCCGAAGCGTCCAGTACGCCCAGCCGCCCGCTGGTGCCTGCCCCAAGGTAGATCAGCCTCCCCATCGATCGCATTCGATCAACAACTTCATTGATGAAGGAGGCAATCTCGCCTGCTTGCGCATCGACTGCCATGAGCGCTGCCTGCTGATCGACCGTAATGAGCCGCACGATTTCTTCGGTTGGCAGCAGATCGAGAGCCTCTTCGTTCCCGGTGTACTGCTGTTCGGTGGAAATGTGTCCGCGGTCAGGTGGAAGTGCCATCTTGAAAGGGTAGAGCGTCTGCTTGCCCAGCGGGGAGGATTTGGTGGCCGTCAGTCAATGACAAGACCGCCGAGCAGGGCTCGGCGGTCTTGTGATTGACTCTGAGTCAGGAAAGGGCTGGTATCAGACCATTTCCTTGAGATTCTTGAGCGCCGTGAACTTGACGACGTTCTTGGCGGGCTTGGCCTTGAACCACTGCTCTTCGCCGGTGAAGGGGTTCTTGCCCCAGCGGCGCTTGGTCGCGGGCTTGCGGTGCTTGCGAATCTTCATGAGGCCGGGAACCGTGAAGGTGCCGGGGCCGCGGCGGCCGAGGTCCTTCTTGACCATGCCAGCCATCGCATCGAAGACGCACGCGACTTCTTTGCGGCTCAGTCCGGTGCTGTCGGAAATCTCGCCGTAGATCTGGGTCTTGGTGCGGGGCTTCGTTTCAGCGGTAGCGGTCGACTTCCTCTTCTTCTTGGTGGTCTTCTTCTTGGCCATGTGCAGGAATCCTTTCTGCTCTCGAATGATCTGGATCAGTTCCACTGATCCACTTGGTGAATGGAACAAACGAGCCACACGCTCGAATCGCGGGAAATGTACCCATGGCGGCGCCGTTCAACAAGCCACATACCCCTGTATTTTCAGTGTTTTTTCGAATCCTATTCGATTTTTGACTGTATTTACAGAACTAATTGATCTGGACGTGGCGCTGTCCACCGTGTACTCACCTGCTCTGCACTGATGGGTCGCCGATCTCGGCCATGGCGACGAACGTCTCCCAGATATGGTCGATCCACAACTCCGCCGTTGAGCGGTCCATCAATGGCTCGGTCCAGGTAAAGGTCACGCGAAATTTGCCCTTGTGAGTAAGCATTGGCATGAGCATGGGGAAGCCACCGAAGTGCACCGCAGCAGTTACCTCGACCCGGTCGGTCGTGAGTGGGGGATGGTCACCAGTCCAATCGAGTTTTCCGATATTGGTGAGGCACCAGCCATGGCGGTATCGACCATCGACATCCGTCCAGCCTTCGACTGCCCCGGAAAGAGTGTCCTGATCAAAGTCGATCGGTGGCATGACGGATGGAACAATCGACGCGCTCAGATCGGCGCGGAATGCTTTGGCGACTTCCCATAAGTTGTCGGTTGACGAAATATTCGGCAGAAACACTCTCGCACAACACACCGCCATTTGAAGTTCACGCCACGGCGGGGGCGAGGCGAAGTATGGGCGGAGATCGATAGGGATGAGGCTGTCCGTATCGACCACTCCACCTGCGTGGCGAGCATGAGTGACCGCCGCCGCTGCAGCGAATGCGGCAAGAAGCGTTGTGCCTTCAGCGTGACATCTACCAAGCAGTTTCTCGCATGTCTCGCTGCCGAGGCAGCGAAACGCCACTCGTCCACGGCGACAGTCCAAGTCCGCTTCGTGGTCGAGCGGCCACGGGCTGATCGGAACTTCCTCACCTGCGGCCTCCATGGCGGCTCGCACCTCCGCGTTGGTGACCGGCGAGGCGAGGCGATGCTCAGTTGCAGGTGGAACATCCTCAGGATCGATACAAGGCTGCTCGCCGCGAAGCAAGCAACTCGCGATTTCGATGAACTGATCGAGCAGTCTGCCGAGGGATCGGCCATCTGCAATGGCGTGGTGGACCTTGAGGATGATCCGCCACATCGAATCATCTGGACTTGGCGCGAATACCGCATCCCAGAGGTGCCGTCGGTCCGGCAACTCGTCGTGGAGCAACTGTTCAATGAGCGTGATCATCGCCGATTCGTCGGCGATGTGATGAACCGGCAGCGCAAGGTCTTCAAACTGCACATCATCGATGAAGTGAAGTCCAGAACCGCCTTCGTCGAGCCGGCACCGCAGCAGGCGATGCCGCTGGAACAGCACCTTGGCTGCCGCCACAAAGGTGGATTCGTCGAGCGGGCCACGCCCTTCGCCCAGAACCACCATGGTGCTCGCCCCGAGCTTCCAGCGAGCGTTGGTCGCCGTGATGGTCTCCCAGAAGCCCAGCGGTCGGACACAATCGGTGTTAGGCATGCCAGATATCCTCCTTCTCAGCCCAGCGGGCAGCGTAGCAGGCGGCGCAACCCGATCAGAGCGAACCGCCGACCTTGCCCGAATAGTGAGTTCCTATTTGGCATTTGTCAAATACGAGGCATGATGAATACATGCCCCCCGGACTCCCATTCATCGCGATCGGATTGATTCTGCTGGCTCTTGGCCTCGTTGCGATGTTCATGGAGTCTGTCGGCGAAGATTGAAGGCCCTTCAGGTCCGAACATGGCTGCGGCACCATCCATCGCCTTGGCGTGAGCGGTCATATTGTCGACATCTCAACTGATCCCGAGAGGGGCGAACCAGACGCTCGCAATCGAGAAGTCGGGAGCGGACACCTCATGGTTTCCAACTCCCGACTCCTGATTTTTGCAATCGTGGCCGCGTGCCACGATTGATCATTCACATCCGAATTCAGCCAGCAGGGCCAGCAGGTCATTGACATCATACGTGTCGGGAAACCCGCCGATCAGCAGCAGCAGGTCATCGACCGTCGTCTGCCCGTCGCCGTTGAGATCCCACTGGCAGTTCGTCTCACACTCATCTGGGATGCCATTTCCATTGGCATCCTGACTGTCGCCCGACGCAATATCGCATGCGTCGGCCGTTCCGTTTTCGTTGCAATCGGCCCAATCGCCAAGCGAGACAATGGTGCCGTCGGTGGCCTGCCATGTGACGCCCAACGCGTTGCGGCCTTGGAAGAGTGCCTCAAACCCGACTTCGCTTGACGATCCGTAGGCGGTGAGTCTTGCAATGAGCACACCGTGCCCATCCTGACAATCGCCGGTGACGATCGATTGGGCTTCACCCTGAGTGTCGGTTGCAACCACGAACCACGTTCCGTTGTCGGCCGAAATGGCGCCGCCGTTTTCGAAGTTCGTGAAGTCGATACCAATATCATTGAGGGCGTTCTCGGGGAATGGATCACCTGAACTGTCCAGTGCACCGATCGTCACGCGGCTGTCCCACCGCAGATCCGGGACCAGGGCATAGAAGGCCGGGTTCACGTCCTGAGAGGTCGGCCCACCATAGCCGTTCTGGTAGAAGCCTTCGGTTGAGTAGACCGTCTTGGGCTGTGTGTTGTTGCCTGCGACAGCGTCGAGCCGCTCTCCCTCGCCGACCATGGCGAAGACATCGACGGTCCAAGTGTCCTGCGGATCATCGACGAGGTTCACGCCGACCACTTGATAGGAAATGCCGGAGAACTGGGTCGAAGTGCAGGGGTCGTCATCGCACGTCGTATCAGCACCCATCCAAACTCCTGGGCAATCGACTTCCTCGGTCACGCTGCAGTTTGATCCGTAGCAGCAGGCGCCGGTGGGATCGGGGAGACACAGTTCTGGATCACAAGGGTAATTGTCGCCGTAATAGGTTCCACCGACGGCGTTGCACTGCGACTCGGTCACGGTAGCGCAGCTGCCGCTTGCAAGACAGCACGCACCTGTTGCGGCCTCGCAGACCACATCGGCGCACAATGTGCCATCACCCTGAAATACGCCACCGATTCCAGTGCATTCGCCTTCCGCGAGTTGCTGGCATCCGCTGCCGATACAGCAGGCTCCATGGGGGCCCGGCACATGCAAGCATCCGGAGATGCTGTTGGCGTAGTTGGTGATGGAACTGATTGATCCACTTGTAAACTGGTTCGAGCAGGTCAGGCTTGGATGCATCGTGTATGACGGGCAAGTGCAGTGATTGGCGGCCCAGTTGTGTCCCATCTCATGGGCCGAGAGGTCGGTGGCGCAGCCGAAGGATCCGCAGCAGTTCGACTGCACGACACCATATTCATAGCCTGAGCAGACGGCCGCGAGGTAGGCCAAGCCGATCGTTGAACCCGTATCCACGCCGGTGAACAGGTGAACGATATCGCGGGTGATACCGGGATGATTTCCGCTATTCCAGTCAGCCTGAAGTTGATCGAGGCGTGTTTCGATGCTGTTGGTGCTATAGGGATCGTCGCTGGTACTTCGCACGACGATCGCTTGGATCTCATGGGTCAGGCTGCACTGGGTCTCGTACTGCGTATTGACGCTGTTGATCACCGCGTTCACGCGATTCTCGACGCCCGAAATGGTGCCGTACTGCTGAAAGAACTCATAGTCGGCGTCCACGGCCATTTCGGCTGCGAGCAAACCGCCGCTACGCTGCTCGCCGTGTGAGCGGTGGGAGGAGGGCAGATCGGTCATACGCCATCCCTCATCAACGGGGCACTCATTCAGGGGAGAGATGATGGCCGAATCTTCATAGACCGCATACGCATCGATATCGGCGCCCGCTACGCGACCATCGAGTGGTTCGGCAAACCACTGCCGCTCATCCTCATCGATGAGACGAAGGCGGAAACCATCTTCCTCGATACCCAGTGCCGAGCGAACCATCGGGTGGGAGACCTCGGTACCGCGATAGGTGTTGACCGGTCCTGGGGGGTACTCGACCAGGGAGCCATCGGCTTCCTGAACGAGGAGGACGTAGTTCTCGCCGCGAACGTCGTGAGGCGTGAACGTAAGCCGTCTCGCTTGACCTTCGATGATCAATGTGAGTTCATATCCGTCTTCACCGACGGGGAGCAGTTCAAGATGTTGAATCGTGCAGAACTCGAGGCTGAGTGCCTCGCATGCCGCGTTGATATTGAACCCACCAGCGGGGACCGCAAGGGCCAGGGTGGATAGGCTGCAAGTTGCGGCGACACCAATCGCCAGCCGGGTGAACGACCGTTGAAAGTAAGACATCTGAACTCCTCTAATTAATGCGGGCTGGGGCCCCACAGGGGCAGGAACAGCGCCAGGGCAGCAAGCCAGCAGCCCACACCCCTCAGTGCACCCCATAATCACCTCCGTGTCAAGAACTTGCACCCCAAAAACGGCGATTTCGGGGATCCCAAGGCCGCTGTTTCAAGTTGATGCTGCTGCTCTTCCTAAAATTAGAGTACAAACGCACCTCTAAATCCAGGAATGGCGATTCGAGGGCAAGTGATGTCAGGGCGTGTGGGATGAAGAAACTCGGGGATCGCTCTACCGCTGAAAATGGCGGTCTCGCCATGATGTCCATCGCCGTCGCTCTGTTCTTCATCTTCGCCCTCATCGGATTCCTTCCCGGCAGGATCTCCAGGCCCATCAAACACTTCCTTGATGACTGGAGCAACTTCATCATGGGGGGCTGAACTCGGCGCGTCCCTCTGCCGCAGTACACTGCTCGCTTGCGAACGCTATTAGGACAGGTGACCGAGCGGCTGAAGGTACCGGTTTGCTAAACCGGCGTAGGGCTCACGCTCTACCGCGGGTTCGAATCCCGCCCTGTCCGTTGGAACGCCGCCCATACCAGCGGGCGGCGTTTTCATTCTGTACAAGCGGATCTCCTGCTTAGCTCCCTTCGCCCTGTGAAAGAACCACCATGTTGATCGACATCTCCCCACCGATCACCGAGCACCTCGCTGTGTATCCGGGCGATGTGCCGTTCAGTCGCACTCTTCATGCCACGCTTGAGGCGGGCGACTCTGCCGCGATATCGAGCATCGAAACAACGACGCACATCGGCGCTCACGTCGATGCCGAATGTCACTACAAGCAGGGCGGCGGCGGCATCGACAAGTGGCCGCTCGATCGATTCGTCGGCCCGTGCGAAGTGATCAGGATCGAAGCTGCCGCCAACACCTGCATCACTTCCGATCAACTTCCACCAACAACAGCACCGAGAATCCTTATTGCCACCGGCACCTATCCGGACCACGACACATTCACCAGGGACTTCGCCGGGCTGCATCCTGACGCCATCACGCACCTGGCGGCCCGAGGGGTCACGCTCATCGGCGTCGACACCCCGAGCGTTGATCGTTTCGAAGACACGAGCCTGCCCGCCCATCAGGCCATTGCCACCCACAACATCACCATTCTCGAGGGCCTTGTGCTCGGGCATGTCGATCCCGGTCAGTACGAACTCATCGCGCTGCCGCTCCGCATCCCGGGCTGCGACGGCTCGCCTGTGCGAGCGGCTTTGCGGGACTTGAGGTAAGGGTGATGAGCGTTCAAATGCACCACGTGTTCGTCTACGGGACGTTGCGATCCGGGTGCAGGAATCGGACGATTCACCTGCCCAGTTGCGAGAGCATCGAGGCCGTTGCAGCACCAGAGTTCACACTGCGAACACTCGGACGGTTCCCGATGGTGCATCGGGGTGGGGACACCGCCATTCGCGGCGAAGTGTTGGCATTGGGTGATGACGAACTCGCTGCCGTAGATCGGCTCGAAGGACATCCTGATTGGTATCAACGGGAAGTCATCGAGGTGCAACTTGCCGGTGGGGGTACGGCCCAAGCGTGGATTTACTTGATGCCACCAGAATCGCATCAAGATGCTGCGGTCATTGCGTCGGGGGACTGGGTTGAGTATCTCCGGGGCCTGGAGTGAGGCGAATTCC
>MPLZ02087102.1_pt1 | contig 63331 bp, 51 predicted proteins | sample 1617311 | NCBI WGS metagenome assembly MPLZ02 (sample SAMN05944806, study PRJNA350692) | marine metagenome | biome: marine; feature: ODZ; material: water; isolation source: 160 m water sample filtered on 0.2 um supor filter | place: Pacific Ocean | collected 2012-04-08 | depth 160m m | reverse complement strand
CTGGCGCTCGTGGTGGTGCAGGAGACCGCAGACCGGGCTGGCTGATGAGAGGGGAAATCTAACCCGATCTCTCTCATAATAAGTGGACCATCATTGGGGGCAGGTCACTACGACGAACTCGGAAGAGAGTTGACGAAACACACTGAACATTGACAAGCCGCTATGCGGGTGCCGGCGGGACGGTAGTCGGCGGCGGTCGGCGAGTACGATCTTTCGGTATTTCACCAGTCTGCGCGACGCATAGATGCTCAGGACTCCTACGACGACCGTCTGCTAGGCGTCGAGCGTCGAGGTCCGCGGCCTACCAAGCCGAGGGTCCCAGGTTCGAGTCCTGGCGGGCGCGCCATTCATATCCTCTAGTGCAGAGAAGACTTGTCGTCCTTCGGCCGATCTGATTTGCACGAAGGCCGAGGGTCCTCGGACGGGTTTCTTGCAAATTCCTTCGATTGCGCCGCTCGGCAGACAGCGTTGCCACCGCTGACGCCTACGCCTACGATTGGGCCTGTTTCCTGGCAGCCCATGCCCCTTGAGTGCGTCACGCGTCTCGGCCCCGTATCGTGCTACTTTGGAGGCCTTTGTCAGCGGTTTGGAGGTGGCGAGCCGTTAGGGCTGGTCACGTCGGCTGGAAAGGGTATTGGCATCAATCAGGCGGGAGGATCGGCGTCACCAGGCACGATGAGTCCGCTACTTCTGATTTAGGGTGTGATGTTCTGTCCAAACTGCGGATCGGCTAACGACGACAACAACTTTCGCTGCACGAAGTGTGGTGAGGTCATTCAGCCTGCTGCCCAGCAGACCGCCACCGGCGATCCCGAAGACAGTGCGATCATGCGCATGCTGCTGCCTGTGGGCCGGTCTGGCCTGGCGATTGCCGCAGGCTATGCTGGACTCTTTGCGCTATTGGTCTTTCCCGCGCCTCTTGCCTTGGTGCTCGGTATTTTAGCAATTCGAGACTTGCGAAAACATCCGACGAAGCACGGAATGGGTCGCGCCATCTTCGGAGTTGTCGGCGGTGCCTTGGGTACCGCTCTGCTCTTGTGGATCGTGGTTACCTAAAGGGGTGAGGTGAGGAATGTTTTGCCGAAAATGCGGGACGCGAAACGACGACAATGCGTATAAGTGCACTCAATGTAGTGAGGTCCTGCAAGAGCTCACACCTAGAAAAATCGACAATAACTTAGGCCTCGCAATCCTTGTAACAGTTCTGTGTTGCTTACCGTTGGGAGTCGTGGGCATTGTTCATGCTGCGCAGGTGAACGCGAAGGCTCAAGCAGGAGATATCGCGGGTGCTGAAGAATCTGCGCGCAAGGCAAAGATGTGGTCATTGTGGGGCCTTGGGCTGGGACTTGTTGTCTTCGGCGGGTACGTCCTGCTCGCCCTCGTGGGTAGCGCATTGTAGGGCTGCGGGGACAGTCAATGGAAACGAAGCTAGGCCGATCGGCTTACTGCGTCATGGTGGGTGTGGCAGCCACGTCGGCGATTGCTCTGGTCGCGGTATTCGATCCCATGACCAATCCGATGTTCCCCCCTTGTCTCCTTCGTTCCGTCACTGGATGGCTATGTCCGGGGTGTGGCTCAACTCGTGCCCTTCATGCACTAGTGCACGGTGATTTTGGTACCGCCCTTCGGTTGAATCCGCTTGCCGTCGCTGCTCTACCGCTAGTAATCACGGAAATGCTGCCGGGCGGGACCCGCTTTAGAGCAGCAATGACGCTTCATGTTCGGTTCGGATACGTTTACGCACTGGGGGCGGCCATCGTCTTGTTCGGAATACTTCGGAATGTCCCCTTGCTCGCTCCAGTCTTGGTATAGCTCCTATCCACCCGACAGTTTCGACTGGCCCCGCTCGCCGAGATCCCGACGCCCTGATCCCATACCCATTGCCCCCGGTACCAAGATCGGCCCCTACGAAGTCCTCTCCGCTGTCGGCGCGCACTCGGTCAACTGCCAGGGTGACGGCGAAGCATGTCGTGAAAGTTCGCTAGACCGAAGGCCCTCGGCGAGGGGTTGTCACAGCTGATTCCATGAGTCTGACCGCGAGAAGGCGCCACCCGCTTCTTGCGGCAACTCTTGAAGACTCCGGCTAGTATTGTGGCGCGTGTTCGGCAGCCGTTGGCGACGCAACAGGGACGTTGCCTCCAGTTCGCAATCGCCGCCCGAGCTACAAGCGTCACCGCTCCTGGTGGCTTACCAGAGGTTTTGGTCGCCCTCCTATTTGGGATCTTTGGACTGCTAACTCTGACCGCCTGCCAGAATCTAAGACGTCAATTGTGTCGCCTTCAATGACGCGCCTAGCCACTTGAGCGAAACAGGGAGGAGGGAGGGTAGAAGTCTGCCGGAAACGTTCTGATGGAGTAGGCTAGCCGAAAGTCTCTCTAAAGAAACGGACGGTAGGGAGATGTCTTACACCTGACACGCCGAAGCGCCTCTAGAACGGTAAGGCGCTCGGCTGGTCACGCGGCCTATCGGTCGGCCATACGACAAAGCCAGTCGCCGCCGAGCTCACTCTGAAGCTCGCAATCAGTTCCCGCCCGCCACCGTCCGCGAGCCATTGGAACAAGGACGCTGCGAGGGCTCGTGAGTCGTCGTGCGGATCGGAGGCGTCCATGAGGACCGCATACGCATTCAGGAGGCGCGGTCCGCCCTGAAAGACGGGTTGCAGATCGACGGTGTCGCCCACCCGCGCGAACGTCGTGGCGTCCGTCAGGGTATACGCCCCTATCGCGCTCGCGATGCGCAGGGTGCGCGACATGCCCTGGCCGGTCACAACGACCTGCTCGACAGGCAGTGTCACTCCGGCCAGTGTCAAGAGTTGCCGCTCACGCGTGTGAGTGCCGGATTCGTCTCCTCGTGAGACAAAGCGGGCGCGACCCTCGACGATCCGCCGGATCGCCGCTTCGATTGATGGCGCCGAAAGCACGGCTGCCGGGTCGTCGAGCGGTCCGACCAGCAGGAAGTCATTGTACATCAGCTTTCTGTACGACCACTCCGGATGAGCCTCGAGAAACTTCGCCTCCATCTCTGGCGCGTGGCTAATCACGACGTCCGCCTGCCCCCGCTCCAACATCCGAAGTGCGCGGCCGCTCCCGACGAGATGACCGCGCACTCTCGCGCCGGACACCTGCTCGAAGGCTGGCAGCAGCACCTCAAGCAACCCGCTGTTTCCGACACTCGTGGTCGTGCCAAGAATGACGACCCGTCCCGCGTCCTGTTTCGAGCAAGCGACGCTTACAAGTATCAGCCCACACGCCAACCAGAAGACGCCCTGCTTCATGCCGCGATCAGTACCGTCCACACGTTTGCCTAGTATTTATCGAACTTAAGCCAGTTCGGATGTGATGCCAGCCCTTCAAAATCTGGAAAGATGAAGGAGCGATGAATGCCGTATCTATGAAGGGCTTGCTTCATACCCTTACGAGCGTCAGAAGGAATGATCAACTTCGTTACGGCCTTGGTCTTCAGTGAAACTAGCCGGGCGCCCGCGCTCCAGAGGCATTGGGGGAAAGGGAGAATCATAGCTGGACCCAGGTTGTGTCGAGTCGAGGCTGAGGACTGGTGCCGCACACCTCCACGCCGGCGCCCCAGATTACGTGCGAAGCGAGGCGTGGACTCCGGGATCAGACCAGCCTCGGCATCCCCAGCTCCGCCAGGCTCTGGACGACGGTCAGGTTCCCGAAGACGAACAGGAGCCAGAAGTACCGGCTTTGCGGCAGCAGGACGTTGAAGGCGAAGGCCATCGGTAACAGGACTCGAGTAGACGCGCCGGGGTACCCCTCCCAGACGTTGATACTCAGCAACAGCATCAGGGCGCAGTAGCTGATCCCGACCCGCCACCAGTGATCATCCCAGTCGACGCGCCAGATCAGATATCCGGCTTGGACGGCCAGGCTCACGAGTGCCAGGAGACTATACCGAGCCCGTGACGCCCAGCCAACCATACGCAGCTCTCCGAGGGTGGACTCCCAGTACTGCCAGAGCCCCGCCAGCGGCATCGTGAGGTTCCCACCGCCCTCGAGGTCCAGCGACCCGTAAACCGAGTAGGTGTAGGCGAACCAGAGCAGGAGCGGGACGGCGACGAGCCCGGCAGCGACGAACGCGCGCGCCCTGGCTCGAGCACTCCACCCACCAGAGCCAGCGAGCGCGGCTGCGACCAGCAGATTCGTTTCGCGTCCCAGACCCGACAGACCGACGATGCCCGCCGCGACGATAGTCCGGCGGTGCTCGAGCGCGAGCAGGCCCAGGACGATCAGCAACATGCTCGGCCCCTCGAGCAGCGAACGCTGAACCGACACGATCATCCCGTGACTGAACAGGCAGGCGAACCAGAGGGCGAAGTTCCTGAACCTCGCCGGCGGCAGCCATCGCTGCAGCAGCCAGGCCAGGATCACCCAGCACAGCACGTTCTGGAGGGCGTAGGCCTGCAGCACCCACCCGGGCTGGCCGAGGCCGAGCGCAAAGGCCGTCCACGAAAACAAGATGCGGCGGGCGCGGTACGGCGCCGAATCGAGCGCGTCCTGGAGGCCGGGGTCGTCCAGCAGCGGGGCAACGGCCAGCTGGGCATAGAACTGCCCATCGTAGCCGAAGGAGCCGCGACGGTGCACATAGTGCGGCACCGCTTCGACCGTCGACAGCGTTCGCTCCTGAAATTCTTCACCGAAGAAGATGAGGTACGTGAAGCCGGTGCCAGGACGGTAGAACTGGCCGACCGCGCCGAGGAACCCCACCACCACGACGACGTACAGAAACTGGAGCGCCCGCTTCTGCCGTGCCGTCGGTTCGGCCGACCACGGCACGGGCCGGTCGCCTTCCTGGCGCCATCGGCGCCACGCCAGCCGGCTGCGATCGCACCACGATTGAAACACGCGACGGCCGGCTCGAAGGGCGTGGGGCCAGCCAACCCAGAGGGCGAACAGGAGAGGGGGCACCAGCCACACGGCCCCCGCCACGCGTCGCAACGTCGCCAGACGCCGATTCGCTTTCAGCTGCGCGTCCGGTCGCTCCGGGAAGATGGACGCCGACTCGAACGATCGCGGGACCTCACCAGCGCGCGCCCATCGCACGTTGAGCCCAAAGTCTCCGCCGTACTGTTCGTACCGCACCACCACTCGATGAAACCCCGCATCGAGGGCGACTCGCTCCGCGATCGTGTGCATTCCCCGTGCGGCGCCACGTGCGACCACGACGCGGTCATCCACGCGGACGACAACACGATCGTCGCCTCCGGCATAAATGTCGATCAGCCGCGCCTCGGGAAGATGCCAGACACCCTTCCACTGGACGCGGAAGGACCGTCGAGGCAAGCTGGGTTCGTCCTCGAGGAAGTCCAGGTCGATGCCGCGGCTTGTTCGGCGAAAGAGCGGAATGCTCGCCGAGTCGGTCTCCCGGTAGAACGTGTGCACTAGGCCCGTTTCAGTGCGAAACCGTCCGTCGAGATGGAGGGACAGCCAGCCCAGGGCCGTGGCCACGAGCAGATAGACGGTGAGAGGGAGCCGCAGTCTCGACTGCTTGAACATCATCTGAGACGACTCGAAACGTGCAATCATACCCGCCGACAGGCGGATCGACAGCCTGAGGCCCTCGTGGCGCCCAGCCGGCAGCGCTACCAGACCCACATGGCCACGGAGATGCTGCCGAAATGGCGTGAGGACCGCTGACGATCGCGTGCCGCGGCCGGCTCGGCTCGCTGTACGGCCGGCAACCGTCGCATCGATCAGCCCGCGACGCTCGTCGCGTTCGCGCTACCCGACGAAACGCCCCGATCAACGCCGCTCCAGCACGCACGGCCGGCAGGTCCTGTAAGATCGAGCTAACCCGGCACGCGCCCGTAGCTCAGCTGGACAGAGCATCGGCCTTCCAATCCAGTGATCATCGACCTCTTGGGCCGAGGAGCGCTCGAGGCAGCGCTCACTCCAGCCATGCTGGGAAGCGGTGAGCCTGCCGGATACGGTCAGGACTGGCGACTATCGGAGCAACCAGACGGTCGCGTCATCGCACAGCACGGTGGCAGCACGAATGGCTTTCTCGCGACGTGCACGTTCAGCACCACCCAGAACGACACAACCGTCGTGATGCTCTCGAACGTCGTGAGCGGGGATTATGCCGACGTGCGCACGGCCGTGTTTAACATCGCCTGGGGAGAGGAAGATTAGGCACGAGCTGCTAGCTCACCGTCGGGACCGGGCCGGCAAGGAGCTCGAATTCGTCGAGCGGCGCGGCATCACCGCAGAGGACCTGGTCGCAGGTCATTCGCAGCACTGGGAGTTGCGACTCGATGAATCGGTGCGCGACGCGTGCCTTGCGATCGCTGTTCGTGGCCTGGCGGAGCAGCAGATGTCCGACGAGAATCGTGATCGCACTATCGACGAGCCGGCGGGCTGACAGCTCCTGGAACCGCGACGGCTGTTCCTTGGCGAACGTCATCGCGTCCGTTAGTCGCGCTTTACCGTCGGTCAGCTTCTGTTTCAAATCCGCAAGCAGGGGATCGTCGTAGTCGGTCGTTTCGTGGTCGGCGATGCATGTGTCGAACGTGCCTGTCGTGACCGGGCGAATCGCGGCGACAATTTGTAGCTGGCTCGTCCCCTCGTAAATCGTCGTGATGCGGGCGTCGCGCAGATGCCGCTCCGCAGCGTAGTCCATCATGTAGCCCGACCCGCCGAGCACCTGGATCGCCGTGTCGGCCACGCGGCAGCACATCTCGGAGGCGTAGTACTTGCTCATCGGCGTGAGCATCGCATTGAGTCGCTTGTACGACCGGGCGTGCTCCTTTCGCGCTTTCACCTCGGCCTTTTCCAGGCCGTCCTTGCCCGTGTCGAGCACCCGCTGATTGAGGTTCTCGAGATCGCAGAACCGGCTGGCTTCATAGGTGAGCGCCCGCGCGGCCTCGATCGCGACCGCCATGTCGGTGACCATTTCGGCGACGGCCGGCATCGATTCGATGGGCATCCCGAACTGCTGCCTCGAGTGGGCATAGGTTCGGGCAAGGCGGAAGGCGGCCTCTGCGATACCGAGCGACTGCGAGGCGACCCCGACGCGGGCCCCGTTCATCAACGCGAGCACGTAGGTAATCAGCCCTCGCTTCCGCTCACCGATCAAGCGGGCCGGGGCATTCTCGTAGACGAGCTCACATGTGGGCGAGCCGTGAATCCCGAGCTTCTTCTCGAGTCGGCGAACCTTGATGTGCTCTGACCGCTCCGAGATGAACAGGCTCAGGCCGCGGCCGTCGGAGATCTGGTGCTCGCTCCGCGCGAGGGTCAAGAGAACCTCGCCGCAACCGTTGGTGATGAACCGCTTGACACCGCTGAGGCGCCAGTTGCCCTCGTCGTCCTGGTCCGCGCGGACGCGAACCGCTTGCAGGTCGCTGCCGGCGTCTGGTTCGGTCAGGACCATCGCCCCGGTCACCTCTCCCTCGGCGAACCGCGGTAGGAATTCGTCCTTGATCTCTTGGGTCGCAAACGCGTTAATCGTTTCGGCGATGCCCTGCAGGCCGAACAGGTTCATGAACGATGCGTCCGCCCGGGAGACGATCTCGGTCGCCATGGCGTAGATGAGGTTCGGGCAATTCAGTCCGCCGTATTTCCGCGGCAGGGTGAAGCCCATCAGGTCCGCTTGCGTGAGCCGCCACAGGTTCTCGTGGACGTTGGAGTGGAGCGTGACGGTGCCGTCTTCGTTGAGCGTATTGCCCTCACGATCGACCCGTTCCGCGTTCGGCGCGATCGTCTCGGCCGCTACCTCGCCGACGAGCTCCAGCGCTCGGCGGTAGTCGTCCACCGCCTCGTCAGCCTCCGCGGGCACATAATCCGCATCGCCGTTCTCTGCGTGGAGCTCCTGGAGTTCGGCAAGCTCGCGAACGTTCATGCGATCGAACATGAACTGGATATCGTCGTTATCGAGAAAGAAGTTGGGCACGATTACCTCCGCTCCTTCACCGCTCTGATCAGCATCGGGATCACCTTGTCCAGGTCACCAACGATGCCGTAGTGCGCGACGGAGAAGATCGGGGCTTCGGGGTCGGTGTTGATGGCAATGATCTTGGCCGCTTCCTCCATGCCGGCACGGTGCTGGACGGCGCCGCTGATGCCGGCCGCGATGTACAGGGCCGGGCGAACCGTCGTTCCGGTCTGGCCGATCTGGTGCTCCTTTCCGATGTATCCATTGTCGACCGCGGCCCGGCTCGCCCCGACCGCTCCCCCGATCGCACCAGCCAGTTCGTGAATCAGCCGGAACTTTTGGCGGCTTCCGACACCCCCGCCCCCGGCGGCGATCACCCGAGCGCCCTTCAGGTTGACCGTCCGCGCCTCGACGTGTCGTTCGATCAGCCTCACCGCAAACAGCTCGTCGGGAAGCTCGACGTGTTCCTCGATGATCTCGCCAGGTCGAGACGAGTCGGGCTCGACCATCGGCATGACACCTTCGCGAACCGTCGCCATCTGCGGCCACATGTCGTAGTTGACAATCGTCGCGATGATGTTCCCGCCGAACGCCGGGCGGATCTGTAGCAGGAGTTTCTCGTGCGTCTCCTTGGCCCGCGAGTCCATGACGTCCTTGATTTCGAGGTCGGTGCAGTCGGCCGTCATCCCGGCCCGCATCTCCGACCCCACCCGCGGCGCCAGATCGCGTCCGAGCGGCGTGGCGCCGTAGAGCACGATCTGCGGCAGGTGTTTCTCGATCAGGGCCCCGACGGCGCGGCTGTAAGGGCCTGTCTGATAGAAGCCAAGCCGATCATCTTGCACCACGTAGACACGATCCATGCCGTGGGCGATGAGCCGTTCGGGCAGTCCCTGCAGACTGGCCCCTGGCAGAACGGCCCCGGCCGCAACTCCCAACGTGTTGGCCAGTTCCCGGGCCTTGCCACAGAGTTCGAGAACGACCTCCTGTAGCTCGCCGTCCTGCTGCTCGGCATAGACCCACACTTCGCCTTGTCGGTTGATCTCGATCATGTTGTGGTGTCGGATTCTGTGGAGAACCGCCGTCGTCTTTCTGCGGCGCCTGAACGGGCGCCTCCTACCCCAACGTGTGATCGACGATCAGCTCGCGGATCATCTGCCGAGTGGCTTCTTCAGTGGGAGGGACTTCGGTGTAGCCTTCTTTCGTCAACACGATCGACTGCACCTTGTAGACCTTCGTCGGTGAGCCGGCGAGGCCGCAGCGAGAAAGGTCGGCGCCGATGGTGTCGAGGTCCCATTGCTCGATCAAGAGGCCGCCCTCGCGAAGAGTGTCGACGCGGCGGGCGACCTGATCGGCACGCTCGTCAGCCGACGCGCTCTTCATCGCAGCGCTCACTTCGCTGGCCACCTCCATCTCGACGCGGGCCCGCTTGAAGCGCATGATCTTGCGAGCCGCAGCGGGGCGCGGTCTGTTGGCCGTGTTCATCACCGTGACGAGGACGGGCAGCTCCGCCTCGACGATTTCCCAACCGTCACCGAAGTTTCGCCGAATACGAATCGTGCGATCCTCGATCGAGACCAACTCCTCGAGATACGTTATCTGCGTGACGCCAAGTTTCTGGGCGCATTGCGGACCGACCTGGGCCGTGTCGCCGTCGATCGCCTGGCGACCGGCGAAGACAATGTCGAACCGGCCGATCGTCTTCACGGCCTGGGCCAGAATGTAGCTCGTCGCCAGCGTGTCGCTTGCAGCGGCACGGCGGTCGGTCAGAAGAATCGCCCGATCGACGCCACGGTAGAGGCACTCCCGCAAGATGTCGGCGGCCTTTGGCGGGCCCATGCTGATCGCCGTCACCGATCCGCCGTGGCGGTCGCGGACCTCGAGAGCCGCTTCGAGAGCATACTTGTCTTCGGGGTTGAAGATCGCCGGCAGAGCGCCGCGATTGACGGTGCCGTCCTTCCGCATCGCGTCGGCCGTGACGTTAGTCGTGTCCGGAACCTGCTTGACCATCAATACGCAGTCGTACGGCAATGCGGTCACCTCCGATACGCGCGCGTGCCACTGGCACACAAACGCGCGCCCGAGGGTAATCCCCAGAGCCCGCGTCGGTCAAGGTTGGGCACCGTGTACCGCGGCCCGGGAAACGTTGCGTTCTCTCGAGACACTGATAGAATCCGATGTGCGACCGGCTCGGTAGGTCGGCAAGAAAGGGCCATCATGAACAATGCAGCCCTGACGACACAGCTCGAGGAGTGGACTCGCGAGATGCGCCACGTTGCCTCCGAGCAGCCCGGCACGGGAGCTTGTGCCGTCGGCTCTGCAATGGACCTGTGGCTCTGGACATTCAAACACGTCCAGAAGAGGAACGCCGACGAGCCGTCTGATCGTGAACGCGATCTGTCGTCACTTTCAGACGCGCTCTCCTCGCTGCTGTCGGCGCGCTCACTCATCCTCAACGTTGCCATGACGGCGTCGGCGGTCGGCGAGGGATCGACAAGTTTCGTCACTGACCTGTGCCACGTCCAGTCCGCGCGGGCGGCTGGAGAGGTCGGATACAGTTGCGCGGAGGTCGTCTTCGGAAGACTGGCTCATCCCACCTGGGATCCTACCTGCGAGGCCTGCGTCCAGGCCGAGGACGTCGATGCGCTCGAAGGCATCGTGCCGGGCATTTCATACGGAGCGCGCCTAGCGGAGGACGTGGTGGAGGCTGACGGGTCGCATGCCGACAAGGCGGGTCCGTGCGTCTCGCTCAGGGGGTTGCAGGGCTTCATCAGCCGCCGCAACAGGCTGGACAGCTGTCTGAGCGGCGCACGAACCGCCAAGGATCGGGCGATGCGGGCGCTTGCTGAGATCTCGGTTTCATAGAAGCAGCGGAAGCCTGGACCAGGCTGTCCCGGTCGCGTGATCCTCGGCATACCCGGACCCATCCGACCAGTCCCGACCTGAGCACAGCCCAGCTTATAATCGTCGTGTCGCATCGCTGTACGTCCGTTCATCCACGTCTGGGGGAGGTCTGTCATGACGCCCATTCTCACTCTTGTGATCCTGCTGGTCCTCATCGTCGCGCTGGCCGCGATGGTGGTGGGAATCTTCAACAAGCTCGTCACTTACAGGAATCGCTACAAGAACGCGTTTGCGCAGATCGAGGTCCAGCTCAAGCGGCGCTACGATCTGATTCCGAATCTCGTGGAAACCGCCAAGGGCTACATGAAACATGAGCGCGAGACGCTCGAGGCGGTGATCAGTGCCCGGAATCAGGCCGTCGGCGGCTTGCAGAAGGCCGCCCAGGATCCCGGTAACGCGGATGCGATCCGCGGGCTGGCGGGCGCCGAGGGCCTGCTGACCGGTGCCATGGGCCGGCTGTTCGCGCTGGCTGAGAGCTACCCGGACTTGAAAGCGAATCAGAACATGATGCAGCTCAGCGAAGAGCTGACATCGACCGAGAACAAGGTCGCGTTCGCGAGACAGGCCTTCAATGACGGTGTGACAACCTACAACACGTACCGACAAACGTTCCCCACCGTCATGTTCGCCGGTATGTTCGGACACGCACAGGACGCCGCGTTGCTGGAATTCGACAGCGAACGTATTCAAGAGGCGCCCAAGATTTCATTCTAGGCATGGCAACCAATTTCTTCGAGCGTCAAGACGTCGCCAGGCGGAACACGGGCCGCCTCGTGTTCTTGTTCGTGCTCGCTGTGCTGGCGATCATGGTTTCGATCGACCTGCTCCTTGCGGCCACGATGGGCTACCTGGGTCGAGATCCCGAGACCGGGGCGATCGACTGGTCGGTTGCTGCCGACCTGCAGCTAGTGGGCATCGCCGTCGTGGGCACGTTGGTTGTGGTGGGCGGCGGATCCCTGTTCAAGATCGCGCAGCTCAGGGGCGGAGGTCGGGTCATCGCGGAAGAACTCGGCGGTCGGCGACTCAATCCCGACGCCTCGCTTCCGACCGAGCGACAACTCTTGAACGTCGTCGAAGAGATGGCGATCGCGTCCGGCACACCTGCACCGCCGGTCTACCTGCTGGACGCGGAAGAAGGGATCAATGCCTTCGCGGCAGGGTTTACGATCGACGATGCTGTGATCGGCGTGACACGCGGTGCGGTCGAGCAGTTGTCGCGCGAGGAGCTACAGGGCGTGATCGCGCACGAATTCAGCCACATCCTCAATGGAGACATGCGTCTCAATATCCGATTGATCGGGCTTCTGAACGGGATCCTCATCATCGGCATACTGGGCTACTTCATGTTGCGGGTCACGGCCTTTTCGGGGCATCGGCGGTCGAGCCGGGACGGCAATTCGATGCCCTTGATGGCACTCGGAGCGGGGCTGATGGTGGTCGGTTTCTTTGGCACGTTCTTCGGCAATCTGATCAAGGCGGGAGTCAGCCGTCAGCGCGAGTTTCTGGCGGACGCCTCGGCTGTGCAGTTCACCCGCCAACCGGCGGGCCTCTCGGGCGCGCTGAAACGGATTGGCGGCTTCCAGAGCGGTTCGGCCGTCCAAAGCCCGAACGCGCCAGAAGCCAGCCACATGTTCTTCGGCCGAGCCACATCCGGCCTCAGCGGGCTGTTTGCCACCCATCCTCCGCTCGCCGAGCGCATCCGGACACTCGAGCCATCCTGGAACGGCCAGCTTGCCGAGGGGACTCCTGCCCCTGCAACACAGCCTGCTGCCGCCGGTGTCGCCGGATTGGCGGGCTCTGAGGCTGAAGCGGTCCGTCGGGGCGCCGCAGGGAGCGTGGCAAGCGCCGTCGACCACATTGGAGAGCCGAGCACCGCTCATCTTCAGTATGCCGCGACTCTTGTCAAGGGCCTGCCCCCGGCGATCGTTGGCGCCGCCCACGAGCCTTACGGCGCGCGGGCCCTTATTTACGCTTTGCTGATCGACCGCCAGACCGAAGCCCGAGGGGTTCAGACCGCCCACCTGTCTCGGGCGGCCGATCCGGGTGTCTATAAGGAGACCCTCACGCTCCTGCCGCTTGTCGAGTCGCTCGACGTGAGGGTCCGGCTCCCGCTCGTCGACATCGCCCTGCCGGCGCTGCGCGCCCTGACCGGCCCACAGTACCAACAGTTCAGGCAGAACGTCGTCGAGCTCGTGGCAGCCGATCAATCCATCGACCTCTTCGAATGGTCGCTGCAGCGGATCCTGCTGCACGATCTGGAGGCCCAGCGGTTCAACGTCCCACCCGGTAGAGTTCGGCATCGCACGTGGCGCCGGCTACAGTCGCACTACGATGTGTTGCTATCGACGCTGGCCTACGCGGGTCACCGGGACGCGGCCGCGGCTCGGGAGGCATTCGAGCAGGCCACACGACACGCGGAGCTACCGCAGGCGCGCTTCCGTCCCGACGATGAGTGTGGGCTGGACGCCATCGATGCCGCGCTGACGGTCTTCGAGGACGCCACGCCCCGGATCAAGCGACAGGTGCTCCAGGCGGCCGCGGCGTGCATCGCCGCCGACCGGACGGTCACGACTGCGGAGGCGGAGCTGCTGAGAGCGATCTCTGTGTCGTTGGGCTGTCCCATGCCTCCACTCCTGCCTTCATGAAGCGACGGGGCGCCGTTTCTGCTCTTTCGGGCTCAACCTCTCCGAAGCATCTCCACCAGACTAATCCGGGTGACCCTCCAGGCGGGAAGCACGCATGCGAGCGTGCCCACAAGACCGAGAAACAAGACAGCACCCGCATAGGTTGAAGGATCAAGGGGCTGTGTCTCGAACAGGAGCTCTTGAATGAGACGCGATGCCCAGTAGGATCCAAAGACGCCCATGAGCAAGCCGATGCCGACCAACGTCAAGCCTCTCTTCGCGACCGATCCAAGCAGCGGCCGACTCAAGACATGTCGGGTGCGAGCCCCCCGCGACGCGTGATGAACGTCTTCGGCTCGAGGGGGCGCCCGGACGGAAACCGCCGCGTCTCTCGGCGACTGGTCCAGAGCAGGACCGGCCCGACCACCCGGTTGACGACGCGGGAGAGGCCACCCCACTCGCCTTCGATTTCCAGCCTGAGCGATCGAATCCGGTCACTGACCTTTCGATTCGAACGCCGCAAATACTTCTCCATCGCCCAGAGCGCTGCGCCGAAGCCGTAGCGAAGCTGGGCACCGTCAACGGCGAACCTCTCCCGCACGCGCGGATCGGGATCGTCGTGATACCGACGCCAGCCTTCCCACATTGTCCGCATCAGGCGGTACAGGCTCGGGCCGTTTCGCTCGTAGTCCAAGCGGAACGCCCAATCCAGGATCAACTTCGATTCGTCCCGGCCGATGGCCGCGTGACGGAAGTTGAAGCGGTCCTGTCCGTGGATGTCGGCAAGGTCGACCTCGTCGAGCATCCGTCCTTCTTCGGCCATGCGCCGTTGGAGTGGCGTGCCCGGCATCGGCGTGTACAGCATGAACTGGTGGAAGTCGGTATCGTGCGCCACCGCGTGCTCGATTTCCCCGACGATGTTCTCTGACGTCTGGTGCTCGAGGCCGACGATGCTGGAGCCGAGGACGCGGATACCGTGTTGCTGCAACTCGCGCGTGAGGGAAAGGGTGTCGGTGTCGGTTAGCTTCGCGTAGCCGCTGTGAGGCGATTCCAATCCCAGCCAGATCCAGCTGACGCCGAGTTCGACGAGCTCACGCATCTCCCACTTCGCGATCGCATTCGCCGACGAGAACACGTACAGCGACCACGACTTCCCGGATGCCTTCATGCACTCGAGCAATTCGAGCGCTCGCTTCTTGTACAAGAGGAAGTTTTCGTCCATCAGGAAGAAGCAGGACACGTGGAGTTTCTTCTCGACGTCGCAGATCGCCTCGAACAGGTCCGCCCCGTGCTCGTAGAAATTGATGAAGTTTCCTTTTCCGCCGAAGAACTCGGACGTCGTGCAGAAGTCGCACCCCATCGGGCAGCCGACCGAAGGGATGATCGTCGCTGCCCGGTTGCCGCCGCCCGCCGGCGCGCGCATGCCCATGAGCCGAAATCCGAACGACGATGGGATGGCAGGGTGCTGAATCGGCTTCTCGACCGGCTCACCCAGGAACTCGCGAAACCAGCGTATCCCCTCGCCTTTCACGACGTGATCGGCGTCGAGCTGCTGCTCGATCCCTGGAACAGCGGCCACGTGTCCGCCCACGACAATGACCGAATCCGGGGAGTGTTCCCGCACCAACCGACACATCTCACGCACCTTGCCAATGTTCACGATGATCCCGGAGATGCCGATGATGTCGTAGCGCTCCTTCTTGATCTCGCGAATGAACCGGTCCCGGCTCGGAAAATCGAGCAACGTCGACGGCGCTGAGATGTTCTCCTGAATGAGGATGAGTCCCCACGACCGGTGAAACATCCTCAGCGAGAAGGGCCCTTGCTCGCGCGTGACCTGATTCTGATACAGCTCCATCGGGTTGATGGCGCGGCTGCCGAATTCGTCGTCCTGACTGAATGGGCCGAATACCGACGCGAGGAGTACGCGAGCGCGCGAGCCTTTCGGGTGTCGTGCCGTCGGCATGCTGATCTCTCCGGGGTGAGGTGCGAGCAAAATAAGACAGTGTACGCACCCGGCCTGTCAGGTCCTATGACGCAGGTCATGTATCGTCAACGGCGCCGAGACACCGGCGCGTTCGTTCTGGTTCGAAGACCCGGGCGGCTATACGGTGGAACTGTTCGCCTGGCTCGACGGGCGCTGACGCGCCCGGGTCCCTACGACAGCAGCCGTTCGATGTGTGCTGACAACTCCTCGTACGGCAAGGTGCCGGGGTTGTAGAGCTGCACGACGCCGTCGCGGTCGATGATGACCAGTGTCGGGGTCGTGCTGACACCGAACTCCAGGAAATTCTCCTGGCTGATCGGCACGCTCATCCAGGAGGGAACGGGAAACCGCTCCTGGTAGGCACCGCGCAGGTACGCGAGTTCTTCCTCCGGCGTCGCGTCCTCGCCGCGGGACACGTAGCCATAGAGCTGGGTCGGGCCGACGATCTCGAGGCCACGCTCGCCGTAGTTCTCATGCAACTGCGCGAGGATCGGCTCCTGCTCCTTGCAGTCAGGGCACCAGTGAGCCCAGAAGTACGCCACGACGACCTTGCCGTCCAGCGCATCGGCTGAGGTGGGCGGATCGCCGAGGTACTCGTCGACATCGAGCACCGGAAACGGCTGCCCTTCCAGACTCAGCAGAAGGGCGTTCTTCTGGACGCGGGTCTCGATCGACGTACCCCGGTAACGCTCGCGCTCCGCGCTCAGGAACTCGACCGCGCCCGCGCGATCGCCTCGTGCGTTCAGCACGCGGCCGAGCACCTCGATGCCGGCACCCAGCGCCGTCGGGAGCTGGCGTTCTTCGTCCAGTTCCCGATCGCCGAGCAAGGCGAGACTGCCGTCATACGCCTCGCGCGCATACTGCTCGGCCACATCCCAGCGCTCCGCAAAGCTGGCGCCGCGACCGAGCCAGGACGCCGCGACCAGCCACCGGGGCGACGCCGCATCCTGGTCCGGACGCTGCTGTTCGATGAGTTCCTGCGCCGCGTCGACCTCTTCGGCCCAGGCCATGTCTCGCATCTGTCCGACGAGTTCCGCGATCTCGATCGGCCCGCCTGGCGGCGTCGCGGCGACCTCGGTCACGGCCGGATCCGAGCCGCACGCCACGCTCAGCACTGCCACCGCCACCGCCGCGGACCCTGTGATTCTCGTCATTCGCATCCAGATGCCTCTCTATCCTTGATGAGCGGAACCCTCGACCTCGGGGAGTATCCGGGCGCCCGCTGGACGGCCAAGCGTCATACGTACGCGTGAAGGCTACATGACGACGCTGTCCAGGGCGGAGCCGTAAGGTCACCTCGGCCGTCGTCCCCTGCCGCCTTCACGGCCGCGCGATCGCTGCCCAGCGAGCGAGGGCGTCCTGCAGCGCCCGCTCGGTTCGGCCCGCGGCCTCGACAACCTGCGACGTCGGTCCGACATCGGCGCCCTCGACGATGCCGTAGAGTGAACCGAGATCGCCGTTGAGTCGCTGAATACTCGACTCCAGAGTTGCCGCCGCTGCGTCGAGTTCGGCGTCCGCGGTGGCCGCCCGGAACGCCCGCACCTCCTCCAATGCCTCGAAGTCCTGCCGCAGCAGGTCGGTGAGTTTCATCGACAGGGCGAACTGCCGCTCCAACTCGGCCTGAGGCGTCGTGACACGCGGATCCATCGTGACGACGAGCGGCTGCGTCTGGGTCTGACCGTCGGCGGTAAGGCGCACCGTGTAGCGGCCCGGCAGTACCGACGGACCCACGGGCGAGACCGGCGTGTTGTAGGCGATCGCCGAGATCGGATACCGCAGGCGCAGGACCGCCGGGCGCGGGTAGTGCATGTCCCAGACGAAACGGTGCAGGCCCGCCTCCGCGGACAGCAACTGCTGTGGGCGTGGCCAGTAGTCCGGGACGTTCTGGCCCTCGAGGGGCGGCTCGGGCTGGTCGTCGCTCGAATAGCTACGCACGAGCCCACCTTCGGCATCGAGAATCTCCAGGGTCACGGGGCCGCGCGCGTCGTTGGCCAGGTAGTAGTGAAGAATGGCGCCGTCGGGCGGATTCTCCCCGGCGGGCTCTTCCGGCGGCGGAGGTGTGTCCGTGTACTTGTTCCACCGGAAGCGCCAGGCCCGCTGCGGCTCGAACAGGTGCGGGCGGCCGGCGACACTGCCCGGCCTGACCTGCCGCAAGGGCGTGATGTCGTCGAGTATCCAGAAGCCACGCCCGTGCGTGCCGATCACGAGATCGTCGTCCTTGATGATGAGGTCGCGGATCGACGTCGCCGGAAGATTGAGACGCAGCGACTGCCAGTTCTCGCCGTCGTCGAAGCTCACGTATACCGTTCGCTCGGTGCCGGCGTACAGCAGTCCGGGGCGCCGCGGGTCCTCGCGAACGACGTTGACGGGCCCGCCGTCGGGGATGCCATTCGCGATATGCGTCCAGGTCCGGCCCCCATCGCGGGTCCGATAGATGTGGGGCCGGAGATCGTCGAGCCGTAGCGTGTTGATCGCCGCGTAGGCCGTATCGACATCAGTGTGCGACGCATCCATAATCGACACCTTCGCCCAGGCCCCAATCTGTGCGGGTGTCACGTCGGTCCACGTCGCGCCGCCATCCTCGGTCCGGTGAATCAACCCGTCGTCGGTGCCGACCCAGATCGTATCGGCATCGACGTACGACGGTGCGATCGTGTAGATGACCCCGAGCCGCGACGGTTCGGCCGCCGGCGTGCCACGGTACTTGCCCACCACGCCGGGCACCTCCCATGTCTCGCGCGAGAGATCGGGGCTGATCCGATCCCAACTCTGGCCGCCGTTCCGAGTCTTCCAGAGTGTGTTCGAGGCAAAGTACAGGGTGCGCGGATCGACGGGGGAAAAGAGAATCGGCATCGTGCGCACCACGCGATACCCGCCGCTGCGCAGCGGCCGCGGCGTGATGTCCTGACGCTGCCAGGTGCGCCGATCCCACCGCGTCACCCGGCCACCGTAGACGATATCGGGATCGAGCGGATCGGGTGCGACGTAGCCGTATTCCGTCACGCCGACCGGCGTCCAGTCGCGGTAGGTGATGGCACCGAAATCGCTGCGGCTGCTGACGCAGGTCGAGCCACTCTCCTGCTGGCCGCTGCACACTCGGTAGGGAAACGCGTTGTCGGCGGTCACGTGGTACATCTGCGCCGTCGGCTGGTTGTACCAGGAGCTCCAGGTTTTGCCGTCGTTGACCGTGACGATCGCGCCCTGGTCGGTCGCAATCAGCATGATCTCGGGGCGCTCGGGATTGATCCAGATCCGCTGGTAGTCGTCGCCACCGGGCGCGCCGCGCGGTGTCATGAAGGTTCGGCCGCCGTCGGTCGACTTCCAGACGACGATAGCGCCGGTGAAGACGATGTCGGGGTTCCGCGGATGCACCTTGACCTCGGCGAAATCCGAACCACGCTGCGTGACCCGCGGATCGTCGTTGACCAAGACCCAGTTCTCGCCCGCATCGTCGGATCGGTACAGCCCGCCGTTCTGCCGAGCCTCGACCGTCGCGAACAGACGCGTCCGATCGCTCGGCGCAATCGTGATGCCGATGCGCCCGAGACCGTCGTCGGCAAAGGTCGGCAACCCGTTGGTCAGCGCGCGCCAGGTGCCTCCTCCGTCGGTCGACTTGAAGATGCCACTGCCCGAACCGCTGAACACCCCGTTCTCCCACGGCGCCTGCCGGGCTTCCCACATGACGGCGTAGACGATTTCCGCATCCGTGGGATCGAAGACGAGGTCGATGCCACCGGTGTCTTCGTCGGTGTACAGAACCTTCTGAAAGGACTCGCCCCCGTCGGTCGAGCGAAAGATGCCTCGCTCCTCGTTCGGCCCGTAGGGATGGCCGAGCACCGCGACTAGCAGCCGATCGGGATCGGCCGGGTCGACGACGATCTGCGGGATCTGCTGACCATCACGGAGACCGAGGTGCGCCCAGGTGCGTCCAGCGTCCGTCGACTTGTAGATCCCGTCGCCGGTCGACAGATCGGGGCGCTGCAGGCCTTCGCCGCTCCCGACATAGACGATGTTCGGATCGGATGGCGCCACGGCGATCGCGCCGATCGAGCCCGTCGGCTGGTCGTCGAAAATGGGGTTCCACGTATGGCCGTAGTCAGTCGTCTTCCAGACCCCGCCGTTGACGGCGCCGATGTAGAAGACGTTGGGTTGGTTCGGAATGCCCGCGGCGGCCTTCGTCCGGCCGCCCCTGAACGGACCGACCATGCGCCACCGCATTTCGCCGAACAGGTCCGCCGAGTAGGTCTCGGCGGCCTGCTGCGTCGCCAGAATGGGCGGCGCCCCGACCGGCAGCACCAGCAGACCGACCAGCAAGATGAGTCCGATTCCCAGAAGTCGTGGCGTGTGCATCTTGAGCCCTCCGTACGGAACGTTGATGTGATGCCGAGCTACAGCGCTGGCGCTTCCTCGGTGAAGAAGGTTCTCAGATACCGCGCCACCAGGACCTCCTCGCCGTCGCGCATGCTTCGCGTCTGAATGTGGTTCACGCCGACCGGGCCGGAGCCGTCGCCCGGCTCGGGTCGCCCCGCGAGCGCGCGCATCTCCACGGGCGCCATCGGAATTCCGACCCGGCGCCGGCCGCGCCGCTCGAGCGCGTTTCGCACCTCGAGTTCCGACAGCGGAATCACCCGCCGGTCCCAGGTCAACTCCACGAAGGGCGCCGCCTCGCCGCTCCCCCGCACGACGGCCACCAGACCCGGTACATCTTGCAGTTGCGCGGCCACGTAGTCGGCCTTCGCTCGCCAGGCGCGTCGCACGGTGGCGTGGTCGAGCGCGGCGTACCGATTCAGGGCGACGATGAGGCCAATGATCTCCTCCTTGCCCACCTTCATGCCACGGCCGATCTGATCGTTCGGCGCGGCCTGGAGCCTCGCCGCCGCGATCAGATCCGCGCGGCCCGACAGGATGCCGGTCGACTGCGGCCCGCGCAGCCCCTTCCCGCCGCTGAGGGCCACAAGGTCGGCGCCGAGTTCGTTGAACACGGTGAGGTTGCCTTCGGGCGGAAGCCGTGACGCGCCGTCGATCATGACCGGCACGCCGGCGCGCCGGCCGATCTCGATCAGCCCTTCGGGCGGCACGACGCCGGTGGCCGCGCTGCCCCGCGGAAGGCCGAACAGGAGCGCAGTCGACTCGCCCAGCGCGTTCATCAACTGCTCGCGGCCTTCCACTTCGACGAACGTCACGCCGGCGCTCCGCAGCGCGCGATCGTACATGTAGCGATGCGCCTTTTGGATGATGCACTCCCGCCGGGCCCACGTCGGATGCGGCAGTGCCCGCATCTTCTCCATGTCGGTCCCGGTCAGACAGGCCGCGGCGCCCAGCAGAAGCGCCCCCGTACCGCCCGACGTGATGACCGCCGCCTCGGCCTTGACCACCTCGGCCGCGCGTCTCCCCGCGGCCACCTGCAACTCGTCCATCTGGACGAAGTAGTCGTTCGCCTCCTGCATCGCCGAGACGACCTCGGCCGGCATCCGACAGCCGCCCAGCCGCGTCCCGGTGCCGTGCCCCGGCAGGTGCGGACGGATGCCGAGCAGCCGCGTGTAGACGTTGTCGCCCTCGAGGCGGCGCTCGAGATCGGCGACCATCGCCTCGGCATCCGTGTCGCCCGGCTGGCGGGACTGACCGGCGGCGGTGCTCGCGAGGCCGGCGCCGACGCCAAGAAACCGACGCCGGCTCCAGCGGGTGCGCGTCATCTCGGACGGTCGTGGCATGAATGCCTCACTTTCTCGACGCGAGCTTCCTGCCGCCGACGCCGACTCTACGGCTCAAGCAACATCGCCGGCTCGCCGCCCTCGTAGTAGACGCGCGGCGTCTGTGGGTTCAGGTGGTTGAGTAGGCTGTAGACCATCCAGTTGGCGGTCTCGGCAATCGCGCTCACGGCGTTGGCGCCCGCATGGCCGATGACCTCGACCGTGTCGCCGGGCGACGCGTCGGTGCCGGTCACGTCCACGACGACGTGATTGAGCGACACCGAGCCGATGATGTCCCTGAATTCGCCCGCGTAGAAGACCGAGCCAACATTCGCGAGTTCCCGCGGCACGCCGTCATAGAACCCCGCATGCACGGTGGCGATCATCATCCGGCTCGGCGCGATGAATCGACCCCAGTAGGTGACCGAGTCGCCTTCGTCGACCCACTTGACCAGTTCGATCCGCGCTTTGAGTGACAGCGCCGGGGTGAGCGTGACACCGGCGTCGAGGTCCTTCTCCTCCGGATAGATGCCGTAGAGGCTCATGCCCGGCCGGACCAGGTCTAGGTGGCTCTCGGGGAAATGCAGAATCGCATCGGTGCTGGCCATGCTCCTCAGGCCCGGGTCGATGCCCCGAGCGCGGAGGTCGGTCTCGACGGCGAGCAGTCGGGTGAGCATCGCCCGGTCCTCCTCCGGCGTCTGCATGAACGTCGAGAAGATGCCGTCAATCGAGATGCCCGGCAGTGATGCGGCGTGCTCGATGAAATCCCCAGCCTCGTCGTGAAAGACGCCGACGCGCCTCAGCCCGGTATCGACCTTCACGAAGACGCCGGCGTCTTGCCCCACGGCGGCCGACGCCTCGCTCAACCGCTGGACCACGTCCTCCGAGAAGACCACCTGGGTAATGCCCAACTCGACGACCCGGGTGTGCTGGCCATCCGTGAACAGCGGCCCCATGTTGACGATTGCCAGGTCGACGCCGGCTTGCCGCAGCGCCATCGCCTCCTCGACATTCGCAACGAACACCCGCTCCACCCCCTGCCCCGCCAGGTACCGGACAATCGGGACGAGGCCATGGCCGTAGGCGTTATTCTTGACGACCGGCATGATCTCGACCCCGGTGTGTTGCCGCAGCGCCTCGAGGTTGGCGCCGATCGCGTCCAGATCGACCTCGATCCATGACGTGAACTCGTCGATCCGGTTGTCGATGTCGGGGCTCGCGAGCGTGGCCGGCGGCGGACCGGCGGCTGGCGCCCGTTCCGACTCCACGGCACAGCCGGATGCGAGCACGAAGAACGCGATGAAGGGCCAGGCCAGGGAGTGCGCGCGTCGGACGCTCATGAGACTCTCCAGAATGGATTGATTCGTGGACGCCATCATATGCGGTATCGCCCCGTCCCGCGCCCCTCCCACCGCCCTTGCCCTCTCCTGAAACGCGGTCGCCCTACGGGCGACAGTCCGTGCCTCTGCACTGCGTTCGCGAAGTAGGAGGACTCGTGTCGCTGAAAGGCCGACTGCGCGTGGCGACGTCTTGAACCAGTCGAGAACGAGGACGGCGACAGCCCGATCGGGCCGTGAACCTCGAGAGACGATAGAATGGGCGTTCTCTAGGGGACGGATGGCCCGAGTTGGGCACACCGCATCTCACGGCAACGCCGAGTCCGAAGAGGAGAAGATGTGAAGAACCGATTCAGCCGCCTGGGTTTGGTGACGGCCGTCGCCATCTGGATCGCCTCGCCCCCGCCAGCCGCTGCGCAAGACGTCGCCTACGCCGTGGCGATGCCGCACCTTACCGGCGGCCTGCTCCACGTGACGATGGAGATCGACGATGCGCCCGGCGACACGCTCGATGTCGCCATGCCGGCCTGGTCGCCCGGCGGCTACGGGCTGCACTGGGCTTCGAAGAACGTCCAGGAACTCTGGGCCGAGGACGGCGACGGCCAGCCGCTGGACGCCGTCCAGGTGGACACGAGCCGCTGGCGGATCCGCCCGGCGGCGCCGACGGTGCGGGTGCACTACAAGGTGTATGTCGGCCCGCGCTCGATGGACGACTCGTTCGTGAGAATCAGTGGCACCCGCTCGCTGATGTACGTCGTCGGCGACTCACCCTACCCGGCCGACGGCCCGGTGACAATCGCCGTCGACGCACCCGAGGGATGGACGTTCGCCACGGGGCTCACAGCGACCGGGCCTGGGATCTTCACCGCGCCCGACTACGACACGCTGATCGATTCGCCGATCGACGTCGCCGAGCACCTGGACCTGCTGGCCTTCGACGACCACGGCGCCCGCTACGAGGTCGCGATCCGGAACCCGCACGGCTACGATCCCGAGCACTTCATCGGCGAGATCAAGGCGATCGTGGCCGAGCAGGCTGAGATGATGGGCGGCGTGCCATTCGACCGCTACGTCTTCCTGCTGACGGGCCAGAATCGGCGCGGCGGCGGCCTCGAGCATCTGAACTCGACGACGATCAGCTTCAAGCGCTACGACGACCTCGACTCGGCCGATTACCATCGGCTGCAGTTCCTCTTCGCCCACGAGTTCTTCCACCTCTGGAACGTGAAGCGGATCCGGCCGGAGATTCTCGGGCCGTTCGACTACTCGGGGGCGCAGCACACGCGCAACTTGTACGTCTCGGAGGGAATGTCCGACTACTACGGCTACCTCTCAGTGACGCGCGCCGGTCTCTGGACCCGGCCCGAGTTCTACGCCGAGCTGGCCAAGGTGATCGACACGCTGCAGAGCGCACCGGGTCGGCTGGTCACCTCCGTCGAATCGGCCAGCTGGAATGCCTGGACACGGTCGGACAACTCGGCCCACACCGGCATCTCCTATTACATCAAGGGCAGCCTCGTCGGCCTGCTGATCGATCTGGAGATGCGCGAGCGCACCGACGGCCGCGCGAGCCTCGACGACGTCTTCCGCTACCTGATGGCCGAGCACGGCCTGCCCAAGCCGGGCTTCGCCGAGGACGGCGGCTTTCAGGCAGCGGTCGAGCTGATCACGGCCGAGGCGGGCGGCGACCGGGATTTCTCGGAACTGTTCGAACGCTACGTCTCGGGCATCGAAGAGCTCGACTACAACGCCGCCCTTCAACATGTCGGCCTGCGACTCGAGACCGACCGGGGGCAGCCACGACGGTCGCTCGGCGTATCGATGGCGGTCGACGCCGACCGCCTCGTCGTCTCCGCAATACCCCCGACCGGCGCCGGCTACAACGCCGGCCTGATGGCGGGCGATGTCATCCTGATGCTCGACGGCGATCGCGCGGTCCCCTCGACCTTCGAGGCGCGCCTGCAGGCGAAGGCAGCCGGCGATCCGATCGAGTTGCTCGTCGCCCGGGGCGATCGGGTCGTCACCGCTCCAGTGCGTCTCCAGAACGACCGCGCGACGACGTACCGGATCGTGGAGATGCCGAACGCCACCGACCGTGCCGTCTCGCTGCGTGAGGCGTGGCTCACGCCCTACATGACCCCGTAGGGGCGCCTACAAGGGAGCAGGCTGCCAAGAAATGTCGTCACAGACTCGTCTTGTCCCGGTAGTGATCGCGATCGGGATCGTTCTGGGCGCGCTCGCCTGGCTGTCGCCGGGTGTGTCGAGCGGGCAGGAACTGGATCCGCTGCGCCCGCTCCGCGCGCTGCGACCACTCAGCGAGGCACCGTACACCTTGGAAGAGCTCGATGACCTTTTCCTGGAATGGCCGACGCCTGGCACCGACGACTACCCTACGATCGATGGCCGGGCGATGCAGCTCGACATCATCGAACAGCAAGAGATCTCCCGCCGCTATCGCGACACCGTCAACTCGCAATACTGGGGTCGGATTATCGGAGCGTCCTCGGACTGGGACAGCGCGGGATGGCTGGAAGACAGGTTCGATGATATCGGGTTGAGCGATGTCCGCGTGCAGCCGTTCGACCTGACCCCGCAGTGGTTTCCGCAGTCCTGGACCGTCACCGTCACCACCCGCGGCGGTGAATTCAGATTGGCCACCGCCCACCCGTTCTATCGATCGGAGGGCACGACCGGCGACGGGCTGGACCTCGAGCTGGTCTACGTTGGCCTGGGGACCGAGGCCGACTTCTCGGACCGGGACGTCGCGGGCAAGGCCGTGTTGGTCTCGGCCCTGCTCGGACTGCCCGACGAGGAGGCGCTGGAGCGGGCTGCCGAGAAGGGCGCCGCGGCGATCTTCAACGCCCGGATGCTGCCCGGCAACCTGAGATACCAGGCCTACCCGGTCGCGACGGGCGTGCCGACACTCTCTCTGGGCAACGACGATGGCGTGGCGCTGCGTGAACTGATCGAGCGCGGCCTGACCCCGCGGGTGCGGGTCCGCCTCGACGTCGAGATCGTGCGCGACCTCCGGACGGCGATGGTCTGGGGAACGCTCCCCGGCCGGTCGGACGAGACGATCTACGTCATGGCCCACCGTGACGGGTTCTTCGACGCCGCGGGCGACAACGCGTCGGGCGTGGCGGCAATGATCGCGCTGGCACAACACTACGCCGCCGTGGCCGAGGCCGGTCGCCCCCGCACGATGATCTTCATCGGCCTGGATGGCCACCACAACAGCGGCCCGGGCTTCGGCGTCGGCCGGATGTGGCTGGCAGCCAACCACGAGACGTTGTTCGACAAGACCGCGCTGCTCATCAACGCGGAGCACCCGTCGACGGTGCAGACGATCATCCGCCCGCGGTATCTCAATCGGGACGACGAGGTCATCTGGTCGAATGCCTACACGGCGTTCCACTGGTACGCCGGCGGTGACACGCGGCCCGAGCTGAACCGGATCGCCCTCGACGCGTTCAGGGAATTCGGCATCAGCACCTACCTGGAGCCGAATCCCCGGGCCCCGGCGGGCGATCTGAGCCGAGTCTTTCAGTTCGTGCCGGGGCTGACGACGACCGACTTCTTCCATTACTTCCACAGCGACCTGGAAACGGTGGAGACCGTGCCGTGGACCGGTCTGCAGAACACGACCCGCGCCTACGCCCGGATTATCGACGAGGTGAACACGCTGGACCTCAGTGTGTTGAAACGGCCGCCGGGCACCGGCCTTGATCGCTAGAACGATAGAACGATGGACATCGGATGACCATCACCAGTCGCCTGGCACCACCGGAGGTCGCCCGCTGGCTCGACGACGGGCGGCGCGACCCCGAGGCGTTCTGGGAACGCGCGGCCCGTGAGTTGCCTTGGTTCCGAACCTGGGACCAGGTCTACGAACCCGATCCGCCGACGTTCCGATGGTTCGTCGGAGCCGAGACCAACCTGACGCACAACGCGGTCGACCGCCACGTCGCGGACGGCGCGGGTGACCGGACGGCGCTGGTCTATTTCAACGAGCAAGGCGACCGGGTTGTCCTGACCTACGCTGAACTCCTCCACGAAGTCACGCGCGTCGCGGCCGCGCTCCGCGGCCTCGGCGTCGTGACAGGCGATCGGATCACGCTGTCGATGCCGACCTGTCCGGAGGCGATCGTCCTGATGCTGGCGGCGGCCCGGATCGGCGCGATTCACTCGGTCGTCTTCGCCGGGTTCGGGGCGCTCGCGCTGGCCGACCGCATCGCGGCGAGCGAGTCGCGGGTCGTCTTCACCGCGGACGTCGCGTATCGCAAAGGGAAACACGTTCCGCTGAAGCCGATCGTCGACGAGGCACTCGAGCAGCCGGGGCACGACGTGGAGCGCGTGGTGGTGCTGCGGCGCACCGAGGGCGGGACGATGCAACCGGGTCGCGATGTCGCCTGGGACGACTTCCTGGCCGGTGCCGAAGGTCAGTCCGGCGACTGGGTGTCGATGGAGGCGAACGCGCCGGCGTTCATCCTCGCCACGTCCGGCACGACGGCGAAGCCGAAACTCGCCATTCATACACACGGCGGCTACCAGGTGCACGTCGCCAGCATGGGCCGCTGGTGCTTTGGGCTGAAGCCCACCGATGTCTGGTGGGCAACCTCGGACATCGGCTGGATCGTCGGCCACAGCTACATGGTGTACGCCCCGCTGCTGGCCGGGTGCACGACCGTCGTCTTCGAGGGCGCGCTCGACCATCCGGTGCCCGAAGGCCACTGGCGGACGGCGGTCGAGGAACTGGGCGTCACCGGCATCTTCACCTCGCCGACGGCGATCCGCGCGCTGATGCGCTACGGCGACGGACCACTCGGTAGCGTCGATCACTCGCGGCTCGAACGGATCGTCTCGGCCGGCGAGGTGCTCAACCCCCCGGCGTGGGAGTGGCTAGCCAATACCATCCTCGGTGGCCGCGTGCCGGTGCTCGACAACATGTGGCAGACCGAGACGAGCGGGCCGGTCTTCGGGAACCCCTACGGCCTCGGCCTGCTGCCGGTGAAGCCCGGGTCGGCAACGGTCGCGCTTCCGGGCATCGAGGCCGCGGTCGTCAGGTCAGACGGTTCCGAATGCGACGTCGGCGAGAAAGGGATCATGGTGCTGCGTCAGCCATTCCCCGGCCTCACCGCCAGGCTCTGGGGCGAACCCGAGCGCTACTCCCGCGACTACTGGGAGAAAGTCCCCGGCGCGTACTACACCGGCGACTCGGCGCACGTTGACGAGGACGGCTACGTCTGGTTCGGCGGACGCGCCGACGAGATCATCAAGATCGCGGCGCACCGCCTGAGTACGATCGAGGTCGAGAGCGCCTGCCTCAGACATCCTGCGGTCGCCGAGTGCGGCGTCGTCGGGCGCCCCGACGAGACGCGCGGCGAGGTGATCTCGGCGTTCGTACTCCTCAAGAATGACCGACGCCCCTCGGACGAACTACGCAGCGAACTGATCGACACGATCCGCCACGGCCTCGGCGCGATCGCCGTCGTCGGTGAGCTGAATTTCGTGTCGATGCTCCCGAAGACCCGGAGCGGCAAGATCATGCGCCGCGTGCTAAAGGCGGTGGTCCTCGATCGCGAACCCGGGGACATCACGACGATCGAGGAAGCGGGGTCGGTCGAAGAGGCCCGGCAGGCCTGGGAGCAGATGAAGGCCGACATGGTGCGGGCGGACACGAAGGAAGGGTGACGGATCGGTGGACGACTTCAAGGCATTTCGCATTTTCGAGACGGACGGCGGAAGTGAGGGCCGGATCGCCAGCATGTCCCTCGACGAGCTCAGCCCGGGCGACGTCGTCATTCGCGCGGCCTACTCGAGCGTGAACTACAAGGATGCGCTCGCCGGCACCGGGACCGGCAAGATCGTCCGAGGCTTTCCGCGGGTCGGCGGGATCGACGTCGCCGGCTCGGTCGTATCGAGCACCGACCCTCGGTTCAGCGATGGCGCCGACGTGCTGGTGACCGGCCACGACATGAGCGTCACCCACGATGGGGGCTACGCGGAGTACGTGCGTGTGCCCGCCGACTGGGTGGTGCCCCTCCCCGACGGACTGTCACCGTTCGGCGCCATGGCCATCGGGACCGCCGGCTTCACGGTGGCGCTGTCGATCATCGAAATGGAGCGCAACGGCCTCACACCTGAGGCGGGCCCGGTGATCGTGACCGGTTCGACTGGCGGCGTCGGCAGCATCGCCGTCGATCTGCTCGCGACCCTCGGCTACGAGGTCACCGCGCTGACCGGCAAGGACGACGCGCACGATTACCTCCGAACGCTCGGCGCGCGGGAGGTGCTGTCGCGGAACTCGCTCGAGATGGGCACGCGTCCGCTGGAAAAAGCCAGGTGGGCCGGCGCGGTCGACCCCGCCGGCGGCGCGATCCTCGCCTGGCTGACCCGCACGATGCGCCACGGCGGGTGCATCGCCAGTTCCGGACTGACAGCCGGCGTGGAGCTGAGCACGACGGTGCTGCCGTTCATCCTCCGCGGCGTCAAGCTGCTGGGGATCGATTCGGCAATGTGCTCGGCCGAGCAACGCCGGGAGGTGTGGGCGCGACTCGCCGCGGAAATGAAACTCAGCCACACCGACGCGATCGTGCGAGAGATCGCGCTCGACGGCCTGCCCGACGCATTCGCCACCCTGCTCAAGGGTGACGCGCGGGGCCGGTTCGTCGTCAAGATCTAGATCAGCTGGGACCGCACTGCCCGGTCACTCGGCACCCACGGGCCGTAGCGCGACGCCGGCCTGCTCGAGCCCCGCCCTGATCTTCGCAGCAAGTTGTTCCGCGCCCTGCGTGTCGCCGTGGACGCAGACCGTCTCGGCGGCGATGGCGACGGTCGATCCGTCCGTGGCCTCGACCGTGCCGTCCGTCACCATCCGCAGCACGCGCGCGACGACGCGGTCGGGATCATCGATGACGGTCCCGGTCTTACGACGAGACGCGAGCGACCCGTCAGGCTCGTAGGCCCGGTCGGCGAACGCTTCCGCCGCAACGCGCAGGCCGGCCGCCCGGCCCGCTTCGAGCATCTCCGACCCGGCCAGACCGAAGAGGATGAGCGAGCGGTCGGCAGCGGCCACCGCCCGCGCGATCGCCGCCGAGGTGGCAGCGTCGCGGACAGCCAGGTTGTACAGCGCGCCGTGCGGCTTGACGTGCTGAAGTCGCGCACCTTCGGCCGCGGCCACACCGGCCACGGCACCGACCTGATAGAGGACGAGGTCCTCGACCTCGGCCGGCGTGGCATTCATCTCACGCCGACCGAAGCCGACCAGGTCGGGAAAGCCCGGGTGCGCGCCGATGGCGACGTCGTTCGCCATCGCCAGGCGGATCGTCCGGCGCAGCACCGACGGGTCCCCCGCGTGGACCCCGCAGGCGATGTTCGCCGAGGTGATGCTGGGCATCACGGCGACGTCATTGCCGATCGTGTAGGCGCCGAACGACTCGCCCATGTCGCAATTGAGGTCGATTCTCACGGCCTCATGGTAGACGCTGCGACGCACCCCCACAACTCGCGGGCCGTGGAGACACCGACATCGGTCCCTGGTATGCTTCGGGCCTTACACTCCACACACTCCACTGCGAGTGGCCACGAAGAGGAGAACGACCATGAGTCGAGGCCCCTGGATCACCCTATTCGCCGTAGCAACCCTGGCGGGCTGTACGCCACTCACACCGGAACAGCAGGTCGTCGCGGATGCCGCTGCTGCGCTCGGCGGCCGCGACCTCGTCGAGGGCGTCACCACGCTCGCGATCGAGGGTGACGGCACAACCGGGAACTTGGGCCAGGACATGACCCCTGACGCCACCGGGCAGCAATACACCGTCAGCGGCTACATCCAGCGCGTCGACCTAGCGGCAGGGCGATCCCGCGTCGAGCGGACGCGCACGCCCGCCTTCACCTACTTTCGCGGCCCGGATCCCCAGCCGCAGATCTTCGGCGTCGATGGCGACGTCGGCTACGATGTCGCACCCGACGGCACCGCGACGCGGGTCGCGAGCGGCGCCGCGCGCGATCGTCTCGCCGAGGTCTATCACCACCCGATCACGAGCGTCCACGCGGCGCTGGATCCCGCCGCCATGCTCACGAACGCCGGGGCGAGCGACGGTGAGGCGTTCGTCGACGTGACGACCGCCGGCGGCGCCGCGTTCACGCTGGCGATCGACGCCGAGTCCGGGCTGCCCAGCCGCGTCACGTCGATGGCGCACAACGCCAATCTGGGTGACGTCGCGGTCGAGACCACGTTCGCGGGCTACGAAGAGGCCGCCGGGCTGATGCTGCCGACGCGCCTGACGACGGCGACCGCCGGCTATCCGACGGCCGACATCAACGTGACGGTGCAGAGTATCAACGCGGATGTCGGCGACCTTGCCGCGCCGGCCGGCGCGGCGTCGGCGGATCCTCCCGCCGGCCCGCCGCCGGTCGACGTCGTCGTGGAGGAGTTGGCAGACGGCATCTGGCTACTGGGTGGACAGTCCCACCACAGCGTGCTCGTGGAGTTCGACGATCACCTCATGCTCTTCGAGGCGCCGAACGAAGCCCGGGCCCTCGCCGTGATCGCCCGAGCCCGGGAACTCGTGCCGGACAAGCCGCTGACGCAACTGGTGAACTCCCACCACCACTTCGACCACTCCGGCGGGATCCGCGCAGCGGTCTCGGAAGGGCTCACCGTCATCACGCACGAGGCGAACGGCCCGTTCTATCGAGCGCTGGTCGTCCGGGAACGGACGATCGCGCCCGACGCGCTCAGTCGGACTCCGCAGGAGCTGACGCTCGAGACGGTCGGTGACGAGAGGACCCTGGAGGATGCGTCGATGACGGTGCACCTCCATCACATCCCGGGCAGCCCGCACGCCGATTCGCTCCTGATGGCGTACTTCCCCGAGGCACGGCTGCTCGTCGAGGCCGACGCTTTCAGTCCGGGCCGCGATCTGCAGCCGTTTGCCGCCAACCTCCTCGAGAACATCGAGCGGCTGGGCCTGTGCGTTGACAGGATCGTGCCGATTCACGGCCCGGTCGTCACGTTCGACGATCTGGTCGCGAACGTCAGGGGCACCACCGACTGATCCCCGCCGCGCAAGACCACGGAGGACGGAGAGGCTCGAGAGACTTGGTCGGTTCATCACGTGCTGGCTCGTCGCCGGACTCGGCCTGGCCGGCGCCGCGGCGCCGGTCGCCGCGCAGAACGGCCGGTCCGAGCGGCCGAATATCGTCCTGATGTTTCCCGACAACCTGGGCTGGGGCGAAGTGGGCGCCTACGGCAGTGTCCGCGGCGTCGGCACGCCGCGGACGCTGTCGCTCGAACCCTCGACCCGGCTGGCGAGCCCGCCGTCGCTGGTGGTCGAGGCGACGCTCGGTGGCGTGCTTGGCGACCCGTCGTCGTCGAACCGGACGGCCTACACCAAGGGCTAGCTCTCTCGGCCACGCGACGAGGGCCGAGCGCTACCGCCTCGAATTCGGGCTGACGTGCGGATCGACCTGCGGCCTCGGGTACCACTCGTTTGGGTCGGCGGGGATCATCACGTCACGGCCAGGCATCTCGACTCTCGGTAGACTCTCGGCGTTCATGACGTCGCGCTCTGCGACGAGGCCATTCTGAAACAGAATGAACGCGGTGAGCGCGTAGACGTCGTCGTCGCTGAGCGGGCCCTGCGCGTTGACTCTCTCGGCGAACGCGTAGCCCCCTCGCGTGTTCCGGTAGTTCTCATTCGGCGGCATGCCTCTGGCGATGTAGTCCCACAGCGTCGTGGCCGAGGCCCAATAGGCTCCGACGGACTTCACCGGGATGAGCGTCGTGAGCGAGGATTCGCCTCCCACGAGAGGCGCGGGGAAGCAGCAGTACATCTCCGGCGTGTACGGCTGCTCCCGCCTCCGAGACATGAAGGGCTCTGCCCCGGTCGGTCCGTGACAGTAGGCGCACTTCTCGGCGTAGATGCCCGCGCCTTCCGCGGCGGTTCCACCCCCTGGGGGGAGATCTTGTCCGGAGGGACCGACGATGATGCCCCAGGCGCTGACCTCTTCATCCGTCGGAGCCCTGCCCAGCCCGTACGCGGGTCCCTGCGCCAGCGCGGAGCTGGCCGCCAGGGTCAACACAACGACGAGTGGTACGAGAAGATCAGGATTCCCATATCGCATTGTGAACGCTCCCATCCCGATCGACCTTCCAGGGTTGAATGGCGTTGAGGTGCTGGACCCGGTTGGTGGACGTCGTCCAGTATTCGTTGTCCACGCCCCAGATCTGGTTCAACTCGGCCAGCGATGGCTGGATGTCCCCCCGCTCGTCGGTACAGCGCGACTGCAGCGTCGCCTCGCCGCCCTGCCACTGCCAGGGGAAACGGAACCGCGTATGTGCCATCCGGTGCACCGGTTCCTGAATCTGCGCATCCGCCCAGGTTCGACCACCGTCCACGGACACTTCCACCCTGCTGACGGCGCCCCCGCCAGACCAGGCCAGACCGGTGATCTCGAAGAATCCTGGGCCCGGCAGCTGTTGCTCGCCCGACGGGAATGTGATCACGGAATTTGGTTCGAACTCGAACTGGAACCAGCGTGCCTTGCCGTCCGGCATCAGATTCGTGTAGACGGTGATCTCCCACCTGGTGAGATAGGCCTCGTCCACGACCTTGATCCGCCTCAGCCACTTCGTGCTGCGGGTGCCCTCGAAGCCCGGGGCGAGCATCCGCAACGGGTAGCCCTGCTCGGGGCGTATCGCCTCGCCGTTCTGGCCGTAGACCAGCACCATGTCGTCCATCGCCTTCGCCAGCGGGATGCTCACCGTCCACTTCTTCGTCACGTCTTCCGCGACCACCCAGCTGGCCCCATCCTGCACGCCAGCCTCATCGAGCACGATGGAGAGCGGCACCCCGGTCCATTCGGCGCAACTCGTCCACCCGTGGGTCTCCTGAACGGTCCGCGCGTTCCGCCTCGGACCGCGCGTCACGTAGCTGCTGCCCGCGCACATGAGGAAATGGGTCCGCGTGACGGACGGCAGGCGCTTCAACTCGTCCATCGTGAAGACCAGCGGACGGTCGACCATGCCGTCGACCAGGAGACGATGTGCCTGAGGATCGATATCCGGCGACCAGGCCCCATGGCTCACCACGTAGTGGAGTGGGTTCGGCGTGATGATCCCGACCGAATCTTGAAGCGGCGACTGCCCCGAGTGCAATCTCCCGCTGCCACGGTGCGATGTCTCGAACCGCGAGCGGACGCCGTAGGGGGGGATCCGGGAGACATCCGCCGACATCGGCTGGCCGCTTGCCGACGGGGGACCGCCCACCGCCAATCCGGCCAGCGCCGCGCCGCTCTTCAAGAAGCGCCTGCGACCCTGTTCCTTTGCATTCATCAGTTCTCTCCTGGTGGCGGCTCGCGCCAGCCTTTCTCTCGGTAGTAGTCGCTGACCAGCCGCGTGATGTCAATCGTCGTGCCCGCGGCCGGTCCGTCGGGAATCGGCGCATCCACGAAGCGCCGTGGCAGCGTGTCCTCGTCGGGCCGGAGCCCTTCGCGGAGGTTGAAATCGCGCTCGGCCTGGCCAACTTCGGTACACACCTCCCACAGCTGGCCTGGTGAGACGTCCTTGCCTAGGAGTCCGGAATAGGCGACGGCCGCAAGGTCAAAGTCGACGACATCCATGCAGCACGAGATGTTCTTGCAGATCGTCAGGCTGTCCGACAGGATGCCGAGGTGCTCCGCGTAGTTGACCAGGGCGCCCTTCCCCTCTTCCTTCAGCGCATGCGCCGCATCGGGATTGCCGACCCGCCGGATCGCGAGGACTTCGTCTCCCGTCAGCTCGATCGAGGGCTCCGCCCGGTAGTGGTCACCTCCCCGGGAGTTCACGGCGTTCATGAGGCCGTACCCCTTGATCCCTCTCGGGTCGGCCGAGAAGAGTTCGAGCCCCTTGACCTCCGCCGTCAGTCGTTCGGCCTCGGGCCCGAACACCTCGGCGGCGCGTCGCGAGCCGTCGGCGAGCAGGTTCCCGATCCCCTCACGCCGCGCGATCATCTCCGGCAGTCGCAGCAGGGCTTCTCGCGAACCCCAGCCGAGATCGATTCCGTCGACGTCCGCGTCCGCAATGAGCCCCTCGTGACGACACTCCATCAGCCACGCGATCACCTCAGCGGTGCTGATGCAATCGAGCCCGAGCCGGTTGACGGTGTTCGACACGCCGACGGCCAGCTCGAGGTCGGCGTTCCCGCACTTGACGGTGAACCCGGCCTGGGCCTCGTACTCGGGGCCCTCCCCCTCGTTGTACTCCGTGACGTTGTACCGCGAGCAGTAGATGTTGCAGTTGTAGCAGGACTTCGGTTTGACCACATGGTCCCGTCGCAGCGCCCGGCCGTTGACCTTCTCGACCTCGTCGAAGTTGGCGCTGCGAAAATGGTACGCTGGCAAAACTCCCATCGCCGCCAGCGAGTCCATGATCCGGGTCGTGCCGTACAGTCGGCGGGATTCGAACTCGGGGTGCCCCTCGATGGCCGCCTCGAGCTCGGTGCAGGCCCGCCGGAACCGATCCGGATCGGCCGGCTTCACCGGCTGGCTGCCGCGCACGGCGATCGCCTTCAAACGCTTCGAGCCCATCACGGCGCCCATACCAGTCCGGCCGGCCGCTCGCGCCAGGTTGCAGGAGATGATCGCGTATCGGACGAGGTGCTCTCCGGCCGGGCCGATCGCCGCCACCTGCAGATCAGGGTCGTGGAGCTCGCGGCGAAGGTCGGTGGTCGTCTCCGTGATGTCGCGTCCGACGAGATGCGACGCGTCTCGAAGCTCCACCGTGCCGTCATCAATGAGCAGATAGACCCATCGCTCGGCAGCGCCCGTGAACACAATCTGATCGACTCCGGCCCAGCGCAACTCGGGCGCGAAGAAGCCGCGGGCGCCGGAATCGCCCAGGTAGCCCGTCAGCGGACTCTTCGCGCTGGCGATGAAGCGGCAGCTGCCGATCAACTCGCTGCCTGTCAGCGGGCCAACCGACAGGCAGAGGATGTTCTCGGGACCGAGGGGATCGATGCCGGGTGCCAGCTCGCGCAGAAGCGTGAGGCTGTTCCAACTCCGTCCGCCGATGCCGTCGTCAGGCGTCGAGGTCGTGGCAATCTCTTGGGTCGTGAGATCGACGCGCAGACACCGTCCGCGACAGATCGTCATGAATCCACTCTCTGGCCGGCGGCCCAGCTGTCACGCAGCGGCACACCCTGCACCTCGACGTAGGCGGCGCGCTTCTCGGCCGGATTCCCATCGGACGCCGCAAACGCCTCCAGCGATTCGCCGCCCTCGTCCACGTTCGACAACGCATCGGTCGGGCACGTCCTGACGCACGAGACGTCGCCATCACAGAGATCGCAGAAGAGTGGCAGGTCCTCGTAGAATCCGACCGCACCGACCGGACAGGCGCTGACGCACTCCTGGCACGACGTGCACAACTCCCTGGCGAGCGCGATCTCCCCTTCCTCCCCGACGGTCAGCGCGTCGGTCGGACAGACGAGGCAGGACTTCTCGGCACAACTGACGCACGCGACCGCCATGTCGATCCCGATCTCTTCCAGTTTGGCCACGCGGATGCGCGAGAGCGCAGGCGAGACCGCGCCGAAGTGAAAGGCACTGCACGTCACCTCGCAGATCCTGCACCCGACGCAGAGTCGGATATCGCACTTAATCACTGGGTATTCCTTATACGCGCCGCCCCTATCCCGAGGTATGACCGCGGTCATACCTCGCGGCGTCGCGTCGGCCCTACCCTTCCATGGTGAACCTCTCGCGGATGCATCGCCTGACGTACGCGATCATCGCCGCATGCCTCCTCGCCAAGTGGCCGCTTCACGCGCACGTTAAGTGGTTCAGTGAGTTCGACTTCGGCGACCGGCCGCTGACGCTGGCCAAAGCGGTCACGCCGACGTTCATCGCCCTCGCCGGCCTGAGCATGGCCACGATCGGGCTGTTCGTCTATCTCGACCGCCATCTGGCGACCTCGCCCTGGTACACCAGGATCAGCCAGTGGCTGGCCGCGCGCCGCGTCCACAGCGTGCTGGTGATGCGGATCGGTCTCGGCGCCACGCTACTGCTCTCATGGCAGGCGGGCACGTTGTTCGTGCCGGAACTTGCCGTCAGCGACTGGGTCGGCTGGGTGCAGTTTCTGGTCGCGCTGCTCCTGATCTTCGAAGCGGCGGTTCCGGCCGCTGGAATCATCGTCATCGCGTTGTTCGTGGTCGGCCTGACCCAGTACGGGACGTTCCACATGCTCGACTACACCTTCTTCACCGGTGTGGGGTGCTACCTCGCGGTCAGCCGCTCCAACGACCCAGCCTTGCGGAGTTCGGGTGTTCCGGCGCTGTATACGACACTCGGGTTCTCCCTCTGCTGGGCCGCGCTCGAAAAAATCATCTATCCCCAGTGGAGCAGCTACCTGCTCGACGTGCACCCGCAGTTGACGCTCGGACTGGAACCGAACTTCTTCCTGATCAGCGCCGCGTTCGTCGAGATGAGCCTCGGATACTTGCTGATCATCCGTCTTCTGCAGCGCCCCCTGGCCCTGATAATCACACTCGTCTTCTTCCTGACGACCATGGTGTTCGGGAAGACCGAGGTCATCGGGCACACCATCATTCATGCAGCGTTGATCGTCTTCCTGCTCGAAGGGCCTGGAGAGCGCTACCGAGCACCACTCGCGTTTCTCGAACGGATTCGTCTCCGAACCGCCTTTGCGGCCGTCAGCTTCGCATTCCTGCTCGTGATCCTGATCGTCCCCTACGTCTACATCGCCCAGCGCACCTACAGCGCCAACCTCTTAGCGGCGGGCCCGGCCGCTTCGGGCGAGCCCCGCATCTTCTTCGTCGAGCCGCAGGACGGAGTGACCGTCGAAAGCCCCGTCGCATTCCGCTTCGGCTCCGAGAACTTCACGATTGCCGCGCTGGGCGACAGCGGTCGGGCAGGCGCGGGACATTACCAACTGGGCGTCGACACGGATTGTCTCCCCCCCGGCGTGATCATCCCAGAGGGCCAGCCCTGGATCCATTTTCCCGACGCGACCTCGGAAATCGTCGTGCAGCTCGAGCCGGGCCCTCATCGGTTCTGCCTTCAGCCCGGTGATGACGAGCATCGAACCCTCCCCGGAGAGCAGATGTCGGCCGTCATCCAGATCACGGTGAAGTGAGCTCGCCTGCGCTGCCGGGCCGCCGCCCGACGCCGCTCAGAACTGGAATCCGGCCGAGAGGTGCAGGTGGGTACCGTCGTCGAAACCCTTGGCCACGTCGAGCTTCAGCTGAAAGACCGTCGCAATGAAGAAGAGTCCGGCACCAACGCCCTGGTGGAAGCGGGTCTTCCTCAGCTTCTGGCCGACGTCGTACGCCGCACCCGTGTCATAGAACACGGTCACGCCGGCGTTTCCGACGTTCATCGGCGACGTGAGCGGCAGGCGAAGCTCAGCCGATGCGACGGCGAGGTTGTCGCCGACGAACTGGCCGAAGGAGTAGCCGCGCACCGTCGGGCCACCGCCCAGCAGCGGTTGCTCGTAGGCGGGCAGCGCCTGGTCGGCACCCTCGTACAATCCTCGAATCGACAGGACCGCCTGACCGAAGGCCCCCTTGTAGCCGCGCAGATCGACCCGGGTTCGACCGACCACTCCGCCCGACTCGGCGACGTCGAGCCACGTCCGCGCCACTTCGGCGAAGACGGCATCGCGCGGGAACGTTGGGTCGTGGCGAGTGTCGACCGCGAGGCGCACGGCGTAGGTCGCGAACCGATCAGGCGACTGATCGAATTCGATGTCGGTCCACCGCGCGTCTCCGCCGACGCGCACGCCGCTCGCGACCTCGACGTCGACGCCCGCCCACACCTCGACCCGGCGATCGTCGACCTCGAAGTGGGGGTGCTCTCGACTGGTGACGCCTCCGCCGGCCCGCAGCTGCCCGGGTGAGCCGCGATCGAACTCCTGGTTCAGCTCGACTGCCGCGCGCTTGGTGCCGCCCCAGGTCAGCGGCATCGAGAGCTGCTCGCCCACGCCAAACAGGTCGAGCGTGCTGGCCCGAACGCCGTAGGTGAAGCCGTAGCCCTCGGCGTACGAGAGCACCGGCATGAACAGCGACTTCTGGGCCAGCACCTGTCCGGTCCGGCGCAGCAGATTGCCGGTCGGCTCTGCCGCACGCTCGCGGACCACGAGAATCAACGCGACGTCCTGAGTCGCCGTGAACGATCGGTAGCGCTTGCGGACCTCGACGTCGTCGAAGCGACCGCTCTGCCTGAGACGTCCCTCGATCGACTCGATCGCGCCCGGCGCGAGCGGATCGCCCAGCGCGATCTCGGCCAGCCGGATCACGTCGCCGTCGGGTATCGAGTAGTTGCCGTGGACTCGCACCTCGACAACCACCTCGGGTGATGCGAGCGGTGCGGCCTGGGGTGGGGTGGCCGCCTGACCATGAACGGACACGGCGGCAGTCCCAAGGCATGCCATCCCGAACGCCCAGGCCAGCAGGCTGCGGCCGGCGGCTCGCGGGAGGCTACTGCCCGGGAGGCCGGAACGACCGGATCGTGGCACTGACCTCGGCCTCCTTATAGTTCGAGAAGGCCCGTGTGTAGGCCATCTGAAGCGAACCGTAGGCGGACGTCACGCGACCGCGCATCGTGATTCCCTCAGGTAGCCAGATGCCGTCGAACGGCTGGCTCATGGCCATCGACGCCCGCATTTCGTCGACCCGCACCAACCATCGGAGCGGCAAGAAGTCGAATCCGACGTTCTCGAAGGCGAACCGTACGATCTGCGCCTCTTCGGGATCGACCCACATCGTCACGAGCGACGTCTTGCCGAACTTGTGCTCCATCTCCCGCTCGTACTGCTCGTCCTCATCGTCGACGGGCGCGTCGGAGCCCTCGTCCGATTCCTCGTCCGAGAACAACCGCGTCGGGTAGTACTCGATGCGGAACACTTCGTGCCCGTCCAGCACCTCCCGGCCCGCAAAGTAGTAGTTACCCGGCTCGAACGTGAAGTCGAAGAAGTTGGCCTCGGAGATCAGCCTCGACTCGACCGCTTCCACGTCCTCGTCGCCCTTCGCCTGGGCCTCTTCTGCCCGCGTGTAGCGTCGTTGCTCGTCGCGCAGCCACTCCGCTTCGTACTCTTCCCGCTCGACACCGTCGATCGTGACGCCGTCGTAGCGCTGCGGGCTGCGGATCAAGAAGCCGTCGCGGATGTACCAGGTGAACTCGCGGTCGAACCCGTACAGGTTCACGGCGCCAGGCCCCTCCAGCGTCAGGGTCTCGCGCTCGTCGAGAATGTAGTCGTGCAGCGTGAGCCAGTTCTCGGCCCGCGACTCCAGCGCGCGCGCCATGAGCGCGTCGACCTCGCCCTGCTCGACGCCGGGGAAGGGCGTCGATGCCGCGGGCGTCAGGATGAGCAACTGGATGCAGGCAACGATTAAGAAGAAGATGGCGGCGGATCTCGACATGCGCTATTCACCCCTCAGCGTGAGCCGGAGTTGCACTCAGAGATACGTCGGCTCCGACGAAAGGTTCCCCCGCGACTGACGGAGTGCCGGCTCAGAAAGAAATCACCAGGGCGGTTCGGAAGACGGTATCCAAGCTGTCCTTACGCGCGTTGGCCGATCCGAGCACGAGGGTGGCCCCACCCGACGCCACGGTCTGGTACAGCTCGTCGCCGGTGCCGGGGATGCCGTCCGGGTCCAGCAGTTCGGCATGCGCGATGACGTCGAGGCCGGTCTCGAGTGCCGGCTCGTTCTCGTAGAGCAACTGGAGGCTGACCTTGAGCGACAGGTTGTCGGTTATCGACACGGTGACGGCGTTGGTCGTGTTGAACGAGTAGTCGGACGCATTGGCGACGTTGATGTTCGTCGTGAAGTCACTCTCGAAGACCGTCACGGCGCCCAGCCGCTCCAGGTAGTCCAGCCCGAGCCGCGCGCCGCCAAACCGGCGGACCTTCTCGGGATCGGGCGCCTCTTCTTCGCGATCGGTGAAGCTGAACCCGTAGCTCGTCGAGAACTGACGGTCGTTCGTGTCGCTCCAGGAGTTCCCGACACCGGCGAAGGCGATGTACCGGTGGAGGAGCCCGGCATCCTCGTTGCGATCCCAACTCGCGCCGGCGTTCCAGAAGAACTGCTCGTTGATGTCCTTGTCGTACTTGCCGCCAGCGAGATAGTTGGCCACATCCGGCGTCGGAGCGGGCTTGATGAACTGAAAGGTGCGGTCGTCAGGGGTGGCGCCCACGGGGAACACGAACCCGGGGTCGACCAGAAAGAACCGGTCGTCCGACGTGTCCGAGCGGACCGACGTGACGTCGACCTGGAGGCGCGCGTCTGCCCAGACGTACCGCAACCGGTTCGCGAACCCGAGCGTGCGCGCCGCCGAGTTTCCGTCGGTCTGCACGTAGCTCAGATCGGTCGCGTTGGACCACCCCAGGTCACGTTCCTCTTCGTCCGCCGGCTGCGCGAACCCCACTCCGGCCCCGATCCACAGCACGCAGGCACACACCACTCCGCTACGCAGCATCATCCGCTCTAACTCCTTCCAGATTGAGAAGTGATGACCATCCTTTCCGAATTTATGGACCCGGGCCTAGAGAAATCGCTACAATGCGCGGGGAATGTCGCCAGTGGATGAGCGTCCGTCGCAGACAATTCGGGAACTGCCGGAGATCACGGCGGCGACCGACACCCGGGACTACCTGTCACATGCCGCAGCGCTCGCGCGGCAGCACGCCGACTACAAACTGATCATCGACGTCGACGCGTATCTCCAGGAAGCGCAGTTCTTTCCCGAGATCATCGACCTGCTCGAGAACGACGTCCTCAAGCGGACCGCCCAGGCGATGCTCAAGGGCGTGACGATGCCGCTCGGCAACCGCTCCCCGAGACACCGCAGAGGATTGAACGATGCGAGTCATTGATACACACGCTCATGTCACGGCGCCGCAGGAACTCTACGCCTACAAGGCGAGCCTGCTCTCGCACCGCGGCGCGCACGGACGCGGCCGTCTGGGCATCACCGACGATCAGATCGTGGCGGCGCTCAACACCCCGACCTTCAACACCGTGTCCCACCTCGAACAGTTGAAGGAGGTCGGGACGGACATGCAGCTCGTCTCGCCCCGCCCGTACACGATGATGCACAGCGAGAAGCCAGAGAAGCTGGTGCGCTGGTACATCGAGGCGGTGAACAACGTCATCCACCGGCAGTGCGAGCTGTTCCCGGAGATCTTCCGCGGCGTCGCCGGCTTGCCCCAGAACATGGGCGTCAACCCCGAGAACTCGATCGAGGAGCTGGAACGCTGCGTCAAGGAACTGGGCTTCGTCGGCTGTCTGCTGAACCCCGATCCGAACGAGGGCCAGGGTGAGCCGCCACCGGGCCTGGGCGAGGATTACTGGTATCCGATCTACGAGAAGCTCGTCGAACTGGACATCCCGGCCCTCGTGCACTCCGCGAGCTGCCGGTCGCCCCGAGAGCCCTACTCGCTGCACTTCATCAACGAGGAAAGCATCGCGATCGTCTCTCTGCTCAGCTCGAGCGTGTTCAAGGACTTCCCGAAGCTGAAGATCATCATCTCCCACGGCGGCGGTGCCATTCCATATCAGATCGGCCGCTACCGTGCGATGTGGTCGCGTCGGAAGCAGGGCGCGTTCGAGGACATCCTGAAGCAGCTCTACTTCGACACCTGCCTCTACACCCAAGAATCGCTGGACCTCCTGTTCAAGTGGGTCGGGCCGGAGCGCTGCATGTTCGGATCGGAGAAGCCGGGTATCGGCACGGCGAAGGACCCGAAGACCGGCGAGTGGATCGACGACGTCAAGAAGAAGATCGACGCGATCGACTGGCTGAGCGACGCCGACCGCGCCCGAATCTACGAAGGCACGGCGACCGAGGTGTACAAGCTCACGTTCTAGGAACGAAGCAGTGACGCTGCTCGGCGTCAGGGCGACCTAGCGCGAGCGGGTGGCCGAACTGGCGAGAGGCCTGCCGGACGCCCCGGCGGGCGCCCCAGCCTGGGCGGGCGCCAACACGAATCTCAGCGGTCCGTCGAGCTGACCTCGCCGTCACCGTCCCCGCCGTCACCGTCGAGGTTGGTGTATTCCTCACCCGTCCTCTGCTCTATCAGCCGCACCATCCCCTTCGCATCCTTGACCTGGCGAATGTCGGCGGCCACCTTCTGAAACTCGGCCTTCAACCGGCCGCGCGCGTTCAGCGGGCAGACCATCAGACAGATCTTGCAGCCGTACATCTTGTAGAACCACGGCAGGCAGGCCGGCGCATCGACGTGCCAGCGCAGTACGCCGTTGGCCTCCTTCTTCTCAGGCTTGATCGCGTCGCCTGGGCAGAACCGGGTGCAGATGTTGCACGACGCGCACACGTCCTCGATGCCGTGGTCCTTCGGTCCGTCGATCGTCAACGGTAGGTCGGTCGAGACCGCGACCAGCCGGAAGGACGACCCCAGCTCGGGCGAGATGAGCGACCCATGCTTGCCGAGCTCGCCGAGACCGGCCAGATAGCCGTAGGCCGGTAGCGGGATGTCGCCCATGTTCGGCTGCGCGCACGCACTGTAGCCGTACGACCCGATCTGCTGCGCGAGGCGCACCGCCATGTCGTCGAGCGTGTAGTAGACGCGGTGCACCTCGCCCTGCGAGCGAGGACCGACGTCGATCAAGCAGTCGTACTTCATGGACATCCCGAAGACGATCACGAACCGATGGTCCCGTTCGGGCGCGTCGGTGAACAGTAAGCGTGAATCGTAGGCGGCGATCCCCACCACGTCCGCACCCATCTCCTTCACGAGCGCCTTGACGTCGGTGGTCATTGCCTCGACGTCGTCGATCTCGGTCCGCGTCTCGTTGACCAGCGCTTCCCGAGCCGGCGCCAGAACGAACCGACGGAGGAAAATCTGCCGTCTCGCCGACGCGGGCATCCGGCGCCTGAACATCTGACCGCGGCTGGTGGCCCCCATATCTTGCTGGGTGCGAGTCGGCCGCTGCGCGCGCTCGAGATTGATCTGTGCCATCGTTCTCCCCCTGCCCCGGATCCGTCGTCAGAAGCGCACGAGCCGCGTGGCCGTGCCGCCCCGCCGGTCGCACACCGCCTTCGAACCGAGGTGATGCTGCCAGTCGACGATCATCGCTTCATCTCCATGCGAACCTGCCCGGCTCGACCTCCCTGTTGGCCGCGCCACACACTGGCGCCGCCCCGCGCGAGGCGTTACGATCAAGGGTTGTTCGTTAAGGGCTGACCTTGATCCGACGAGCCATTCGTCACTTCCCCACCTTCGAGATGAACGCCGAGCGCGGCGTCGCGCTCGCCGATCAGGGATCCGTCGCCCTGGTCCGTATCGTCGCGTTCATGGTCTTCGCCCGGGTCCTCCCGCCCGACAGTTTCGGCGCGTTCACGCTGGCGCTGACGCTGTCCCACATGACCAACCAGCTGCAGCATCACCTCGTCGTCCTGCCGTTCATCATCACGTGCGACTCGCCCGAACGGATCCGCGACGACGGCCCGAACTGGCTCTGGCTGAACTACCTGATCGCCGCCGCGCTCGCGGGCGGGCTGCTCCTGGTGGCCCGGCTCGTCACCGCGCTCGGCGGCCCGGTATCGCTGGCCACGATCTTCAGCTACACGAGCGTCACGCTGCCGATGTTGTCGGTCTACATGTTCCATCGCCGGTGGCTGTACCAGATCGGTCAGCGCCGTGGTCTCGTCGTTGTCGTCGTGGCCTACGTGCTGACCTACGCCGTCGCCATCCTCGTGACGCGCGCCTGGTACCCAACGCCCTGGGCCTCGGTGCTCTCGTTCGCCGCCGCCAGCGCTTCCGGACTTCTGGCCGCCGTGCCGTTCATGCGGCCCGCGCGCTGGACGCCAACCCGCAACCCGCTGCGCTGCTGGGCCGAGACGCGATCGTTCTCGAGCTGGACCACCTTGAGCTTCACCGCCAGCGCCACGTTCAATCACGGGATGAACCTACTCCTGGCCTCGATCCAGGGCGCGGCGGCCGCCGGTGTGATGTCGGCCACCCGCCAGATGGTCGTGCCGGCCCAGACACTCGTCATTTCCACCGATAGCTTCGACAAGGTGCGGGCCGGCGCCCACTACGGCACGGACGGCGTCGCCGGCCTGGTCCGGTCGGTGCGCAGCACGCGCACTTACATGGTCGTTCTGGCCGGTCCCTATCTGCTACTGCTCTTCCTCGCCGCACCGTGGACGCTCGGCGCGTTCTACGGTACGGGTTTCACCGACTACGTCCTCGAACTCCGACTCTGGACGATCGCCTCGTTCCTCAGTCTCCTGATCCAGCCGAAGAACACGCAGCTGCTGGTCCTGCACCAGTCGCGCGCGATGTTTGTCGCGCACGCGGCGGGCGCCGTCGCCGCGCTCGGCAGCGCCGCCCTCCTCGTGCCCGACTACAGCATCGCCGGCGCCTTGGCCTCTCTGGCCCTGAGTCGATCCGTCAACCTCGTCGCCGTCCACTTCCTGGCACGCCGGGTCACGCGCGCGGCGCGGCAGGCGGAGCGCGCCGCGCTGCGCGAGGACGACACCTCACGCCCGTCGCGGAGGCTTTCGAGATAGCGGCGACCCGTCTGTGCGCCAGCGCCTTGTCGAGCGCGGAACTCGGGGATCGTCTGCTGCGTTCCGACCACCGTGGCACTCATCTGAAGCCTCTTGTTCGCTTGCCAATCGTTCGACCAGCCCTGTACACTTGGGCACGAGCGCGCGGGTCGACGACGCTCGCCAATGCCTACGAGGACGAATCGCATGGACCGAAGAAGATTTCTGACAGCAGGTGCGGCGGCCGGCGCGGGCTACGCCTTGTCGATCTCCCAGCAGGCCGAGGCGCTGGAAGAGCGGATGATGCAGGAACTGGAGGAAGGCGTGATCGTCCGATCGCGATTCTGCCAGTTCGGCACGCCGCAAGCCGACATCGTCGCGGCCCGAGCCGAGGCGAGCGAGCGGAACCAGGGCCGACACTTTCAGATGGGCCATGATCCGCGGCTGCCTCGGATTCCGGACAAACCGACGCTCATCGACTTCTTCAAGTACCGGTTCGCGCCAGCCAGCCACCTGCTGCAGAGCGGCGCGCTGGCGCTGAAGGCCGGCCTCGACGAGGAGACGGTTCTGGCGTGTCTGCTGCACGACATCGGCGTCTTCGCGCTGTCTCGCTCGGAGCATGGGTACTGGGGCGCGGCGCTCATCGAACCATACGTCTCGGAGCGCGTCAGCTGGGCCGTCCGCTACCACCAGGCGCTGCGGTTCTACCCCGACCTCGCCTCCGGATACGAGTATCCGGAGGCCTACATCCGCTACTTCGGTGCCGACTACAAGCCGGAGCCTCATATTCAGAAAGATGCGGAGTACGCCCAGAACCACCGGTGGTACATGACCGCGCGGCAGATCTGCATCAACGACATCTATTCCTTCGACCCCGACGCGAATCCGAGCTTGGAACTGTTCGTCGACATCATCGGCCGACACTTCAAGCAGCCCGAGGAGGGCCTCGGGTTCGACAACACGCCGGTATCGCACCAGTGGCGGACGCTCATCTGGCCGACGAATTTCCTCTAGAAAGCCCTAGCCCCAGACCGTGAATCCCATGGCGTTGCCGGTCCCCGCCTCGGACCGGTAGCACGGGACATAGTCGACGACCGACATCTCGAGGTTCGCCTCGGCGAGTACGCCGGCGGTCGTGATCCAGTTCTTCGACTCGGACGTCCCGGACCGGAACCGATCCGGCGGAATCGCGGCCAACTGCGCTTTGTCCCCCGTCTTCAGGGCGGCCAGGAACTGCTCGTCGAAGGCCTCGTCGATGACGAAGTGGCTCAGGCCGCCGGAGGCCACGACGCCAACGCGCGCATCCTGATCCCACGACGTGACGGCGCGTCCGATCATCCGGCCGAACTCGAAGCAGCGCTCCACGCTCGGCTGGTTCGGCGGAAAGAACGTGTTGAGCACGACTGGGACCGAGGGCACGGCCGCGTCGTTCATGATCCGCCGGTAGATGAAACCAAATGCGTGCGGCAGCCCCTTGTGGTCGCGGGGGCCTTCGGGCAGCGCCTTCATCGACGCGACGTCGAAGCTCTCCGTCACGGCGGTCTGGAGGATATGCTCGCCGAGCGCCGGCACGCAGGGATAGGTCGCCTTTTCCGGCGGACTGTTCGCCCAGTGTGACACGCCCAGCCCGGGCGGCAGCTTGGCGAGCCGTTCCTTGGAGATCGGGATGTTCTCGACCGACTCGCCGTAGAAGACGCTGAACGGCGGCGTCAAGTCTTCCTTGAACATCTCCCGTTGATCGTTCCCGATGATCACAACGACATCCAGCTTGGCCGCCGCGAAGCGCTCTGCGAGCGTCGCGATGGCCGTCTGACACGCCGCATGCCGCTTTGCACGCTCCTCCAGCGAGGCCTGCGCCGCCAGTTTCTCGGGCGCTCGTAGCTTCACCAACTCGTCGAACGTGTAGGTGCCGCCCTGGAACGGCAGCTCGGGGTTCTGTTTGTCGGCCTCGACCCGGCCCGCCCAGAGGTCTGGCGGGGTCGACAGCAATGGCCCGTGTGACGACCCCAACCCAAATACGATCTTCGCCATTCCAACTCTCCTGATCGCGTGCGCGGCCGGGCCCTGCTACCCGGCGGTGACCACTGCCTCTTCTCGCCGGGACCGAAGGTCCGCGTGTCCATCAGGTCGTGGAACCGCTTCGGAAAGATCTCTTCGTAGTAGTTCGTAGTAGTGGGTGTAGAGCTCCGGACGTAGATCGAGGTCGGCCTGCGCTCGCTTCAGGGCTCGATAGCACTTCCCTTCCGCCACATACTCCTGCAGCCGCATATGCGGCGCGACGATGAATGTGCTCATGAGACGCTACTTCTACCTTGGGGCTCTGCCGTCTATCGTTGTGCGCGCGCCAGCCGAGCCAGCGGCTAGCAGCAGGCGCTTGTCAGGCCGTGTCAACTCTTCGCCGCCGATTTCTTCGCTCGAATACCCTCGAGGTGCTGGCACATCCGCGCACGCGCGCCGACGCCGTCGCCGACCTCGATCCGCTCGGCGATCGCACGGTGGCTAGCGAGCACCCACTCCGCCAGGTCCCGGCCCGGCCGCCTGTGGTTCGCCGGCCAGACCACGTGGCGCAGCGCTTTGAGCTGCGCGCCGAGCGCCCGGTTGTGCGAAGCGTCGGCGACGGCAAGATGAAACGCGAGGCTGCACTCGGTGAAGCGGATCGGCTCGTCCAGACTGCCTTCGGCGTCGGCCAAGACCTCCCGGAGCCGGCGCCTGTCGTCGTCGGTCGCCCGGGCGGCTGCCAGTTCGGCGGCCATGCCCTCGATGGCCCACTGGGCATCCAGCACTTCTTCCCGAGACACACCAGCCAGACTGAACTGAATCGCCAGGGCGTCAGTACAGCGATCGAGGTTGGGTGAGGCGATCCGCGCCCCGCCGCCGGCACCCGCCCGGATCTCGATGATGCCGGTCGCCTCGAGCGCCCGCAGCGCGTCGCGCACACTGATGCGGCTCACCTCGAACTGCGCCGCCAACGCCTTCTCCGATCCGAGGAAGTCACCCGGATGTAGCCGTCCGGCGAACAGCCCCTCGCGAACATCCGCGACGATGCGGCTCGCCAGGCTGACCGGCCGGATCGGGTTGAACACGCGTCTGGGCGCATCGACCGACCGGAGACGAGTCGGTTCTTTCGGCATTCCTGGCGTTCCTATCTAGCGAATCGGGGAAATATATCAACGATATGATACTTGTCAACGGGTGGAGGACTGCCGTTCGGTCCCCGCCGCCGTGGCCTAGCGCTGCCAGACGTTGTCGCTCGGGTCGCGATCCGGGAACCGGCGGGACGGATCGAGCACGATCTCCTCGATGACGCGGGAACCGAAATCCAGCCGGGCTTCGAACGTCCGGCTGCCACCGAACCAGACGTCGACCGGCCAGGTGACGACGGCCGCGTCACCGCGCATGACCGCGTTGGGCATCGAGCGCGGTGAGTCGCCCTCGTCGGAGAACCGAACCTCGAGCACGACCGGCGACGGCATCTGGCCCTCCTGGAGCACTGACACGACCGTCTCCGAACCGGTCGTGGCCACGTCCTGAATCGAGCCGTCGACCGACTCGGTCGTCCACAACCAGTAGTACCAGAACCATCCAAGGTCCTGCCCGAGTGCATCGTTCATGAAGAACGCATAGTCCCACGGCGAGGGATGCTTGAAGCTCCAGGCCCGCGTGTACTCGCGCATGGCGCGTGTGACCTCGGCGTCGCCGACGATCCCTCCGAGCATGGAGAGCATGAGCGGCGTCTTCCGGTAAGTCTGGAAGCCGTACATCGCTCCGCCGTAGTTCGCGGCCCACATCGATGGCGGCTCATCCTCGTCGCCGCTGATGCCGCCGTAGCTCTGTCCCAAGCCGTCCAGGACCGGCTCTTCGCCGTCGCGGTGTGCTCTGGAAAACATATTCATGTACGAGTTGAAGCCTTCGTCCATCCACCCATAGCGCCGCTCGTTCGTGCCGACCATCATCGGCCACCACTGGTGTCCGGTCTCGTGATCGGCCGCGCCCTGGTTGGAGTTGATCACCATCGGATACTCCATCCCCGCGCTCGGGCCGTCCTGGAGGGTGAGCTGGGGGAACGGGTACGGGACCCAGAGTGCGGAGTAGAATTCGAGCGCGTGACGGGTCAGGGCGATCGCGTTCTCGAACCGGTCCGCGCGCTCAGGGAGGTAGACCATGTGGATCGGGACGGGGCCTTTTTCAGGGATGGTCGCCCGGGACGCCTGCCAAATGAACCTCTCCGCGGTCGCCCACGCGAAGTCGTTCACCATGTCGGCGACGAAGTGCCAGACGAGCCGCTCACCAGGAGCCGTGGACCGTCCCGGGCCAACCTCGTCCTCGCCCACGATCGTCACCACCTCATCCGAGTCCAGAACCCGGGCGAGCCGTTCGCGCGCGGTCGGCGTGAGCACCTCGTCGGGATTCTGCAGCACACCCGTGCCGCTGACGATCCAGCCGCCCGGCACGTCCAACCTCACGTCGAATCGTCCGAAGTTGTTGTAGAACTCCGCGGGTCCCAGGTACACGCCCCTGTTCCAGCCCCGGAGGTCATCGAACTTGGCCACCCGCGGAAACCACTGAGTCGGCTGAAACAGCGTGTCGTCCCAGCGCTGCGTCATCCTGTGGCCCCGCCCGCCCGGGCCTCCCGGCAGTTTGGTGTGCCAGTCGATCTCGAGCGTTGCCGACGCTCCCGCGGCGATCGGCGTAGCCAGCGTGACGACCGCGACGGTCTGGTCCATGCCCGACGCCGCCAAGCGAGGCGGTCCGGCGGGAGCCTGGCCGCGACCGCGTGGCGGCGGCGGTGCATCGAGATCGACGAGCTGCCCGTCGATGCTGAGCCGCGTCACGATCATCCCGTCAGTCGTCTCGGCCGGAACCGAACTGCCCCGAGGCACCGTGGCACGGAAGATGTTGTGGTCCAGACGCAGGACGATCTCGGTCAGCTCCTGGTCGCTGGCGTTGTGCATCTCGATCGTCTCGCTGCCCGTGATCGTCTGCGTGTCCGTATCCAGGCGCGCGTCGATCGTGTAGTCGGCGGTCAGTTGCCAGTAGTTCGGACCGGGCCGCCCGGTGGCGTCACGGGTGCCGGCCGCGTGCGCCCGCTGGATCGAGTTCGTCATCGGCATGTCGAAGCGGATCGCCCGCTCGGGCCGGTCGGTGCGTCGGGGCGACTGCGCCGATACGCCCACTTGCAGCACGCAAACGAGGGCGGCGCTTAGGGTCAGGACCCTGCGATTCATGATGCTCTCCCGCTTCTTGAATGAATGACCGACGATCGTCCCCCTTCACCAATCGCTCCATGATACATACTTGTCGGTCTGGCACCATGACAGATGCGAACGCCAGCGAATGGAGGAACCGGATGACGACATCATCACGTCGCGAGGAGGTGCTGATCGGGGATGGTGCACGACTGTGGGCGGTCGGCCTGCTTGCCGGCGGACTTCTGCTGGCGCCGGCTCTCTCCGCGGCGCAGGCCCAGCCACTTCCGTCCATCGCCGACGCGACGGCGGGGACAACGGCCATGGAGGGCTTCTTTACCCTCTATTGGGACGATGCCGAGGGCAGACTGTACTGGGAGATCGACGAGCTCGAGACCGAGTTCATCTACCTGGTCTCGATGGCGTCCGGACTCGGGAGCAATCCGGTCGGGATCGACCGCGGCCAGCTCGGCGGCAGCTTCGTGCTCGCGGCGCGGCGGGTCGGCCCCCGCGTCATCCTGGTGGAGCCCAACTATCGCTATCAGGCACGATCGGATAATCCGGATGAGGTGGAAGCGGTACGCGACGCCTTCGCTCCGTCTGTGCACTGGGGCTTCGAGGTCGTGGCCGCGACTGGGACGAGCGTGCTGGTCGACGGGACGGAGTTCTTCCTGCGAGACGCGCGCCGGGTCGTCGAGCAGTTGGCGCGGCGCGGGCAGGGCCGCTACGAACTGGACGCCGATCGCAGCGTGATCCACCTGCCCCGTACGCGCTCGTTTCCGGAGAACACGGAAGTCGAGGCGCTCCTCACGTTCACGACAGGCGACCCGGGATCCCTGGTCAACGGTGTCGCGGCGACGGGGGAGGCGGTCACGCTCCGGCAGCACCACTCGTTCGTGATGCTTCCCGACGACGGTTACCGCCCGCGGGTGCTCGACCCGCGTGTCGGGGCGAACGGGCCCACGATCTTCGATTACGCGAGTCCGATCGACGAGCCCTTGCAGGTCCGTCAGGTGGCCAGACATCGCCTGGAGAAACGCGACCCGGGTGCGGCCAGGTCGGAACCGGTGGAGCCGATCGTCTACTTCGTCGACCGCGGAATTCCCGAGCCGATCCTGAGCGCCGTCATCGAGGGGGCGGCCTGGTGGAACCAGGCCTTCGAAGCCGCGGGGTACCTCGACGCGTTCCGCGTCGAGGTCCTTCCTCCCGACGCCGACCCGCAAGACATCCGCTACAACATGATCCACTGGACCCATCGGCGCACGCGCGGCTACTCGTACGGATCGTCAGTCGCCGATCCGCGGACGGGCGAGATCATCAAGGGCAACGTCAACCTGGGCAGCTTGCGACTGCGCCAGGATTACCTGCACGGCCAGGGCGTCGTGCCGCCCTTCGTGGACGGGCAGGGCGCCTACTACCAGTCCTGCGGACTGTCGAGCGCCGCCGGGTTCGAGTATCTCGCGCAAGTCGCCGAGAATTCGGATGCCGTGGAAATGGCGCTGGCTCGGGTCCGGCAACTGTCGGCGCACGAGGTCGGTCACACCCTGGGATTCCCGCATAACTACATGGCCAGCGCGTTCGGGCGGGAAAGCGTCATGGACTACCCGGCACCGCTCGTGGAGATCACCGCGTCCGGGGACCTCGACCTGTCCAACGCGTATCTCCAGCGCATCGGCGAGTACGACGAACTGTCGGTGACCTGGCTGTACCAGCACTATCCAGCCGGCACCAACGAGGTCACCGAGCTTCTAGCGATCACGGAAGAGGGCCTCCAGGCCGGCCTCATCTATATGGGGCACACGGACAATCGCTTCATCGGCGCGGGCCATCCCACGGCGTCGGTCTGGGACAATGGCGCCAATCTGGTCGAGCACCTCAAGCATGAGATCGAGGTGCGTCGGATCGGCCTCGCGCGCTTCGGGCCCGAGGCGATCCGGCCGGGCGAGCCGATGTCGGACCTCGAGTACGTGCTGCTGCCGCTCTACATGCACCACCAGTTCCAGCTGAACGCGGCAGCGCAGAGCCTGGGCGGCGCCGACTATCGCTATGCCCTGAGAGGCGACGGGCAGGCCCCGTTCACAATCATCCCGGGCGACGAGCAGCGCGAGGCGCTCGAGACCGTGCTGTCGACGTTGGCCGTCGACTTCCTGGCCCTGCCCGAGCGGATCGTGGAGATGATTCCGCCGCCGGCGTACCGCTCCGGTGCAGGCGAGGTGTTCGAGGGCTACACCGAGCTGTTCTTCGACCCTCTGGGCGCGGCGGAGGCGGCGGCCAGCTTCTCCGTCCAGCGTGTCCTGCATCCGGAGCGCATGGCGCGGCTGGTCGTCTTCGGCAGCATGGGCGACTACCCCGACCTCGAGGAGGTCGTGGACCGTCTGCTGGCGGTGACCTGGGGGGCGACGATGCCTGCCGACGACTACCAGGCCAAGGTCCTCCATGCCATCCAGCGCGTCACGGCGGACGAGATGATGCGTCAGGCGGGCCAACCGGAGAATGCGGCCGAGGTACGAGCCATTCTCGCCGACCGTCTGCACGCGCTGGCTGATCGGCTCGAAGGAGAGGCCGCGCCTTCACCGCACCAGCGGCTCGTTGCCGCGGACGTCCGACGGTGGGAGAGCCGCGCTGCCGACCCGACGCCAGCACCGCCGCTGAGGATGCCGGCGGGGGATCCGATCGGTGGCAGCAGTCGCTGACCCGATGATTATAGGACGGTCACTCTGTCGAAAGGATGAGGCGTCTATGACCCTCTCGCGTCGCACCGTCACCGTCTTCGCCGCCGCCTCGCTGTCTGTCGCTGTCGCGCTCACTGCGATGGCCTGCTCCGAGCGCGACGGATGTGAAGAGCGGCGTGCGCAGCAGCCCGCGCACGAGCCGCCGGAGCCACTTGGCCAGGGAGACCATTGACCCGGATTACGGCGGCGGGTCCGCAGAGGTTCCGTCTTCAAGTCGAGGCTTCGCCCCGAACCCCCGCGGGCTCCTACGCGGGGGCCCCGATAGCTCCACGGGATCGCGACCTTTCGGGTCGCGCATCGCGGGACTGAAGTCCCGCGCTACCCCAGGACCGCGAGGCGCGCCGTGCGCACCTTGGCCTTCGCTAATGAATGACTTCGTCGTCGGCGTACTCGAGGTGCGGGATGTCCAGCGCGCGGATCGCCTCGATCGCGGCGACGATGACATGCGCATCGCGAAGGCCGTCGGACTGATCGCGCAGCCGATTGCGCGTGGCACGCAGCGCCCGGAGCACCCGCGCGCGGTCGAATCGTTGGCCTTCACAGTGTTCACAGAAACTCATGGGTGTGGCTCTCCGGGAGTCATGTCTTGGAAGAACGCTCCGCCGCGGGGCTCAAGCCCCGCGCTACGGGATCGTTCAACTACCTTGCCTTGCCGCGGTAGTGCGTCGACTGGGCGAAGAAGACCTCGGCCGACTCCATCAGCGTTTCCGACAGCGTCGGATGCGGGTGGATCGTCATCTTCAGGTCGGACGCCGTGGCGCCCATTTCGATCGCCAACACGCCCTCGGCGATCAACTCGCCCGCACCGGCCCCCACGACACCGACGCCGATGATCTGCTCGGACTCGGGGTCGACGAGGAGCTTCGTCAGCCCGTCGGTCCGATCGAGCGTGACCGCGCGACCCGACGCGCCCCAGGGAAACTTCGCGATCTTGACGAGGCGCCCCGCCGCCTTCGCCTCCGCCTCGGTGAGCCCACACCAGGCGACCTCCGGATCGGTGAACACGACGGCCGGAATCGCCAAGGGCTCGAAGACGCCCTTGCTCCCGTGAATCACCTCGACGGCGAGCCGACCTTCGTGCGACGCCTTGTGGGCGAGCATCGGCTCGCCGACCAGATCGCCGATCGCGAAGATCGAAGGCTCGGCCGTTCGGCGCTGGGCGTCGACCTCGACGAAACCACGTGAGTCCACCTGGACGCGCGTCGCCTCGAGCCCGTCGATCGCCGAATTCGGCCGGCGGCCGACCGCGACCAGGACCCGATCAAAGACCTGGCCCGAGTGTTCGGCCGCCTTCCCCTCGAGCGTAACCGCCACCCCCTCGCCGGCAATCTCCATCCTGGCGACGGTCGTCTCGAGCCACACCGCTTCGGCAAGCGCGGCCATGCGCTTGGCGACCGGAATCACCAAATCGCGGTCGGCGCCGGGCAACAGACGATCGGTCATCTCGACGACCGTGACCCGCGACCCCAGCGCAGCGTAGGCGGTGCCGAGTTCGAGGCCGATGTAGCCGCCGCCGACGACGAGTAGCCGCGCGGGCACGTCGGCCAGTTCGAGCGCGCGGGTCGAATCCATCACGCGGTCGCTGTCGAGCGCCAGCGGGCCGGGAGTGGAGGGCCGCGAACCGGTGGCCAGAATCGCATGGTCGAAGCGGATCGTCTGCTCGCCGTCCGCACCGCTGACCACGAGGGTGTGCGGGTCGGCGATCGCCGCGCGGCCCTGCACGTAGGTGACCTTGCGCTGCTTCGAGAGCTGGCCGAGCCCACCCGTCAGCCGACCGACCACTCCGTCCTTCCAGGTGCGCAGCATCGAGAGGTCCAGGGTCGGGTCGCTGAAGCGCACGCCCCAGGCCTGGGCGTGCTTCGCCTCGTCGATCACCTTCGCGACGTGCAGCAGCGCCTTCGACGGTATGCAGCCGCGATAGAGGCAGACGCCGCCGGGGTTGGGCGCCTGGTCGATCAGGGTGACGCCGATGCCCAGGTCTGCGGCCAGGAACGCCGCCGCGTAGCCACCGGGTCCAGCGCCGACAACGACCAGGTCCGTGGACTGCTCGGTCATGTGTGTCGTGACATCATTCGTCGACCCAATACCTCAGCATAGCATCACGCCTCGAGTGCGTCCGGCGGCACCGGTGCTACGCTATAATCAGATACTCCCGGGTCGGACACGGCGCATCGAAAGAATCATCCGCCGAAGTCTGACGCCCAGCAAACGACAGCGCTCGTCATGCGATCTGATGCCCGGTGTCCCCGCACCTGCCGTGCCGGCACGATGTTGGCCGTCGGCGTGTTGCTCGCAGTACCGAGCGCGCTCGCCACGGATTCCAAGGCACAGACGTCCGGCATCGTCAGCCAACTGCCGGGCGCCGAGGCGTTCGACGCGGCCCTCGCCAGCGACCTCGAGACCGCCTGGCGCAATCGCGCCAGTGGCTACGAACCGAGGACCCGGCACCTGAACACCGACGGCGAGCCGAAATACACGAACCGGCTGTACCTGGAACCCAGCCCCTACCTGCAGCAGCACGCGCACAATCCGACGAACTGGTATCCGTGGGGAGACGAGGCATTCGACACCGCTCGCCGGCTCAACCGGCCGGTGCTGTTGTCAGTCGGCTACTCCACCTGCCACTGGTGCCATGTGATGGAAGAGGAGTCGTTCGAGGACGAGGAGATCGCTCGGTACATCAACGAGCACTACGTGGCGATCAAGGTCGACCGCGAGGAACGGCCCGATGTCGACGCCGTCTACATGACGGTGGTGCAGATGCTCACCGGCCAGGGCGGCTGGCCGATGACGGTCTGGCTGACGCCGACGCGCGAAGCCTACAGCGGCGCCACCTACGTGCCGGCCCGCGACGGCGACCGGGGTGCGCGCATCGGTTTCCTGACGATGCTGCAGCGGCTGCGCGCCGCCTACGACCAGGAGCCCGACCAGGTCACGGCGGCGGCGGCCGAGATCACCCGCCAGCTCACCGCCCGGCTGGCGCCGGCACCCGGCGAGACTGCCGGAGCCGACGCCACGACAATCGATGAAGTCTCGGCGTTCTACGACGCCCAGTTCGACGAGCAGTTCGGCGGCCTCCGGGGGACCCAAAAGTTTCCGAGCGGGATGTCGCTCCGACTGCTGCTGCGCCAGCACCGGCGAACCGGCGACGCGCGCGCTCTCGACATGGCCACACAGACACTCGAGCGGATGGCGGCTGGGGGGATGTACGACCAGGTCGGCGGCGGCATCCATCGCTATGCCACCGACGCGCGTTGGCTGGTGCCGCACTTCGAGAAGATGCTCTACGACAATGCACTCCTGGTGACTGCCTACCTCGAGGCCTATCAGGTGACCCAGCGCGACGAGTTCGCCGCGATCGCACGCGACATCCTCCGCTACCTCGAACGCGACATGTCAGCGGCCGAGGGCGGGTTCTACGCGGCGACCGACGCCGACAGCCTGGGGTCGGGCGGCGAGCGGGAGGAAGGGCAGTATTTCACCTGGACGCCCGACGAACTGGCTGCGGTCCTGGACGGACCGACGCTGGCGCTGGTTACGCTTTACTACGGCGTCACGACGGAGGGGAATTTCGACGGGCGGACCATCCTTCATCAGACTCGGCCGCTGGCCGACGTGGCTGCCGAGCTCGACATCGAAGCCGGTGAGGCGCGGCGACTGCTCGACGCTGCGCGCGACACGCTGTATCGCGCTCGCGCCGATCGACCGGCGCCGCTCCGAGACGACAAGATCCTGACGTCGTGGAACGCGCTGGCGATCTCGGCGTTCGCCCAGGCCTCGCTGGCACTCGGCGACGCCGGCTACGCCGAGCGCGCCACCCACGCGGCCGACTTCGTCCTCTCGCGCCTCAAGGACGGCGATCGGCTGTTCCGCAGCTACGCCGGCGGAGAGGCGCGCGTCCCAGGCTACCTGGAGGACTACGCCTTTCTCATTGCCGCGTTGCTCGATCTCTACGAGGCGACGAGCGAGCCGCGGTGGATGGAAGAGGCTCTGGCACTCGACGGCGTCCTCGCGGCCAGGTTCGAAGATCCCGCGGGCGGCTTCTTCCGCACGAGCGACGAGCATCAGTCGATTCTGACCCGCGAGAAACCGGGCTACGACGCGGCACAGCCGTCGGGCAACTCGGTGCAACTCCTCAACCTGGTCCGCTTGCACGAGTTCACGACCGACGACACGTACCGACAGCGCACGGAACGGGCGCTGCGCGCGTTCGACGTCGGGTTGTCGCAAGCACCTGTCGCGATGGCCGAAATGCTGCTGGCGGTCGATTTCCGGCTCGACACGCCGAAGGAGATCATCATCATCACTCCCGATAGCCGCGCCACGGCCGAGCCGTTCCTCGCCGAACTACGCGCGACCTTCCTGCCCAACCGGATTCTGAGTGTGGTCGGCGAGGCCGACCGCTTCGACGCGCACGCGGCGCTCGTACCGCTGGTCGAGGGCAAGTTCGCGCGCGACGGTGTGGCGACGGCGTATGTCTGCGAGAACCGGCTCTGCGAGTTGCCCACGACCGACCCGGCCGTTTTCGCGCAGCAGATCCGCTCACGACGGTGATCATGTCATCCGTCTTCTGCCTCCTGTCTCCTCCGTCCTGACGCCTTGTCTTACCATCCCATCGAGAACTACGGCATCGTCGGCGACATGCACACCGTCGCGCTGGTGGGGATGCACGGCTCGGTCGACTGGCTCTGCTTCCCACGCTTCGACTCACCGTCGGTGTTCGCCGCGCTCCTCGACGCGACGATCGGATACGCGAACCATGTCGGGCTCTACGCCGAGGAAACCGGGCCGCGCGGCGAGGCGCGCGGCGTCCGGAGCTGACCTCCCGTGGGCGACGTACGAATCGGCGTCGATCTCGGCGGAACCAAGATCGAGGCGATCGCACTTGGCGCCGACGGCGCGACGCTCGCCCGCCAGCGCGTGCCGACGCCGCGTGACGATTACGACGCGACGCTGCAGGCGATCGTGGACCTGATCGCGTCGATCGAACGCGAGGCTGGAACCCGGGGCACCGTCGGGCTGGGCATCCCAGGCGCCATCTCGCCCGCGACCGGTGTCGTCAAGAACGCGAACTCGACCTGGATCAATGGCCGCACCCTTGCCGAGGATCTGGCGGTGCGGCTCGACCGTCCACTGCGGTTCGACAACGACGCCAACTGCTTCGCCTTGTCGGAGGCGACCGACGGCGGCGGCGCCGGCGCGAAGGTCGTCTTCGGCGTCATCATCGGCACCGGCACGGGTGGCGGGCTCGTCATCGACGGGCGACCTCTGGTCGGCGCGAACGCCATCGGCGGCGAGTGGGGTCACAATCCGCTGCCCTGGCCGACACTCGACGAACTGCCGGGACCGCCGTGCTACTGCGGTCGCACCGGGTGCCTGGAAACCTTCCTCTCCGGCCCCGGGCTCAGCCGCGACTACGCCGTGGCGGGGGGGACAGAGCGCTCGGCCAGCGAGATCGCACGGATGGCGGCCGACGGCGACCCGGCGGCGCGGGCAGCGGTCGAGCGGCACGCCGACCGGCTGGCCCGGGGCCTGGCGACAGTCATCAATCTGGTCGATCCGGACGTCGTCGTCCTGGGCGGCGGCCTCTCGAATCTCGACGGTCTCTACACGCAGGTTCCCGAACTCTGGACGCCCTACGTCTTCTCCGATCGGGTCGACACCCGGCTCGTCCGGCCGGTTCACGGCGACTCGAGCGGTGTGCGTGGCGCGGCGTGGCTTTGGGCGCCCACGGTATAATCGCGACTTGCCCTTGGCCGTATTCCGTTCGACCCAGGAGAGCCCGATGACCTATCGCCCGCTCGCCGCCGCCCTCACCCTGTTCGCTGCTGGCCTTGGCGGCTGCGCTCCCGCGCCGGAGGAAGCTCCGCCGGCTCAGCCCGCGCCAGCCGAGGAGGCCGCACCGGCACCCACCGTCAACGTCGCTGAGATCGCCGACGGCGTGTACCGCTTTGCGTACAACAACCACCGTTCCCTTTTCATCGTCACCGACGAAGGCGTTCTGGCGACCGATCCCCAGTCGACCGAGGCCGCTGAGCGCTACGTCGAGGAGATCCGCCGGATCACCGACGCGCCGATTGAGTACCTGGTCTACAGCCACTATCACAACGACCACGCCTCGGGTGGCGACGTGTTCGGCGAGGATGTCACCGTCGTCAGCCACGAGAACGTTGTCGGTCATCTGGGCGAAGCGGGCATGGAAGATGTCAGGCCTCCCGACGAGACGTTCGAAGACGCGCTGACGCTGACAATCGGTGATGTCGAGGTCGAACTGACGCATCTGGGCCACTCGGAAACCGACAGCAACCTGATCCTGCATGTGCCGTCGCGCCGTCTGGCGTTCGTCGTCGATACCTACCTCGTTGGCGAACTGCCATGGCGCAACATGGCAACGGGTGACCTCGATGGGTGGATCACCGCGCTCGAAACCATCGCAGGATACGACGTCGACCAGATCGTGCCCGGCCACGGTGACATGGTCGGCACCGGCAACGACGCCCGCGCGCTCATCGAGTACCTGGAAACGCTCAAGGCTGCCGTGGCCGAGCGGATGGCCGACGGCCAGTCGCTCGAGGAGATCCAGGGATCGCTCGCACTGCCCGACTACGCCGACTGGGTGCGCTACGACGAGCACTTCGCCCTGAACATCGAAGGCGTCCACCGTGAACTCTCGGAGTAGCCAGACTAGGCGGCCACGAGGACAAATCAAGAGGGAGTCTGACCATGACCTGGGATCGCCGTGAATTTCTCCACGCGACATCGCTCGCCCTGGCTGGCGGCGCGCTCGGCCGGGTGCCGCTCTGGGCGCAGGACGCCGCGCCACATTTCGAAGACCTGCGGCGCAACGTCGGCGCGTTCCACATGCGTGGCGGCACGATCGGCTGGCTCATCTCGGATGACGCGTTGATCGTCGTCGACAGCCAGTTCCCCGACACGGCCGAAGCGTGCCTGAACGGTCTGAAGATGCGCAGTTCGCGGATGATCGATGCGGTCGTGAACACCCATCATCACGGCGACCACACCGGTGGCAACAAGGTGTTCCGCCCCGCGGCGCGCCAGATCGTCGCCCACGCGAACGTGCCCGGACTGCAGCAGCGCCAGGCGGCCCAACGCGGCAGCGAGGCGGATCAAGAGTACCCCGATACGACGTTTGACGAGACCTGGCGGATGGACGCCGGAGACGAGGTCGTCTCGGCAAAGTACTACGGGCCGGGACACACAGGCGGCGATATCGCCGTGACGTTCGAACGAGCCAACGTCGTCCACATGGGCGACCTGATGTTCAACCGGCGCGATCCGTTCGTCGACCGACCCGGCGGCGCCCGGATCCGCGGCTGGATGGACCTGCTGCCGCAGGTGATCGACGACCACGACTCGGACACCCTCTACATCTACGGTCACGCCGGCGAGGGTTTCGATGTGAAGGGCAGCGCGGACGATCTGCGGGTCCAACGCGACTACTTTGCCGCCGTCGTCGAGCACGTCTCACGCGGGCTCGAGGCCGGCCGCTCGCAGGAGGAGATCGCCACGCTCGACCGGCTGCCGGGCATGACCGAACACGCCAGCACCCCACAGAGTCTCGCGCGCGTGCTGAACGTCGCGCACGAGGAACTGCGCGCGGAACAGTAAGGGCAGACGGTATCGAGGCTCTTCCTGAGCGCCTCCATCAGGTTGACGACCTTGGGCGGCGCTCCGGACCGGGGAAAAGGCGGACCTGCGGGCGGTGGCGGCGCTGACAACGAACGGATGAAAGCCCCGAGGTGGAAACTGCTATCATGCCGTATCGCGCGCCTGTAGCTCAGCTGGATAGAGCGCCGGGCTTCGAACCCGTAGGTCGGGGGTTCAAATCCCTCCGGGCGCGCCAAATTTTCCGCCGCGACGTCGCGTCGGTCGTGCGCCCGTAGCTCAGCTGGATAGAGCGTCCGCCTCCGGAGCGGAAGGCCACAGGTTCGAATCCTGTCGGGCGCGCCACTTCCTCCTGCACGATCGCTCAGTCATCACGTGGCGACAGGCTACGCAGACCCGCAACGGATCTGGATCTGCACGCGGACTCGTAGTACATTGGCCGGCGCTCACCGCCGAGTGGGCCGCTAGCTCAATTGGCAGAGCAGCAGACTCTTAATCTGCGGGTTCCCGGTTCGATTCCGGGGCGGCTCACCATTTTCTTTCAACGACTTAGAGCCATATCGCTCGCCGGCTGCGCGCGCCCTGGTTGCGTATAGGTTGCGGCTGGTTGCATCGTCGAGTCGGTCGACGCCCTTCTCCACTCCTGTCTCGGGTAGCCAATGGGCGTAGACGCGGAGCGTGATCGCTGAATCGCGATGCCCTAGCTGGCGGCTGACGTACGTGATGGGCACGCCCGCCTGAATCAGCAGCGACGCGAACGTGTGCCGCATCTGGTGCGGCCCTCTGCGGTGGAGTCCTGCCTTGTCCAGCACTTGGTGGAACGCCTTCCGCACCTTGGATTCGTCGAGAGGTGTTCCCGTGCTCGAGGGAAAGACCCACACCGGCCGAGCCTTGCCCCGTGTGAGCCATGCCGCACTCTGTTGCGCGCGCCACCAGCGGAGCGTCGCGCGGAGCTGCGGTGAGAGATCCACGCGCCGCCGCTGGTGATTCTTCGGTGTGGTCTGGTTGCCACGGACAATGCTCCGGGAGAGCTGCAAGAAGCGCCCTCGCCAGTCGATATCGCCCCACTGAAGGCCGAGTAACTCACCGGCCCGAAGGCCCGTCCTGAGCCCTGTGAGCACCCAGGCATGCCACTCTGGGAAGCATTCAGCCGCCACCGCCACCAGCAACTCGGTCTCTTCTCGCGCGAACGGGTCCGGTTCCGCTTCGGGCTCGTCCCCACGACGGAGGTACTTACCGAGGCGTAGCGCGGGGTTCGCCGGCAGGAGCTCGTCCTCCACCGCCGACGCCAGGACCACACTCAACGAGCGGGCGATGCCACGTACCGTCGACACCGCGAGCCCCCTGCCCCGGCAGTCGGCGACCAGTTCGCGGCAATCGGCACGCCGAATCGACGACACCAACCGTGTACCGAGGGCTGGATAGACGTACCGCTTGAGGGTGCTCCGATAGAACTCGACCGTCGAGGCCTTCAACGACCCGGCGGTACTCTCTAGCCAACGGTCCGCGTAGGCCCGCAGTTGATCCCCATCGTCCGGCGACACAAGGTCGAGGTCACCCAAGGTCAGTCGCTCGCGAATGGCCCGGGCCACGCAGCGCGCCGCCTCTCGGTCGCCGATCCGCTTCGCCTTGCGGCGCCCTTGGTGGTTGATGAAGACCCACCAGGCACCCCGATAGAACTTGACTGTGACACCCATCAGAATCGTCGCATTCTACAACCGGCCAAGAACCTCCGTAACGATCGCATCGAGCTGTGGCACTGGCTCAGTCCGAAACCCCTCCATCCAGGCGTCGAACTCGGACTTCTTGACGAGTACCTTACCGCCAACGCGGTAGCACGGCAGCGGACGAGCCGGATGCGACAGGTAGCCCCGCAACGTCCGAACGCTCAGGCCCGAGTAGCGAGCCAGCGTCTTGAGCGGGAGATACCCTTTCGTGTCAGTCATTCAGACCAGTTGGGGCGGAGTACGTTCTGCGCACCTGACGGAAACGCCGGGACCGGGCGCGTGGCCCGGCCCCGGCCATGTGCCACTACGCGACCGGCGACTCCGGCAACGCCGCCGCCATCTCAGTCACCATGGCGGCCCCGGGGTCCGGGATCCGCACACGCACCCCTCCCATGACACTGGTGCCGAACATGACATTCGGATCCACGTAGAGGATGATCTCCTTGCCGATCCAGTTGGCCGTTGAGCGGCCATAGGCGTTCATCAAGATGCGGATGTTGATCTTCGTACTCAAACTGAACTTGCGATCGTCGCCGAGCTCCAGCTGGAGCACCTCCTGCTCCGGACGGCCATTCTTGGCCTCAAAGGTGGTCTTCGAGATGCCCTGGATCGTGAATTGCTTCGGGCCGTCCTTGAGAGCCTCTTTGTTGATGTACTTGCCACCAATGAAGTCGCCAGCGTCGTAGTTTTGATTTTGTTCACTCATGTCTGGTAATCTCCGGTTATCGCATTTACGTCCGTGCCGGGACTTGCCAGAGTCCCGGCTTTTTCGTGTACGGCGGTGTGTGCCGGCCTCGGCGGGCCGCGCTGATTTGTCAGGAAAGCCATCGCTTCACCTCCTTTCGTGGCGTTGTTTGGTTCCGTTCCGCCCAACTCCGTTAGATCTGGAGTTGCCGGAATATAAAACTTGAGCGGATCCCAGCGCGTACCAGCGCCACGTCGCCGCAGCTGGCTACCCAGGTCGTCGAGACCGTGGCGGACACTGCGCTCTGGGATCCCCATCAATTCGGCCATCTCGGAGACGGTCTTGGCCTCGAGTGAGTTCCGTGGCAGGGCTTGTGCCACACGGTCGGTCACGGATGCCGCTTCTGGATCGGCGGCATCCGCACCCGATACGAGGCG
>MPLZ02245479.1_pt1 | contig 65826 bp, 61 predicted proteins | sample 1617311 | NCBI WGS metagenome assembly MPLZ02 (sample SAMN05944806, study PRJNA350692) | marine metagenome | biome: marine; feature: ODZ; material: water; isolation source: 160 m water sample filtered on 0.2 um supor filter | place: Pacific Ocean | collected 2012-04-08 | depth 160m m | reverse complement strand
CTGGAGCGCGACGTTGCGTGCCAGGTCGTCGTGTCCCGCGGGGCTTGCCAGCATCAGGTATCCGGCCTCGCGGAAGGCGAGGTCGGGTGACACGCCGTCGACCGCGAGCGCCACGCCGACGCGGCGCAGGAACTGGACGCCATAGAGCGACATGCGGATGTTTTCCGGCGTCGAGAACTGCTGCCGGATCGAAGCCACCGACAGCGCCGTCGACGAGGTGGCGTATGTTGGATCACGCTCGACGACGGTGATCGTGCCGGCAAAATTCGGCTCGGCCGCCAAAAAATACGCCACCGCACTGCCGATGACGCCGCCGCCGATGATCAACACGTCGGCTTTCTCGTCCATTCCCGAACCTTTCCCCGCTTCCCGCCCACATTGTGCCCGGCGATTCCTATCGTGCATACTGCGCCGGTTTCGCGGAGAGGAAAAAAATGCGTGATTTCCAGTCTCCCGGCCGCTCGGCGGTACGGGCGCTCAACGGCATGGCCTCGACCTCTCATCCCCTGGCCAGCCAGGCGGCGGTCGAGATTCTCAAGGCCGGCGGCAACGCCGTCGATGCGGCCATCGCCGCCAGCGCCGTGCTCTGCGTCGTCGAGCCCCAGTCGACGGGCATCGGCGGCGATTGTTTTGCCCTGGTGGCGCCCGAGGGCAGCGCCGACATCGTTGCCGTCAACGGCTCGGGCCGGGCCCCGGCACGGGCCACAGTGGACTGGTACCTGGAGCGCAAGATCGGGCGCATACCGCATTACGAGAGCCACGCCGTGACCGTACCGGGGGCCATCGACGCCTGGGCCACGCTGCTCGATCGTTTCGGCACCATGGAACTCGGCCGCTTGCTGGGCGCCGCCATCGACTTTGCCGATGATGGCTATGTGGTGCACGAGAGGGTGGCCCGCGACTGGCAGTTGGCGGCCGACAAGCTGGCCCGGGACGAGAATGCGGCGCGCATCTTCCTGCCCGGCGGCAAAGCCCCGGCGGTGGGCGACGTGCACCGCCAGCCGGACCTGGCGGCAACGCTGCGCACCATCGCCGCCGAGGGCCGGGATGGGTTCTATAGAGGGCCCATAGCCGAAGACATCGTGGGTTACTTGAATTCCCTCGACGGGCTGCATTCCCTGGAGGATTTCGCGACCCAGGAGACCGAGGTCCTGGCCCCCATCAGCACCACCTACCGCGGCCACCAGGTTTTCGTGGTACCGCCCAACAACCCGGGCATCACGGCGCTGCTGATGCTCAACATCCTCAAGAATTTCTCGTTTGCCGGCCTCGATCCCCTGAGCATCGAGCGTTTTCATCTCGAGGGCGAAGCCACGCGCCTGGCCTTCAATGTGCGCGAGACCTACCTCGGCGATCCGCGCCAGGCCGAGGTGCCGGTGGAGAACCTGCTCAGCAAGGACTTCGCCCAGGTGTTGGCCCGCGAGGTCAGCCGCGACCGCGCCATGGCGCTCGAGGCCATCCGCCCGCCCGGCCACCCCGATACCATCTACCTCAGCGTCGTCGACAAGGACCGCAACGCCGTTTCCTTCATCAACTCGACCTTCCATCCCTTCGGCTCGGGGTTGTGCAGCCCGACCGGCGTAGTGCTGCAAAACCGCGGCAGCGGCTTTCGCCTCGAGCCCGGCCACCCCAACTGCATCGCACCCGGAAAACGCCCCCTGCACACCATCATGCCCGGCATGCTGGCCCGTAATGGCCGCGCCGTCATGCCCTACGGCGTCATGGGCGGCCACTTCCAACCCGTCGGCCAGGTTCATGTGCTGACCAACATGCTGGATTTCGGCATGGACCCGCAGGCCGCCATCGACTGCCCCCGCGGTTTCCACTTCAACGGGGTTTACGGGCTGGAAAGCGGCGTTCCCGAAGCGGTGGCTGCCGGCTTGAGCGGCCTGGGCCACAGCACGAGCCGCGTCGCCAGCCCCTTCGGCGGCGGCCAGGCCATCTGGATCGACTGGCAGCAAGGCACGCTGGCGGCCGGTTCGGATCCGCGCAAGGACGGCTGCGCGATTGGCTATTAGCGGCGCTCTGCCTAGCCCGCATTTCTCACCGGGTCATGGCCTGCGCGTCGCTGTCGCGCCGACAGGGTAGGAACGCAGCAATGCGCGATGTGGGACATCGGGCAAGCAGCGTGACGCACCCTGTCGGTGCGACAGCGGCGCCCGAAGGGTCGCCCCCAGGTGAGAAATGCGGGCTAGACCTCCGCAAACGCCTCGTTGTAACGCGCCGTGCCGCTGACGGCGGCCAGGGCGCCGGGGCGCAATTCGAGAACCCGGAAGGCTTCGGGCGGGGCTTCGTATTCGCAGGCCAGACCGTGGCGCTGGGCCACTTCGAAGCCGAAACGTTCGTAGTAACCGGGATCGCCGAGCACGAAAACCAGATCCCAGCCAGCCGCCGCGGCAAGGCCGGCCTTGATCAGGCGGCCGCCGATGCCGCGGCCCTGCTGGTGCGGCGCCACGGCCAGTGGCGCCAGGCCGAGGCAGCAGAGATCATGCGGGTTTGCCTCGACGGTGATGGGGCTGAAGGCGATATGGCCGACCAGCGCATTGCTGCGCTCGGCGACCAGGGAAATCGTCAAGGCATCCTGGACGCGGAGCGCGGCCACCAGATCGGCCTCCTCGGGCCGGCCGAAGGCGGCCTCGACGACGGCGGCGATGGCAGCGCTGTCGGTTCCGGTTTCCTCGCGAATCAAGGTCGCCACTAAGAGCCCGCCGAGCGGGTGCGGGCGCGCTGGGCCACCAGGGCGTAAACGCTGTCGATGGTGGGGGTGGGCTTGCCCACCAGGCGGCCCATCTCGGCCACGGCGCCGACCAGGGCCTCGAGCTCCAACGGCCGGCCGCGCTCCAGGTCCTGCAGCATCGAGGTGCGGTGATCGCCGACCTCGGCGGCGCCCTCGATACGGGTATCGACGTCGATGGAGAACTCGGCGCCCAGCGCCTCGGCCACCTGCTGGGCCTCCGCCATCATGGCCCTGGCCACGGCCCGGGTGCCGGGATCGGTTGCCATCCCGGTCATGGTGGCAGCGGTCAGTGCGCTGATGGGATTGAAGGAAAGGTTGCCCCAGAGCTTCATCCAGATCTCGTTGCGGATGCGGGGCCGCAAGGGCGATTTGAAGCCGGCTTCGATGAGCAGTTGGCTGAGTGCCTTGGCGCGCGCGCTTCGGCTGCCGTCGGGCTCGCCCAGCGGCATGCGGTTGCCGTATTCGTGGCGCACCACGCCGGGCTCGACGACTTCGGAAGCCCACCAGACGACGCAGCCGATGAGGCGTTCGGGTCCCAGACCCCGCCATTGCACGTCATCCGGGTCCAGGCATTCCAGGCGGTGGTTTTCGTGATTCCCCGCCAGCCCGTGGAAATACCACCAGGGTATGCCGTTGACGGCCCAGACCACGGCCGTCTCGGAGCCCAGCAGCGGCGCGATGTCAGCGACAACGGCGGCCACGGAATGGGCCTTGAGCGTAACGATGACGTAGTCCTGCGGCCCGGCCTTGGCCGGATCGTCGGTGGCCGCGACGGCCACCGTGCTTTGGCTGCCGTCGGCTTCGATGAGCGTCAAGCCACCCGCCCGCATGGCGGCCAGGTGGGGGCCGCGGGCGATCAGGGTAACGTCGGCGCCAACTTTGGCCAGGCGGGCGCCGAGCAGGCCGCCGATGGCGCCGGCGCCGAAGACGGCGATTTTCATGCCACCCTCAATCCTTCTCCGTCATGCCCAGCACGCCGGCCAGGCCGATGCGCTGCAGCTTGCCGGTCGGGCCCTTGGGGATCTCGTCAAGCAGCACGATCCGTTTCGGCACCTTGAAGGCGGCCAGCCGCCCGGCCACGAAGTCGCGCAGCTCCGCCTCAATGGCCGTTGCGCCTTCGTCCAGCACCACCGCTGCCGCCACTTCCTCGCCCAATTTGTCGTGGGGCAGCGCAAAGGCCACCGCCTGGGCCACCGCCGGGTGGTCCATCAGCACCTCGTCGACCTCGCGCGGCGAGATTTTTTCGCCGCCCCGGTTGATGATCTCCTTGAGCCGGCCCGAGATGGTGAGATAGCCGTCCGCGTCGATCCAGCCCTGGTCGCCGGTGCGGAACCAGCCGTTCGTGAAGGCCTCGGCGTTGGCCTTGGGATTGGCCACGTAGCCAGCCGTGACGTTGGCCCCGCGGATGACGATTTCGCCGGTCTGGCCCGCCTCCAGCAGCTCGCCGGCGGCGTCCATCAGGGCCACTTCCGGTCCCGCCGCCAGCCCCACCGTTCCGGGTTTGACGCGGTCCCGGTCGACCGGGTTCGAGGCCATCTGGTGGGCCGCCTCGGTCATGCCGTAGGCCTCGACCACCGGGCAAGCGAAAGCGGCGCTCAACTCGGCCAGCACCTGCGGCGGCAGCGATGAGCTCGAGGAGCGCACGAAGCGCAAGCGGTGGGCGGCGATGATCTCGCGGTTGCGCCCGGCCCGAGCCAGGATGGCTTGGTGCATGGCAGGCACGGCGCTGTACCAGGTGGCTTCGACCTCGGCCAGCCAGGCGAAAAAGCTGAGCGCGTTGAAGCCCGGCGCACAATGCACCGAGGCGCCGGCGCCGAGGCTGGCCAAGAGCGCCGCCATCAGGCCATGGATGTGGAAAAGCGGCATCACGTTGAGGCAGCGGTCGTCCGGACCCAGCCCCAGGGTGGCGCCGATGTGGCCGGCCGAGGCTGAAACGTTCCGCTGGCTCAGCGGCACCAGCTTGGGCCGCGAGGTGGTGCCCGAAGTGTGCAGCACCAGGGCCACGTCGTCGGGCCCGGCGGGGCCCGGCTTGGCAGCCTCGCCGCCGGTTGCGGAAGAAAGCGTGAAGCGTCCCGCCGGCCCCTCTTGCGGCCGGAGTTCGATGATCGGAATCCGGCGCTCGGCCGCAACCTGCAGGGCCGGGCTCTCGGAACCCGCCTCCACCAGCAGCGCCCGGGCTTCCAGATCGTCGAGATAGAAGGCGAACTCGTCGGCCGTGTAGGCCGGGTTGAGCGGCGCCGTGGTGGCGGCGCCGGCCACGGCGACGAAGGCGGCGGCCATCTCGGGGCCGTTGGGCAGCACCATGGTGAGGCGGTCGCCCCGCCCGATGCCGGCGGCGTTGAGGGCGCCGCGCACCTCGGCGGCCAACTTTCTCAGCCCGGCGTAGTCGAGCTCCGGCCGCCCCGGGGCGCCCAGCGCCGGGGCCTCGGCGGCTCCGGCCTCGATCAATTCGGTGACGGTATTCGACATGGCTCGCTACGCTGGCTTTCAGGTCAGCGCGAGAGTGCCAGGGGCCGGGCTAGGTGACAAGCAGCTCTTCAAGATCGGGCACCAGATAGGCGTCGGTGCGTTGGATGGTGGCGCGGTAGGCGGCCGAGCCGGCAGCGCTGTAGCGGGAGCTGTGGGCGCCGTCCTCGGGCATCACTTCCTGCGAGATGACCTGCGCCAAGAAGCCGACATCGAGATGCAAAAGGCCACCGAAACGGTCGGCCCGGGTGGTAAAGGGATCGCTGAGCCCGCGCCGGGCAGCGCTCTCGGGGCGGTTGTCGTTGGCCCGTTCGCCGCCCGCCGCGGGCTCGCGGGCCAGGCCCTCGGCGGCAGCGTCGGAGCGCCGCCTTTTTAGATGAATGCCGAGATCGTCATCGGGGGCGCGGCGAAAGCGCGGCCGCTGGCGGCCCAGGAGATCGTCGAAGCGCGTGCCGGCCGGACGCGCGGCGGGCTTGACCGCGGTCGTGCCGCGGGGGTCGAAAAGCGCAATGTTGGTTAGCGTGGACAAGGTTCAGGCGCTGCCGATTTTCCGGTTCAGTACAGCCCCAGGGTAATCGATGGATATTACCTAAAATTTAAAAAATATTTTGATCAAATGTATTTAACATTTTGTTCATGCTGTTAATAACCCCTTGCAACAAAGGCAGAATCCGGGCTGGGGGCGGTTTCCTGCTATGCTGAGACGGCCCAACCGAGCTCAAATTGCCCGAATCGAATTTGCATGTCGGATTCTCGTCCCTTGCCGCCCGGCCAGAAGGTGGCAATCTTCGGCCTCAACGACTGGAGCGCCTATTACGCGCAACTGCTCGAACGGGTGGGCTTTCCCGTGGCCTTCTACATCGCCGACGACGGCCCGGCCGACGTCGAGGGCGTGCCGGTGCATGCCGAGGCCGAGGCCGCGGCGGCACACTTTGCCGCCGGCCAGCCACCACTGATCATCGCCAGCCGCTCGCCGGACCGCTCGAGCACGGCCTTCGAGCTGGGCGCCGTGGCGGCCATCAACAAATGGGGGCTCGAGGGCAGGATTTTGCACCCCGCCTTCATCAAGGCCTACCTGGCCGCACCCTTTCCCACCGGCGTGGCGCTGTTTGGCTATCCCAGCAGCGGCAACACGGTAATCGGGCATTTGCTTTACGAAATCTTGCTGCTCCGGCTGGGGGACGAGGAGCCGGAGATCGACCTCACCACCAACCTGTTGCGCATCCTCTGTAACGAGCACATGAATTTCCTCACCGGTGCCCTGGTGACGCTCTGCCGCGGCCTCGGCATCTGGGTCACCCAGCATCGCCAGATCGGCTTGGGCGGCCTAGACCTGGCCATGAGCGGCGGCCCCTACCGGCCCAGTGCCGACGAACGCGGATTTGCCTCGGAAAAGTTCCTTTACGTGGCGGGCTTGCGCGCCCACAGCCAACTGGCGGCCTATCGCTTCGAAACCCACCATAAACCCAGCGCCGCCATCCTCGACGAGATGGATGCGCTCAACTACACCTCCGTCGCCGTCTGCCGCCACCCGCTCGACGTGCTGGTCTCGCTGGCCGCCAAGTACTGGCGCCCGCCCGACGCCGTCTTACACGACCTTGGCTGGTTCCGCTGCCAGGCGGCGGCGCTGGCCGAATGGTTCCAGTGCGCGCTGGCCAACCGGGGACGGCTCCACTTCGCCCGCTACGAGGATCTGATGGCCGAGCCGGCGGCGGCGGTGCAGGCGCTGGGCCAACTGCTCGGCCTGGCGCTCGACGAAACAGAGTCCCGCGACCTCGCCGAGCGCTACCTCAACCGCACCCTGCAGCAGGCGGGCTCGGCCGACGCCGTGATGGGCCGCAGCCACCTCTGGGCGCCGGGCACGGGGCAAGTGGCGGCGCTGGCTGACCTCGGCCCACCGTCCCATCCTGGAAGACCTGGGCTATGGCGAGTTGCTGGCCGAACTCGGTTACGATCCCGATTTCGCCTCCCACCTCGAGGCCCCGCCCTTTGCCGGCGAGATCTCGATGAACCCGACCTGGCTGGCCTGGTACGACTACACCGTCCACCGCACCCAAGGCAGCGACATCGTCTTCCGCCACGAAAGCTGCCAAAGCCGCGAGCTACCCGGTCCCGGCCTGACGCTCGTTTCGAACGCCCCGGAATACCTCGATGCCCTGGCGCCGCTGCTCGAGACGCCCTACTGGAGCCGGATTTTCCGGGCCATTTGAAGGCGGGCTACCCCGCCGAACGCCGCTGTGCCGCCTCGGTGCCGAGTTCGCTCTCGATATAGTCGATGATCTGCTCGACACAGGCAGCCACGTCGTGGTTGACGGTATCGACCGCCAGCTCCGGGCTCTCGGGCGCCTCATAGGGTGCCGAGATGCCGGTGAAATCGGGGATCTCGCCGTCTCGGGCGCGTTTGTATAGGCCCTTGGGGTCGCGCTCCTCGCAGGCCGCCAGATCGGCGTCGACGAAAATCTCGTGGAAATCCCCCTCGGCCGCCTCTCGCGCCCGCTGGCGGTCGGAACGGTAGGGCGAGATGAAAGCGGTCAGTGCGATGAAGCCGGCGCGGGCGAACAGCGCCGCCACCTCGCCGACCCGGCGGATGTTCTCCGAGCGGTCCTCGGGCGAGAATCCCAGATTGGCATTGAGGCCGTGGCGGATGTTGTCACCATCCAGTACGTAGACCTGGAAGTCGCGGGCAAAGAGCTGGCGTTCGACCTCGACCGCCAGCGTCGACTTGCCCGAGGCCGAGAGGCCGGTGAACCAAAGCACGCCGCCGCGATGGCCGTTGAGCCGGGTTCGGGCCTCGGTGGTCACGGTGTGGGGAACGCGGGTGACGTTGGTAGCGCGCACGGTGACCAGGTCGCGCTGATCGGCATAGCCAGCCATGCTGACGATGCCCCGGCCCACCACCTGGCCCTGGCGCAAAAGGGAAAAACGGCCGCTGGCCGGGCTGTGCGCGAAAGCATCGAGGGCGAGCATGGTGTAGCTGCGCAGGATGGCCTCGGCCAGTTCGCCCTTTGCCACCGCGGTCGCTGGCGGCGGGCGGCCGATCACGGCCTCCAGCGACTGCACCCGCACCGGCGTGTGGCGGCCGCAAAGCTCCAGCTCGAGCTCATCGCCGACCTCCAGCTCCGTTGCCTCCTGCCACTGGAAGCGGGCACGAAAGACGTCGGTTTCGATGGGCGCGTCGCCGGTCAGGCTAACGATTTCGCCGGCCTCGGCGCTGACCGCACGATCGAGCTCGAGCACCAGGCGCTCACCGCCTGCCAGGGCGCTGATGCGGGCCACCTGGTTGGAAGGCGAGAGCACGATCTCGTCGCCCACCGCGGCTTGGCCGCCGAGCAGCCGCCCGGCCAGGCTGGTGCCGGGCGGGGCGCTTTCGCCAGCCTCGACCAGCAGCCTGAACGGCGGCGGCCGCCGCTCTGTCATGGCCTCCAGGCGAGCCAATGCCTCGACCAGCCCAGGTCCCTCGTACCAGGCCGGCCGTTCACCCGCGGCGTTCACCGGTACGGCCGCCAGCGGTGCTTCGTTGCCGGCCGGCGCGGCCTGGCGCCAGGCGGACAGCGCCGCCGCCAGGCGTTCGGCATCACCGTCGACCTCGACGGCGACGACGCTGGCCCGGGCCAGTCCCAGCCAATCCAGAAGCGGCACCAAGCTGGCGATGGCGGCAACATCATCACCTGCCGCCAGCCAGATCAGGGCAGCGTCGGCCGCACCGCCGGCCAACAGGGAACTGGCGTCTCCGGCCGCCAAAAGAATCGCCCCGGGCGCCCGGCCGGCAGCTTCCAGGCGCTGCGCCAGGGCCTGGTCGGCGGCGGGTCCCACCAAGGCAATGCGAAGCGGCTCATGTTCGGCGGTCATGGTGGTCTCCGGCATCGATCGTGGGGAGCAGTTCCGGCCCCCCGGGAGCGGCGCCAAGGAAGCGGTTTTTCCCCCCCCTGTCAAGAACATGAGAGAGCCGCTCCGGGGCGCGTTGCCGAGCCCGGAAATCGGGTGCTAGACTCCGCCGCCGCGCCGGGCGACCACGAGGAAAATTTCATGCGCCTCAATCTGGGCTGCGGCCACGACAGGATCGAGGGCTATCACAACGTCGACATCGTCCCCGACGGCGGGGCCGACGAGATCGTCGACCTCGAGGCCCTGCCCTGGCCCTGGCCCGACAACGCCGCCCAGGAGGTGCTGCTCAAGCATGTGCTCGAACATCTCGGGCGCCAGCCGGAAGTCTACCTCGGCATCATCAAGGAACTTTGGCGGGTCTGCCGACCGGGCGCTTCGGTGAGGGTCATCGTGCCCCATCCCAGGCACGACCATTACCTCAACGATCCCACCCACGTGCGCCCCATCACGCCGCAGGGTTTGGAGCTCTTCTCGGTCCGGCGCAACCGCGAGTGGCTGGCCAAGGGCTTCGGCAACACGCCACTGGGCCTGCAGACGGGCGTCGACTTCGAACTCGTCTCGGTCAACCTGGTGCCCGACGAGATCTGGCGCCGGCGCCTGGAGAGCGGCGAGATCGGCGAGGTCGAGCTGGCCCAAGCGGCGCGTCAGCTCAACAACGTGATCGCCGAAAGCCAGATCGTACTGCGCGCCATCAAGGTCGACGGCTGAGCCGTGGCGCGCCGCACCACAGGGAAAGGCAAAGGCAGCCATCGGAGCTCGACGCCGCTGCTCGAATTTAGCGCCAACCAGCCCTTCCGCTTCAGCCAGCAAAACGCCTCGCCGACGACGGCCCAGGAAGGCGTCAGCGGCGAGCGATACTTGACCTCGCTGAGCCAGTTCTCAAACCGCGTGGTGGCGGCCAATCCCCAGGTCTTCCGCATCCTGGCCGCCCATCGCCGCATCCCCGTGCTGGCGCCCGAGCGCTGGGCCGAGACCGGCTTTCGCGGCCGGCGGGTGCTGTTTCTGCTGCCCTCGCAGGCGCTGGGGGGCAACGTCGCCACATTGCTTTTTCTCGAGGCTTTCGCCGGCCGCCACCGGCCGGCCGGCCTGGGTGTCTTCTGCGCCGGCTCGACGGCCGATATCTACCTGCTTTCCGAACGCGTCGAGGTGCATACGCTGTGGCTGGGGCGGCGCCAGCTCAAGCGCTACGACGTGGTCATCGATCTCGGCCAGCTCGAGAACCGGCGCGACATCGAGATCTGGCCGGTCGACATGGAGGCCGACCTGTTGGCCGCCTTCGGCCTCGAGCCGAGCCCGCGCTATCCGGCCCGGGCACGGCCATTTGCGCCCAAGGCCAAGCCGCACTTCGGCCTGCTGCCGCTGGCTTCGTCGCCGCTGCGCACCCTGCCGGTGGCGCTCACGGAAGCACTCTCTCAGGCCCTGGTCGCGGAGGGCGAGGTGACGCTATGCCTCAACCGCAGCCAGCACCAGGGCGTGCTCTATGCCCGCGAGCTCAAGCACCGGCTGCCGGCCGGCGTGACGGTGATCGACGGCTTCGCCTCGATCGGCGAGCTGCTGGCGGCCATCGACGGCTTCGACTATGCCGTACTGGCCGATTCCGGCCCGGCCCACATGGCCAAACTTTTCGCCACCCCCGGGGTCGCCGTCTACACCTCGGCGCCCGGTGAGGTCTTGCAGGGCCGCTTCGAGAACCTGCGCCGCTTCGCGGTCGACTTCCAGGGTCCGCGTTGCACCGCACCTTGCGGCCTGGCCAAGCTGCGCCAGACGGCGGCCGGGGCAGTGGGCTGCATGGCTTCGCTGGACGTCGATCTCGAGGATCTGCCGACGACACCCAAAGGCCAGGACGCCGAGGCGGTGGAACGCCTGGTATTGCACGAGCCGGTGCCCTGCGTCGCGGCCCTGTCGGACCAGCGCATGGCGCTGGTCGATTTCGTCCGGGCCGACCTGGCGGAACGCATAGCAGCCGGCGGCGCCAGCTAGCCGAAATTTTCCATTCGATCCGATTCTTAAGCCTGAGCCTATTGTTTTTATTGAATTAAAATTCCTAGTTCAGCGCTGAACTCGATTTCAGATAAGGCTCGAGCATCACGGCGTCGGCCCATTATTTGGCGCGTTCGTTCAAGACAGCGACGACGATAGCGGCCATATTCGTCGGACAAGCGCGATCTCGGGAGGAAGCAAGGGATGAATTTTTCGCTCAACGGCCGGCCGGTCGTATCGCCCTCGGCAATGGACGATGATCCGCTGCTCTACGTACTGCGCGATGGATTCGGTCTGCTGGGACCCAAGTTCGGCTGCGGCGTCGGTGCCTGCGGCGCCTGCACGGTGCTGGTCGATGGCGCCGCCGAGCGCTCCTGCCAACTCACCCCAAAAGACGTCGACGGCCGGACGATCGTCACCCTCGAAGGCCTGGGCGCCGGGCGGCGCGACGGCCTGCATGCCGTGCAACGGGCCTGGATCGAGGCCAGCGTGCCGCAATGCGGCTACTGCCAGAACGGCCAGATCATGACCGCCGCCGCACTGCTTGCCGCCGACCCCAAGGCCGGGCCGGAGACCATCGCGGCGGCGATGGACGGGGTGATCTGCCGCTGCGGCACCCAGGCCCGAATTCGCCAGGCCATAGCGCTGGTGCAGGCCAACGGCGGGAGGGACATGTGATGAGGGATATCTCCCGCCGCAAACTCCTGAAGGCGCTAGGCTGGACTGCCGGTGGCATCATCGTATTCGGAGGCGCGGGCAGCGCCCTGGCGTTCCCGGCATTTCCCCATCGCGGCGCGCCGACGGCCGAAGATGCCGCCGCCTGGCTGAGCCTGCGCCCGGACGGCACCATCGAGGTTTACTCACCGCGGGCGGAAATCGGTCAGGGCATCGCCGTTGCGCTGCGTCAGATCGTGGCCGAGGAAACCGGTGTGGCACTGGATCTCGTGCGCTGTATTGCACCCGACACCGGGCTGATCAACCCGGCCCGGGCCACCGTGGGATCGGATTCCATAAAGGACTACGGTCCCCTGCTGGCCCAGGCGGCGGCCCTGGCCGCAGCCATGCGGGCGCGGGCGGCCACTCTGCTCGGCGTCGCCGCCGCTTCGCTGACCCTCGCGGAGGCTGGATTCCAGGCCGCGTCAGGGACTCGGGTGGCGTTCTCCCGTCTCGCCGAGGGCAAGCCATTGATCATCGACGAAGAGGCCGTGGCGGCTGCAAGACCACAGGCCCTGCAGCCCGGCAAGGCGCATACGATCGTCGGTAAGCCTCAACCCAGCGATGGCATCAAGGCCCTGGTGACGGCGGCGGCGCCGATCTTTGCCGACGACGTTCGTCTTCCCGACATGGTCTTCGGTGCCCAGGTCCGACCCGGATTGATCGAGGGCGAAATCGCCGCGGTCGATGATCGCCCTTGCCGCGGGATTGCCGGATATCTGGGCCTGCACCGCGATGGCGACTTCATCGGCATGTTGGCGGAGCGCCGTGGCGCTTTGAAGCGCGCCATGAGCGTGCTCGAAATCAAGCTCAAGCCAAGCCGCAAGGTCAGCGAGACCGTCATCGCCAAGGCCATGAACGTCGATACCGCGTTGGCTGACGGGGCGCTGGAGCACGTGCTGGAGGACGACGACATGGAGCCGGCGGCGGACTATGACGTCGACCTGGTTCTGCAAGTGCCCATGGCCGGGCACGTCGCCATGGAACCCAGAACCGCCGTGGCCCGCTTCGACGACGACGGCAAGCTGGAAATCTGGAGCGGCACGCAGGATGTCTTCTTCGTGCGTGACACCGTTGCCAACGAGCTTGACCTTTCAGAGGAGACCGTGGTGGTTCACGGCATGCGTACGGGCGGTGCCTTTGGCGGCAAAACGCTTTGTATTGTCGAGCTGGAGGCGGCCCGCCTGGCCCGTGCCGTTGGGCGGCCGGTCAAGGTTCAGTGGTCGCGACGGGAAGAGTTCGCCAACGCCTTTCAGCGGCCGCCATCCAGCCATCGCATACGGGCGCGGCTGGCGCCGGATGGCGGTATCGAGGCCTGGTGGCACGCCTTTCGTTCCGGCCACGTGATATTCACCTCGGCCGCCATGGGACGCTTTCTCCAGTTCGCCACCAGCTTCGTCGCCGATCCCGGCAGCAAGCGCGGTGCGCTCGCGCCCTACCGGGCCCGGCGGCGGCGGATCGAATTCGAGGATGTGCGACTGCCGGTTCCCACCGGTCCCTGGCGCGGCCTTGGCGCCGGACCGAACAACTGGGCCATCGAGACCGCCATCGACGCGCTGGCACGCCGGGCCGGACGCGATCCAGTGGATTTTCGCCTGGCCGCCCTGGCCGGCCACAAGCCGCGGCTGGCCGCTGTCCTGAAGACGGTGGCAGAGCATTCGAACTGGTCTTCACGGCGTTCGGGCGCGGGCCGCGGTTGGGGTGTTGCCTGTGGCGTCTACAAGGGCATGTCCTATGCCGCCGTGGTGGCGGAAATCGCCATGCAGGAGGCCGCCGTTCCACGCCTCCGCCGGCTCTGGTGCGCCCATGACTGCGGCTTGGTGGTCAACCCGGATCAGGTCAAGGCGCAGATCGAGGGCAACCTGGTTTGGGGCATCGGTATGGCGCTGCATGAGAAACTGCGGCTGAGCGAGGGACGCATCGCGGCCGAAAGTCACGCCGATTACGCCGTGGCGCGTTATTCCGACGTGCCGGAGATCGACATTGCCCTGGTTGGCGAGAAGAATGCGCCCAGTGGAGCGGGCGAGACGGCGATCGTGGCCGGCGCCGCGGCGATCACCAACGCCATTGCGGCACTGACGGGAGCCACCGTCACTTCGCTGCCCTATGATCGCGAAGCCGGCTGAGGGGTGCGGAGGAAACCGTGGCCAACCATTCCAGCGCGCTGTTCGTAGCCCTGATCAGAGAGGCACTGGCGCGACAGGGCATCGCGCCTCCCGTGCTCGCCGACGATCGGCCGCGGGCCGTGACCACCTCGTTGGCGGCCAAGAAGGAACTCCTCGAAACCGTGTTGGCGGCACACGGACCGGGGCCGCTGTTGCGCATCGGACTGGCGCTCGACGCTTTCGTCGAAACGCCGCTGGCCGGCGTGCTGGGCTCGGCCCGGGATCCCTTCGATCTGCTGGCGCGCTGGCGGCGGATCGAGCGCTATTATCATTCGCGCCACCGCACCCGGATCGTCGAGACGACGGCGAATTCGGCGATCATCGAACACTATCAACGCTCCGGCCCACCACCCGGAAGCGCCGAGGATCTGGTGGTCGCCGCCGTCTTGGCGGCCCTGGCCGGTTGGCTGGGCGCCCATGCCGTGGATTTGGACTTCATCTCCGAGGCGGGGAGTTGGCCGGCGTTACGGAGCGGAGAGGTGGTCAAGCCCTGCCCCGCGGCGCCACCTGTGGACTGCAAGTGTTGGCGTCTCTCGTGGTCGGAATTCGCAGCCCGCCGCGAAATCGTGCCGCCGCCCGAGGCCCCCCAGGGCGCTGGGTTTTGACCGGGTTCAAGCTGGATGATCAAACCTTGCGCAAGGTTTTTCTGACCGTTTTCAGCGATCCCACGAGGCAACTCAGTCTGGCCCAGTGTGCCGGCGGCCTGGGTCTTTCGGGACGTACCTTGCAAAGACGTTTGGCTGCCGCCGGCGCGGGCTTCAAGGACGTCGTTGCTTTGGCTCGGCTGGAGGTGGCGGCACGCAACTTGGTCGAAACGGCGACGCCCCTGGTCGAGGTCGGCTTCCTGGCCGGCTACAGCGACCAGGCCCATTTCTCGCGGGAGTTTCGCCGCGGCGCGGGCATGAACCCGTCGTCGTTCCGGGATCTGGCAGGGAGCAGTCTGGAAACGCCTTAATCCTCCAATGCCAGCCTGAGACGGCGTAAATGCCGGGCGTAGCGGCGGTGACGTCCCGGGCTTTCGGCCGCTGCCGCCGGCTCCAGGCAGGCGTCGTGCCAATCAAGGCGGCAAAAATCAAAGAGTGCCCCCAAGGTTTCCTGGCTGCGCCGCAGCAGGCGCTCGTAGGCCACCTCGAGGAACTGCATATCGAGAACCTCCTGCCAGTGCTCGAGCAGGCGCCGCTCGGCGGCGAAGCGCATGGTCAGCAAGTCCAGGTCGGCGGCGAAGGCGCCGGCCGGCCCGAGGTCGTGGCTGAAGCAGTGCAGGCCGGCATCCAGGGCGTCGCGGTTGCCGTGGATCACTCGGACGCCCGGCCAGCACAACGTCGCCAGGCCCAGATCGAGGACCTCCAGCGGCAGCACCGCCAGGCGCTCGTCGCCGTCAGCGAGATCGGGGGCCAGCGCCGCCGCCGCCGCCGCCAGGTCGGCCGCCGTCGGATTGTCCGGCCGGGGATCGTCGTGGTGCGGAAGTGGTGCCGCCGGCAGCAACCTCACCCCCGGATGGCGGGTCAAGGTGGCGGCCACCAGATCGACGCCGCCACCAGGCAGGCCGACCAGCAGCAGCAGCGGCGCCGGGCCGTTCTCTTTGGCGGCTTGGGGTCTGATGGCATCAGGGCCGAAGGCCTCCATACGGGCGCTCACCTGGCGTTCGAAGAGGGCGCCATCGAAATGCCCCTGGGCCAGGGCGTTGGCGCTTTGGTAAGCGGCGAAGGCGCGGACGGCAATGTTGGCCCGGTCGCAAAGATCGCCGAGCGCAAAGAGCAGCGCCCGACGTTCGGCGCCCGGCGGCGGCCCCGGCTTGAGGGCCCGGTTGAGCAGCCCGATGGCGGCTCGCGTGCGCTCGGCCGGCACCACCTCGGCGTAGGCCAGCGCCAGATCGACCACGGTCGAACCGGTGGCGATGATGGGTTCGAGAAGCATCGTGGCGGCGGCGGCCTCGCCCCGCGCCGCCAGAGCTAAGGCTTTCCCGGTGGACGCTCCGACGTGGCCGGGTTCGGTGGCCAGGGCGCGATCGTAGAGTGCCTCCGCCTGGGGCCAGCGGCCGGCCCCCCGGTAGCCGTCGGCGATCAGGCAGAGGATTCCGGGATTGTCCGGATCCAGGGCCTGGGCGCGGTCGAGTTCGGCCTCGCCCTCGGCCTCCCGGCCCAGGCTCTGCAGCAGGCTGCCCAGCAGCGCCCGGGTCTCGCCCTGCAGTGGTGCCAGTTCGACGGTCCGGCGCCAACTCGCCTCCGCATCGTCCAGTCGGCCAAGCGCCTTTTGAGTCACCCCCAAGGCGTGCCAGGCTTCGGCGTGATCTGGAACCTCACTGACCAGAGCGTGGAAACGTTCTATGGCCTGTCCCTCGCGGCCGGTGATCTGCAGCGTCCGGGCCAGGGCAAAAAGCGCATCTCGGTGTCCGGGTTCCAGCACTAAAGTCCAGCCGAGTTGGGATATCGCTTTGCCATAGGCGCCAGCCCCCACCAGGGCCATGCCCAGGTGGTATGACGCCTCAACCAAATAGGGCTCGCGCTTGAGCACCTGTTGGTATTTTCGGCGGGCGGCAACCAAATCGCCCGCCTTGTGACAGGCGGCGGCTTGTTGGAAGAGGCTGCGGGCGCTCCGCGTGTTAAGCCCGTCGTATTCCATGGCACCCGTCGCTTACGGCAGATAGCCGAAGCGTTCCATCTGCTCGCCGTGGGCCTTGACCACGCGCTCGACTTGGCCCGGGGTCAGGATCTTGCGCCAGACCCCCATCTTGCCCTGGCGGAAGAAACGCTCGGCATGAACGCTACGCTCGACGAAGCCGTGTTTGTCCTCCTGTCCGCGCAGCACTTTGAAGGAGGAATGCCGGATGGCCCGCTTGAGACGCTCTCGCGGTGGCTGCAGGCCGAGGAATTCGGCGATGCCGCGGAAGAACTTTGCGGGATGCTGGTGCAGGTCCTCGTAGCGCACCACGTGCAACGTATCATGTTCCAGCCGGGTCCAGCTCTTGACGTGGTTTGACCAGGAGTTGATGGCGTGGGGCACCAGTCCGGTCTCGGGATCGCGGGCGGCAACGAAATCGGGATCGGCCATCCAGGATATGGCGTTATCGATGTCGAGTCCGAATTGGTGGGACATCGAGATCGCCACGTCGAAGGGGCTGCGCAGGATGTAGATGGCGCCTCCGGTATGTTCCATGGTGATTTGCGGCACCTCTTTGAATTCACCGAGAACGCAATGGGTCTTGACGAACACCGAATCGGGGAACGATCGGGTCATTCGCTCATGCACCCGGGGCCTGAGCTTGGCAATCTCCTCGTCGCTCAAATCGCCCCAGGGCCGGCCCGAAACGATCTCGAACCAGGCCCCCTGGGCATCGCCCAGCGTGAAACGGTCCAGCGTGTTGATGTCGGCCGGGCGGTCGGGATTACGCAGCAGGTTGTGCAGAAAAGCACGTATCCAAGTGTTGCCGGACTTGGGGTAGGAGGCGAGCCAGATGATGGCGCCCATGGCAATCTCCCCATGGCAATTTCCTCAGGGCCATTTCCTAAGTGCTGGCGGCGGTGACCGGCCGTCAGCTACGAAAAAGGGAGCGGACCGAAGTCCGCTCCCCAATATCCGTAACGACCGAAGCGTGGCTAGAAGCCGATGGAGGTCGCCAGAATGAACACGGTAGCGTCGTTTTCCGCATTCACGGCGCCGGCATTATCGTCCAGTTCCACGAACTGTATCGCGGCACCCATGGTGATGCCGGGTCCGAAGGCGTACTTGGCGCCCATCTCGAAACCGGTTAGGTCATCGGTGCCGGTGCTGCCGGTGATCTCTTGTTCAAGGCTCGCGTACTCTGCGCCCAGGGTCCAGTCCTTGTTCATCTTGTACGTCAAGCCCAGACCGAAATGGGTGCGCTCGCCATTGGCGAGCGAGGTACCCATGTCGTCCTGCAAGTAGGCCGCCGCGAACGTGACGTTGTTGATACCGAGCGTACCGCCGATTTGCCAGGCATCACGATCTTCGGAGTTGGCAGCTGCGCCGCCGCCTGCCGTGGCTTCGGTGTTACCGCCGGCATAGGAACCGGAGAGTGCGATATCCACCGCACCCATCTTACCCTTGTAGTTGGCACCCAACCCGACGATCTCGGATTGCTGCCCACTGCCGTGGTCATTCAGCATGCCGGCATAGCTGCCACCGCAACCTCCGGTTTGATCCTCGCAGGCCTCGGGAGTGTACGAAATACCGAGCTGGAAGCCCTGCATACGTGGCGTGAAGTAGGTAAGTTTCTCGGAGTCACCCTCAAAGCCGATGCGGAATGTCGGCACGCCAGCGCCGTTAGTGCCTGGGGCCCAATGCCGGAAGTTGGCCGAGTTCAAACCGGTGTGAGGAGCCGTACCGCCAGGGCCGTAACCCATCAATTGGGCTGCCGAGTTCTCGGCGCCGATTTGGATCTTGCCGAAGCTACCGGAGAACCAGATGAAACTTTCGTCGATCTGATCGCCGCAGGTCTCGGCTTCGAGCTGTACCTGCACACCGACTTGGATGCCGCTGTCCAGCACGGTCTTTCCGTTAAAGATGATTTCGCCTTCACGCGACAGCCTGTGCGAACGAAGGTTGGAGCCGGGTTCGTCGTCTGCCGTACCGGCAAGCAAGTCGGGGCCCGCACCATCATCCTGGCTGGCCATAACAAAATGGGCCTGGAAGTAACCTCCCACCCCCATTTTGACCTTGTCAGCCGCCGCAGCAGTGCCGGCCATGGCGCCGGCAGCCACAAGGGCAGTTGTGCCCAACAGTATCTTATTCATTCTCCACCTCTTTTCCTTATTCCAACGCATGTGCTTATGCGCTTAACTATTGTTTCCGAAAGCGTGGTAACAACACGTTCATTGTGGAGCAAAATACTGATTTGCCTAACAACGGCGCGTGGCAACAACGCAAACCTTGCATGCAACGGCGTGGAAACCCTCCTCAACGGTGCCGCAAGTGGCGCCAGTTAAGCCCGCTACCCGGTCCAAGGTCAAGGTCGTTGGGCTCGGAGTGTACCGAAAATCCCGCGGTGTTGCGATATTGCAACAGTGCCGGTAGGGCAATGGAATCAGTATGTTAGGGGTGTTTGTTTGAGAAATACCACAACTTCGTCAAAGGATCTGGTCACACTGCTGCCTCCCTCTTATGGTCTCCTTCTGCGGCCCCCCTTCAGCCCCAACATGTGCGATTAGGCGATGACTTTTGCAAACCCTGAAAGCGAACGGGCTCGCGCCCTTGAAATTCACAAATCCGGCGATCTCGAAGCCGCCGAAGCGATTTACGCGGCTTTGCTTGCCCAAGACCCCGAGGATGGCCCGACCAGCGGTTTGCTGGGTCTGCTGCGTCTGCAACAAGGCAGAGCGCCCGAGGCCAAGGAATTGCTCGAACGGGCTTGCCAGTTGGCGCCCGGGGAGGCCAAGCACCACAACAACCTGGGCAATGCCGAGATGGCGCTGGGCCAGCCCGAGGCGGCAGAAAAAGCCTTTTCCCGGGCAGTCGAGGTCGAACCGGGTGCGGCCGATTTCCACGTCAACGCTGCTACCGCCAAGCTGGCCCGCGGCCGCCACGAAGCGGCCATCGCCGGATTCCAAAGAGCCCTGGAGATCGAGTCCGGCAACTTTCGCGCCCTGCACAACCTGGGCAGCCTACTCAGCCGCCACAACCGCGTTGCCGAGGCTTTGCCCCACCTCAAGGCGGCCGCCGCCCATCCCGCCTGCCAGGCGGAAACCCTGGTCAATCTGGCCTCGGCCTACGATCGCTCGGGCCGGCTCGACGAGGCCGAGGCGGTGCTGAGCCGCGTTCCTGAAGGTGCATCCCTGCCGCCGCCCATTGAGATGTTCTTGACCATACTGCGCGCCCGTCACCGGCGGCAGCGCCACGACAGCGGCGCGGCGCTGGAGTTGCTGGCGCCGCTCGAGTCCCACTTCGCCGCCGGCGCCAATCCCGAACTGGCGGCCGATTTCCACCACGAATTAGGCCGGGCCGCCGACCTTGCCGGTCTGGCCGCCCGCGCCTTCGCCGCCTTCCTGGCCACCAAGCGCTGCCTGGCGGCGGCCGACCCCGAGGCCGCCAACAGCAGCTACCTAACCGAGATCAAAGAGCGCCGGCAGGCGCGGCCCCATGTTAGCAGCGCCGCCGCCGGTCCAGCGGCGCCCTCCTTGGCCTTTTTCGTCGGCTTCCCGCGCTCCGGCACGACGCTGCTCGAGGCCATGCTGGACGCTCACCCCGGCACCCTGACGACGGCCGAGGCCGGCCTCATCGGCGCCGTTGAGCAAACCGTGGAGGGTGCCGGCGATGATCTGACGCAGCATGCCGGGCAGGCTCGCGAAGCCTATTTCGGCGCACTTTCCGAGCATTTCGGAGAAGTTCCGGCTGGCGTCACCGTGATCGACAAACTGCCTCTCAACCTCAGCCATTGCCGCCTCTTGGACGCCCTTTTTCCCGAGGCCCGCCTGCTAGTGGCGCTGCGCGATCCCCGCGACGTGGTGTTGAGTTGTCTGATGCAGCGTTTCCTGCCCAACCAGGCGATGCGCGAGCTCGATACCCTAGACGGCACTGTCGCGCTCTACGAGGAAGTCATGGGGCTGTGGCTCGAGGCTCGCGACGAACTAGCCGTGCCTTGGTTGGAATATCGCTACGAAGACCTGGTCGCCGATCGGGAGGGGACGCTGGGCGGCATCCTCGATTTCCTCGGCCTGGACACCGATGCGGATCTCGCCGGCTACCGCGAAAAGGCCGCCGTCCGCGGCATCACCACGCCCAGCTATCTGGCCGTGCAGAACCCCCTCAACCGTCGCGCCATCGGGCGCTGGCAAGCCTACCAGGGCGAACTCGCCCCGGCCCTCGACCGCCTGGCGCCGTTCGCCCGGGCCTTCGGTTACGTTTGACGCCTGCCCGTGGCTGTTCCCCGCCAGCAAATGCAGAAGGTTCTCGACCTCCTTGCCCGGGGTCAGACGGGGCAGGCGCGACGGCTTTGCCAGGGTCTGCTGTTCAACCGGCCCGGCGACGTCGACGCCCGCCATTTGCTGGCCCTGGTCGATCTGCAGGAAGGCAAGCCCCAGGCGGCGGCGGTGTCACTCGAGAAACTTTGCCGAGAGGCTCCGAAGAACGCCGATCTCTGGCGCAATCTGGGCGTCGCCGAGCTCAGCTGCGGCAACCCCGACAGGGCCCGGGAGAGCCTCGAGCAGGGGCTGGCGCTGGCACCGAAAAATGCCGAACTGGCCTTCAACGCCGGTGTTGCGGCGGCGGCCGGCGGCGATCGGGCGGCGGCCAGGAGCTATTACGAACGCGCCGTCGAGTTGCAGCCCCGGCTCAATGCGGCACGCAACAACCTGGGCGCCTTGCTGGTCAAAGAGGGTGAATACGGCGCCGCGCTCCCCCATCTCGAGGCGGCCACGGCGACACCTGGTGCTCCCGATATCGCGCATTGCAACCATGCCAACGCCTTGGAACGGGTGAACCGTTTGGACGAGGCGGTGGCGGCACTGGCCCGGGTGCGCGACGGCGCCCGCCCCGAGCCCACCCTGGTCGGTGCCCGGCTGGCGCGGCGCCGGGGCCAGCCGGAACAGGCGCTGGCCCGATTGCGGGCCTTTCTGGCCAAGCCCACCGGCGGCATCGATGCCGGCACGCTGGGCGATCTTTGGCAACAAGTCGCGCTGTCGGCCGATCTGGTCGGTGACCATGCAGCCGTATTGCCGGCCGCCGCCAAGGCCAAGGAAAGATGGCGTCAACTGGCACCCGAGGTCGACGGTGCGGAGTATCTCGAGCATTTGGCGGCGCTGGGCCGCACTGCCGAGCTGCCGCGCCTGGCGCCGGGTGAGGGCAGCGCAGAGCTACCGGCAGGGCTGGTCTTTTTCGTCGGCTTCCCGCGCTCGGGTACGACTTTGATGGAGAATCTTCTGGCCGCCGACCCGGGCGTCCGCACCACGGCCGAGGCGGATTATCTCCATAGCGCCATCGGCGACCTGGCCCTGGCCGAGAGCGTCAGGCGGGACGATCTGTTGGCAGCGCGGAAACAATATCTCGACAATTTGCGAGCGGATTGTCACAGGGACAGGCCGGACTGGTCCGCGCTGATCGTCGTCGACAAGCTGCCGCTCAACATCGTCTACGGCCGCTGGATCGATGTGCTGTTTCCCGAGGCCAAGTTGCTGGTGGCGTTGCGTGATCCGCGTGACGCGGTCTTGAGCTGCCTCTTGCAGCGCTTTCGTCCCAATCCGGCCATGCGCAACCTGGACAGCCTGGCGGCCGCCGCCAAGCTTTATCGCCGGGCCATGGAGCTTTGGCTCGAGGCGCGCGACGGGCTGGAAATACCCTGGCTCGAATACCGCTACGAGGACCTGGCCGGCGACAGTGGCGAGACCCTGAAGCAGGTGCTTGAATTCGTTGGCCTCGAGGCTGACCCCCTGGTCCTGGACGCGCGCCGCCAAAGTCAGGGTGTGGTGGTACAAACGCCAAGCTATGAACGCGTCGCCGAGGCTATCGATACCTCGGCTGTCGCTCGCTGGCGCAACTACGCCACCGACTTCACAGCGGTTCACGACGACATCGCCCCTTTTCTCGAGGCTTTTGCATATGAATAGGCCAACGCAGCCGCTCGGCTGGGCCACCAGATTGCCCTTCTATTATGGCTGGATCGTGGTTGCCGTGGCTTTCGTCACCATGGCTTTCGGGGTTAACGCCCGCACCGCCTTTTCGCTGCTCTTTCCACCCATCCTCGACGAGTTCGGCTGGCAGCGCAGCACCATCGCCGCGACGTTTTCCATCGGCTTCATGGTCTCGACCGGGCTGACGCCGCTGATCGGTATTTTGATGGATCGCTTCGGGCCGCGCCTGACCATCCCGCTGGGCGCCGCGCTGGTGGGCCTCGGCCTGATGAGCGCCACCATGGCCAGCCAGCCCTGGCATTTCTTCGTCACCCTGGGCGCCCTGGTGGTGGGGGGCTCGGTTTTCATGAGCTATATCGGCCACACGCTGTTTCTGCCCAACTGGTTCGAACGCCGCCGCGGCCTGGCGCTGGGTTTGGCCTTTGCCGGCGTCGGCGTGGGCTCGATGACGCTGCTGCCCTGGATGCAGCGCATCATAGAGAGCGACGGCTGGCGCCAGAGCTGCTGGACCGTCGCCATCTTGCTGCTGGTCGTGGTGCTGCCGCTGAATTTGTTCTTTCAGCGCCGCCGGCCGGAAGATCTGGGGCTGCTGCCCGATGGCGCCAGCGCCGGACCCGGCGACGACGCGGGCGGCGCCCCGGCCGCCCCCGACGGCATCGTCGACCGGGCCTGGGTGGAAACCGAATGGACGCTGCCCCGGGCCATGCGCACGGCGCGCTTTTGGTGGCTGATGCTGTCGTTTTCGGCCGGGCTTTACGCCTGGTACGCGGTGCAGGTGCACCAGACGCGTTACCTGATCGACATCGGTTTCAGCGACAAAGTGGCAGCCTACGCGCTGGGTCTCGTCGGGCTCTGCGGCATCGCCGGCCAGATCGCCATCGGCCATCTCTCCGACCGGGTGGGCCGCGAATGGGCCTGGAGCTTCGCCTGCCTGGGCTTCGTCGCCACCTACGTCTGTTTGCTGTTGCTGCACGAGTGGCCGCAGCATTGGCTGATGTACGTTATGGTGGGGGTGCAGGGCTTTTTGGGCTACGGCGCGGCCTCGGTCTTCGGCGCCGTGCCGGCCGAGCTTTTTGCCGGCAAGCGCTACGGCCTGATCTTCGGCGTCATCGCCTCGGCGGCCGGCGCCGGCGCGGCGCTGGGCCCCTGGGCCATGGGGCTGATGTTCGACCACTGGGGCAGCTACGACCAGTCCTTCGTGGTCGCCATCGCGGTCTCCGTCATCTCGATCCTGGCCATGTGGCTGGCCGGCCCGCGCCAAGTGCGCCTGGTCGCCGGCCGCCGGGGATAGCAGTCTGTCGGGTTTTGTTGGGCGGTTTGATTTAGAAACGGGTTGTGAGCAAATTTGCAGACTGTGTTCGGGATCAGGCGTTGCTGCTTCCTCGCGATATCCCGGTCATCAGGATTTTCCAAATGGATTGATTACACTCATTCCAAGAGATTCGAAGTCACGGGTATTACGAGTCACTACGGTAAGTCGGTGAAGCGACGCGGTTGCCGCGATCATGGCATCTTCGATGAGCGTATCCGACTTCCGATGCTTGAGCCGCGCCCACTCCCTGAAGGCAGACGCGTCCATCGCCAATACTCCGTAGCCGGCGACGACCTGATCGAGCCATACCTCTATCTCTTCGGCCTTTGCTGGATCCTGATCTCGGGTGATCTCAATCCCAACCTGTATTTCGCCGATCGTCACGGCGGAGACAAAGAGCTGGTCCGCCGATACCCCTTCGACCCAGTTCAGCACGGCCTTGTTCGGCTTTGGGCGGCGCAACTCTGAAACGACGTTGGTATCGAGCAGGTACACCGGCCTACTCGAAGACCGGTGTCGCGCGGTGGCGGTGCTTCCCGCGCGGCGGCGTAAGAGTCTTGGTTCGCGCTTCCGGCGCGAGAAGAAGGTCTTTCAGGTTCGGCTTCGTCATCTTCTCCAAGCGCCGCCACTGCTCGATGGGGATGAGTACGGCCTCCTCCACGCCACGCTTGGTCACGATCTGTGGCCCTTCCTTGAGACTTGCCTCAAGAAACTCGCTGAAACGCGCCTTGGCCTCCTGAACCTGCCATGTCTTACCCATGCGTCCTCCGCTGCTCCTTGATCTGACTAGTTATATGACTAGTCAGATCAATATATCAAGGAAAAGATGCATCGCTCTTGCGATGGACCCGGGAATCCGGGCCGGTGGTGCCGGCGAGGCTGTACGACTTCATCGACAGCCAGGTTTCGCAGCCTGTTAGCTTGCTCCCATGTCGTCGCGGGCGCGGGCGATGGATTCCTGCAGCACGTCGGGGCGTAGGCTGAGCGTGGACTCGCGGAACATAACGGACTTGAGCCAGTCGAATCCGAGTTGCAACAGCGCCTCGTCATCGTGGCGCAGGCGCTCGATGACCTCGTCGTCGATGTCGTAGCTCTCGAGGAACTTGGTTTCGAAAACGAAGCGGCGGAAACCGTCGATGTCGGTCGAGACCAAAAAAAACATCTGCTTGGTCTGCTGGCTGACGTCCTCGCCGCCGGGGCCGCCCATGGTCTTCCAGGACGCCATCTTCATCAGCACGTCGATCCAGCCGCGGTTGAGGCGGTCGTAATCGGCCAGTCCCTGTTCGTGATGGAACTCGGCGACGGATTGCGTCTTGGCCTCGGCGTGGCCCGTGCAATGCCCTTCCTTGACGAGAAAGAAAAAATCATCAACCGCATCAGCGTCCTTGGTCTTGAAGGAGCCGAAGCCCAGCGGGTAGTAACGGCAGGTGGCCGGCCGGTCCTGGTAGACGGTGCAGCCGGCCTCGACCATGAAGGGACAGGGGCCTTCGCCTTCGATCCCCTCCATGCGCAGCTTGGCCACCGGCAGGCCGGCCGGGCCCCAGATCGCGGGAGCTGTAAAGCGGGCCAGGAAATCCGCCGCCTCGAGCTCGAGCCGGCTGGTCAGCCTGAGGATGTCGTAGGGCGTCAGCGTGACGTCGGCGCCGTGGCAGCAGACGTTCCAGCAAGCCACCTCGGGGCGGCAGTGGAAGCAGAACGTGTCCGTTTCCTTGAGCCGCACCGGCTCCACCGGCCCGGCACTGGCGTCGCGTACGGCATCGAAAATGGTGTGTTCGGAAGCTTTGGCCATGATGGCGCCATGATATAGGGGATTTGCATCGAGCCGACAAAAAGGGGCGCCCGCGGGCGCCCCTTCGGTTCGAGGTGAACGGCCCGTTCAGCCGTAGTGCTTTTCCACCAGATCCTTGTGCGCCACCTTCTTCATGGTCCATTCGCCGCTCTCGGGATCCATTTGGCTGTTGACGAAGCACTTCCAGTTGTCCTCGTCGAGGCCGGGGAAGTCGGCCCGGTAGTAGAACCCCGGGTAGCGCGATTCCTCGCGGAAGAGGATATGGCGCAAATGCGCCTCGGCGGTACGCAGGCGGTGGTAGTTCTCCCAGGCGCGCAGCAACTCGTGCAGGTCCTTGGCCTTGAGGTGCTGGCTGTCTTCCTTGAGCATCTCCAGATGATGCAGACCAATTTCCAGCAGCTTGCCGTTGGTCTGGTAGTAGGGCCCGACGCCGGCGACGTATTCGTCCATGTACTTCTGCAGCCGCATCTGGAACATCTTGGGCGAGATGTAGTGCGGGTTGATGTCCTCGGACGTGGTCTTGTCCTTGTGCTCGATGTAGGTGCGGACCGGTTTGTAGATTTCCTCGGTGATGGCCGCGATGTCGGCCTTCAGTACCGGCGTGAAGCCGCTTTGTTGGCCCACGAAGCGGACCATGGCCTTGCCGGCGATGCGGCCTTCGGTGAACGAGCCCGAGGAAAACTTGTGGCCCGAGGCGCCGACGCCGTCGCCGGCGGTAAAGAGGCCGGTCACCGTGGTCATGCGGTTGTGGCCCCAGTTCCAGTCGTCGGGCGCCTCGATGTCCTCGGGCCCCGAGACCCAGATGCCGCAACAGCCCGAGTGCGAGCCCAAGAGGTAGGGCTCGGTGGGCATCAGCTCGGAGGGCGATTCCTCGGGCCGGATGTTCATGCCGGCCCAGACCCCGGCCTGGCCGATGCACATATCGAGGAAATCCTCCCAGGCCTCGGCCTCGAGGTGCTTGACCTCCTTCGGCGTCATGGTCTCCGAGAGGTTGGCCATGGCCGTCGGCGTGTCCATGATAATGGGCCCGCGACCCTCCTTCATCTCGTGCAGCATGGCGTGGTTGCGCAGGCACGTGGGCACCACGGCGGCCTTGTCGTAGGGCGCGAACTCCTCCAGCATGTGGGCGTTCTTCTGCATGTAGTTCTCGCCGTAGCCGTTGGTGGCCTGCGACTTGAAGAGCAGGAACCAGGCGCCCACCGGGCCGTAGCCGTCCTTGAAGCGGGCCGGCACGAAACGGTTTTCCATCATCGTCATCTCGGCGCCGACCTCGGCCGCCATGGCGTAGGTCGAGCCGGCGTTCCACACCGGATACCAGGTACGGCCCATGCCCTCGCCGATGGAGCGCGGCTTGAAGACGTTGACGGCGCCGCCGCAGACATTGAGCACGGCCTGGGCGCGGAAGACATAGAGCTTGTGCTCGCGCACCGAAAAGCCGACGGCGCCGGCGATGCGGTTATCTTCGTTTTCGTCGAGCAGCAGCTTGACGATGAAGACGCGCTCGTAGACGTTTTCGATGCCGACGGCCTTCTTGGCCGCCTCGGCGACGATGGGTTTGTAACTCTCGCCGTTGATCATGATCTGCCAGCGCCCCGAGCGTACCGGTTTGCCGCCATCGCCGAGCGCCACGCCCTCGGTCTCCTTGTCCTTCCAGATGGGCAGGCCCCATTCCTCGAAGAGATGAACCGAGTCGTCGACGTGGCGGCCAACATCGTAAACCAAGTCGTCGCGCGTCAGCCCCATGAGATCGGCCGAGACCATGCGGCAATAATCGTCTGGCGAGTTCTCGCCGAGATAGGTGTTGATGGCGGAAAGGCCCTGGGCCACGGCGCCCGAGCGGTCCATGGCGGCCTTGTCGACCAGCGTGATGCGGACGTCGTCACCAGCCCAGCGCTTGGCCTCGTAGGCCGCGCCGCAGGCCGCCATGCCGCCGCCGATGATGAGGATATCGGTCTCGATCTCGATGATTTCCGGGTTACCGAAGGTGCCCTCGGTCATGGTGTCTCCTCCAACTGCGTGACGGCCTGGGCGCCGGGCGCCGCCGTCGGGTGTCTCGATGACTTGAGTGCGGGCCGCCGATCAGGCGATCGTGGGTAGATTGCGGCCGGCTTCGGTGAACAGGTTCTGGTTCTCCAGGTCGTCCGCCTCGGGCTTGCCGGCGTAGGGCTCGATGGAGCCCACCGGAGTGGTGCGGATGGGGAACTTGAAGCGCTTGAGCTCACCGTCGCGGAACTTGATGGTCCACATGATGGCGTCGTCGGTGCGCAGCGGGATGACGGCACCGCCCATGGGCACGACGTCGGCGTAGGCCCGCACCTCGATGGCCTGCTGGGGGCAGGCCTTGACGCAGCACTGGCATTCCCAGCACTGCTCGGGTTCTTGGTTGTAGGCCTTCATGCGCCCGGTATCGAGCACCATCAGGTCGTTGGGGCAGATGTGCATGCAGGCGGTGACCTCACCGCCCTTGCAGCCGTCACACTTGTCGGTGTGCACAAACGTCGGCATCAAATGTTCTCCCTGAAGTCGGCAACGCGAAAGCGCTCCAAGCGGCGCGCCCCGGACGACGGAATTCCACACAGGATATGCTTTGGAGCCCTGTGAAGTCTCCCTCTAGCGGACCGGACCGGCTGAGTCAACGCCGCCCAAGGCGGCCCTCGCCGGTCCCTGAAAAAAATGGTTACAACGCGATCAACCCTCTCCCTACCCAGCCTGGCGGCCGGCTCTTTTCTTAATATTATGATTTTCTAATATACAGACCGTCGGCCGGCCCTGTCAAATCCTCAGACCGCGCCGCTCAGCGCTTTGGCGTCGGTTTGGCGCTGCCTTTGGCCGGGGCCTTCCCGCTCTCGACCTTGGTGTGCTTGGCGATGGCCACCTGCAGGCCCTTGCTGAGCTCGAGGCCGAGGCGTCCGCCGTCGCCCTCGATGCGATCGTTGATCACCACGCGCATGGAATCGATGTGCGCCTTGACGATTTCCAGGTGGCTGTCGGAATAGACCGCGCCGGGGCCGGTGAAGCCGTAAAGCGACTTGCCGAAAACCGAGATCAAGGGGTAGCCGAAGGTGCCGCCCTGACCCCTGAGCTCGTGCGCCATTTCGCTGATGCGCTTGAAGTGGGCACGCGCTCGGCCGGTTGCTGGCCCAGGGCGGCGCCGTGTTCGCTGGCCAGCTCGGCGATAAAGCCCTTGACCCAGTCAGGGTAGTCCTCGGCCACCTTCTGGACTTCGGCCATGGCTTTCTCCAAGAGCTCGGCCGTGATCTCGCCGCCGCCGCCGCCGGCCCCCATCATGCCGCCGCTGGCCTTTTCCTTGAGCTTGTTGCGCAGCCGGAAATAGCGGATGCGGGGCCGTTCCTTGGCGTCGTGCGAGGCGGCTGCGGGGCTCTTGTCGGTCGCCATGGGCGGATCCTAGGCGTTTTCGTAGTGGATTTCAGCGTCTTCCTCGCCGCGCAGGCGACGTTCGGAGCTTTCCGTCTCGACCTCGCGCCGGCGCCGGTCGGGCCCGAAATAGTGTGGCGTCAGCACGAACTGGCGGGGCCGGGTAGCGGCAATATCTGAAAGAGCACGATCAGGGCGCAGATGACGCCCAGCGAGGTCAGCTCCAGCGCCAGGCGCTCCTGCATGTAGAGCACCAGCGCCAGCGCAATGATGCCGAAGGTGAGCCACATCTGCAGGCTGGGGTCGGCGGCCATGGTGCGCTCCTGAAAGGCGCCTCAGCGGTCCTGGGTGATGACGTTGAGCAGCGCCTGGCGGCCCTCTTCGCGCACCACCCGGACGGCGCGCTGCAAGGCCTCGGGCAGTGCCGCCGGGTCCTCGACCCTTTCGCCCCAGCCGCCACTGGCCTCGACCACGTGCTCGAAGGCCACCGTCGGCTCCAGCGTCGCCAGGGGCATGCGGTTCCGCTTCAGCGCCTCGCCGTCCGGGTACATGGCGCGGGTGGCGGCGCTCACCGCCCCCCAGCCCGAGTTGTTGGCAACTATGAACAGTACTGGCAGGTCGTGGGCCCGGCTGACGAAGTGGGCCGGCGTGGGGTTGCCGAACATGTAGGAGCCGTCGCCCACCGCGGCCACCACGAAGCGTTCGGGCGCCGCCAGTTTGGCCCCCAGCGCCGCCCCCAGGCCCCAACCCAGGCCGCCGGCCGGACTGGGGCCGAAGTAGCTGCCGGGCCGGCGCCGGGTGATGTGCGCCAGCGCCAGCGCCATCTCGTTGACCACGATGGCCTCGTCGTCGATGACCTGGTCGAGACAGTGGCTGAGCCAGACCGGGTGGATGGGTGTGGCGCCGGCCAGGCGCTCGCGGGTCTCGAGCCAGCCGGCTTCGAGCTCCTGGCGCGCCTGAGCCAGGCGCTGGCGGCGTTCCGCGACTGCCTCGCCGGCCCCCACCAGGCGGGCCGCCAAAGCCTCGCCCAGGGCCTCGAGCGCCGCCGCCGGCTGGGCCGTGATGGCGAGCTCGGCCGGGAAGCCGCGCAGCGGGTAGTCGGCGAACAGCGGATCGACGCCGAGCTGGATGACGCGGGCGCCTTGCGGTGGTCCCTGCAGGCTGGGGATCCAGGGCACGTCGCACTCCAGCACCAGCACGGCGTCGGCCTCGGCCAGCAAGGGGCCGGGCTCATAGCCCAGGTGCATGGGGTGGTCGCTGGGCAGGCAGAGCTGGCGCGGAAAAAACGACACCACCGGCAGCGCGAAGCGCTCGGCCAGGCGGGCCAGGTGCTCCACCGCGGCCGGGTCGCGGCCGGCGCTGGCGGTGACGATCAGGGGCCGCTGGGCCTCCGCCAGGATGGCCGCGGCGGCGTCGATGGCGCTCGCCGTGGCAGCCGGCGCTTGGGCGGCGGGCAATGTGGTGGCGGTGGTGGCGGTGGCGGCGGCAGGCGCTGCCAGCACTTCGCGTGGCAACGACAAATAGACCGGGCCCCGGGGCTCGCTGGTGGCGATGGCGAAGGCGCGGTCGAGCACGGTCTCGAGCTGTTCCGGCCGGCCCAGCTCATAGTCCCACTTGACCGCCTCGCGCAACATGCCGGCCTGGTCGTACATCTCCTGGGCCCAGTGGATATAGCGGCTGCGCGCGCCCTCAGCGCCTGCCTCCAAAAGCGGCGTGCGCCCGGCCGCCAGCAGCAGCGGCAGGCGCTCGCGGCTGGCGTTGAGGAGACCGCAGATGGCGTTGGCGGTGCCCACGCCGACATGCACCATGACCGCCTGGGCCCTGCCCGAGACCATGGTGTGGCCCAGCGCCATGGCCACGGCGAGGTTTTCGTGCGGTACGGCGATGGCCTTGGGAGCCGCTGCGTTCGTCGTTTCGGCCCGGGCGATGGCCTCGATCAGCGAGGGGAAATCGGTACCGGCGTTGGCAAAGAGGTAATCGACATGGTCGGCCAAGCGGGCCAACAGGCGGTCGCCGACGGTCTCGTAGGCCATGTTGCGCGCCGCCTCAGTCGCCCTCGAGCTTGAGCAGCTTGACGGCGTTGCCGCGATAGATCTGCTCGAGCTCGGCCGGGCTCAAGCCGAGGCCGTCGAGGACGGCGATGGTCTCGCGGATATAGCCCGGCCCCTTTTCCGGATCGAAGGGCGAATCGGAAGCGAACAGCACCTTGTCCGCACCGAAGAAATCGAGACCGCAGCGCGTTGCCGAGGCCGAGCCAAAGACCGCCGAATCGGCATAGAACATCTTGAAATAGTCCAGCGGCCGCTTTTCCAGTTGGTCGAGCAGCGCGCCATAGTCCTGGTCCGAGGTGCGGCTGCCGAGCTGGTCCCAGCCCGGTCCCACACGGCCCTCGAAATAGGGCACCATGGCACCCAGGTGGTGGGTGATGATCTTGAGGCCGGGGTGCTTGTCGAAGAGTCCGGCGAAGACCAGCCGCGCCATCGCCACCGAGGTCTCGTAGGGCCAGCCGAAGGTCCACCAGATCTCGTAGAGGGATTTCTCCTCGCCCAGGTAATCGGGATGCTTGGCGCCCCGGGCCGGATGCAGCCAAATCGGCAGGTCGTGCGCGGCCATGAGGTCGTAGAGCGGCATGAAGTCGGGCTCGTCCATGGGCCGGCCGGCGGCGTTGGAGAAGATCTGCGTGCCCCGGGCACCCAGTTCGCTGAGCGCCCGTTCGGCCTCGGCCAGGCTGGCCTCGGGGTTGTTGAGCGGCAGCGAAGCGACGAAGCCGGGGAAGCGATCAGGGTATTTCCGGCAGAGTTCGGCCATGCCGTCGTTGGCCAGCCGGGCGAGCTCGGGCGAGGTCTCGGCGTCGGCCAAGACCTCGATAGGCGGCGAGGCCAGCGAGAGTATCTGTTGATATTCGCCGAACAGGTCCATACAGCGGAAGCGGATGTCGAGGTCGGTGAGGATGGGAATGTTGCGCACCCGCTTGCCCATGTCGGTGTGAGCGGGTGCCACCTTCATCATGGCGTCGAAATAGATTTGCGGGAAGATGTGGTTGTAGATGTCGATTTTCACGTCTTTGTCTCCGCTGCTTTCAGGCGAACTCCATGACATCGCTGCCTGGCGCCGCGCCATCAACACCTCGTAGCCGATCAGCGCCAGACCACCGGCCACCCCGATGATATCGGTCAGGCCGGCTCCGGCAAAGGTCCGACGCAACGGCGGCCTCAGGGCGCGCGGGAAGTAACCGGCAATGGCGATCGAGAGCAGTCACACCCCGTCCACCGCGTTGATCACAGCCGGCCTGATCTCGTCGGCCCCGCCGCTCGGCAGCAGCGGCAAACAGTTCGGCGCTACCGCGGTTTGCGGCCCAGGAACGAGTAGCCAAAAACCTCGAACTGCCGCGCCTTGGCTTCACCGCCGGCGCCACCGAAGGTGTCGTTGGGTGGGCCGATGGCGACGTCCGTGAAGCCTGAATCTTCGAGCATCTTCTGCCAGCCTGCACACGGCAGGCCACCGGCAATTCAGGCCGTCCATAAGTCGATGTCGCGCACCGCCGAGGCCGGTACCGGCTGGCCGTTGGCGATGTCGGCGAACTGCAGCCGGCCGCCCGGCTTGAGCACGCGCGCGATTTCGCTGAACACCCGCTGCTTGTCGGCGCAGAGGTTGATCACGCCGTTCGAGACGACGGCGTCGGCCCAGCCATCCTCGATAGGCAGTTCTTCGGCCAGGCCGTCGCGGAATTCGACCTGGCGGCAATTCATTTGCTGCGCCGTGGCGCGGGATTTGAGCAGCATTTCCTCGGTCATGTCGACGCCCACGACCTGGCCTTCGGCACCGACCTGGGCGGCCGCGATGAAACTGTCGAAGCCGGCGCCCGAGCCCACGTCGACCACGCGTTCGCCCGCTTGCAGCGCTTGCAAGGCAAACGGGCTGGCGACGCCGGCAAAGGATTCGACGGCCGCATCGGGCAAGGCATCGACCAGCGCCTGGTCGTAGCCCAGCCGCTTGGCCAGCGGCCGTCCGGTATGGAAATGAAATTCGCGCTCGGGCTCCAGCGCCACCTCGCGGTATTTTTCCCGGACCTGTTCGCGCAGCGCCTCCGCGTCGACGATGACGTCGTCCGCGATCAACTCGTCGGTCATCTCAAATCCCCCCGATCCGCCGAAGTGTCTATTATTGTAGCTTCATTTCGCCCAGGGCGGATAGAGACAGGAGCGCGATCATCGACGTTATTTCTTTCTATGACGAGCACCCCATCAACGAGGGCTCGGTGCTGGCCGGACTGGAACGCGAGGGCAAGGACCTGGCGGCGCTGCAGCCCGCCGACCTCTACCCCTTTGATCAGGACCACTACGGCCACCTCGATGCCGTGCGCACCATCGCAGCCCGGCTCGAGCTCGCGCCCGGGCACCAAGTGCTCGACGTCTGCGCCGGCCTCGGCGGGCCGGCCCGCTTTCTGGCCGCCAGCTTTGGCGTCAAGGTGCAGGGCCTCGACCTCAACGCCGGCCGCGTCGCCGGGGCGGAAAAACTGACGCACCTGGTTGGGCTGGACGCTCGGTGCAGGTTCGCCGAGGGCGATGCCACGAACATGCCGTTTGCCGGGCAGAGCTTCGATGCGGCGCTCTCGCAAGAAGCCTTTCTCCACATCGCCGACAAGCCGGCGCTGTTCACTGAGTTGCGCCGCGTGCTCAGGCCGGGCGGCCGGCTCTGCTTCACGGACTGGCTGGCCGGCCCCGGCCTCTCGCCGGCCGACCGCCAGCGGCTGCAAAGCGGCATCATGGTCCAGGCCATCCACGAGCCCGAGGAGTACCGCGATCTGATAGCTGCCGCCGGCTTCCAGGCCATCATCCACGAGGACCTCTCGGCCTGGTGGCACGATCTGCTCATCCAGCGTCTGGAAATGTTCCGCGGCATGGAAGCTGGCACCGTGGCCAGCTTCGGCCAACAGCGCCACGAGACCTACATCACGGCTTACGAGTTCTTCGTCGGTCGCATCACCGAAGGCCGCCTCGGCGGCGGTCGCTTCACGGCTACTGCCTAGCCCTGCAGCAGCACCAGGATGCCGGCCACGACGAGCAGGATTCCGGCGATCTCGACCGGTGTGGCGCGTTCGCGGAAGAAGAAATACGAAATGGCGAAAGTGAAGACCAGCTCGACCTGGCCCACGGCCCGAACGTAGGCCGCGTTCTGCAGCGTGAAGGCGGTGAACCAACACGCCGAGGCGGCGGTGCCGAAGATGCCGGCCCAGACCGAGACCCGCCAGGAGCGGAAGACGAGGCTGATCTGGCCGGGCTCGCGCCAGCGCAAGTAGACCGTCATGGCGATGGTTTGCATCACCGTCACCACGGCCAGGGTCAGTCCGGCCCGCAGCGCCACGCCGCCGCTTTCCAACGACAAAGCCGCCGCCCGGTAGGAGACCACGGAAACCGCGAAAGCCGCCCCGGAGGCCATGCCCAAGAGCGCCGGCCGCCCGCTCAAGCCCCGGGCAAGGCCGCCCAGGCCGGCCTTGCCACGGGCCATCGAGATGGCCATCACGCCGGCCAGGCTGACCAGGATTCCAGCCAGCGCCCAGGCGCTCAACGGGTCGGACAAAATGACGATGCCGAAGACCGCCGCCTGCACCGTCTCGGTCTTGGAAAAGGTCGTGCCGACGGCGAAGTTGCGCAGCGAAAAGAGCGACACCAGGAGCGCCGTGGCGACGATCTGGGCGCCGCCGCCAACCATGGCGTAGAGCACGAACGAGGTATTGGCCGGGGGCAGCGCCTGGCCCGTCAAGTTGGCCACCGCCAGGGCGTAGAGAGCGGCCAGGGGAAAGGCATAGTAGAAGCGCACGGAGGTGGCGCCGGCGGTACTGAGACGCGCCGTCAGGTGTTTCTGCACCGCCATGCGCAGATTCTGGAAAAAGGCGGCGGCAATGGTGATGGCGATCCAGGCGTCCATCAGCGCTTGCCGTTCTGCGTCAAGGGCAGGGCCGGAGGAACGGCCGCGCTTCAGGCCAGGGCGTCGGCAGCGCCCGATTCAGCCCCGGCCGCCGGGCTCGCCGGGTCGAGCATCTGGCGCCCCTTGGCGGTCAACTTGCAGACCAGCCAGTCGGGCTTGAGCGGGTTGTTGAACCAGGGTTCGGCCCAGCCGGCGCGAACGCAGGCGCGTATGGTCTTGGGGTTGATAGCCTGGCCCCATTCGTCAAACAGAGGCAGCTTGCCGCCGGCCTGCGAGAGACCGCGACTGAGGTATTGGCGCTGTGCCGTGGTCGGCATGACTAGGCGGCTCCCGAGGTCATCTTGCGCAGGCGCTTGGAAAACAGCTTGAGCAATGCCCGCGTGAAGGGATCGGCCTTGGCGATGCGTTGTTCGAAATCCTGCTTCGAGATCAGTACTACCGTCGCCGCCCCCTTGGCTACGGCGGCGGCCGAGCGCGGCTCATCGTCGACCAGCGCCATCTCGCCGAAGATATCGCCGGGGCCCAAGGTGTCGACCACCGTCTCGTTGGCCACGATGTCGATGTTGCCGGCCTGAATCAGGTAGGCGCAACGCGGCGCCTCGCCCTGCTTGAAGACGGATTCGCCGGGCTGAAAGGTCTGACGCTCGAATACTTGCCGTGACACCTGACCGCGCTCCCTTGACGAAAGGCGAGCTATTATAGGGCCTTGCCGCGACGGTTCAACGCAGTTGCAAGGGGCCAAGCGGCCTTCAGCCCAGGGTTTCCCCTATGAAGCGGGTCATGGCAGCCAGCACTTCCCGGGGCTTCTCCTGGTGCGGTGCGTGGCCGCAATCGGTCCACAGGTTGAGCTCGACGCCGTCGCCCAAGGCGCGGCCGATGGCCGCCAACTGCCCGGGCGTGCCGTAGTCGTCGCCTTCGCCCTGGATGACCTGCAGCGGCACCTCGATGCGGCCGACATAGTCCATGATGTTGAATTGGGCGAAATCGTTCTGCAGCCAAACCAGGCTCCAGCCGTAGAAGGCGCAATCGACGTTGTCGCCATGGTGGCGCGCCAGGCGCTGGCGCAGGTCGCCGTTCTCGAAGGCCCGGTGGGCCTGCTTGATGCCCTGCACCGAGATCTCCTCGACCATGACATGCGGTGCCTCGACCATCACCCCTTTGAGGCCATCACGGCCGTAGCCGGCGGGATTGCCGGCATAAATGAGGGCGATGGAGGCGCCGTCGGAATGACCCACCAGCAGGAAATCGCCCAGCCCCGCCAGCTCGACCAGGCGCGGCAGCACCTCGAGACCCTCGACGTGCATGAAGTCGGGCTGGCGCAGCAGTTCGCAAGGATCGGAGGTGCCGTAGCCGCGGCGGCTGTAGACCAGGGCACCGAGACCGGTGGCGGCTGCCAGTTCGGCCGGGAAGTCGCGCCACATAGAGACGCAGCCCAGGCCTTCGTGCAAAAAGACGATGGTCGGTGCCTGGTCCGGCCGGGGGCCGTGCCAGGCGTACTCCAGCCGCACGCCGTCGACGTCGTAATGCGGCATGGCGCTAATACCTAGTTGCCACGCAGCTTGAAGCGCTGGATCTTGCCGGTCGCGGTCTTGGGCAATTCGTCGGCGAACTCGACCCAGCGCGGGTACTTGTAGGGCGCCAGGCGGTCCTTGACGAAGGCCTTGATCTCGTCGGCCAGCTCGGGCGAGCCGTTGCTGCCCTCGGTCGGCACGACGAAGGCCTTGGGCTTGATCAGGTCGTCTGCGTCGGGTTGGCCGACCACCGCCGCTTCCAGCACCTGGTCGTGGGCCATCAGGGCGGATTCGACCTCGAAGGGCGAGACCCAGATGCCGCCCACCTTGAGCATGTCGTCGGAACGCCCGCCATAGACGTAATAGCCCGCCTCGTCCTGCAGGTATTTGTCGCCGGTGCGGGTCCAGGGGCCCTGGAAGGTGGCCAGGCTCTTGGCCCGGTTGTTGAAGTAGGCCGTGGCGCTGGAGGGGCCGCGCACCAAGAGCTCGCCGAGTTCGCCGGCCGCCACCGGCTGGTCGTCTTCGTCGACGATCCTGAGCTCGTAGCCCGGCACCGCCTTGCCGGTGGTGCCGTAGCTGAAATCATCGGGCGCGTTGGAAAGAAAGATATGCAGCATCTCGGTCGAGCCGATGCCATCGAGAATATCGATGCCGAAGCGCTCGACCCAACGCTTGGCGATGTCCTCGGGCAACGCTTCGCCGGCCGAGACGCAGCGGCGCAGGCGTTGGGAGCTTGCCCCCTTGTCCAGCCCCTGGTCGGCCAGGATGGCGCCATAGAGCGTCGGCACGCCGTAGAAGATGGTGGGGTCGTGGCGCTTGAGCCGCGCCATCACCGATTCAGGGGTCGGCCGCTCGGCCATCAGCACCGCCGTGGCGCCGACGTGGAAGGGGAAGGTCAGGGCGTTGCCCAGGCCATAGGCGAAAAAAAGCTTGGCGGCCGAAAAGACCACGTCGTCCTCGACGATGCCGAGCACGGCCGAGCCATAGAGTGCGGCCGTCTGGACGGCATCGCTCTGCAGGTGCACGGCACCCTTGGGGGCGCCGGTGGAACCCGAGGAATAGAGCCAGAAACCGACGTCGTCGGCCGTCGTGGCCGCGGGCTCGAGGGCGCTCTCGGCGGCGGCCAGCAAGGCGGCCAGTCTGCTGTGGCCATGTTCGACTCCATCACCCGAGACCAGCACGTGTTCGAGCTGGGCCTGGTCGGCGATCAGGGGTGTGAATTTCTCCAGCAAGACGTCGCTGACCACCAGCACGCCGGCCCGGCTGTCGCCCAGCATGTAGGCGTAGTCGGCGCTGGTGAGCAGCGTATTCACCGGTACCGGCACGGCGCCGATCTTGATGGCGCCGAAGAAACAGGCCACGAAGTCGATGGAATCGAGCAGGCAAAGAAAGACCCGCTGCTCCATGCCCACCCCCAGGGCGCGCAGCATGTTGCCGGCCCGGTTCACCCGCTCCGCCACCTCGGCATAGCTGTACTGGCCGCCATCGTCGATGATGGCGAGCTTGTCGCCGCGGCCCTCGGTGAGGTGGCGGTCGACGAAATCGTGGGCCGCGTTGTAATGGCGCGGCAGGCTGACCGCGGGCGGCCTCTGCGTCAGGTCGACGAGGGCAAATTCCGTGGCGAATTCGGGCATGCTGGCTCTCCCGGCTCTCGATCGGCGCTGGGCGCCCCTGGAAGCGCCGTGGACTCTATTGTTCCGGGGCGGAAATACAAGAGGGGCACCTTGGTGCGACATAGTGCCGTTCTGGAAATTCGCGAAAAACAGTGGCACTATAATGCATGAAAAGCTCACGAAACGCCCGCGATGATGGCGAATTCCTGCGCACGTTGGGCGAGCGGGTGCGCACGGGGCGCGCCCGGCGGGGCATGACGCGGCGCCAGTTGGCCGGGGATTCGGGGGTCTCGGAGCGCTATCTGGCACAGCTCGAGGGCGGCCAGGGCAACATTTCCATCGGGCGGTTGCGCCAGGTGGCGGGCGCGCTGGGCCTGAAGCTCGGGGATCTCTTGCGCGAGGGGCCGGAGGCGGCGCCGGAGCTGGCACTGATGCAGGAGCGGCTGGCCCGCCTCGACGGCGCCGCCCTGGCACGGGTCGACACCTTGCTGGCCGAGATCCTGGCCCAGGACCTGGGCGACGAGCGCCAGGGCCGCATTGCCTTGATCGGCCTGCGCGGTGCCGGCAAGAGCACCCTGGGTCGGGGCCTGGCCGAGCGCCTGGCCGTACCCTTCATCGAACTGGTGGCCGAGACCGAGGCTGAGGCCGGCATGAGCGCCGAGGAGATCTTCGCGCTTTCCGGCCAGACCGCCTACCGGCGCCACGAACGCCGGGCCCTGGAGGGTGTCATCGCGCGCCACGAACTGGCGGTGATCGCCAGCGGCGGCGGCCTGGTTTCCGAGGCCGCCACCTTCGAGCGCCTGCTGGCCGCTTGCACCACCATCTGGCTCAAGGCCCGGCCCGAGGATCACATGAGCCGCGTCGTGGCCCAGGGCGACCAGCGGCCGATGGCCGGCAACGCCGAGGCCATGGAGGATTTGCGCCGCATCCTGGCCGGACGCGAAGCGCTTTACCGGAAGGCCGGCGCCGTGGTCGAGACCTCGGGCCGCAATGCCGCGGAATGCCTCGACGAGCTCGAGGCCCTGGCCCGGGCGGCTTTGGCAGAAACGGCTTAGCGCGGATTCAAGCCGGGCGGGTTTCCACGGGCAGGCCGTCGCGGCGCCATTCGGGCAAGCCTTGTTCGAGGCGGCGGGCCTCGAAGCCCTGGCGTCTGAGGGTTGCCACCGCCTCGAAAGCCAGCACGCAATAGGGGCCGCGGCAATAAGCCACCACCTGGCGCCGGCGCGGCAGCTCGGCCAGGCGGCTTTCCAGCTCACGTAGCGGAATGTTGACGGCGCCGGGCAGGTGGCCGGCGGCGAACTCTTCCGCCGGCCGCACGTCGAGCACCGTGACCTGGCCCTGGCGGCTGCGTGCCAGCAGCTCCCGCGATGAGACCGGCTCGAGCTCGTCCTTGTCGTGCAGGAAACGCTCGACCAGGCGATCGACCTCGGCCAGGTTCTGCTCGGCCAAGGCGCGCAGGTTGCCCAAGAGCGAGATCACGGCCTCGTCACGCAGGCGGTAATAAACGTAAGCGCCGCGTTTCCGGGTCAAAACCAAGCCGGCGCGGCGCAGCTTGAGCAGGTGCTGCGAGGCATTGGCGATGCTCAGCCCGGCGACCTTGGCCAGAGCCTCGACCGAACGCTCGCCCTGAGCCACCAGTTCCAAAAGCTCGAGCCGGTTGCCATGCGCCAGGGCCTTGGCGAGCACGGCGAACTCGGCAAACAGCGCCTTCTTGACGTTGATCTCCTCGGCCATCGTCGCCGCTCCCATTCTTTGCGGCTCAGGTCGGCCGGCCCAAATCGGCGCCGCCCCAAACGCACCAGCTTGACAATCGAACTCGTGAAACCCTATTATGCATTCAATTGAATACTTGAATCAAGTCAAAAGGGAAAGTGCGTGGCAGTCAAGATGAAAGCGGTGCCGGACGGTTTTGCCATCACGGGCCGGATCCCCGGGGACAAATGGTGCGCCGGTGGCGGGGCAAGGACGGCTGTAGGACCTGTGGGGCCATGAGCGCAAACCTCTTGCAGCAGGAGAGCAGCTTGCGGCTGGGCGTCTTCTTCGGGCTGCTGGCAGCCATGATGCCGTGGGAAGTGGCGGCGCCGCGGCGCTGGCGCTGGCCGGCCAATCTGGGCATCGTGATGCTCGACATCGTGCTGTTGCGCCTGATCTTCCCGGGCGCCGCGTTGGGCGGCGCCTGGCTGGCGGCCTCGATCGCTGACTGCGGCTGTTGGCGGTCGCCCCCGACATGCACCGCGTGCACCATTCCACCGTGGCGGCCGAAAGCGACAGCAATTTCGGCTTCAACCTGCCCTGGTGGGACCGCCTGCTACGCAGCTACCGGGCCCAACCGGCGGCCGGCCACGAGGCCATGAGCATCGGCCTCGAGGACTTCCGCGAAGCTGCCGAACTGCGCCTCGACCGCATGCTGTCGCAGCCCTTCCGCCAGGCCGGCGGCCGCGCGGCGACACAGGAGAGAGCGCTGTGAGCGCCGCCACGAACAGGGCCACCGGCGCCCCGGGCGGGCGCCTGGCCGGCGTCTACCGGGCCAAGGCGCTGCCGGTCGGGCAGCAGCGTTCGCTGGCCGGGCGCTACGCTTGGCCGCTGCGGCTTGTGGCCCTGGCGGCCTTCGCCTGGGCCTTCCTGGGCTGGTTCAACGAAACCTGGCTGTTTATCGGCGACAACCCGATCTGGCTCAACCGCTACAGCGAATACGCCATCATCCTGGGCTTCGGCATCTGGCGCATCAGGGCCGAGCAGAACCCTTACACGCGCAAGCGCCTGATCGTCCTGGTGTCGGTGATCAGCGTCTTTTGGTGGCTGATCCCATGGCTCTTTCCCTTCTTCGAGCCCTATCTCGGCTACCCCGGGGCGCAGCCCGCCTTTCCCGATCTGCACCGGCCGGGAACGCTGACGTTTTTCCTGGTGCTGGCGGCGGTGCTGCTCTTTGGCCGCCGTGTTATCTGCGGCTGGGGATGTCCCTGCGTCGCCATCCGCGAGACCGTGGGATTCGTCTTCCGCCACAAAACCCCGCGCGGGCCCTGGGCCTGGCGCCTGCGGCACATCAAATGGTTCTTCTTCGCACTCTACCTGGCCGCCGGGGCGCTTTTGCTGTTCCCGCCCAACGCCTGGTCGGCCGGCTACCTGGGCATCTTCGGCATGCTCGTGGTGCTGCCCTACTTCGCCTCCATGCTGTTGTCGCCGCTGACCGGCAACCGCGCCTATTGCCGCTATCTCTGTCCCTATGGCGCCACCTTCGGCATCTTGAACCGGGTCGGCTTCTACCGCCTCGATTTCGACGGCCAAAGCTGCAACGACTGCGGCGTCTGCGACCAGGTCTGCGACATGGGCATCCCGGTGCTCGGGCTGGGGCGTGAGAAAGGCCGCATCGACGTTGCCGACTGCATGGGTTGCGGCCGCTGCGTCAGCGAATGCGCGCCCGGCAGCCTGGCTTTCCACGACGTGCGCAGCGTGCTCAGCCCGGCCGTGGTGCGCAATCGCGGCCGGCTGCGCGCCTGGGCTTCGGGCCGGCTGCCGACAGCGCGACCCCAGGCCTGGGTTTTTGCCGCGGTGCTGATGCTTTCCTTGACAGCCTCGTGGTGGTTCTCGGCGGCGGTGGGCAGCGCCGACGAACTTCCCACCCTATTGTCATCGGCCAGCTTTTGCTTCACCCACTGACAGTCCTCGCCCTGCTACTGGCAGCGGCGGTCTTGTCCGCTCCGGCTCGGGCCGGCATGGACGAGCAGGCCAGCGGCAACGGCCTCTACGGTCATCTCTGGCGACCCGAGGCGGTACAGGAATACTGGGATCCGGAAACCTTCCAGCGGCCCGAAACGGAACTCGTCGAGGGCCGCTTCGGCGCCGCCGAATGCCTCGAATGCCATGCCGGCGTCACCCCGGGCATCGTCAAGGACTGGCGCCAAAGCCGCCATGCCGCGCCCAGTCAGGGGCAAGGCCTTGTCCCCGCGGTGGCCTGCGACGGCTGCCACGGCAGCGACCACCAGGACCTGCGCTTTCCCACCCCGGCCGACTGCGGCGCCTGCCATGAGCGCCAGCATGGCCAGTTCCTGGCCGAGCGGCGCTACGGCTTTCCCAGCCACGCCCTGGCCATGACCAGGGCCGTCAACTCGAAGCACTTCGTCGACAAGCCCAAGGCCGAAGTGACGGCCTGCCTGCAATGCCATTCGGTGGCCACCAAGTGCGATTCCTGCCACACCCGGCACCGCTTCTCGGCCGCCGAGGCGCGCCGCCCCGAGGCCTGCCTGACCTGCCATTCCGGCCCGCCGCACCCCGACGATGAAAGCTACCTGGCCTCGGCCCACGGCCAGCTTTACTTGGCCGAGGGCGCCGGCTGGGACTGGTCCAAGCCGCTTAGGCCCGGCAACTACCCAGTGCCGACCTGCGCCTATTGCCACCTTGGCGGCGGCAACCATCAGGTGGCCGACAAGGCGATCTGGAAGTTCGGCCTGCGCCAGCGCAATCCGCGCACGGCCCAGAACCAGGTCAAACGCAAGCGCTGGATCGCGGTTTGTGCGGACTGCCACGAGAGGGCCCAGGCCGCGGCCTGGCTGCGGGGCCTCGACGACGAGCGCAAGGCGGCCTGGAAGCTCCTGTACCGGGCCGAGGACGAGCTGCGTGCGCTGCGCCGTGGCGACCTCATCCAGCCGCCGCCGGGCCGCCGCCCGCCCTATCCGCTGGACTGGTGGGAAAGCTTCTGGCCGACGCTGCGCATCGGCTTTTACGAAGGTCAGGCCTCGGCCTTCTATAACGTCTCGGCCATCGAGCGCGACTATTTCGAGATGTGGTACTTCGACGGCCTGGGCTCCTACAAGGCGGCCGCCCACGGCGATGCAAAGGGCGTGCGCGAAGGCCACCGCCGGCTGCGCCATTCCTTGCAGGGCATCGAGGAACGGGCCCGCGAGCTGCGGACGCTGGGGGCCCGCGAGGAAGCGGCCGGGGCGATCTTCGATCCCGGCCGGCTGTGGCTCGACGGCCCCTATACCGGCCTCAACCGCGAGCAAAACTGATGCGCGGCGTGCTGGTCATGGCTTTTTTTCTGCTGGCGCCGCCGCTCGCGGCCGCGGAATTGCCGCCCGGACCCTTCGACGAAGCGGCCTGCCGCGACTGTCACCGGCAGCAGACGCCCGACTTGGTGACCGACTGGCGTGATGGCCGGCACGGGCCCGAGCAGGCCAGCTGCGCGGCCTGCCACGGCCAGCTCCACGGCGCTCTGGCGGCGGCCCGGCAGGGCCAGGCCTGCGTCGACTGCCATGGCGGGCCGAAGGCTTCGCTGGTGCACGCCTACACGGTTTCCAAGCACGGCGTCATCGCCGGACTCGAGGCGGCCGAGGCGGATTTCACGCTGCCGCTGGCCGAGGGCAACCAGCGGGCGCCGAGCTGCGCCTACTGCCACCTGCACGAGGCCGACCACGGCGCCAGCGCCGAGACGGCCGAGGCCGCCTGCCTCGACTGCCACTCGCCGCGCTTCGTCGATACCCTGCTGGCCAGTGCGCGGCGCGGCCTGGCCATCGGCCAGTTGAAGTTCCGCGAAGCCGAGGCGGCGGCCGCCGCGGCGGCTGCTGCCGGCATCGATCTCGGGGCAGAGCTCAAGGCCATGCGCGAGGGGCCGCTGGCGGCGTTGCGCCAGGGCCTGGCCCACCACTCCCCCGACCATCAATGGTGGCTCGGCCAGGCGGCGCTCGACGGTGCGCTATTGCGCATCAAGGCGGCGATTACGCGTCACCGGCGCCGGCGAGCGCTGGGCGATCAACGCTAGCGCGACGGCGGTCGCCACAGTATCCCAGCGAATCTATTTGCCGCCGGACGGCGGCCGGCCGACAATCGCCGCATGCCCGTTCGTCTCATGCTGGCCACCCTGGTCGTGCTGCTGCTGCCGGCAGCCGCCGCGGCGGCCGCCTTCGTCATCCAGGGCGTCGAGTTCAGCGACGAACGCGGCGGCTTTCGTCTGCTGGCGGCCTCGGGCCGCGGCAGCCGCGCCGATCCCTTCGTGCTGGTGGAGGAAATCTTCGGCCCGGGACCGGCTGTCCTGGTGGTCCGCGGGCTGGACCGGCTGGCGGGCGGCAAGCGCGGTGAGACGCGGCCCATCGCCATTCACCTGCGCAAACAGGTGCGCAACCTGACGGCCGACGTCTGGGGCCATTTCGATCTCGAGCTGCGCGAGCAGGTGGGCCTGCCCAGCGATTATTTCGACGGGCTATCGTTCGATCAGGCCTCGACCACCCCGGTCCCCTTTGCCTCGGACCGTTTCCAGATTATCGAACCGATCATGGAGTCTTTCGATTTCCTGCGTTTTTCGGGCGGCGAGGTGCGGCCGGGAGGCGCCGCCAACCTTGATCTGGTGATCACCGACACCTCGCCCCAGGGGATTTTCTATCTCATCCAGTTGCCCAAGACGCCCATGGTCGAGGGGCCGGTCGAGGAGCCCGGCAGGGCGCCCCTCAGGCGCTTGGCATGGGAATAACCCGAACCGTGCCGCTGGCCGTGGCCACCGGCCCCTGGCCGCCGTCCAGCACCCGCGCCTCGACGAACTTGGTGCTGTTGCCGCCGCCCTGCACCTGGGCCTCGCAGCGCACTTCGCCGGCGCCGGTGGCGCGCACGAAGTTGACTGTCATGGAGAGCGTAATTCCATAACCCCCGCCCTCACCGAGCTCGTCGCCCACGGCCGCCGAGGCGGCGCCGGCCAGGCAGCAGTCGAGCAGCGACGACAGCAGGCCGCCATGCACGATGCCGGCGGCGTTCAAGTGGATCTCGTCGAAGGCGGCGGCCAGCACCAGGCGGCCAGGCCCGCGCTCCATCACCTGCATGGGCAGGTGCTGGCTGAAGATGGGCGCGGCATTGACGTCGTTGCGGATCAAGGTTGGGCCTTCCTTTAGTTTTCTCAGCGCTTCTCGCGGCGCTGCTTGAGCACGGCAACGGCGTCGAAGGCGGCCAGCTTGGCGGCGTTCTGGTCGGCATAGCGGCGCTTGGCGAAAATCGTCTTGCCCGAGGTCTTGTCCTCGATCCGCCCCGACCAGGCGCCTTCTTTGCGAAACAGCGCGACGTTGAAGCGATCGACGTTGAGGAACGGGTTGCCCCGCCTGGACACCCGCCAGACCTTTTCCACCCAGCGCCGTCGCCGGGCCTCCAGGCTCTTGGCCCGGTGCTCGCGCTCCTTCGCCGCCACCGTGTCGGATTCCATGTTGCCGGCGCAGACGCAGCCGGCCCGGATGCGCTGGGGAAATTCGGCGTGCTCCATGACGTGGACGTAGCGGATTTGCTGGCGCTCGCACATGCCGCAGGTTTCCGAGGGCCGCCCCAGATCGATGAAGTCGATGCAACGCCAGCCATTATGGGGAACGCCGGGTTCGCTCCAACGGCCGTGGGAGGTGTGGCTGGAGCTAAACATGGCCCTACAGCCTAACCCGCCCCTCGGGCATCTCGCGCTCCACCGTCATCGCCAACACGCGACTGATATGGCTGATCGGCCGGTCGCTCTCGGTGCGCCAGGCATTGAACGCCTCCTGCACGGCCTTGAGATCGCGGGCCGATGTCGGGTCCTTGGTCACCACGCCTTCGCGGATGAGCGCCGTGGCCACATCGGGCGAGATGATGAAACCGTCCTTGCCCATGCTGCGCAGGAAATATTGCGCCGAACGGCCGCTCAGCCGGCTGGCGCGTTTCTTGAGCATGGCCAGCAGGCCGACGAAATCCTCGGCCGGCCAGTCGGCGAAACAGCGCCCGGCGCTGCCGTACTCAGTGGCGAGCTCGCGCAAAAAGACGGCGTTGGCGCGCACCGACAGCACCTTGGCGCCGTTGCGGATGATGCGCCTGTCCTTCAGCAGCGCATCGATACGGTCGTCGTCGAAGGCGGCACAAAGGGCCGGGTCGAAAGCCGCGAAGGCTTCCTCGAAGCCCGGCCACTTGTTGTCCACCACCTGCCAGTTGAAGCCGGCCTGGAAGACGATCTTGCTCATGCCCGAAAGCCAGCGGTCGTCGGGCAGCCGGGCCAGCTCGGCCGCGCTTTTGGGGGTCGGCAGCTGCTTTTCCAGCTCGGCCGGGCCGCCCTTGCGCCCGGCCGCGCGTTCGTAAAGAGCCGCGAAGGGGGTCATTTTTTGCTCTTGCGCTTGCCTTTGGGCTTCTTGGCCGCCGCCTTGCGCCGCGGGCGCTTGGCCTTGGCGGCGATCTCCGGCACCTCGATATCGAGGCCCTCGAGGCCCACCTCCTTCATCTTGGCGCGGTCGAATTCGCGGGTGTGGGGGAAGGGGCGCGTCGCGTCGAAACCCACCTTGGCGCCGAGATAATCGGGAAAGCTCGGATTCAGGCCGTGGCCGAAGACCTGGTCGATGGTGAGAATGCCGCTGGCGGCATCGAGGCGTGTGGCCATGGCCCATTCGACGTCGCTGGGGTTGCGGATGTCGACGTCGTCGTCCACTACCGTCACCATCTTCAAGGGCGGGAAGGCGGCGAAGGCCGCCATCAGGGCCTGCTTGGACCAGCCGGCGCGGCCTTGGGCGATCTGCACCACGGCATGGTAGAAACCGGCGCCACCGTGGCTGAAATAGACGTCGCGCACCCCGGGCACCTGCTTTTGCAAGAGCGCCAGCACGTTGGCCTCGCCCAAGAGGCCCACCGAATTGAACACCTCCTTGCCCGAGATGATGGTGTGGAAGATGGGATTTCGCCGCCGGTGCACGGCCCGCACGTGCACCACGGGGCGCGGCGCGCGCGTGGCGTAATAGCCGGTGACCTCGGCGAAGGGGCCTTCGGCGCCCACCACGCCGGGTGCGATCTGGCATTCCAGCGACCACATGGCGTGGGCCACGCACTCGACCGGCAGCACGGTACCGTCCACCAGCTCCAAGGGCTCGCCGTGAAACTCGCTGGCGATGCCTAGCTCGTCGGTGTCGGCCGGCGCCGCCTCGGCCGGCGTCGCGGCGGCGAAATGGAGCCCGGGCCCGACGCCCAGATTGAGCGAGAATTTGAGCGTCTCGGCGCGCTTTGCCGCCTTCTCGAGATAAAGCTCGAGGTGGCGGCCGGCGTCGATGTTGATGGTCAGGGTGTCCTGGTCGACCACCATGAAGCGCTGGATCGAGGCATTGCGCACGCCCGTCTCGGGGTCGCGGGCGATGACCACGCCGGCATCGAAATAGGCTCCGCCGTCGTCCAGCGCGTGGGTCGGGATGGGCAGTTTGCTGAGATCGACGCGGTTTTCCGTCACCTGCATGACCGGCGCCTTGGTCACGCTGACGGGAGCCATGGGCTTCTTCTGCCAGCTCTCGATGCAGTCCTGAACGTAGCCCGGAAGATCCCCTTCGGCCTTGCCCAGGAGCGCGCCAAGGAGCTCGCGCGACCAGTAGAGCCCGGTGAGCACCGGCTCGTCGTAACCCTTGACGTTTTCAAAGAGCACCGCCCTGGGCCCGCCCTCGAAGCGCGCCGCGATGCCGGCCAGGTCGTAGGCCGGATCGACCTCGGACTTGACGCGCACCAGCCGGCCCATCTTGTCCAGCGCCTTGACGATGGCCTGCAGGTCCTTGATGTCGACCATGTTTGCCTCCCTGTTTGCGCCTTAGTCTAGAAAAGGGACATCTCCTTGCATAGCACCGCCTTGACGTACACCGGGTGGGTGCCCAGACTCCTTGCGGACGTCACGGGAGCCAAACATGACCGAGACCCTCGAGCGCATTCTTTTCGTCGAGGACGAGCCCGACATCCAGCAGGTGGCGCGCATGGCCCTGGAATTGGCCGGCGGCTTCACGGTCGAGGTCTGCAGCTCCGGCCCCGAGGCGCTGGAGCGCGCGCCGGGCTTCGCTCCGCAGCTCTTCCTGCTCGACGTCATGATGCCGGGCATGGACGGCCCGACGACGCTGGCGGAGCTGCGCCAACTGCCCCAATTGGCGGCCACGCCGGTGATCTTCATGACGGCCAAGGTGCAGCCCGCCGAGGTCGCCCAGTACCGCGAGCTGGGCGCCATCGACGTCATCGCCAAGCCCTTCGATCCGATGAAGCTCGCGGACACCATACGCGAGATGTGGGCCCGAGAGCGCTGAACACTAGCCCGCCCGACGCCGTCATCATCTGGGGCCTCAACGATTGGAGCGCCTTCCTGGCCGGCGTGCTGCGCCAGCTCGAGGTGGCCCTGCCCTACGTCGTCGGCAGCCAGGCCGAGGGCGCCGATTTCCAGGGAGCGCCGATCGTCGACGAGGAGGAATTCCGCCGGCGCTACGATCCGGCGGCGGCCCTTCCGGTGGTGGTGGCCAGCCGCTCGGCCGACGGCCGGCAGAGCGATTTTTCGCGCAACTTCGTGGCCATCCTCAACGAATGGGGGATCGACTGCCCGCTGCGCCATCCCGCCTTCATCAAGCGCTACGTGACGCCGCGCTTTCCCGGCGGCCTCGGCGTCTTCGGCTTTCCCTCATCGGGCAACACGGTGATCAACTCGATCCTGGGCTCGCTGTTGGCGGCCCGCGACCCCGACGCCACCGGCCTGGACCCGGTGGCCGGCAAGATCCGGGCGCTCTGTGCCGATCACCTCGAAGTGCTCTATGACGCCATATACCACAGCACCGTCGGCCTCGGGGCCTGGGGCTTTCAGCTCCGGCCCAACGGTATGGGCCGGCTCGAAGTGGCGCTCGGCACCGGCGCCCGGCGGCCGCTGGAGGCGGAGCGGGGGTTCCTCTCCGACGGCTTTCTCTATCTTTCCGGCCTCAGCGCCTTCAGCCACCCGACGCGGCCCTTCTATGCCAGCCACGAAGCGCCGGATGCGGCGCTCAGGCGCGAGATGGCGGCGCTCAATTACACCACCGTCGCCATCTGCCGCCATCCTCTGGACGTGCTGGTGTCGCTGGCCGCCAAGTACTGGCGGCCGCCCGATGCGGTGCTGCACGATGCCGACTGGTTCCGCACCATGGCAACGGTATTGCGTGACTGGTGGGCGGCGGCGCTGGGTGCCGGTGAGGTGCCGCTGGTGCGCTATGAGGACCTGTTGGCCGAGCCCGTGCGCGAGATCCACAAACTGGCCGAGATCGCCGGCCTGCCACTGCCCGACGATTCCTACGCCGAGGAACTGAGGGACCAGTTCCTTTTCAAGTCGCTGCAACAACCCGGCTCGCCGGCCGCCTTGTTCGAGAGCGGCCATATGTGGAAGCCCTCGGCGGGCAAATGGAAGGGGCTGCTGGGTGCCGCCCACGCCGCCACGCTGGAAGAGCTCGACTACGCCTCGCTGCTCGGCGAGCTGGGATACGAGAGCGATTTCCGGGACGGATTGGCCGGCCGGCCGCCCGGCGAAGAGATCGCCATAGACCGGGCCTGGCTGGCCTGGCACGACTACACCACGCACCTCACGCTGGGCTCGGAGGTGGTCTTTCGCCATCCCGGCCAGGTCTTCGAGACAGTGCCCGGCACCGAGATGGAGATCTACGCCAGCGACGGTGAAACCGCGGCAGGGCTCAAGCGCCACTACGCCACGCCCTATTGGCGCCGCCTGCTGACGGCCGTTTGAGGGTGTTTCAAGTTTGATATGAAGCGCCAGGCCACCCGCCAGCCTTCGGCGCCTAGCCCGCATTTCTCACCGGGTCACGGGCAGCAAAGCCCCCAGGTGATGCGATCCGGAAGGAAAAGGTCGATGAGCGTAGTGGGACTACGCTCTTCGACCTTTTGCCAAAGCGGGCGCGCGCACAGGGACTCTGCGGAGCGACCCTTCGGGCGCCCCAGGGTCGTCCCTTGTCGCACCGACAGGGTGCGTCACGCTGCTTGCCCGATGTCCCACATCGCGCGGCGCAGCGCTCCTACCCTGTCGGCGCGACAGCGACGCGCAGGCCATGACCAGGTGAGAAATGCGGGCTAGCATCGCGCGGAGCGTCCTGGTCGTCTTTCTGCCCTTTGCCGCCGGCTACACGCTTTCCTATGTCTTTCGCACCATCAATGCCGTGCTGGCGCCGCATTTGGTGCTTGAGATCGGCCTCTCGGCGGCTGACCTGGGCCTGATCACGGCCGCCTACTTCCTCGCCTTCGCCGCCTTCCAGGTGCCGCTGGGCCTGCTCCTCGACCGCTTCAACCCGTCCCGCGTGCAGGGCGTGCTGCTGCTTTCGGCCGGCCTGGGGGCGCTGGTCTTCGCCAACGGCCAGGCGCCGGAGACCCTGATCATCGGCCGGGCCATGATCGGCTTGGGCGTGGCCGGCGGCCTGATGGCTTCGCTGAAAGCCATTGTGCTGTGGTTCCCCCGCCAGCGCCTGCCGCTCTTCAACGGGCTCTTTCTCGCCTTCGGCGGGGTCGGCGCCATGGCGGCCACGGTACCGGTCGAGCTGGCCTTGGGCGTGACCGACTGGCGTGGCGTCTATGGCGCGCTCGGGCTGGCCACCTTCGTGGCCGCGGCGCTGGTCTTTTTCGTCGTGCCGACGCGGCCCGGCGTGGCGCCCAGCGGCGGCCTGGTCAAGCAGTTCCGTGATCTCGGCCGGGTCTACCGCGACCGCCTGTTCTGGCGCCTGGCGCCACTCTGTGTGGTGACGCCGGCTACCACCATGGCAATCCAGGGCCTGTGGGCCGGGCCCTGGCTCAGGGACGTGGCCGGGCTCGATCGCGCCGCCGTGGCCAACCACCTCTTTATCATGGCCCTGGCCATGACGCTGGGCTTTGCCTTCGCCGCCTTCCTCACCGACTTTCTCTACCGCCGTTTCGCCATCCGCCCGATCACGGTGCTGGGCGGCGGCCTCAGCGCGCTGCTCCTGGTGCAGGCCGGCCTGGTTGCCGAACTGACCAGCATCGCCCTGGCGCTGTGGATCGGAGTCGGCGCCTTGTCGGCCTTTATCTCGCTCTCCTTCGCCATCCTCTCGCAGCACTTCCCGCCCGAGTTCTCGGGCCGGGCCAACACCGGCCTCAACGTCATGGTGTTTTCCGCCTCCTTCGCCGCCCAGTACGCCATCGGCGCCATCATCGACCTGTGGCCGCCGCTGGCCGGCGGCAACTACCAGGCGGGGGCCTACCAGGCCGCTTTCGGCACCATGCTGGCCATCGAGGTGACGGCGCTGCTCTGGTTCTTCGTGGCCGGAAGATTGCTGAAGGCGAAGCCGAGCTAAGCGAACGGCACCTCGACGCCGCTGGGCTCCAGGGCCTCGGCCAAGCCCTGCTTGAGGCGTTCCAGCGCCGCCCTGTCGCCGCCCTCGCAGCGCGCCACCAGCACGTTCTGTGTGTTGGAGGCGCGCAGCAACCACCAGCCGTCGGCGTTCGAGACGCGTACGCCATCGATGGCGTTGACCTCTATGCCCTCTGCCGTGGCCAGGCGTTGGCGTACTTCTTCGACGATGGCGAATTTGCGTTCCTCGGGCACCGTAAAGCGCAACTCGGGGGTGTTGACCAGCGCCGGCAGGGCGTCGATCAGCTGGCCCAGGCTGAGGCCACTTTGGGCCACCACGCGCAGCAGCCGGAGTGCCGCATAGAGGGCATCGTCATAGCCGAAGTAGCGGTCGGCGAAGAACAGGTGCCCCGACATCTCGCCGGCCAGCGGCGCCCCGGTCTCGGCCATCTTGCTTTTGATCAGCGAATGTCCGGTGCGCCACATCAGCGGCTGGCCACCCAGCCGGGCGATCTCGTCGAACAGCACCTGGCTCGACTTGACGTCGGCGATGATGGTGGAGCCGGGGTTTCGGGCCAGCACCTCGCGGGCGTAAAGCGCCACCAATTGGTCGGCCCAAAGAATCCGGCCCTCTCCGTCAACCGCCCCCAGGCGGTCTCCGTCACCGTCGAAAGCGAGGCCCAGGTCGAGGCCCCCCGCTTTCACGGCGTCCTGCAACTGCACCAGATTCTCGGCCACGCTGGGGTCGGGGTGGTGGTTGGGAAAACTGCCGTCGATGTCGCCGTTCAGCAACTCATGGCGGCCCGAAAGCCGGGGCAGCAGCGCCGCCAAGACCTCGCCCGAGGCGCCGTTGCCGGGATCCCAGGCGGCGGCCAGGGGCCAATCGCCGGGGTCCTCGCTAACCAGCCGTTCGAGATAGGCATCGAAGACCGGGGCCTGGCGCATGTTGCCGGCGCCCTGGGCGAAATCGCCGGTCGCCGCCCGCTGGCCCAGCTCCTGGATCTGGGGGCCGAAGAAGGGGCCCGTGCCCAGCATCATCTTGAAGCCGTTGTGGTCAGGCGGATTGTGCGAGCCGGTGATCATCACCCCGGCCTCTGCGTCCAGGTGGTGGACGGCGAAGTAGAGCATCGGCGTCGGGCCGCGGCCGATGCGCAGCACCTCGAGGCCAGAAGCCGCCAGGCCCTGGCACAAGGCTTCTTCGAGCCCGGGCGAGGTCAGCCGGCCATCGTAGCCCACGGCCACACGGCCGCCGTTTCGTTCCACCACGACGCTGCCGAAGGCGCGGCCCAGCGCCCCGGCGTCGGCTTGCGAGAGCGTCTCGCCGACGATGCCGCGGATGTCGTATTCGCGCAGGATGGTGGGGTCGAAACGGTGGCTCATGCGCTAGGCCTCGGGCGGTTTAGCCGGACGGCCGATGCTGTGGTAGTCGAAGCCGGCGGCGGCCATCTCCTCGGGGGCGTAGATGTTGCGCAGATCGATAAACAGCGGGCTCTTCATAAGACCGCGCACGCGTCCCAGGTCGAGGCCGCGGAACTGGTTCCATTCGGTGACGATGGCCAGGGCGTCGGCGCCCGTGACGGCCTGGTAGGCATCATCGCACCAGACCACGTTGTGCAGCAGTTTCCGCGCCTCCGCCATGCCCTCGGGATCGAAGGCCCGGACCTGGGCGCCGGCGGCCTGCAAGGCGGGCACGATATCGAGGCTGGGTGAGGCGCGCATGTCGTCGGTGTTGGGCTTGAACGTGGTACCCAGCAGTGCCACCGTCTTGCCCGCGACATCGCCGCCGAGCGCCCGGATGATGCGCTGCGCCATGCCGCGCTTGCGGGCGTCGTTGACGGCGACCACCGCTTCGACGATGCGGCTGGGAACGCCCCGGCGGCTGGCCAGGTGGGCCAGCGCCAGCGTGTCCTTGGGGAAGCAACTGCCGCCGAAACCGGGACCGGCGTGCAGGAACTTGGCGCCGATGCGGCCGTCGAGGCCGATGCCGCGGGCCACGTCCTGCACGTCGCCGCCCAGGCGTTCGCAAAGGTCGGCCATCTCGTTGATGAAGCTGATCTTGGTGGCCAGGAAGGCGTTGGCGGCGTACTTGATGAGCTCGGCGCTCTCGCGGCTGGTAAACAGCACCGGCGTCTCGTTGAGAAAGAGTGGCCGGTAGATCTCGCGGATGACCTCGCGGGCGCGCTCGCTGTCGGTGCCCACGACCACCCGGTCGGGGCGCATGAAATCCTCGATGGCGGCGCCTTCGCGCAGGAATTCGGGGTTCGAGGCGACGTCGACATCGGCCCCGGGGCTAAGCTTGGCGATCAGCTCGGCCACCCCCGCACCGGTGCCCACCGGCACCGTCGACTTGGTCACCACCAGGGTATAGCCCTCGAGGGCGTCGGCGATTTCCTCGGCGGCGGCGAAGACATAACTCAGGTCGGCGTCGCCGTCGCCGCGGCGGCTGGGTGTGCCGACGGCGATGAAAACGGCGTCCGCCGCGGCCACTGCCGGCCCCAGTTCGGTGCTGAAAGAAAGCCGGCCGGCGGCCACGTTGCGCGCCACCAGGTCGGCCAGGCCGGGCTCGAAGATGGGCACCTCGCCAGCCTCCAGGGTGGCGATCTTGGGGCCGTCGTTGTCGACGCAGGTGACGTCGACGCCGAACTCGGAAAAGCAGGCGCCCGAGACCAGGCCGACGTAGCCCGTGCCGATCATGGCAATTCGCATTAGCGGTTCTCCGTTCTCAGGGCGCGCCCCGTCAGGCGTCGAGGTCGAGGGTCTTGAGGTAGGCGCCGACGCCCTCGCGCAGGTCGTCGCGGGCCAGGGCGAAAGCAATATTGGCCTGGATGAAGCCGACCTTGTCACCGCAATCGAAGCGGGTACCTTGGTAGCGGAAGCCGTGGAAGGGATCGTCGCCGATCATCCGGGCCAGGGCGTCGGTGAGCTGGATCTCGCCGCCGGCGCCGGGGTCCTGGCGCTCGATGTGGCCGAAGACCTCGGGCTGCAGGATATAGCGCCCGATCACCGAAAGCGTGGACGGTGCCTCGGCCGGGGCCGGCTTTTCCACCAGCCCCTTGACTTCGACCAAGGGGCCGCGCGTCTCGCCCACCTCGAGCACGCCATAGCGCCGGGTGTGCTCGCGCGGCACGTCCATCACCGCCACCAGGTTGCCGCCGGTCTCGCCGTGGGCCTCGATCATCTGGGCCAGGCAGGGCTTCTCGGCCAGCACCAGGTCGTCGGCCAGAAGCACCGCGAAAGGCGCGTCGCCGACCAGGTTGCGGGCGCACCAGACGGCATGGCCGAGCCCCTTGGGCACTTGCTGGCGGGTATAGGCGACGGCACCGGCCGGCGGCAGCCAGGCGTCGAGTGCGGCGATCTCGGATGTCTTGTGGCGCGCCGCCAGCTCGGCACGCAACTCGTAGGACTGGTCGAAGTGATCCTCGATGACGCTCTTGCCGCGGCCGGTGACGAAGATGAATTCCTCGATGCCGGCCGCCACCGCCTCCTCGACGGCATAATGGATCAATGGCTTGTCGACCACCGGCATCATTTCCTTGGGCAGGGCCTTGGTGGCCGGAAGGAAACGCGTGCCCAGCCCGCCGACTGGAAAGACGGCCTTCTTCACCTTTGTCGTCATGGCGCCCTTTTTCCTGCTGCCGCCGGGCCGGGCCGGCAGGCGCTGCTTTTTGCCACGCCCACGCCAACCTGGCAAGCCCGGTCGGAAAGTGTTCTAGGAGCTTTCCAGAACTTCCTTGGCTTGGTTGATCTGGCTGGCCAGATAGGTCGAACCGCCGGTGTCGGGATGCAGTTTCAGCATCAGGCGGTGGTGCGCCTCGCGGATCTCGTCGGTGCTGGCGCCGGGCTCGAGGCCGAGGATACGCCAGGCCTCCTCGCGGCTCATGGCGCCCCGGGTGCCGGCGGCGCCAGCGCTGTTTTCAGCGCTCTCATCGCCACGCCAGTCAGGCACGATGCGGTCGAGGTAGGCTTCTATCACGGTAGCCGATTCGGGGTCCTTTTGGCGGCACTCGTCGAGCAACTTGAAAAGGTCGCCAAGATCCAGGTCGACGAGCTGCTGGCCGCCGAAACGGCCTTTCTTGATGGTGCCGCTGATGGCGCCGGAATCGTGGTCCAGCGTCATGCTCAGCATGTCGGTCTCGACTTCCGAGGACTGCCCCTGCGAAGGCCCGGCACCGAAGCGGCCAAAGCCCCCAAAACCGCCCAGGCCGCCAAATCCGCCGCCCGGCGCGAGACCCATGCGGCGGCGCAGCCAGCCCCTGATCAGCGGCAGCAGCAGGATGGCCAAGGGCAGCGCCAGGACCAGCCGGCCGGTGAGGGCCAAAAATGCCGCGACCAGAACCAACAGGCCCAGGCTGCCCCACTTGAGCAGTCGGGCCAGCAGCTTGGGATCGGCGCTGATGAACCAGCGGGCGGCCAGGATCAAGGCGATCAGAACGCTGAGGCCAAGGACCAGCCAGGGCATGGCTCAACCCGATCCGAGTTGGCTGGTCAACAGCATGACCTCGCGGCCGGCCCGGCGGCTGTAGTCCTTGAGCGCCCGGCGGCCGCCGGCGGCGTAGACCGCAACGGCACTCAGCAGCTCGCGCAACTGCTGCGCGCTGGAGGCGTCGAAACTGCAATAGGCGCCACCGCTGAGCCGGGCAATCTGCTCGAAGGCCTGGCGCGCCACCGGCTCCTGGCCCTCCTGGAAGACGAAGGCCGGCACCCGCAGCATGCCCAACTCGCCGGCCAGTTGGCAAAGCCCGTCGACATCTTCCTCCATGCAATCGCCGACGAAGACCAGGGCGTTGACCGCCTTTTTGCGCGTCTCATCGATGGCGTGGCGCAGCACGCGCTCGATCTGGGTGTGGCCGCCGAGACAATAAACGGCCCCCATCTGGCGCACCAGGTCATGCGAGTTGGCCGACCAGCTGCCGGCCCGGAATTCGCCGAAGCCGCGGTAGTAGGCCATCTGCACCTCGAGGCCGCCAAGCGCCGCGGTTTCGTTGAACATTTCGGCCTGGATGTGGCAGGCCCGGTCCCAGGCCGGCTGGCGGCTGGCGGTGGCGTCGAGGGCGAAGATCAGGCGGCCGCGGGCAGCCTCCGGCCTAAGCGCCGGCCGCGTCGCCACCTGCTTGATGAATTCGTCGACCTGGGTCCGCGAACTGCGCGGCGTCAGGCTGCCGGATTTCCTGGCCATCGTCCCTTCCCTGCGGGCGGCAAGCCCACAATAGACATAATACCTCAACCCCCCTGCCGCCAGGAAATGGCTTTGCCGGGGGGTTTTTGTGTGGGTTGAGCCCGGCTTATTCGCCGTGAATGGGGGCGTCGGGGAAGAAGGCGTGGAAAGCAAAAGCAAAATCGACGCCGTAGGGCACGTCGATCAGGCCTTTGGCGGTACGGCGCTGAACCACCACGTTGCCCACGTCGAAGCCCTGGCTGATGACGGCCTGGTCCAGGGCCGAGGCCTGGCCCGGCTGCCAGGTGATGATCAGCCCCTGGCTGGTCTCGATGCGCTTTTGCCGCCGCAGCAGGGGAATGCTCCAGGCCGCGCGCCCGCCGCCAGGCAACTGCAGCGACACCACGCGCGACAAGGGCGCCACCTTGGCCGGCATGGCACCGCCATAGAGCCAGGGCCGCTCGAGGCTGTCGTAACCGACGTAGGGATTGGCACCATAGCGCCGCAGGCCGTCGTTGTTGGGCACCAGGACCTGGGCCGCTTGGCCGGCCGTGCGGGCGCGTTGGCGGAAGCGGGCGAAGGATTCGAGTCTGGCCGGCAAGACCTCGAGGGTCTTGCCGAGCAACTCGCCGACGATGGCCTGGCCGAGGAACTGCTGCCACCAGCTTTCGGTCTGGCGGTCGTACATCACCAGGTCCGATCGCCTGAGCTTGCCGGTGGTGCCGAACTCCAGCACGCGGCCATCGAGACGGCGGTCGAAGACGATGGCGGCGTTGCACAGCGGGCAATACGTCACCGCCACCGGCACGCCCGCGATGACGTCGTTGACGATCTCGTGCCACATCAGCACCTGAATGGGGTAGGCCCGCATTTCGCCGCCCAGCGTCAAACCAATGACCGGCTCGCTGCCCTTGAGATGTCCGGCCGCCTCGAGGGCCACGAACTTGGGCTTGTCGATCGAGGGAATGCCGTCCTTGGGCGGCCCGCCCGACATGATTTCGTCGAAGTCCACCGAGGTCTTGGCAAAATCGGTGCGCGGCCATTCGAATTTCCACGATTGGGGCGAGGAACCGGAACCCGCCGAAACCTGGCTCCAGCCCATGGCCAGGGCCACCACCAGCAACACGGCGGCGGCCAGGAACGAAAAAGTGCGGGCGCTGGGCATGGCGGACCTCATGGTGGCGGAATTTTCGCCGCCCCATGGTCGGGGCCCGGCGGCGGCTTGGCAAGTCACCGCGATCCACTGTTTTGTGATGCGGGACGTGAGGCGGGACGTGAGGGGAGGGCGTGACCATATGCCACGGCGACAGGGATCCTGGGCGGGGCTAGCCTGAACGCGGTGGAGTCCCTCGCCCGTTACCTCGTGTCGAACCGGCGGGCGGGCAGGATGCGGTCGCGAGCCTTCGTCCGGATCCTGCCGAAACCCTTCCCACCCTCCACCGGAAAAGGGGGTTGGGCATGCTTATGATAAGGAGAATAGGCCTCTCTGGCGTCGTGCTGGCGCTGCTCTGGTGGCCGGCCGCCCTGGCCGGGCATCTTGGCGAGCGTTACCACGTGGTCGACGGTCTCGATGTCCATCTCGGCATCACGGCCGTCGAGCAGGTCAAGGACCATCCCGGGGTGCTGCCGAAAGGCAAGAATCTGCACCACGTGCTGGTGGCGCTTTTCGATCGCCGCACCGGCCAACGCGTAGACGGGGCCGAAGTCGCGGGCCGGGTGTCGGAGCTGGGCCTGGTGGGCAACGAGCGGGTCATGGCGGCGACGGAAACCGCCGGGGCCGTCAGCTACTGCAATTATTTCGCCATGTCCACCGGGCAGACCTTCGAGCTCAGCTTCAGCATTCGGCTTCCCGGCCAGCCGCGGGTGCACCGGACGACCTTCGTCCACCGCCATCAGCACTGAGGCAAAGATGCACAAAAGGCGCCGACATCGGAGGATTCGGCGCAAGCTCGAAATACCCCGGCCCATTTTGGTGTAGATTCAGCGTCGTCTCGAAACACGTCCCGTCCCCGGGGGCGGGGGTTCCTCATGGCGCTACACGAACTTCTGGCCCGGTCGGCCGAACTGGAAGCGGCGGGGCAGGGCGGCCAGGCCATGGCGCTCTGCCAAGAGATCCTGGTGCGCGAGCCGGACAACCTGGAAGCCCTGCTGCGGCTTGGCGGCCTGCAGGCCGCAGCCCACCAACTCGAGGCGGCGGCCGAGTGCTTCGCGGCGCTGCTGCGCCATCATCCCAACCACGCCGAAGCTCTGGGAAAGTTGGGTGTGGTGCAGGCCGAGCTGGGCCTGGCGGCGGCGGCCCGGAGCAGCCTGGAAAGCGCGGCCGAACTCGATCCCGAGGCGGCACTGGTGTTCAGCAACCTGGGCCACCTGCTGTTTCGCAGCGGCGATTTCACGGCCGCCGCCGAGCGCCTGCAACGTGCCGTCGAGCTCGATGCCGAGCTCGATATCGCCTGGTCCAACCTGGGTGACGTGCAGCGCGAGCTGGGCTGCTGGCAGGAAGCCGTAAGCTGCTATCGCCGGGCGCTCGAGCTCGACCCCGACAACGGCGGCGTACTGGGCAACCTGGTCTACGCCTTGATGACGCTCTGCCGCTTCGCCGAACTGGAAGCGGCAACCAGCGAGCTCGACGCCTTGGCGGCGGCGGCCCTGGCGGCCGGCCAACCCAGCCCCATCGATCCCTTCCTGGCCTGCTTCCTCGATCTGCCCCCGGCCGACTTTCAGCGCCTGGCCGGCGACCGCGCCGGCGCCATCGCCGCCACCACCAGCCCTGGGGCGGGCAGCGATGAGGGCCGTCCCCCCCTCTCGCCCCGCCGCGCCCAGCGGCTACGCATCGGCTATGCCTCGGGCCAGTTCGCCGGCCACGCCACCGGCCACCTGGTGCAGGACATGTTCCGCCACCACGACCGCGGGCGCTTCGAGATCATCGGCTACGGCCTCAAACCCAGCGACGGCTCCGAGCTGCGCCGACGCATCGTCGCCGACATGGACATCTTCCACGACCTCTCCGGCCACTCCGACCGCCAGGCCGCCGACACCATGCGCCGCGACCGCCTCGACGTGCTGGTCGACCTGGACGGCTTCGTCAGCGGCAACCGGGCCCGCATCTTCGCGCTGCGGGGCGCGGCGCTGCAGGTTTCCTATCTGGGCTTTCCCGGCACCACGGGGGCGGCCTACATGGATTACATGATTGCCGACCACCGGGTGCTGCCGCCCGAAAACGAGGCCTTCGTCAGCGAGGCGCCGGTTTTGCTGCCCGAGAGCTACCAGGTCAACAGCTACCGCGCCATGGCGCTGGGGCCAATGCCCGGGCGGGCCGAGCTGGGGCTGCCCGAGGGGTTTGTTTTCTGCTGCTTCAACGTCTCACGCAAGATCGACGCCGCCAGCCTGAGGCTGTGGCTTGACATCCTCGAAGGTCTGCCCGGGGCAGTGCTGTGGCTGCTGGTGGATCACCCCGAGACCCTGGAGAATTTACGCCGTGAGGCCGCGTCTCGGGGTTTGGCCGGCGAGCGCCTGATCGCCGCCCCGCGCCTCCAGCCCGAGGCCCATCTGGCACGCTGCCAGGCGGCCGATCTTTTTCTCGACACCATCACCTGCAACGCCCACACCACGGCCAGCGACGCGCTGTGGGCCGGGGTGCCGGTACTGACCTGCCCCGGCGCCAACTTTTCCGCCCGGGTTGGCGCCAGCCTGGTGGCGGCGGCCGGAATCGATGAACTGATAGCCGCATCGCCGGCCGAGTACGAAGAAACGGTGTTGGCGCTGGCCCGTGACCCGGCTCGTCTTCAAGACCTGCGCCGGCGCCTGCGGCAGGGCCGCGAGAGCTGCGCGCTTTTCGACACCGCCCAATTGGTCGGCCACCTGGAAGCCGCCTTTGCCGAGATGGTGGCGCGCCAGGACCGTGGCCAGCCTCCGGCCCGCATCGCGCTTTAGAACAAAAAATACCCGCCGTCGATCATGAAGGTTTCGCCGGTGTGGTAGGCCGAGGCGTCCGACATGATGTAGACGGCGATGGCGCCGAAGTCCTCGGGCTTGCCCCAGCGCCGCATGGGGATGCGCGGCAGCACGGCATCTTCGAATTTCTTCCAGGCGAAAGCGTCGGCCGTCATGGCGGTTTCGATCCAGCCCGGCAGCACGGCGTTGACGGTGACGCCGTAGCGCGCCAGGCCGACCGCCATGGCCCGGATCATCGAGATCAGGCCGCCCTTGGTGGCGGCATAGTGCTCGTTGCCCGGCGCGCCGGAGACGGCGGCCAGGCTGGCGGTGCCGATGATACGGCCGCCCGGGTCGCCGGCCTGGGCCCGTTCCGCCATGTGCGCCGCCGCCGCCTGCATGGTGTAGAAGGCGCCGTCCAGGTTGACCGAGATGATGCGGTGCCATTCCTCGGCCGTGATGTCGAGGATGGTCTTGCCCCGGGTGCTGGCACCGGCATTGGCGAAGCAGGCGTCGATACGGCCGAACTCGGCGATGGTGCGGGCCATGCCGTCCTTGACGGCTGCCTGGTCGACGACGTCGACGGGCAGCGCCAGCGCCTTGGCGCCGGCGGCCTCGAGCTGGGCCACGGCGGCGGCGTTCTTTTCCTCGTTGCGGCCCCAGATGCAGACGTCGGCGCCGGCCTGGGCCGCGGCCTCGGCCATGCCCAGTCCGATACCGCCGTTGCCGCCCGTGACCAGTGCCACCTTGCCGCTGAGATCGAAAGCCTGATAGGTCATGCTGCACCGTTTGTTCGAGTGGGTACTAGATGGACGCCAACCGCCGCCGGCCATGCTAAAAGAGGCGGCAGCCGTTGGATAGGGAGTAGGAGTCCGTGGCGAAGGAAAATTTCCGGACGGCGTCATGACCGTGCTCGAGAGCAGCCTGGATCCGCGCAGCGAGAGCTACGCCGAAAACGCCGCCCACATGGCTGGCCTGGTCGACGACCTGAGAAAGCAAATCGGCCGGATCAAGCTGGGCGGCGGCGAGAAATCGCGAACGCGGCACCTCAAGCGCGGCAAGCTTTTGCCGCGTGAGCGCGTGCGCCGGCTCCTGGATCCGGGCTCGCCCTTCCTCGAGCTCTCGCAGCTCGCCGCTCACGACATGTATGGCGACAACATCGCCGGTGCCGGCATCGTTACCGGCATCGGCCGTGTCGAGGGTACGGAATGCGTCATCGTGGCCAACGACGCCACCGTCAAGGGCGGCTCCTACTTTCCCCTGACGGTGAAGAAGCACCTGAGGGCCCAGGAGATCGCGCGCTTCAACAACCTGCCCTGCATCTATCTCGTCGATTCGGGCGGCGCCAACCTGCCCAACCAGGACGAAGTCTTTCCCGATCGCGAACACTTCGGCCGCATCTTCTACAACCAGGCCACGCTGTCGGGCGCCGGCATCCCGCAGATCGCCGTGGTCATGGGCTCGTGCACGGCCGGTGGCGCCTACATCCCGGCCATGTCGGACGAATCCATCATCGTGCGCAAGCAGGGCACCATCTTTCTCGGCGGGCCGCCGCTGGTGAAAGCCGCCATCGGTGAAATCGTCACGCCGGAAGAACTGGGCGGCGCCGACGTCCATTCCCGGACCTCGGGCGTCACCGACCACTATGCCTTGGACGACCGCCACGCCTTGCGCATGGCGCGCCGCGTGGTGGCCAACCTCAACCGCCAAAAAGCCCCCAACTTGACGCTGGCACCGGCCCGCGAGCCGAAATACGATCCGGCCGAGCTGCACGGCCTTATCCCTAAGGACGTGCGCATCCCCTATGACGTGCGCGAAGTCATCGCGCGGCTGCTCGACGGCAGCGAATTCGACGAATTCAAGAAACTCTACGGTGTGATGCTGGTCACAGGTTTCGGGCGCATCCACGGCTATCCTGTGGGCATTGTGGCCAACAACGGCGTGCTGTTCTCGGAATCGGCGCTCAAGGGAGCGCACTTCATCGAGCTATGCTGCCAACGCGGCATACCGCTGATCTTCCTGCAGAACATCACCGGCTTCATGGTCGGGGCCAAATACGAGGCCGGCGGCATCGCCAAGGACGGCGCCAAGATGGTGACGGCCGTGGCCTGCGCCAACGTACCCAAGATCACCATCATCATCGGCGGCTCCTTCGGGGCCGGCAACTACGGCATGTGCGGCCGGGCCTACGGCCCGCGGTTCCTCTGGATGTGGCCCAACGCGCGCATCTCGGTGCTGGGCGGCGACCAGGCCGCGGCCGTGCTGGCCCAGGTCAAGCGCGACTACATGGAGGCCGACGGCGAGGACTGGCCGGCGGCCGACGAAGAGACCTTCAAAGAGCCCATCAAGGCCCAGTACGAGAGCCAGGGGCACCCCTACTACGCCTCGGCCAGGCTCTGGGACGACGGCATCGTCGATCCCGCCGACACCCGCATGGTGCTGGCGCTGTCGCTTTCGGCGGCGCTCAACCAGCCGGTCGAGAAGACCAATTTCGGTGTTTTCAGGATGTAGAGGTAGGTTGAGGAAGTCAGGGCCAAGCGGCTGCGTCAAGGGAGACTGATCGCATGAGCGTGGGCAAGGTACTGCTGCAGCAGGATAGCGAGGGCGTGGCCACCATCATCCTCAACCGGCCCGACGTTCACAACGCCTTCGACGACGAGGTCGTCGCCGATCTCATGAAAAAACTCGACCAGGTGGCCGCGGACGAAGAAACCCGGGTGGTGGTCATCACCTCGCGCGGCCAAACCTTCAGCGCCGGCGCCGACGTCGAGTGGATGAAGCAGGCCGCCGGCTTCTCGGAGGAGGAAAATTTCGCCGACGCCCGCCTTCTGGGCCGCCTCTTGTACCGCCTCAACTCGATGCCGCTGCCCACCATCGCGCTGGTCCAGGGCTCGGCCTTCGGCGGCGGCGTCGGCCTGATCGCCGCCTGCGACATCGCGGTGGCGGTCAAGAGCGCCAAATTCGCCTTCTCCGAAGTGCGCCTGGGCCTGACGCCGGCCACCATCTCGCCCTACGTCATCAGCGCCATCGGCACGCGCCAGGCGCGGCGCTACTTCATCACCGGCGAGAGCTTCGATGCCAAAGAGGCCAAGCGCATGGGCTTGGTGCACATCGTGGTCACCGACGGCGGCGAGATGCTTGCCGCCCGCGACCGCTTGCTGCGCCATATCCACGAGGCCGCGCCCAAGGCGGCGCGGGCCGCCAAGGACCTGGTGGCGGCGGTGCGGGCGCGGCCGGTCGACGACGCCATGATCGAGGACACGGCGCTGCGCATCGCCACGCGCCGCGCCAGCGCCGAGGGCATCGAGGGCCTCAGCGCCTTCCTCGACAAGCGCAAGCCGGAGTGGTAGCACGGGTCTTCTGTTTGTAAGCTCCGGTTCCCCATGTTCGACAAGATCCTCATCGCCAACCGCGGCGAAATCGCCTGCCGCGTGATACGCACGGCCCGCCGCCTGGGGGTGCGCACGGTGGCCGTTTATTCCGAAGCCGATGCTGCTGCCGTGCACGTCGAGATGGCCGACGAGGCCTACCTGATCGGGCCGCCGGCGGCCAACGAGAGCTACCTCAACGCCGGCCGTATTCTCGAGGTGGCGCGCCACGCCGGGGCCCAGGCGCTGCATCCGGGTTACGGTTTCTTGTCCGAGAACGCCGAGTTCGCCGAGGACTGCGCCGCCGCCGAGCTGGTCTTCATCGGCCCGCCCGCCGCGGCCATCCGCGCCATGGGGCAAAAACACGCCGCCAAGGCCCTGATGGCCGAGGCCGGGGTGCCGGTGGTGCCGGGCTATCACGGCGAGGATCAAAACGACAAGGTGCTGGCCCGGGAGGCCCAGGAAACCGGCTACCCGGTGCTGATCAAGGCCTCGGCCGGCGGCGGCGGCAAGGGCATGCGGCTGGTCACCGAGGCCGACGCCTTCGCCCGCGAGCTGGCTGGCGCCAGGCGCGAGGCTCGTGGCGCCTTTGGCGACGAGCGCATGTTGATCGAGCGTTTCGTCTCGGGTCCGCGCCACATCGAGGTGCAGGTCTTCGGCGATGCCGAGGGCAACGTCATCCATCTTTTCGAGCGCGATTGCTCGTTGCAACGGCGCCACCAGAAGGTGGTCGAGGAAGCGCCAGCGCCGGGGCTGCCCGAGGCCATGCGCCAGGCCATGGGCCAGGCCGCCGTGGCCGCCGCCGCGGCCATCGGCTACCAGAACGCCGGTACCGTAGAGTTCATCGTCGACTCGGGCGCCGGCTTCGACGAAGCAAAATTCTATTTCATGGAGATGAACACCCGGCTGCAGGTCGAGCACCCGGTGACCGAGATGACCTGCGGCCTGGATCTGGTCGAATGGCAGCTCAGGGTGGCCGCCGGCGAGCCCCTGCCGCTAAGCCAGGACCAGGTGACCAGCCAGGGCCACGCCATCGAGGTGCGGCTTTATGCCGAGAACCCGCGAAAACGCTTCCTGCCCTCGCCCGGCCGCCTGGAATGGCTGCAGATGCCGGCCGAGGGGCCGCACGTGCGGGTCGACGCCGGCGTTGTCCAGGGCGATCTGGTGACGCCCTACTACGATCCCATGATCGCCAAGCTGGTGGTCTGGGAGCGCAATCGCAGCCAGGCCTTGCGCCGCCTCAAGCGCACGCTGGCCGACGTCCACCTGGCCGGCGTCATCACCAACATCGAATTCCTCGGCCGCATCGCCGCCCATCCGGCCTTTGCCGCGGGCGATTTCGACACCGGCTTCATCGAGCGTCATCTCGATGAATTGGTGCCGCCGCCCGAGCCCGCCCCCGACCGCGCCCTGGCGCTGGCGGCACTTCACGTACTGCTCAGCCGCGAAGCCGAGGCCCAGGTCGCCGCCGCCGCCTCTCACGATCCTTATTCGCCCTTCAACCGGGTCAACGGCTGGCGCCTCAACGACACCGGCCACGACGAGTTCGCCCTGGTCGATGGCGAGCGCGAAATCACCATCACCGTCCTCTACCCGCCCGGTGCCGAGGGGCTATATCTCCTCGAGTTGCCCGACGGCGAAGTCGAGGTCCAGGGAAATCTGGGCGAGGACGGCCGGCTCGAAGCTCGCGTCGCCGGCGTGCGCACCTCGGCCGGGGCCTGGCGCAGCGGCAACGACATCACCATCGTGGTCGAGGGCACCACCTACCGTTTGGGATTCCACGACCCGCTGGCGGCCGGCGAGGTCGAGGAGGACGGCGGCTCGACGGTGGCGGCGCCATTGCCGGGTCGCGTCGTCAGCCTGCTGGTCGAAGCCGGCGCCGAGGTCGACCGGGGCGAGCCCCTGGTGGTGATGGACGCCATGAAGATGGAACACACCTTGGCCGCGCCCATGAGTGGCCGCATTGCCGGCGTCCACGTGGCCGAGGGCGCCCAGGTCGAGGAAGGCACCCTGCTCATCGATTTCGAGGTCGCCGAGGACGAGGCCTGAAGGCGCGGGTGCCCTTCCGCGAGTTAATTGGTCCCCGAATTAATTAGTCCCAGTCCGCGAATTACTCAAAGTGGGGTAGGGAACCACAGAGATGGGGTAATCGGCGCTGAGGGTGGCTACTCTCCGAGCTTTTGGAACGTGGTCTGGATGTTCCAGCCACAAGAAGCGTTAAGGAGAGCAGCCATGAAGTACTATGCCGGATTGGACGTTTCGTTGAAAGAG
>MPLZ02032017.1_pt1 | contig 66313 bp, 52 predicted proteins | sample 1617311 | NCBI WGS metagenome assembly MPLZ02 (sample SAMN05944806, study PRJNA350692) | marine metagenome | biome: marine; feature: ODZ; material: water; isolation source: 160 m water sample filtered on 0.2 um supor filter | place: Pacific Ocean | collected 2012-04-08 | depth 160m m | reverse complement strand
GTAGTAACCGTAGGTCCAGCCGAAATCGCCCTGGGGGTCGGCGCTGAACGGAAAGTCGAACTCCGAGTCCGCAATCGCGGTGAAGTTGTCAGCCACGTTGGAGAACGCATCAAGGGGATCGAAGCCGGTAGCGATCTCGTGGAAGTCCTCATAGGTGTCTCCATCGGAATCGGTGTCGAGGGCATCGGTGCCCGCCGTGATCTCCGCCCCGTCAGAGAGCCCGTCCCCGTCCGTATCGGCCTGGAGGGGATCAGTCCCGGAGAGGGCCTCATCCCCGTCATTCAACCCGTCTGAATCGAAGTCGCTTCCGGCTGAAAGCTGGCTCAGGTCTCCCGGGAAGAAGAGTTCCTCCCAGAAGTCGGCAATGCCGTCGTCGTCGCTGTCGGCCGCATCGGCCGGAATGAAAATTGTTCCGTCAGGTTGGATCGGCACGGTCGGGATCCGGTTGTCTATCCTGATCGCATTGGCGGATCCGTCGTTGCCGTCGCTTCCATCGGTCAGGCCGTGGGGACTCAGAATCAGGTCGATGCGATCGCCGTTGTTGAGGTTGGCATAGAGGATCCGCGTGACGCCGGTGGTGTCACTGACGACGGCGCCGTCGAGCTGGACTCCGTTGAGGTGCACTCCCCCGGTCACCCCGTCACCATTGGGATTGGTTTTCTTGGTGGTCCAGCTGAGACGCGCTGCGGTGGTTCCCGTGAGGTCACTTGCGGTCCACCGGCGAATGGTCCAGTGCTCGTCCCCGTTGTTTGTTCCGTTCGGGTGGGTGCCCTCTCCGCCGAGGAAGGTCCAGGGAGCCGCTGCTGCGGTGTTGAGGTCCCAGACGGTTCCGATCCACTGCTGATCCACCCCGTCCCAGGGACCCGCTCCGTCCCCGCCCGTGAAGGGGATGAAGTCGTTGTCCGGATCGTAGTCCCGGCCCCCACCATCGAGAGAGACATTGCGGTAGCCCGATTCCCATCCATCCTGGTCCTGGATTCCGGAGAACTGCGTCACGGAATCCGCCAGGGTGCCCGAGAGGGGAGTGTCCCCGGAACTGTTGGGATCGCTGCCAGCCTCCAGCTCTTCCCTGTCGTTGAAGCCGTCACCGTCTGAATCGGCATGCGCCGGGTCGGTGGCGGGGTCACCGTTGACCTCGTCGAAGTCATTCAGACCGTCTCCATCACTGTCGGAGAGGCAGGGGTTGCTCCCGTAGATTGTCAACTCCTCGCCATCAAGAAGCCCATCATTATCGGTGTCCGCCAGGGTCGGGTCAGACCCTGCCGCCACCTCGACCTCGTCATCCGCCCCGTCCCCGTCCCAGTCCTGCCCGTTGGTCAACTGGTTCAAATCACCGGAGAACAGGTCCGCCTCCACGAAGTCGGCAATGGAATCACCGTCGAGGTCGGGTGCCCCAACCGGAATGAAATACTTTCCATTCGGCTGGACGGAAGTTTCCGGGATCCTGGTATCGATCCGCATCCAGTTGTAGGAGCCGTCACTTCCGTCGATCCGGGTTCCGCTCACCCCCACCGGAGTGACCACCTGGTCGATGATGTCTCCGTTTTCAAGATGCACATAGTATGAGCGAATTCCGCCGACCGTGTCGGAGACCGCGAGCGAATCGACCTGCCGGCCGTTCAGATGAATGGCGCCTGTGGTGCCGTCCCCTGCCCCGTTGGCGGACCGGTGCTGCCAGTAGATCCTGATGTCGGTCGGTCCATCCAGTCCGCCGGCGGTCCAGCGTCTCACGGTCCAGTGCTCCTCATTGGGCGCACTGTTGGTTCCATTCGGATGGGTGTTTTCCGGTCCCAGCGTGGTCCAGGGGGCACCGGAGGAGGCCAGTCTCCATTGTGATCCCCGCCAGGTGTCCGGGGGGAAGGCAATATAGTCACTGGCCGGGTCATAGTTGTTCCCGCCGCCATCAGCGGTATAGTTGCGGTAGCCGAAACTCCATCCGTCCTGGTCCTGCACGCCGGAGAATCCATCGCGCGAATCAGCCAGTCCCCCGCCGGGTGGCAGGGAAGATGGACTGCTGGCGTCACTCCCGGCGGTGACTTCCTCGGAATCCGGGTATCCATCGCCGTCGGTATCCGAGGCTGCGGGATTAGTGCCGTTGGCAAACTCGTCCTCGTCGGTGATGGTGTCTCCGTCGTAATCATTCCCGCTGGCGAGCTGGGTGAGGTCGTCGGGAAACCAGAGTCTCTCCCATAAATCCGCCAGCTGGTCATTGTCGACATCGACCACGGTGGAGATCACCATGGAAGTGACCGAGCCGTCGCTTCCGTCGCGGGTATTGCCCCCGGGGCCCGTGGGGGTATGAACCAGGTCGACATGATCCCCGGACTCGACGGTGACGAAGGACATCCGGTTCACCCCGGTGTTGTTGTTGCCCGCGATCGAGGCCCTGCCCACCATCGTTCCGTTGAGATGGAGCTGGGCGGTGACTCCCTCCCCGTTTGTGTTCGTCTTCGCGATGAACCATTCGACCTGCAGCAGGGATGAACTGGCCAGATCAGCTGGGGAAGCCGTCCAGCGTCTCACGGTCCAGTGCTCCTCGTTGGGCGCACTATTGGTTCCATTCGGATGGGTGTTTTCCTGTCCCAGCGTGGTCCAGGGTGCTCCACTCGGAGCCAGCCGCCATTGTGCACCCCGCCAGGCGTCCGGGGGGAAGGCGATGAAGTCACTGGCCGGGTCGTAGTCGTTGGCACCACCGTCCAGGGTGAGATTACGGTAGCCGTGCCACCAGTCGTCCTGGCCCTGCACACCGGAGAATTCAACTATCGAGTCAGCCAGCACCTCCTGGCCGTTGGTCTGGGCCGTTGCAAGCAGGGTGGCCGCTGCGAATATGGAAGCGCAAGCGGTGAAAAGAAGGTTGCGGAGTGGTCCGGATTGAGGGGCGGTCATGGGGTGATCTCAAGGCGAGGTTGTTCCTCCAGCGACTATTGCTGCCAGGACTCAGGAGGCAAGGCGAGATGGCGATGAAGTCGCCGGGCGCAGGGAACGATAGTTGAGGTTGCTGAAACAAGATCGGGACTGCGGTTCCTGCCTTGGCAGGCCGGTTCCGTCGTCAGCAGACTTCTGGTGTCACTCGGGTCCAATATAATTTGCCCGGGAGATTTCCTGGTGGGATTTGGGATGCGAGGGGGTGGTTGAGATGCTATGGAGACGAGAGATGACCCGGGACGAACTGTTTGAGCGCTACGTGGCGGATACGCTCGACGAAGAGGCGTTGGTCGAGTTGGCCGGGCTCCGGGAAGAGGATGCGGAGTTCGCCGCCCGGTTCGATGCGGACCTGGTGGCAACGGGAAAGTTCCGGGAAGCCGGGAGTGGAGTGGAACGGATCGAGAAAGAAAATGAAGGAGCGAAAGGTGCAAAAGATCCCAAGGTTGATGAGGACGGGGTTGAAGGTTCCGACCAGAAGGAGGGAAGGGAGGATGACGGGAACAAGCCCGCCTCGAAGCGGCCCAGATTGCTCACGGAGGTAGACGCGGATGCGGTGGCTGCGGCACCCAAGCTGATCATGGGAACGTCTGCGGAGATGCCGAAGGCGTTGCAGTTTCTGGGCGTTGGCGAGGAACCGCCCGCGGGGTTTTATGACAAGCCTGCGGCGGAAGCCACGTCCGCACCGGAAGTGGTGGCGGAGGCTGCTCCCGGAGGACAGGGGGGGGCGCTGCTACCGGTGGTGCAGGCGCAACCGGTCAGCCCCGTGGGGCCCCCCGCTCCGCCGGAAGTCATGGCCGCGGAGGAGGCTCCGCGGCCGGTCGCAGAGATCTTCGGGGGGGAGACTCTCGAAGAAACTGTCGAGGGTGATGCGGAAGCAGAGATCCTGGACGGGTTGGAGGCCGTCGTGGAAGAGGGAGAGGTCGAGGAGGCCGAAGTGATCGTGGCCATCCATGAGGAAATGGCGGATGAGGAGGGACCTCACGGAGGGGAGGAGCAGGATTTCACCGAAGAGCCCCGTGAGGAAGACGGGGAGGAGCGAATGGAGACGGCAGAGGAGGATGGGGTCGGATCCGGAGGGATCGTGGCAGAGCCGGTTGCGGAGGATGAGCAGGACGAGGAGGTGGAATATGAGTATGAGTATGAGTATGAGTATGAGGTGATCGAGGAAGAGGTTCTGGAAGGGGAGGATGAGGTGCCGGTTTCAGGGGCGGCAGTTCCGCCCCCCCCTCCGCCCCCGCCCCCGTCCCCGGTTGCCACAATCGCGCTGCAGGACAGTGGCCAACCGCAGGGGCAGGCGTGGCCGATTCAAGCACAGCTGTTGCCCCCGGAGCCTTATGACCAGGGGTATGTGGCCAATCTGTATGGACAGGGAGCCGATCCCATTCCGGGATACGGCTATGCCGATCCACATCCCGGAACGCCTCAGGGTCATTCCCCTCCGCCAAGGCTTCTTTCTGCCAGCAAGAGCAATCCGACTGTGTTTATCGTGATAGCGGTAATATTGATGATCGGGATCGGGGGAGCGCTCTTTTTCGGGTTGACCCGCAAGACGCCCGGGCCGCCGAAGGGAGACGGCGTGATCGCCAAGGTCGACTCGGTGGACGGGGAGGGGATTATCATGCGGGAGCTCGGCAAGCAGAACGAATTGCGGCGCGGGTCCGAACTCAGGGAAGGGGATGTCATTACGGTGCGCGAGGGGTCTGTGCGAGTGGCCTACGTGGAAGAGAAAACGTATCTGCATATCCGGTCGGGAAGTGAGGTCACATTGGAAAAACAGAAGGAGGGCAAGCAGCTTCGGCTGGGGCTGGGGGAACTGACGGTGGAGGCGGCCTCGCAGCCGGTGGGCAAGCCGATGGTGATTCGCAGCGTGAACGCCAGGATCACGCTGAAGGGCGCGAGGGTGACCGTGCGCAGCCGGGCGAAGGAGACCCTGGTGGAAGTGGCAGAGGGCTCGGTGCAGGTTGATCGACCGAAGGACGGAGCGATGGTGCAGGTGCGGGCGGGCGGATGGGCCCGGGTGGGAGAGCAGGCGCTGCCCCAGGCCTGGGAGTTCATGGCCGGGGTGAATCTCAATGGCGGTGAGGTGGCGGTGGATGGAGGCACCTGGATGTCCCATGCTCAGGCCCAGTCGGCGGGGCTCAAGGTGGAGGTGGCGGGCAAGGACGCGCCTGCGCAGGCGGCTACCTCGCTCCAGCAACCACTCGGATATGTTGCAGGCCCGGGATTGCGAGGCATGCTGATGAGCAAGGTCTCGGTGAACAATGCGAAGCTCTCGATCAAGTGGCCCCAGGAGAACGGGCGCTATCAGGTCTTTCTGTGGATGATGGAGGACGAGGGAGACTCGGTGCGGTCGCTGCGCTTGAACGTGGTGGGAAAGCTGGTCGCCAAGGAGCTGGGCAAGGAGCAGACGCTGGGAGCCTGGAGTCGTTTCGGGCCCTATGTGGCGGACGTCAAGGAGGGCAGTCTGGATCTCCTTCTCAGTCCGGATTCGAAGTTCCAGAACAAGGAACCCCATCTCTCGGGGTTTGCAATCTACCGCCTGGCGGGGACGGGGCCACCGGTGCAGCCGCAGAAGGACAAGGGTGCCGGCGATCTGGAAGTTGACTCCTCTGCACCCGGGGCACCGACAACGCCGCCCGCAGTAGTGCCCACGGTTCCCGATTGAGTGGTGTGGATCCGGGCGTTCCCCGCCGGTGTCCGGGAGGACTGATTTGCGGATGCCTCAGGGGGAGGTCGGTCTCATTGGTTGGGAGCGCTGCCGTGGGAGCAACCGGGTGACGAAGGCGGTGCCGAGGAGGGCGATCACCATCCCGAGAATCATGCGCCCGGTCACCTCCTCCTGCAGCAGGAGGGCACCCCAGAGGATGCCGAAAACCGGGATGATGAAGGTGACGGTGGCAGCGGCAGTGGCGCCGTTGCGCTTGAGCAGGTCGAAGAAGAGCAGGAAGGCGAGGGCGGTGCAGAGCAGGGCGAGGGCGAGGGCGCTGGCGAGCGCTCCCTTGCCGGGCAGGGCCGGGGGAGGGAAGAGCAGGACGAGGGGCAGGACCATCAGGGTGGCCGCAAGGAGGCTTCCGGCTGAAACCGCCAGGGGGGGGACATGGGCGAGCCTGGTCCGGGCGTAGTGCCCGGCGAAGCCATAGCAGCAGGTGGCCCCGAGGACGGCGAGGATGGGCCATCCCGCGCCGTCCCGGCTGAAGTCGAGCTGGTCTCCGGTGAGGAGGGCGATTCCGACCAGACCCACCAGGAGACCGAGGCCCTGGAACCTGGTGAGAGGAATGCGAAGCCAGCAGAACCCGATGAGGGCGGTGCAGATGGGGGTGGAGGCATTGAGCAGGGAGCAGAATCCGGAGGTGAGATGGAGGCTGGCCCAGCAGAAGAGGCTGAAGGGCAGGGCCGAGTTGAAAAGGCCCAGGATCGCGAGGGGGAGCTTGCAGTCGCGGAGGGCGCTACGGTTTTCCGGGCGCAGGAGGAAGGGAAGGAGGGCCAGGGTGGCTCCGGCAATGCGGGTGAAGGTGGTGGAGATCGGCCCGAATTCCGGAACGGCGATGCGCATGAACAGGAAGGAGGATCCCCAGATTGCGGAGAGGAGGATCAGTCGGCTGGCGTCGGAAAGGCTCACCGTCAGTTTGGCGCGGGGGGGTTAAGGCGGGGATGGTCGGGCCGTGGAAGCGGGCGGGAGGTTTGGTCCCGGGGAAGGCCATGGGTGCGGCCCACGGGTTTGGCAGGGATTGCGCACCGACCACCGGAGCCAGGTCGGGGTTCCAACTACGCCAACTTGAGCGGTTCGCCCCGGCTGTGCTTCTTGTTGCCGAAGGACTTCACGTGATGTCCGAAGGAGTGGGCCAGCGACATGAGGAGGCGGTTGTGGGGCTGACCGCCATAGTCGTGGGAAAGCCCCATCCTGAAACCGGCACCCCCGCCCAGCAGAAGGAAGGGAATGTTGTTGTGAGTGTGAGAGCTGCCCTTGCCGAGTTCGTTGGTCCACACGATGGTGGTGTGGTCGAGCATGGATCCCTCCGCTCCGGGTTCGGGAAGGTTGTCGAGCTTCCTGGCCAGGTAGGCGACTTCGCCGGCGAACCACTTGTTGATGCGCAGGAGCTTTTCCTGGGCTTCCTTGTTCTTGTCCGGTTCGTGGGAAAGCTGGTGATGGCCCTCCTGAACGTCCAGCCAGCGCATGCGGGTCTGACCGACCGAACGCATGTATTGCAGGGTGGCCACGCGGCACATGTCATTGGCCAGGGAATTGACGAGGAGATCGATCTGCATCCGACTGACTTCCGGGGTGTTGTCGTTGACCAGTTCGATGTTGGGATCGAGTTTCGGTTCGGGGTGGGCCAGTTCCTCCTCCTCTCCGCTACGCTTGAGTCCACTTTCCATGGCCCGCACCAGCTCAAGATGATCCTTGAGGCGTTGGCGGTCTTCCGCGCTGATCCTGGAGGACACCTTGCGGAGGTCTTCCCGGACATCGTCGAGCAGGCTGGCCAGGGTGGCCTGGTCCTTGCGTTGTCCGTAGAGCTTGTTGAGCATCTGGTAGGGATCGTCGATGGGTGCCAGGGGTTTGTTGGCACCGGCGTAGACCATCCGGGTCCAGTTGTCGGCCCGGTCGGGGACCGCCACCCCGAACTCCAGGGATCCGAAGCGGGTACGGGTGTCCGGGTTGTTCTGGAGAAAATTCCGGATTTCCTGGTCGATGGAGATACCGTTGGCCCAGCCTGCGGGGGTGTGCGAGCCGCCCTGGATGTTTCCGGGGAGGAGTTCAATGCCGGTGAGGAGGCAGCTGATCCCACGCTGGTGACTGTCGCCGTCGCCCCGGATCTGGTTGCTGAGTCCCTTCAGCATGAGCATGCGCTCCTTGAACCCGGCCAGGGGTTGGAGGATGGCCTTGAGCTCTTCGAGTGGGCCCGGTTCATCCTGCCAGAAATAGGGGGGCAGGGTTCCGTTGGGAGAGAAAACAATGATGAGACGCTGCCGGCGGGCAGCCGCTTCAGCCGCCTGCAGGCTGGGGAGGCCGGCTACGAAGGGCAGGGCGGCGGCAGAGAGACCGAGGTTACGGAGAAAGTCACGGCGGTTTCGCATCATGATTGGTCCTGGTCCGGGAGTTGGGAATCTGGTCAGTGCGCTGCAAGCGGTTTGTCTTCAGCCTGATGGCTGACCGCAAGGGCGGTGCACTCTATGAGCAAACTCTGGATATTGTAACCAGATTCCGTGAACTTTGCACGGAGAGATTCGAGGGTTCCGGGACCATAGGCGTTGATGGACTGCTTGGTGAAGTGGTGGAAGAGGTGGGTGATGAAGGCCCGATGGGCGGCCTTGCTCCCTGCCGCCAGGGTCGCGAAGTCGCGCGCGCTTGTAATGTGCACCTTCTCGTCCTTTTCATCGATATAGTCGGTCACGGTGTTGACCGGTTTCCTGTTGTCCTGGGAGCGGGAACGGCCGACCGCGTCGAAGTTCTCAAGACTGAATCCGACGGGGTTGATCACCCGGTGGCACTGCATGCAGGTATCCTGCTCGGTCAGTTTGGTCACCTTTTCGCGCATGGTGAGGGAGGGATCGAACTGTTCGTCCTTGAACGCGATGGCTTCCGGTGGCGGCTTGAGCAGACGGCCGAGAACGTAGCGGCTCAGGAAGACTCCGCGGTGAATGGGTGAGGTATTGTCATGATAGGCGTTGAGGGAGAGCAGGAAAGGGTGGGTGAAGATGCCGGAGCGCTGATCATCGGGGAGGGCGACCTTCTGGAACCCGCTGCCCGGCAGGGCCTCGGTCCGGTAATAACTGGCGAGGCGTTCGTTGAGGAAGAGGTGCTTGTCGAGCAGGAGTTGACGGTAGTCGGAGGATTCGCTCCAGACCACGTCGTCGGTGAAGTGTTCCAGCGAGCGGCGCAGGTCGACAACCAGGTGGTCATCGAAGCCGGGGTAGAGGTCTGGATCCTTGCGGAGGTCCTCGCGCTCGTCCATGGCCAGCCACTGGCGGAAGAAGCCCTGCATTTTCCTCCGGGTCTTGCGGTTGGGGAGCATGCGTCGGATCTGGGCAGAGATCTGTTGGGGCGTGCGCAGCTTGCCTTCCCGCGCGGCGTGCAGGAGCTGTTTGTCGGGCAGTCCGTCCCAGAGAGTGAGAGCGAGCCGTAATGCCACGGTGTAGTCGTCCGGGGGACCATTGTTTTCCGAAAGCCCGGGGTAGAGGAAGCGGGGAGAGCTCAGGACCAGTAGCATCGAGTGGCGCAGGGCCACGTGGGGATCGGACTGCTTGTCGAAACGGGAGTCCACAAAGATTCTTTTCTGCTCCGGGGTCAGGGGCCGCCGGAAGGCCCGGGCCGCGAACTCGTGAGCATAGCGGCGGAGGGCGGCAGGATCCTTGCGCTCCTCTCCATCGAGTCCGGAGACAATATTGAGATATGTGATGAGGTGGTTGACGAGGTCGACGGCGGCGTAGGTGGTGGCCTCCTGCCATTCCCTGGAGATATCGGAACCGCGTTCATAGCCGAGGCTGCGGTCGTCTGGCGGAAACCTGGCGCCCACCACGGTGACGGTATCAACCACCTCGGGCATCAGGTAGTCATTCGGGATCGCTTCCCAGACCCCGTGGGGCGGTTTCCACTCAAGGCGCAGGGAGGCGATCTTTTCCTTATAAGTGAAGTAGCGGAGGTAGAGGGGGTAACCGCGTCCGCCCAGAAGGAACTTCCTGCCTGTCTTTTCATGCAATTCATTCCTGGTGCTCACGTAGGCGTCGATGAAGGCGTTCTTGTCGTCATCCCCGCGGAAGGAGTTGAGAAGAAAGAGGGCGCTGTTGTGGGTCTTGATCCGGAACTGGTAGAGCCCGGTGTGAGGTGCAAGGAGGGATCCGGACCAGCGGATGGAAAAACCCTTCTGATTGATTTTTTCGGCCGGAACGCCTGATCCCCAGTCAAAGTCGATGGCAGGATCAATCCGTTCGATCACGTGCTCCTTTTCCTTGTTCATCTTCTCGACGTTGAAGTAGCGGCCCCGCAGACCACGTTCGGCGGTGATGGTTTGGGGTCGCTTGAACGACTCGATGAGATCGGCCACCGATTGCCGGTACTGGTTGTTGGTCAGACGCAGGAGCTCGACGCGGGGCGGGCGGTTCCGGGCCTGGGCCGCGGGACCATAGAACTCGTCGTAGATGTACTGTGCTACCACCCGCGCGTCCTCATCGACAACAGTTTCCTCCTCGTCCTCGGGCATGGACTTGTGGATGTAGCGTGTGAGGGAGTCGACCGACTTGTCGCCCCACAGAGGTTCCTCATGTTCATCCTCCACTCCCTGTCCCTTGTCGCCATGACAGGAGGCGCAATGGGCGGTATAGACCTTCTTCCCATCGGGTTTCCCGAGGGAACTCCACGGCGCAAGGAAGGCGGCCATGAGAAGAAGGGAAGCGGATCGCATTCGCGGGGTATACGTGGATAAGGGAGGGATTTTTCGTTCGAGCCTGAACAAAGTAATACTCCCAAAGGAGCATGATTGCATCCGATGATTCTTATGATGTGCAGAACCCGGGGAACGGGAGGAGTCACCATTATCAGCGCCGGGTGACTGAGACGGGGAGCGATGGTCCGTCTCATTCATAGAGCTTGAGCGGATAGCGCTTGTTCTTGCTGCGGTCAGCCAGGAAGGCCTTTTCCAGCCGCCTCAGGACGTCGGGATGCTTTTCGGCGAGGTCGCTGGATTCCGCACGGTCAGCCTCCAGATCGTAGAGTTCCCAGTCCCCGGGTTGCTTGGTGCGGACCTTCTGGCGGACGGCCTTCCATCGGCCTTCCATGACCGCGAGCTGGCCCCGGTAGCCATGAAATTCCCAGACCATCGGTTTGCGGCGCCGGAAGGCCTTTTGCGCTTTCTTCTCCCGTCGCAGGAGGGGCACGAGGGTGTCACCATCAAGATTCGCGGGTTGTTTCGCCCCCGCGATGTCGCAGAGAGTGGGGAACCAGTCCGGGAAGTAGGAGGGGATCTCATTGGTTGCGCCCGCTGGCGTGACCCCGGGCCAGCGCACGATGCAGGGGATCCGGATCCCGCCCTCGTAGACACTGCCCTTGAAGCCGCGCAGACCGGCGGTGGAGTTGAAGAAATCGGCGTCGACCCCACCCACTCCAAACTGTGGGTCACGGGAGCGGTGAGTGGTTCCGTTGTCGGAGGTGAAGATGACGATGGTGTTCTCGACCAGCTTGTACTTCTCAAGGCGGTTCAGGATGGCCCCGACGTGTTCGTCGAGATCGGAGATCATGGACGCGTATCCCGCCCGGGGACGGGGATGCGGGAGGTAGCCGTTCTGTCCGCGATAGGCCCCCTTTTCCTCGTCCCATTCTGCCGGGTAGCGATCGACCCATTCGCGGGGCGGGTGCATGGCGACATGTGGCTCGACAAAGGGGCAGTAGAGGAAGAAGGGTCCTTCCCTGTTGGCATCGAGAAATTCCAGGGCCTCGGCGAGGATGCGGTCAGGAGCGTAGGTTTCGGACCGGTAGTCGTCTGCCACGATCTCGCCGTTCGCTTTGCGCTGGTGTCCGGGAATGGGTTTTTTGTTGATGGTCTCGATCCCCTCGTCGTCATCGAGGAAGGGAGGGAAGAAGGAGTGGGCATTGCGCTGGCAGTTATAGCCGTAGAAGCGGTCGAAACCCTGCCGGATGGGAGAGCCGGTGCTGTCGGTGGGTCCGAGGCCCCATTTGCCGAACCCCCCGGTGGCGTAGCCGGCTGTCTGGAGGGCTTCCGCAATGGTGACCGCCCCGGCAGTGATGGGCCACTGGCCGGGGAATTTGCGTCCGTTCCCGGAGTCCCCGTTGTTGCGGATTTCAGCGTGGCCGAGATGGCGCCCGGTCATGAGGACGCAGCGGGCCGGGGCACAGACCGGTGCCCCGGTGTAGTGCCGCAGGAAGCGAAGGCCTTCCCCGGCCAGGCGATCGAGGTTGGGAGTTCTGATTTTCTGCTGCCCGTAACAACCCATCTCACCCCACCCGAGATCGTCGGCCATGATGAAAACGATATTGGGTCTCGCCCGGTCCGACCGGGAAGAGGGATCCGGTTTGGCGGCGGGAGCGGGGACAGCGGCGGCGCAGAGAAGGGCGATGGCCCAGGTGCAGGCAGGGATTTTCATGGGGCTGATGACGTTGATTTCCACGCGGTGGTATTGGGGTGAGAAGGCGACAGCATCAACGGGGCATGGCAAGTCCGAAGGGCGGAGTTTACCGGTTCTTCCGCTTCGTGCCCTTCTGTTGCCGTTTCTGGAAACCTGCCTTCCGGGTGTGTGCAATTTCCTCGGTGGCGGCACCCTTGTCGCCCTGCGATTTCATCCAGGTGTCCAGTTGTCTCGAGAGGTCGGTTCGGATCTCGGCGAGCTTGGAATCGCCGATGAGGTTGACGAGGCAATGGGGGTCCTCCTGGACGTCGTAAAGTTCCTCCGCCGGGCGCTTCTGGTATTTGGCGATCATCGCTTTGGCGTGGGCGTCGCCCTCCCCGGCCTTCCGGTGCCAGCTGGCCCAGAAATTCGCTTTGCCGTCTCCTTCCTTGCGGGTCACCGCGTTGGTGAAGACCGTTCCGGGATGGAGATTGCGGATGTAGCGGTGGCGCTTCGTTCCGCAGCTGCGAATGCCGAAGGCCTCGCTGCCGTTGATAATGCCGCGGGTGGTGTGCAGGCCATAGGTGTAGGTCTTGTGCCCGGTGGACTTTCCGAGAAGGAGGGGCAGGAAGGATTTGCCATCCAGGCTCTGCGGTTTTGCGCCTGCGGCCTCAAGGAAGGTGGGAGTGATATCGACATACTCGACGAGGGCATCGGTTTTCGTGCCGGGCTTCACCCTGCCCGGCCAGCGCGCAATCATTCCCGAGGCCAGGCCGAGTTCAAAACAGGTCCATTTCGCGAATGGAAAGCCCGAGCCCTGTTCGGAAACGACAACGACGAGAGTATTGTCCCGCAGGCCAAATTCATCGAGGAGGGAGAGAAGGGCCCCGCACTGCCAGTCGTAGTAGGTGATTTCCGCAAGGTACTTTGAGTAGGAATCGCGCGTCGCCGGGGTGTCGACCCACGACGGGGGCAGCTTGAGCGATTCGGGCGGATAGGCGGAAGGATCGCCCTTGGTGTAGGGCGAGTGGGGCTCGTTCGAGCAGGCAAAGAGGCAGAAGGGGGAGTCCGAGGACCGGCACTGGGCGATGAACTTCCTGAGATTGGGGAAGAGGGGCCTGGTCTCGGGGCCGTTGTTGCGGAAGTCGCTGGAATACTCGAAGGGAAAGGACTCCTTGGGCGCGATGTGGGTTTTCCCGCTCAGGGCCACCCGGTAGCCGGCATCCTGGAGGTAGTGCGCGACGGATTTGGTGCCCGGATAGACACAGGTGTGGTTCGGCCAGGCGCCGGATTTCACCGGGTAGAGGCCGGTGTAGATGTTGTGCCGGGTGGGGGAGCACATCGGGGCGGTCTGGAAGCAGCGCGTGAATTTCAGCCCCTCGGCGGCGAGGGTGTTGAGGTGCGGGGTCTTCGCCTGTCCCCCGTAGACCTCCATGTCGAGGTAGGTGCAGTCGTCCGCAATCATGAAGACGAGGTTGGGCCGGTCTGCGGCGGTGGTCGGGAGCGCCATGAGTCCAAAGACCAGCCCGGGCAGCAAGAAGAGGGTTTTCATGGGGTTGGGGGAGGGATACACGGTGCGGATGAGAATTGTTTCAAGGGGGATGCGGGAGCTTGTTGCTGGAGAATCTCCGCGGAAAAGGGGTGCCTCCTAGGGAATGGCGGACCACGACTTCCCCAGGTGCTCAAGTGATTCCAGGAGGCTCCCTTCATCAAGCGATCTGGCCCTGGGGGTGGCCGAACTGATGCGTTCAAGGACCTTCGTCCGGCGCGCGGCAAATTTCCTGGCAAGGTCTTTCGCCACTTCCGGATCGGGTTTTCCCACCGCATCGGAGCGCGCGGCAATCTCGTCGAACTCCTCCACCAGTCCCTCGATTTCGCGAGCGGCCTGCCGGGCACTCTCATTGTCCCTGGCCTGTTCAAGGGCGGTGGCGAACCGCTCCATCAGGCCCAGGGTGTCACCCAGGATCCTTTCGTGAGTGTCCTTCTGCCCGCAGGAGGGCAGGACGAGACAAAGGCCGACTGCCGCCAGGGCAGCGATGTTGCGGGATAGGCCGGACACGCCCCAGCCTCTGCAGTCGTTCCTCTTCCGTCGAGCAGAATCGGGCCCTCACCTGGCAACCGGCACGAAGCGCACGGCGTCGATGATGACGTGCCCGTCGGTTTCCCTGTTGCTGATGGTGAGGGAGGTTTTGCCGGCGAGTTTATGCCTGCCGAATCCGTGAAAGGAGCCCTGGGTTGAACCCTTTTTCTGGTTGAGGGTAAAGGCCCGGTCCCCGGACCCGCCCGAGGTGGCAAGGAGGGCCGGGACATTGGTAGCGCGGTTGGAATGGGTCACCCAGGCCACTTCCACTTCGTAGACTCCCTCTTTAAGGGTGGTGCTGAAAATGGCCCGGCAGGATCCGTCTGCCCGGGCATCGTCGTGGTGGTAGCCCCGGTGAACCCCGGCGGCCGTGCTCGACTTCTGCCAGGGCCCCTGCAAGGTGGCTTTGGTCTCGTCGATCACGACTCCCTTGAGGGAGGAAAGGGGAAGATGGGTGTCTGGGACTTTGTATTGGAGGGCCTGCCGGTCGGCGAGGAGCTTCCGACGGAGGATCTCATAATCCAGGTCCTGTACCGCAATCTTCCGGTCGAGGCAGAGGGCCGCAGCGGTGGCCGCGGAGTGTCCCAGGATCATGAAGACGGGTTCCATCCGGATGGAACCGTAGGCAATGTGGGAGGAGGAGAGGCAGACAGGAACGAGGAGGTTCCGGCATTCCCCCTTCTTCGGAATGATGGTGCCGTAGTCGATCGGGTAGGGCCCCCCGGGGTTGACCTGGATGTCGCCCTCGTTCTTGACATGCCCGTTCTTGTCGACGTAGCGCTGCACGTTGTGGGAGTCCATGTTGTAGGATCCCATTCCGATGGGGCGCGGGGTGGGCTTGAGACCACGCAGGTGTGGTTCGGTCTGCACCCAGTCGGAGACCATGCGGCGGGCCTCCCGCACGTAGATCTGGTGTGGCCAGTTTCCGTTGTCCACGAATTCGTCCTTCGAAAGTCCCCACTTCTTCATCCTGTTCTGGATGTCCGCCGGCATGCGCGGGTCGTTGGCGAGGAACCAGAGGAGCCCCTTCTGGTAGGTCTCGTGCTCCCGGACGATCTCGCGCCGCCTCTCGTAGGATCCGTCCGGATAGTCGTAGTTGTAGCCAATGTTATCGAAGGAGAATCCACCGTGGTTGTTCGTGTCGGTCTTGTTGTTGGGGATGGGGTCGAACTTGCGGAAGGCGTTCCGCCAGCCGGTGGCGTAGTAGCGCAGGGCCAGTTCGTACTGTCGGGCGTCGTAGCCCTCCGGTCTGGGCCAGGGAACAAGGTTTTCAACGACGTTGGTCAGGCAGGTGCGGAAGCAGTAGGCCTGCACGCGGTGGTCACCTTTGCCATCCGTCCCGGGAGCGCCCTTGTGGATGCGGGGGAGCAGCCCGGACGAGGGATCTCCGGGCACGACATGGGGATCGATGGGGGTGGTGAACTGGTGCTTGATCGCGTGCCCGGTCTGGACGCCGTTAAGGGTTTCGCCATACTGGCTGTTGGCTTCCCGGCCGATCGTATAGCTCACTCCCGCGGTGGCCATGAGATCGCCTTCGTAGGTGGCATCAATGAACATGCGGCCGGGGAAGGTGCGGCCCGAGAGCATTCTGATGGAAAGGATGCGCCCGTCCTGTTGTTCCACTCCGTTTCCGCCGCGGTCCAGCCACTCGTCGCGGTGTACCACGATACCGTGCTCCTTGACGAAGGTCTCGAAGATCTGTTCCGCGACGTGTGGCTCGAAGATCCACATGGTGCGCTGTTTGCCGTCAATGGCGGGTGACCCCTGTCCCTTGTTCCCATAGTCCGAGGGGTTCTGCCACTTCCAGGCCTCCTCTTTCTGGTAGTGCTTCCACACCCGGTGGTAGAACTCACGGGCCAGGCCGCCGATGATCTCCTTCTTCCCGGAGTCGGTCCAGCCCAGGCCACTGGCGGAGAGTCCACCCAGGTGTGTATCAGGGCAGACGATGACAACCGACTTGCCCATGCGCCTGGCCTGCACCGCGGACATGACTCCCGCGGAGGTTCCCCCGTAGACCACCACGTCGTGGATCCTGCCGGCGAGAGCGGGATCCACAGTCAGGAGAGTGATGGTCAGGAGGAGACGAGCGACATGAGGCATGAGGAAAGTCTCGATGTTCCCTTTCCAGTTTTCAAGTCACGCTTTCCGGCGACGGATGATGCTCCGGGCCGCGGGTGAGCAGGCGATTCCTTACGCCAGGATACCCTTCGCCACCTTGCCGTAGATGTTGGTGAGACGAAAGTCCCGGCCATCGGACCGGTAGGTCAGCTTGGTGTGATCGATTCCGAGGAGGTGCAGGATGGTGGCGTGCAGATCATGGATCGTGCAGCGGTTCTCCACCGCATGATAGCCGAACTTGTCCGTCTTGCCGTAACGCAGACCGCCCTTCACTCCTGCTCCGGCCATCCACATGGTGAAACCGTCCGGGTGATGGTCACGTCCCACGGGGCCGTTGCCCTGCTGGGTGGTGGGGGTTCGTCCGAATTCCCCGCCCCACAGCACGAGAGTGTCATCCAGCAGGCCGCGGGCCTTGAGGTCGAGGATGAGCCCGGTGATCGGTTTGTCGATCTGGCCCACGTTGATTGAGTGGCCCTTCTCAAGGTGGGAGTGCTGGTCCCACTGTTCGTTGTTGAACTTGAGCGAGTGGGCGTGGCTGACCTGGATGAAGCGCACGCCACGTTCGGCGAGGCGGCGGGCCATGATGCACTCCCGGGCAAAGTTCCCGGTGCGGGGATCGTCCATCCCGTAGAGCTTGCGGGTGGCCTCGCTTTCAGTGGAGAGGTCGGTCGCTTCCGGGGCCGCCATCTGCATGCGGAAGGCGAGCTCAAAACTGCGCAGGCGGTCTTCCAGCTGGGCGCCGGCGTTGCCGGCGGCAGATTCGCGTTCGTGCATGCGGCGCAGGAGGCCCAGTTGCAGGGACTGCTTCCGGGGGCTGACGCGCTCGTTGCTCATGTAATGGAAGCGGGCATCCACCGCCGGGGTGTTGGGATAGCCTGGTGTGCCGAGGGGAACCCCGCCGAACTCGGCGGGCAGGAAGGCCGGTCCGAAATTGTCGGAACCGCCATGCAGGGAGGTCGGGCAGATGGTGACGAAGCCGGGCAGGTTGTTGTTCTCGCTGCCGAGCCCGTAGTTCACCCAGGCCCCCATGCTCGGGCGAAGGAGCGCTTCGTCTCCGGTGTGTATCTTCATGCAGGCTCCTCCGTGAGAGACGTTGGTTTCGCACAGTGAGTGCAGCATGCAGAGTTCGTCCGCCACCTCCGGGAGATGCTGCCAGAGCTCGGACATCCAGTGGCCGCACTGGCCCACCTGCCGGAGCGGCCAGGGTGGCTGCATGAGATTGCCGCGCTTGGCGAACTGCACCTTGCGTTCGGGAAAGGGGAGCGGTTTCCCGTTGTAGTCCTGGAGCTTGGGCTTGTAATCGAAGAGATCCACGTGGGAGGGCCCGCCGTGCATGAAGAGGAAGATCACCCGGCGGGCGCGGGCGGGAAAGAGTGCCTGCGGTCGTGAGGTTCCGCCCGCCCGGGCCTGCTCCGCCAGCAGGGAGTTGAGGGCGAGACCACCGAAGCCGAGGGCCATGCGCTCAAGGGCGGCGCGGCGGGGAAGCAGGTCGGCAGTAGCGAGCGAACCACTCATCGCAGGTAGAAGAACTCGTTGGAAATGAGGAGGGTGTGGCAGAGAAGGGTCCAGGCCTCGTCCTCCTCGCTACCCGTTTCCTCGAGGAATTCCCTGGCTTCGCGGCGCTCGTCCCGGGTGACGGACCGGGCGAAGAGGCGCAGGTATAATTCCTGGAGCGGGTCGGCGTGGGAGCGCAGCTGGGCGGCGACCTGGGCCGACTTGTCGATGAGGAAGGGGCTGTTCAGCATGAGGAGGGCCTGGGTGGCCACCGTGCTGCTGTTGCGGCGGCCCACCGGGGTGGTGGGATTGGGGAAGTCGAGGAGGCTGAGGAGGTCGTAGACGTGGCTGCGGACCACCGGAAGATAGACACTGCGGTGAGGGGAGTCCTCGTAAACTTGTCGATTGCGGGTGATGTCGGCGGGTGACGGGTTCTGGGCCTTGACGGTGGGCGGGGGGCCGCCGGGTGCCTCGCGGGTGAGTGAGCCCGAAACCGACAGCACCGCATCCCGGAAAACCTCCGCCTCCATGCGCCGGCCCTTGCTCCCCCCCGTGGAGGCGAGTTGATAGGTGCTGGAAAGCATGATACGGCGGTGGAGCTTCTTGAGGGACCAGCCATCCTGGATGAACCAGTGGGTGAGATGGTCGAGGAGGGCGGGATTACTTGGGGCCGTTCCGGTGGTGCCGAAGTTGTCCGGGGTGGGGACCAGTCCCTCCCCGAAGTGCCAGTGCCAGATCCGGTTGACCATGACCCGGGCCGTGAGGGGATGCCGGGGGGAAGTCATCCACTCCGCCAGTTCGAGTCGTCCGCTCTGGGTGGTGAGTTTGTCCGGTCGGGGGGGTGCCCCGACGGAGGTGAGAAACCCCCGGGGCACGGGATCGCCAAGGTCGTGGGGATCGCCACGGAGGTTGATGCGGACGTCAGCAACACGGTCATCCTTCACCGCCATGACCTTGGGGAAGGTCTCCTTTCCCTCCTCCTCCAGCCTGATCCGGGCGGTCACGAGGGCCTCGATCTTCTTTCGCACCGCCGCGGCCCGGTCCGGTTCGCGGACGGGAAGGAGACGAACCTTGTCGAGGTGGGACATCAGCGGTTCGGATTCGACACGCAGGACGCGCTTGCCGGCCTTCAGGTTGAGGAGACCCTCGTGGTGCCAGCGCTGGTTGGGTGGCATCCATCCGCCGGTGACCCGGGAGATGGCCTCCCTGATCACGACCGTGCCGTCGACGAGAACGCGTCCGGGACGCGAAGCTGCCGCGGCATAACGCAGGGCGAGTTCGTAGGTGCCCTCCTTTTCGATCTTGATATCATACTCGGCGTAATTCTTCTGGCCGCCCTGGTCAGAGATGATGCCGATGCCCTTGCCATAATTCTCGCGGTCCACGACGACATTGCCGCGGTCGTGGGCTTCGGCCTCCCATTCGATGGCTCCCTCCGGGTCCACGAAGGTTTCGAGGGTCTTCTCATGCCGTGCGATTTCCTGCCCCAGGACTTCAATTTTCCCGTGCCGTTCCTTCCGGGCCGCAATGGCATCCGGGGTTTTCAGTTCCCGGTCCTCGATGGCGGTGCTGTGGAAGATTCCGGCGAGGGCGTAGTAATCGCGCTCGGAAACGGGGTCGAACTTGTGATCGTGGCAGCGGGCGCAGCCGAGCGCCAGGCCGAGGAAGACGCGACCCATGGTGTCGATCTGTTCGTCGACGATGTCAGCGCGTTTCTTGACCGGGTCCTTTTCGGCCAGGATCTTGGTACCGATGGCGAGGAAGCCGGTGGCGGCAATCCGGTCGGCGGTGGCGGGAGTCATGAGATCGCCGGACAATTGCTCGCGCACGAACTGGTCGTAGGGGAGATCGCGATTGAAGGCGTCGATGACCCAGTTGCGATAGCGCCAGGCGAGTGGGTAGGCGTGATTTTCGTCACCGCCGTTGGAGTCACCGTAGCGGGCGAGATCGAGCCAGTGCCGTCCCCAGCGTTCACCGTAATGAGGGGAGGCCAGCAGTTCATCGATGACCTTCGCCCAGGCCCCGGGAGCCTGATCGGCGAGGAAGGCTTCCACCTGGGCCGGGGCAGGCGGGAGGCCGATCAGGTCGAAGTAGGCCCGGCGCAGCAGGGTGCGTCGGGCCGCCCGTGGGACGGTGGCAATCGTTTCGCCTTCACTGGCGGCCAGGCTGAAGCGGTCGAGCGGAGTGCGGCCCCAGTTTTCATGTTTCACCTCGGGCAGGGCCGGCGGGAGCAGGGGTTGGAAGGCCCAGTGCGGGCCCTCCCCGCCCGGAGCCCGGAGGGTGGCACCGAGGATGGCGAGAATGCCCAGACAGAACGCTGTGGGACAGAAGGAGATGGTTGTCTCCCTTACCACACGGGGCCGAAGACAGGGAAGCGGGATCGCAGGTTTCTTCGGGTGATCGAAATGATCAAACCGGACGTTTTTTCCTGATGAGAGGATCTCTGATCCCGGACGTTCCCGCGCTCCTACTTGGCGGCTTCCCGCAGCTCCTGCCAACGCCGGCGCATTTTGGCGAGAGCCTCCCGGTGGGAGGGATCACCCGCGAGGTTGGTGCGCTCAAGGGGATCCTTGGCGAGGTCGTAGAGTTCCTCCACCCCGGGCTTGGGGGCCAGCCAGTGGATGTATTTCCAACGCTGGCCGCGAACCGCCTCGGATTCGGGAAGGCGATTGGGGATGAAGTGATGTTCGTAGAAGAAGTCACTTCGCCAGTCCCTGGAGGATTTCGCAAGGAGCGGGGTGAGGGAGCGCCCCTGCATGCTCTTCGGGGCAGGGAGCCCGGCGTAGGAGAGAATGGTGGGGGCGAAATCGATGTTGAGGACCAGTTCGGTGAGCGGTTGCGTGCGCTTCTCCCGCTGGCGGGGGTCGTGAATGATGAGGGGGATCCGGATCGATTCCTCATGGGCGAACCACTTCCCGGCCAGTCCCCGTTCCCCGAGGTAGAATCCGTGGTCGGAGGTGAAGATGATCACGGTATTGTCGGCCACCCCCAGCTTCTTCAGTTCCTTGCGCAGGCGTCCGAGCTCCCGGTCCACGCCGAAGAGGAGACGGTAGTAGTCCTTCACGGTGTCCTGGAAGAGTTTGGGAGAAAAGCGGATTTCCCAGCGCCGGCGCGACTCGGAGGTCTTGAGGGGCTCATGGAGGGATTGGAAGATCGCAGGATCGGAGAGCGGGGCCGACGGGATGGTGATGTCGGCAAACATCTTCTCGTCGCGCTTGTCGGGGGGGAACTGGCGCTTGGCTCCGTCCTGGCAGTGCACGGCCTTGAAGCTGACCGAGAGACACCACGGCTTATCCTTGGGAGCGGTGCGCAGGAACTCGAGGGACTGGTCCCCCTGCAGGGCGGTGAGGTGCTGGTTGTCCTTGCGCTTGGGATCGAGGAAGCGCCCCTGTCCCGCGAAGCCGCGCCAGAAGTCGAAGGTCCTGCGCGCTTCCGTCATCTTGTTGCCCACCCCGTATTTCCCCACGAAGCCGGTGTGATAACCTGCCTTCTTCAGCAGTCCCGGGTAGGCCTTGTCCCAGGCGGCCGCGGTGAACTCGGTGCGAAAATCGTGGATCTGGTGGCGGGCTTCGTACTGGCCGGTGAAGATGCTGGCGCGGCTCACCATGCAGATGGCGGTGGTGACAAAGGCGCTCTCGAAGACGTGGCTCTCCCTGGCGAGGATATCGAGGTGGGGCGTCTGGCAGATCTCGTGCCCGGCAAAGCCGAAGGTGTCGTGACGCAGGTCGTCGACGAGGAGGAAGAGGATGTTTGGCCGGGGGGCGGCGCGGGAGGCGGAAGGGAGGCACAGGAGAAGCGCCAGGATGGCCAGGAGAACTCTCATACTGGTTTGTTATGAGCTGTGGCCCTGCAGGGCGACAAAAAAGGTCATTGGCCTTCCCCGGGAGTCGTTAGCCCGGATGTTTGCCGAGCAGGCGTCCGGCGAGGTTCTGGAGGGGAAGCATCTCCCTGCAGTTCAGCGTGCTACCGGTCGCGTCCACGTAGGTGGTGGTGCGCACCCGCTGGGTTCCATCACGCTTGGTGAACCGGATGGTGTCCACCGTGGGGCAGCCGCCTTCCGTCTTCCCGGCGTAGAAGACAAAGAGGCGATCCAGGCGGATGAGCTCCTCCTCGCTGAGCCGGTGGGTTCCGAGTTTGCGGGGGGTGCCAATCTTCCCCGGGGTGTCGAGGTCGTAGATCACGACTTCATGGGCGGTGAAGATGAAGCGGTAGGAACAGTGGTGGGAGCATCCGATCGACTTGTAGCGGATGGTGAGGCTTTGACCGGATTTAAGGTTCAAAAGGGAGAACTCGCGGGGAGCGGGGGCGTGGTCGCGGAACGCGCCTGCGATCATGGTGGAGAGGACCGGTGAATACATGGGATTCAGGATGCTGGTTCAGGTATCATCCAGACTAGGGGCCAGCCCCGACAGGACAATGAACCGTTAGGGTTATCCCGGCCTGGATTTTAACCCGGTTGGGGCAGGGAAAGAGCCAAGCTCCTCACGGGCACTCGTTCTCGGCGAGCCAGTCGTTGAGAATCTCGAGGGCGGCGGCCTGGTCGATAATGTCTTTCTGCGCGCGGGCGGACTTGCCGGCTTCACGCAGTTTCCCGGCGGCGCTGGTGGTGGTGAGGCGCTCGTCGCTGTATTGGATGGGAACGGAGGGAATCTTCCCGGTGAGTTCGGTGCCAAAGGCGCGCACGCGGTGGGCGGCTTCGCCTTCCCTGCCATCGAGGCGCAGGGGAAGGCCGAGAAGGATCAGCCTGATCCTGCGTTCTTCCACGATTTCGGCGATGCGCTGGAGGGGATCGACCCGGCGAGTGTGAATGGTTTCCACCGGATGAGACGCAATTCCCAGTTCATCGGTGGCGGCGAGCCCGATGCGGGCCTGGCCGTGATCGATGGCGAGAATGGGATGATCGGGCACGGCAGACGGCGGGCGCGTTTGATCAGCGAGTGGGCCGGGCCAGGAGGGTGAGGCACAGGCAGGCCGTGCTCAGCATGATAGCCCCGGCCCATGATTGATCCCCTCCACCTAATGTTACGAGGCTTCCGGCCCCGACAAGAATGAAGATGAGAAAGAGAGCCCAGGCGATGATGGTGGCACGCGGTCGATCGGAAGAAGCCATGGCTGCCATGCAAACACGGACCGGGGTGAGAGTCAAAGCGGTAGGAAGCTGCCGTTCGGACGCGTCCCGCGATCTGCCTCCGTATCAGAGCAACTCCTCCGGGAGTTCCTGGACGATTTTCCTGATCTCATCGGCCCGGTGGCGGTTGGCGACCAGGATGGCGTCATCGGTTTGCACCACGATGAGGTCCTCCACGCCGAGGAGGGCGATGCGTTGGTTCTTTTCGCTGAAGACGATGTTGTTGCTGCTGTCCACCACCGTGACCGGGGTGTTGCACTGGTTGGAGTCGGCCACCGTTTCGAGGTGTCTGGCAACCGAGATCCAGGAACCCACGTCGTCCCAGTCGAAGGTGGCCTCGATGTTGAGGACCCGGGAGGCCTTTTCCATGAGGGCGTAGTCGATGGAGAGGGGAGTGAGTTCGGGGAAGCGGGTTGTCACCGTGCCGGACACGTCGCTGCTGTCGCGGATCTCCTCCACGAAGCTCCCCAGTTCGGGTGCGTGGGTATTGAGCTCGCGGAGGACGGTGGGAATCGACCAGATGAACATCCCGGCATTCCAGGCGAAATTCCCGCTGGCAAGGAACTCTTCGGCCTGTTCCGGAGCGGGCTTCTCGCGGAAACGCACCACCTCGTGGGGCTGATGGGCGAGTTTCAGGCCCCCCAGATCGGCGGCTTCTCCCCGCTCGACGTAGCCGTAGGAAGGACAGGCCCAGGTGGGCTTGATTCCCACCGTGACCAGTCCCGCGCTTTCCGAGGCGGCAGTGAGGGCGTCATTCATGACGGAATGAAAGGCGGGGGTGTCCTGGATCAGTTGATCGGAGGGCAGGATCAGCATGGAGGCCTCCGGGTCCCGCGCCGCCACCAGGCCGACCCCGAGGGCAACCGCCGGCCCGGTGTCGCGCCGGGCGGGTTCTGCGAAGATATTCTCGGGGGGCAGGGAGGAGGCCAGTTGGCGCACGGCTTCTTCCTGGAGGGCGTTGGTGAGGATGAGAATGTTCTCACAGGGGATCAGTCCCTCAAGGCGATCGAGGGTCTGGTTGAGCAGCGTATCGGATCCGAAGAGATTGAGGAGCTGCTTTGGTTTTGCGTTTCGGCTGAGGGGCCAGAAGCGGGTGCCGCTGCCGCCCGCCAGGATCATGGCATATGAACTGGACATGCTACGGCGATAGTGACGGAACATTGGGGATGGTTAAAAGCAGCTATGTGAGGAATTTCTTGTTTTTCCCCGGCAGAGTGTAAGTTAGGCTCAGTTCGTGAATGATAAACCGCAGGATCCTGGAAGAACGCTGGTGGATGCCAGTGTCGAGTGTGCCCCGGTTGCACTCGGGGTAGCGGCCGGGATCTTTCTGGGTGACATGATGCATCGCAGCGCCCGGCGTCCGGTGGCCTTTGCTCTGGGAGTGATCGGAATCGCGGCCATCGCTCCGGTGGTTGTCGAGACCGTGTGTGACAAGGTGGCAGGACCGAACACGCGTCGCGGAACGCAGCGTACTCTCCGGAGTATTCGGGAAGGGGCAGGGGCCCCGGCCCGTGACATTGACTTCGTGGAGGAGGAACTGGGCGAAATGTACGTGAGCTAGGCGAATCAGGGACTCGCCAGGACCGGGAAATCAGCCGCTTGCGGTGGCCCGGAGCGTTCCAGGCCGGCTTTCAAGCCGCCCCCTTGCGGTGCAGATTGGCGGCTATCTCGCGAACTACCAGGGGGAAGCTGGCGCGGAAGCGGTGTTGCGGACGCCAGCTCAGACCCGCCACGGCCTTGCTGAAGTCCACCGCGTAACGTCGGTCATTGCCCGGACGATCGGCCACATGGGTAATAAGGGAGGTCGGTTTGGCCAGGATTTCAAGGACGCTGCGGGCGATGCCCAGATTGGTACGCTCGCACTGCCCCCCGAGGAGATAGACGGCCCCGGCATGGCCCTTGAGAAAGGCTGTGATCATTCCGCGGCAGTGGTCATCCACATGCATCCAGTCGCGGATCTGCATGCCGTCGCCGTGGATGGGAATCGGCTGGTCATGAAAGGCGGCGTGCACGAGGGCAGGGATCAGTTTTTCGACGTGCTGGCGGGGACCGTAGTTGTTGCTGGAACGGGTGATGACGATGTCCTGTTCGTGGCAGCGGGCAGCAGCGAGGCAGAAGAAATCGGCAGCGGCCTTGGAAGCGGCATACGGAGTGGAGGGGTTGAGCGGCCTGATTTCCACGAAGCGCTCAGGGGGGGAGACCGAGCCGTAGACCTCGTCGGTGGAGCATTGCAGGAGGGGGACCGTGGCGTTCCGGCACGTTTCCACGAGACGGGAAGTTCCGATCACATTGCTGTGCAAAAAGGTGGCGGTGGAATCCAGGGACCGTTCGACATGCGACTCGGCGGCCAGGTTGAACACCCCCGTGATGCGATGCTCGTGCAGGAGGCTGGCGGTGAGTTCGCGGTCGGCGATGTCCCCTTCCACAAAATGAAAGCGTGGATCCTGATCAGGGCCGATGAGGTTGCCGCGGTTTCCCGCGTAGGTGAGGTTGTCGAGTACGATCAGGCGCTCCAGTCCTTCCGCCCGGAGGAGGTGGCGGACGAGGGCGGATCCGATGAATCCGGCGCCCCCGGTGAGAAGGATGGAGCGGAGTTGGCGCACGCGGGAGAATAGGCAGGATTGCGGCAAAGGGAAATGGCTCTTTTTTCATGATGGCGCGTTGCACGGGATTCCGGTGGCCTGCTAGACTCGCTCCATGGAAATTGTGGTGACGGGCTGCACGGGACGACTCGGGCGCTCTTTGATCCGTGAGTGGCAGGGGGAGCACGTGCTGCATGGCCTGGGCCGGGAGGATCTTGATTTCGGTGAACCCGCCGGGCTGGAGCGGAAGCTGGAGGGCCTGCACTTTGATGCTCTTGTGAACTGCGCGGCCCTGGCGGATGTCGAGAGCTGTGAGAGTCAGTTGCGGCAGGCACACCTGGTCAACGCTGAAGCTCCCCGCCTGCTGGCGCGCGTGTGTGCCCGGCGCGGCGCGCGCCTCATCCACTTCAGCACGGACTACGTGCTTGATGGCGCCAGCGAGGGCCTCAAGGGCGAAGAGTCTGTGGTAGGGCCTCTCAATCACTACGCGCGAACCAAGCGGGCGGGGGAGGAGAACGTCCTGGAAGAGAATCCGTCTGCGATCGTGGGGCGGGTCAGCTGGCTGTTTGGATGCGGGTCAGAAGGTGTTGTCGAGTCCGTGTTGAGGAGGGCCCGGGAGGGCAGGGAGCTCCGGGCCGTGGACGACAAGTTTTCCAAGCCGACTTCGGTGCGGGAAATCGGCCGGATGGTAATGGCCCTCCTGGGCAGGCCGGATCTGGCGGGACTCTTTCACCTGACCCACGTCGGTGAACCGGAGAGTCGGTGGTCGATTGCGACCAAAGTCGTACGCCTGGGGCATGAAGCGGGACTTCTGGAAAGTTGTCCGGAAGTTCAACCGGAAGCAATGGAGCGGGCGAAGCGAATGAGAGTGGTGCGACCGGTTCATACCGCAATGGACCCTGCGCGGCTGCGCACCGATTTGCACTGGCGGGGGGTGAGCTGGGAGGAGGAGGCCCGGATAAGCCTGGAATCTCTGTCGGGGTAGAGGTTCGGATGCGGTTCTGAGCTACCGGTAAGCCTCCGTCGGTGACCGGAAATCCCATTGACCCACCGCAGGGCTGGTACACACTCCCACCATGAAACGTGTAATCCAACCATTTCTACTGGGGACGATGGGCGCACTGATCTCCTCCTGTGGGGGTTTGGCACCCTCGGGGGATTATGATTCCTCGACTGATCCGCTGGACTCTCCCGGCAGTCAGCGCCGGGCCGAGGCGGTCAATGGCGGCCCACGCTATGCCCCGGGGAGTTATGTGGAAGTGACCGATGCCAATGCCGGTCTCTACCGGCGCTTTCCGAAAGGAGATATGCAACCGTCCACCAAGCTGGTTCCTGGTACGCAGCTCAAGGTGCTCAGTGAGAAAGGATCCTACGTGAGAGTTGAGACGGAATCCGGGCAGATTGGCTATGTTCCTGCTATCATGGTGAGAGACCGGATGGCGGACTCAACCCTGGTTCCGCTGGAGGGCACAGCTCTTCCCCTGGCGCCGGTGGACTCCACCGATCTGGAAAACCTTCCGCCCCTGCCTCCCGCGGACCCCTCCTCATTCGTAGCGCCGGAACCGGAAGTGCCGCCGATCTCTGTGGAAAGATCTGGAACTCCAGCGCCCGCTCCGGCTCCGGCTCCGGCTCCGGCGGATGAATAGCTCGTTTTTTCAGAGATTCCGAAGGATCTCCTTGATCGCTTCAAAGTTGGGCTGATCGGCCGGGTTGTCATGGACCTCGGCGTAGCGGATCACACTCTCGCCATCGATCACGAAGGCGGAGCGTTTGGACACTCCTCCCATGGGCAGGTTCTTGTCGGGCAGGAAGCTGTCGTAGGCCACACCCCAGGCCTTGGTCGCCTCGTGTTCATAGTCGCTGAGAAGGGTGATCCCAATGCCCTCTTTTTCTGCCCAGGCGGCCTGGGCAAAGGGATTATCCCCACTAACGCCGAGAATCTGCACCCCCAGCTCTTCATATTCGCTGATTCCCGCTGTGAGGCTGCAGAATTCCGTCGTGCAGCCTCCGGTAAAGGCCATCGGAAAAAAGAGCAGGAGCGTTGTCTTGCCCGCGGCCTGTTGGGAGAGGGTCACCAGCTCGGGGCCGTCGGAGCCGAGGGTGGTTAGGGTGAAATCGGGTGCGGAGTCGCCGGTTGTGATTGCCATGGGCCGGACTCTAGTAGTGAGCGGCGAGGCGTCAATTCCTCCCCTTGAAGGCGGCGAAATTGGGTGATGAAGGGGATTCCACTGGATCGTGGTGGGAAAAGGGTGAAGGAATAAGGATTATTTACAAATCCATAAGAACTTGGAAATAAGCCGATTACAAAATCAGAGGCGGGGAAAATGTGAATTTTTATTAAAAAGTTATAGCAAATTTACACAAACGTTGATAATCTTTGTCCGTCAATCAGGCAGGCCTTAGTCAGTCTGTCGGCCTCCGCGGCCAATGCACGACCACCCTTACCTCACCACCATGAAAGGATTCGTCCTTAGCCTCACCCTGGCGTCTTTTGTCAGCGCCTCCCTTCCAGCGGCCCTCCCCGGGGCCGCCACTACCACTACCTCCGTCGTTCCCCGGCCGGTCACTACCAAGGCCGTGATTTCCGGATTGGAGGACAGGGTCTTCGAGACCCTCCCGCCGGTCCTGATCGAACTGAGCAACCTTCCCGCCGGTGCGGTGGTGTGGGTTGAGGTCAAGCGCGGGGTTCCCACCGACTCCCGTCTTGCGGGGAAAACCGTGGAGTCGAAGTTCTACCTCCGTAAGGATGGCGTGGGCGTTCTCAGCGTGCCCGGCATCCACAAGGCCTGCCGCGCCGAAGGAACCTGGACGGTCAGCGTGCTTATGAGCGATGCCCATGGCACTACCACCCTGAGCCGTGCCACCTTCGTGCTGCAGTCCAAGCGCTTTGCCTAGGAGGGGAAACCAACGATGAACCGGTTTACCCGGGTCGCCCGCCGCCTGCCACCACTGCCCCCTGCCTGTCAAGTTTGTCGAAATCTCCCTGCCTTGCCGTGATTTTCAAATCCTGCGAAGACTGAACCACAGCCCAGCACGGTTTTCGCTCTAATCAATAGGAGAGACCCAGGTTCTGCCCGGGTCTCTCTTTTTTTGCAGTGATGGAGTATTGTGGTGGTGGACGGTCCCACCGTGGTTTAGAGCGAACGGAGTTCGTTTATCATGCCGTGGGAGCTGTCAGAATTTGGTCAGGGGCTGTGCACCGGAAGCGGGATCGGTGAGTTGATGGAAGATCTCGGAGCGGCTCTGACGGCGGGCGGAGAGCGCATCCGCATGCTCGGGGGGGGACAACCGGCACATATTCCGGAGATTGATGCCGTCTGGCGCCAGCGCATGAAGGAGATCATGGGGGCGGAGGGGGAACTGGAGCGCATGCTGGGCGACTACGAGGGACCGGCCGGGAACCATGGATTCCGGGCGGCCCTCGCGGGTCTTTTCAGCCGGGAATTCGGCTGGGAGCTGGGACCGGAGAACGTGGCGGTCACCGCAGGCGGTCAGACGGCCTTCTTCTTTCTCTTCAATTCGCTGGCGGGCCGCTTCGCCGATGGGCGGCGCAAGAAGATCCTTCTGCCACTCGTGCCGGAATACATTGGTTATGCCAGCCAGTCGGCCGGGGGTGAGCTCTTTCGCGGGGCAAAGCCCAGGCTCGAGATGATCGGCAATCACGAGTTCAAGTACCGGGTGGACTTCGATTCCCTGGAGATTAATGACGAAGTGGCGGCCATCTGCGTCTCACGACCGACCAATCCGACCGGAAACGTGCTGACCGATAATGAGATTGGCCATCTAGCGGAATTGGCGGCCGAGCATGCCATCCCGTTGATCATCGACAATGCCTATGGTGCTCCCTTTCCGAACATCATCTTCAGCGAGGTCACCCCCGTTTGGAATGAGAACATCATCCTCACCCAGAGCCTTTCCAAGACAGGCCTGCCGGGCACCCGCACGGGAATCGTGATTGCGCGGGAGGAAGTGATCCGCTGGGTCACATCCATGACCTCCATTGTGGGGCTCTCCAACACCAATGCAGGGCAGGCCATCATGCAGCCTCTGTTGGAGAACGGGGAAATCCTGCGGCTGAGCGACGAGGTGATACAGCCCTTCTACCGCATCAAATCGGATCAGGCCCGGTCCCTGGTGGAGGAACACTTCGATCCCTCGCTTCCCTGGCGCATCCACAAGCGGGAGGGCGCCCTCTTTCTCTGGCTCTGGTTCGAGGACCTGCCCATCACATCCCTCGAACTTTACGAACGCCTCAAGGCGCGCGATGTCCTGGTGGTGCCGGGCAACTACTTCTTTTATGGTCTTGAAGATGAGCACTGGCCTCACCGGAACGAGTGCCTGCGCATCTCCTTCACCATGTCCGGGGAAGTGGTGGGGGAGGGCTTCCGGATCATTGGCGAGGAAGTGAAGAAGGCCTACGAGGGCCGGTAGGCCAGGAGCAGGGTCCCCAACAGGGAGCGACGCCCCCGCTCTACGGGCAATCCTCCATGGCTCGCAGTTGCGTCGGTGGACTGCTGCAAGCTGCCGGGGAGAGGAGGGACTCCCGGCGGGTCCTGGCGGCGTCCAGACGCTTCAGCAGATCCGCGTGAAGCCTCTTCTCCCAGAGCAGGGCGGGATGGATGGGGGACCAGAAATGGACGTTGTCGCCTTGCGGCCACCGGGGGCTCTTGAGAGGGAGCATGACGACGTCGAGCGGACTGCGGTAGGAGGTGGTGGGGACCTCAAAGTCTTCATAGATGTGCCCACTCTTCTGCAGGTTTTCGAGGAAGGGGCTCTCCGGTCGCATTTGCCTGGCACCCCGGCCGGGATAGAGGTAGGCCATATAGGTGCCGTTGTGTGGAGTGGCGATGGTGTAAAGTCCCTGGCAGTGCCTGGCACCATCCAACTCCTGCAGGTAATAGCGGGAGATCAGCCCTCCCATGCTGAAGGCCACGATGGAGAACTCGGCGTTCTCGCCCCACTCCGCCTCAATGAGATCGCGGAGTTGTCGCGCCATGGGCTCGAGGCCCTTGCGACCGTCCACCGGTTTGAGGGAGGGCACGAGACATTCGTAACCGTTGGCCACAATGGCCTTGCGGAGTGGGTGCATGCCGATGCGGGTGTCAAAAATGCCGTGCAGGAGAACGACCTTCCCCTTGGACACCTGGCTCGATTTGGCGGCGATCTGGTGCTCTGGATCGGGCTTGGAGGTGGTTCTGCTACAGGAAATCATGAGGATGGCCAAGGTGAGGAGAAAGACGGGGAGGATGGTCTGCAGGGGTGTTCGCCTGCGATTGGCGGAGTGCCAGGGTGGTGTTTCCGGACAGCCCTTTTTTGAGGAGGGTGCACCGGGGAACGAGCCAGGGGGGAAGATCGGCATGTCGGAAAGGCCGGAGGCCTCATGAAAACGGAAGAAATTGTCGAACCATTCCGCCCTGTCGTGCGCCGGGTCCTGTCAGCGGTATCCGCGGACTGTAGATGACGGGATCGAATTCGATGACACGTGATCCTACCGGATGTATCGTTGCGGAGGTTATCGATAGTTTCAATCTGGACATTGAGGCAGCCGATACACTTGAATCTCGGTATCCCGGGTGGAAAAGGGTTTCCAGTTCGGGATTTCGCTGGACTGGACACTAATCGTTGGCACAGCGTCGCCCTTTCAATAACCATCACGGTCCCAATGAAATCCTTGATTACCACTATCCTGGTCGGTGCCATCATTTCCGTCTCTCCTGCCGGGACTACCGGCTGGCAGCCTGATTTCGAAGCAGCCAGGAAGCTGGCTTCGAAGGAGAAGAAGGACCTCCTCCTCGATTTCACCGGTTCGGACCGGAAGCAGGGTTTTCTGCACGATGGACCTGGGAGTGCGCCATTCTTCTGGATTGCCCGGGATGAAGGCCAGGAACAGGAGAAGGAGAAGACCGCGGAAGAGGCGGAGAAGGAGGACAAAGGCCCTGATGAGGGCACCCTCAGGAAGGCACTGGTCAAGACGCGCAAGCAACTTGAGACCGTCCAGAAAAAGATTGAGGGGGACCACGCCCTCTGGACGCGTTCCGAGGAGCAGATGAAAGAGTCCCGGGAACGCCTGGCTGAACTGGAAGCCTCGGTCGCGAGGGAGCGCCTGCAGTTTGACAAGCTGCGCCAGTCGATCGCGCGCATCGAACGGGAACACAACGACGACCACGACCGCGAAGAAGCGCTGGCGGCCGAGTTGGCCGAGCGCGAAAAGGCCCTCGCTGAATTCGAGGGCCAGGAGGACGAAATCACCAAGCTTGAGAAGAAGGCGGCGGAGTTGCGCCGGCAGGCCGGAGAACTGCGCAAACGGGCCGAGGAGCTTCGCGAGAAGTAGCGGATCACCACCAGCGGAATCCCATTCCCTGTAGCGTCCGCGGTCCGGGCCGTTGCCGGCTGGTCGTGGAGGTGGTGTTAAGCGGTCCGGCCTGGGCGCCAGGGACTCCTTTAATAGAGGGCTTAGAACCGTCCAAACGAACAAGTGTTCACTAGAACATATTTTTTCTTGCCACGACCCCAGAGGCCCGTTACCCTACCGGCATACCAAATCGAAATTGTCATGACTACTGTTGCTGCTAAACCTAAGCCAATGGCCAACCAGAAAGCCTCCGCCGCCTCCCCCTCCTCCAAAGAGCAGATTTCGCCGCCCAAGTCGGCCGCTTCTCCCGCCTCTTCCTCTTCACCCGCCCGGGACAAGGCCGCCGAAAAAATGGCGGAAGCTCGCAAGAAGAACCTCGATCTTGCCATTTCCGCGATCCAGAAGGAATTCGGTGAGACCGCTATCATGCGGATGGGCGATGAGCATTGCATGGATATCGATGTCATCCCCACCGGAAACCTCCTCATCGACCGCGCCCTCGGGGTGGGAGGCCTGCCCCGGGGCCGGATCGTCGAGATTTACGGCCCGGAATCCTCCGGCAAGACCACTCTGACCCTGACCGCCATCGCCCAGGCCCAGCGCCGGGGCGGACTGGCCGCCTTCATCGATGTTGAGCACGCCCTTGATCCGCAGTATGCCCGCAAACTGGGCGTGAACCTCGATGACCTCCTGGTTTCGCAGCCTTCTTCCGGCGAAGAGGCTCTGCAGATCTGTGAAGCCCTGGTGCGTTCCAACGCCATTGATGTGGTGGTTCTCGATTCGGTGGCCGCCCTGGTCACCAAGCAGGAATTGGAAGGTGAGATCGGCGACTCCACGGTGGGCACCCAGGCCCGCCTCATGAGCGCGGCCATGCGGAAGTTGACGGCCCTGATCTCCAAGGCGCGAACGGTCTGCATCTTCACGAACCAGATTCGCGAAAAGATCGGTGTGATGTTCGGTAATCCGGAAACCACTCCCGGGGGACGGGCCTTGAAATTCTTCTCCTCTGTTCGGCTCGACATCCGCCGGATCGGCCAGATCAAGGCCACCGATGGCACGGTGCAGGGTAACCGCACCCGGGTCAAAGTGGTGAAGAACAAGGTCGCTCCTCCCTTCACCGAGGCCGAATTCGATATCATGTACGACGAGGGGATTTCCTCGGTGGGCTCGCTTCTCGATCTGGCCCTGGAGTATAATTTCATCCAGAAACGGGGAAGCTGGTTCAGCTACGACGGGGAACAACTGGCCCAGGGCCGGGATGGAGCCAAGGGCGCCCTCCGGGCCGATGAGAAACTCTACGCCGAAATCGAAGAGAAGGTGAAGGAGCAGCTCAACGCCCCCGCCAAATAGCGCACTGGAGATTAAGGAGACCCCTCCCAACCCCCTGGCTTGCCCTTGATTGCCGGCAAGCCCGGTGTCGCCACCCTACTCTACCAGGATTCTGCCCGCCCGTCGGCAGCAGTGGCGTCCTCCCGGAAGATTGACCTTGGAAGGGGAGGTCGAATCCATAAGTGCGAGACAACGGTCGATGAGCTCGCGGGACAGGTCGGGTACGCCCGAGTCCAGCAAGTAGAGAAAGAGGGCCCGGCGCTGCAAGGGGCCGGGCAAAGTGCGCAACTTGGGAAGGAAGAGTCGCTCCTGGGGATCCACGAGATCGAGAACCCCGAGAAGATCATCAAGGGCCTCCTGATCCTCCCGACTGGCCCGGGCGGCCCGGACGATGGCTGGCACCACATCGCGCTCCATGAGCTCCTGAAGAAGCGGCAGCGCCTCGGATCGGAGCCTGTTGCGGGCGGTAAAGGGATCTTTGTTACTGGCATCCTCCCGGTAGAGAATGCCGCCCTCCTCCAGGTAGGCATCGATCTCGCTGCGTCGGACCCCGAGGAGGGGCCGAAGCAAAGAGAGTTTTTTCCGGTCCACCATGAGATCGGACTGATATTTCATGCCTTTCAGTCCGGCCGAACCACGCAGGAGGTTGAGGAGCACTGTCTCGGCATTGTCGTCCGCATGATGGGCCAGGAGCACATGTGGGCACCGGTGTTTGCGGGCACATTCCACGAAAAACTCATGGCGGGCCCGGCGGGCAGCCACCTCGAGGGAGATCTTTTCTTCTTCGGCGCGACGCTGGACGTTTGCCCGGGCAATCTCAAAGGGTAATTCATGAAGTTCAGCCAGCTCGCGGACGAAAGCTGCATCATGGACGGAGAAAAGCCCGCGCAACTGGTGATTGAGATGACAGAGAACGAGCTTGTCGGCGCCTATGTCGAGGAGGGCATGAAGCAGGGCCACCGAATCGCGCCCGCCCGAGATCCCGAGTAAGTAGCGACGGCGGGGCGAGAAGCGCGAATCGAGAGGCAACGGCATCTTGTGCGGGTCCCAGCATAGGATGTTCCCGGCCCCCTTAGCAAGAAGGCAGGGAGAGGTGGCGGGAAGACAGCATAGGCGTGGGGAGCGGACTGATAAGATACTGTTTCACCGTCGGGTCAGGGCTCATTGGGCCCCTCGGCTTGGGCGGCACCTTGCCCCTACCCGATTTTTTCGGCACCGAAGTAGGGGACCAGCGGTTCGGGGATCGTAATGGAGCCATCGGGCTCCTGGTACTGCTCAAGGAGGGCCACGTAGAGTCGTGGGAGAGCGGTTCCGGATCCGTTCAGGGTGTGGCAGAGCCGGTTCTGTCCCTCCTGGTCCTTGAAGCGCAGTTTCATGCGGCGGGCCTGATAGTCGGTGAAATTGGAGCAGCTGGACACTTCGAGATATTTTCCATGCCCCGGGGCCCACACCTCGATGTCATAGGTCCGGGCCGCTCCGAACCCGATGTCGCCGCCACAGAGCTCGATCACCCGGTAGTGAAGGTTGAGCGATTGCAGGATTCTCTCGGCATGTCCGGTGAGCTCCTCAAGGGCCTTGAAGGATTCCTCGGGGTGGACGATTTGTACCAGTTCCACCTTGTCGAACTGGTGAACCCGGATGATTCCGCGGGTGTCGCGTCCCGCACTGCCCGCTTCCCGTCGCCAACAGGGGGTGTGGGCGGTCATCCTTATGGGGAGATCACTCTCCTGCAGGAGAGTCTCGCGGTAGAGGTTGGTGACCGGAACTTCCGCAGTCGGAATGAGGAACAACTCGTCGTTTTCGGTGGGGTAGACCTCCTCCGCAAATTTCGGGAGCTGGCCGGTGCCGGTTCCGCACTCGCGCTTGACAACGTAGGGCACACCCACTTCCTCGTAGCCGTGTTCACGGGTCTGGATGTCCAGGAGGTACTGCACCAGGGCGCGTTGCAGGCGGGCTCCGGTTCCCCGGAAGACCGGGAAGCCGCTCCCCGCGATTCGTACGCCATCCTCGAAGGAGATCAGTCCGTGCTGTTCGGCCAGCGCGACGTGATCCCTGGGATCAGTGATCGCAGGCTTTTCGCCCCAGGTCCGCAACTCGGGATTGTCTTCCTCGCTCGTGCCTTGCGGGATCCCCTCGTGGGGCAGGTTGGGGATGTTGAGCAGCAACTCGGTCTGCCGTGCCTCGGCGGCCGAACCTTCTCCCTCCAGGGCCTTGATCCGCTCGCCGATTTCCTTCACCTGCGCCTCGATGGTGGAGCTGTCCTCACCCTTCGAGCGCAAGGCACCGATCTCCTTGGAGGTTTTTTTGCGTTCGGCCTGCAGCTGCTGTTTTCCGGTCTCGGCCTTGCGGCGTTTTTCGTCGCAGCTCAGGACTTCGTCGATCAAATCCGCCGAACCGTCATGGCGGGCGGCCAGGCGCTGCCTGATGGCATCGGGATCTTCGCGGATGGCGCGGATGTCGAGCATGGGAATGCGGGCGGGATAAGAACAGTGAAGTCGCGTGAGTTCACGCGAAAACTTTGAAAAGACGGAATGGCGATCTTACGCTGAAACTTCCTTCTGCTCGGCGAGGAAGGCCTGCCGCGAGAGTTCAGCGTAAAGTCCGTCAGCTTCCAGCAACTGGTCGTGGGTGCCCTGTTCCACAAGGGCTCCGTCGTCCAGCACGTAGATGCGGTCCGCGTTTCGGATCGTCGACAGCCGGTGGGCGATGACGAAGGCGCTGCGGTTGGCCATGAGGGCCTCCAGGGCCTCCTGGATGAGGCGTTCAGTTTCCGAATCAACCGAGGCGGTGGCCTCATCCAGCAGGAGGATGGGGGGGTCCTTGAGCAGCGCGCGTGCGATCGAGAGCCGCTGTTTCTCCCCACCGGACAGTTTCACCCCGCGTTCGCCGACGTTGGTATCCAGCCCTTCCGGGAGTTCCCTCACGAATCCTTCTGCCCGGGCGGATTGCAGGGCGGCCCAGAGATCCGCTTCATCGGCATCCCGTTTTGCCAGGCAGAGATTCTCGCGGACCGTGCCGTTAAAGAGAAAGGCCTCCTGGGTCACATAGCCGAGGGCCGAGCGCAACGAGGACTTGCGTGTTCGGCTCAGTTCCTGACCGTCGATGGTGATGGATCCATTTCCGTACTCGTAGAAGCGGCAGAGCAGATTGACCACCGTCGACTTGCCCGCGCCGGTGGGACCGACCAGAGCGATGGTCTCACCCGGGCTGGCTTCGAGAGTGACCTCGTGCAGGGTTGGTTGTTTTCCGTAGGAGAAGGACACCTTGCTGAAGCGCACGTGTCCGCGCACCGGTTGGGGGAGCGGTTCACCGTCCTCGGAGTGGGGTTCATCCTCCGCATCGAGGATCTCGAAGACACGGTCGGCGGCGGCCCGGGAGGAAAGCGCCATCTGGTTGAGTTGATGCAACTTGCCCACCGGTTCGTAGAAGAGGGAGAGCAGGAGGAAGAAGAGGACCAGTTCCCCGAGTTCCATCCGGCCGTTCATCACCGCCAGACCCCCGAAGCCGAGAACGAGGACGTAGCCCACCATTCCAACGAAGGACATTCCCGGTGAGTAGAAGGCCCACCAGCGCATGATGCGCAGGCTGGCCTGCCGCAGCTTGTCGGAGAATAAGTTGAAGCGTTCGTGCTCCTTCTCTTCCGCGGTGTAGGACTTGATCTGGCGAATCCCCGAGACATTGTCGTGCAGAAGGGCATTCATGTCGCTTGAGGCCTCGCGTTGCTCCCGGTAGCGATCCCGCGCATCCCTGGTGTAAATCCATGCCCCGAGCATCAGGAAGGGGACCGGCAGGGTGGCCCACAGGGCCACGGTGACATCGGTGTAGTACATCACGCTCCCCACCGCCAGGAGCTGGATGAAGGCCACCAGGCCCAGTTCGATTCCGTCGATGAGGACCCGTTCCATGGCCGCCACGTCTTCGACCACCCGCGTCATGATGTCGCCCGTGCGTCGGCCATCGAACCAGCGAAGGGGGAGCCGCTGGAGCTTCTGGTAGAGATCTGAGCGGATGTCGAAAATGACTCGCTGCTCAAAGTGGTTATTCAGAATGATGCGCCCACAATTCAGAGCGTCCTTCAGGAAAAACCCCAGTAATCCAAGGGAAACCCAGAAGATCAGCTGCCCGTGGTGCTCGGGTCGCGGAATCACCTCGTCCACCACGTGGCCCGCCACAGAGGGGAATACAATGACACTGAGGGCCATGAGGGTGGCACAGAGCAGCTGGGCGCTACCCAGTAAGGGGTAACGCCGCAGATAGCTGAGAACCCGGAGGATTGTCTTCATGGGCACGGCGGAAATAGCGTGAAGGCAAGCATTTTGTAAAGAAACTGAAGGCTTTTCCGGAAATTTTAGGGTTGTGACGGGGGAAAGCTGGTCGTTACTGTGCGTCCACACCTGCCCGCTGTCCAAGATCCCCCACCGATCCACACGACACCTGCATCTGACCCGAATCCCAACTGCACTAAATAATCATGGCAAACATATTTGCGATCTTGACGGCAATCGTTCTCGCCCTCTCTGCCTTCATCGCCTTCAAGAACAAGGGAAAGGAAGGCGATGAGGGGAACGGCCATCAAGGATGGATCTTGAAGCGACAGAACGAGCAGCAGAAGCTCAAGAGCGAGGAGGGCCGTCTGGCCAAGACGAACAAAAAGCTGGCGGAAACCGAAGGAACCCTTACGGAGTTCAATGCGGACAACGAAGTCAAAACGAAGGAGAACGCCGACCAGGAGGAGAAGAACGAAACCCTGAAGGCTGAAGTGGCGGCCATGGAGGCATCCGCCAAGGCCAAGGCCGCGGAGGTCGCCGAGAAGGAGGACAGCATCAAGGAGTTCGGTGATGTTGATCAGGTTCTCGCCGAGTTGACCCAACTTCAGAGCGACCTTCGCCAGATTGCTCTGGATATCACTCAGGGGGAAGCCAACCGCGCCGACCTCGAAGCACAACGCACCGGGGTGGAAGCCTCGCTGGCCGATGTGCGCGAGCGCATCAGTTGGCGCGTTTCGGGCGAGAGCAACCCGGAGGCCGAGACCCGGATTCGCAGCGTCTACGCCACTCTCGGGTTCGTGACCCTGGCCGGAGGTGACAATCTCGGGATCGTGAAGAACTCCACTCTGGAAGTCCTGCGGGACGAGGAAGTCATCGCCAAGCTCAAGGTCACCACTGTGGAATCAAAAAGTGCCGCGGCGGATATCATTCCCGACTCGGCCGTTGATGGCGAGAGCGTGCAGGTTGGCGACACCGTGCGGGCCGCCCAGAAAGCCGCCCCGGAGCCTGATCCGGCAGCAGCCCCCGCCCCCAGCCCCGATCCGCTCGATGCCGATCCACTCGGTGATCCCGCGCCCGCGCCTGAGCCCGAGCCCGCGCCCAAACCCGATGAGGCGGATCCCTTCGGTTAAACCCCTTACTTTTACCCTAAAATGAAGACTATTTTTTACATTCTTTCCATCCTCGTCATCGGGGCCGCAGCTTACTTCAGCTGGGACAACTCCAATAAGATCCAGGGTGAGATCGATCTTTTCGAGGAAAAGCGTGGAGTAAAAACGAAGACTGAAGCCTCCATTAAGAAGCAGGAAGGGATTCTTAAGGACACCGAGCAGCAACTGGATACAGCCCAGAATCTCAACGCCGAGCTCATCGCCCAGATGGAGAACATGAAGAGCCGGGAAGTTTCCTACAACAAGTCCAAGGAAGCTGAACAGGTCAAGATTGACGAAGCCGATGCCCGGCTGGGGCAACTGGCTGAGATCAAGGCCAAGATCGACAAGGCGCTTGAGGGGGTTGATATCGCCTGGCCCCAGATTCCATCCGAGATCAAGCGCCTCCAGGAACTGCGCAAGAAGAAGGGTGACGATCTGGATCTTCTCAATGAGCACATCGCCAAGCTCACCAAGGATGTTGCCGACAAGCGTGCGTCCAATGACCGGGAGAGCGATCGTCTGTCCAAGATCCGGACCAAGATCGCCCGTAATGCCAAGGTTGGTGCCATCACCTCGGTCAACTCGACCTGGGGGTTCGTGATCGTCAACCTCGGGACCAACAACTCGAATGTGACGGCCCAGTCCAAGTTGCTGGTCACTCGCAACGGCCGGCTGCTGGGACGACTTACGCCGAACTCGGTGGAAGCCAGCCAGACCGTCTGCGACCTGAATGCGCGCGACGTCAATCCCGGTGTGCGCATCCAGCCCGGCGACCAGGTGACCCTCGCGGATTCCTCCGCCGGGCAGTAACCCGCCAGGAGCGCCCAACTCAGTGCCTTTCAGACCGGTGGAGTGATTCCACCGGTCTTTTTCGTGATCGGGACCGAGCAGGGATGGAGTCGGCAAACGTGCCGTCATCCATCCGCGATTGTCGACCACTGGCGGACGGTGACTGCCAACTGATTCCCACGCTTGCCAGCACATGAGGATCTGCTACTTTTGCCGCATGAGAAAGAGCCTCCTTTTCCTGCTCCTGCTTCCCGCGGGCTGCCTTCTCTGCAGTTGCGCCGTCGATGAGGGGCCCAGACCCGCGGGCCCCCCGGGGAGCGATGTGAGCGCCATGCCGTGGAACACGCCCCAACCCGGCGAGGGGCAGGGCATGCTTGGGCATATGCTCAATCGCTAGCGCCGCTTTTCCTCGCCGATAATCCCGGGGGTGGGCAGATACCGGCGGTTTGCGGGAAGCTCAACGCTTCCGCCCTGGCGCGGGGACATTTCTCCCCATGAGCTCCCCCCGGCAGGCCCAGAGGGCCGATCATGCCCGGTGATAGGGTTCCCCACGCTTGATGGTGAATACGCGGTAGAGCTGTTCCAGCAGGACCACGAGGGCGAGTTCATGCTGCATCGTCATTCTTGAAAGCGACCAGGTCTCGTCGCAGCGCTCACGCAGTTCCGGGGAATGACCGTCTGCTCCCCCGATCAGAAAAGTGAGCTTCTTGAGTTCGGTCCGGTTTTCCAGCTGCGTGATCCTTTCGCTGAAGGACACAGTGTCCAGCTGGTGTCCCCGCTCGTCCAGGGCGATGCGATAGCTCCCTTCACTTCTGGCCAGCAGGGCTGCGGATTCGTCGCGGACCTTGAGGTATTCAAGAGTGACCGGTGCATAGTGTCGAAGCCGTCTGCAGTATTCCTGCACCCCCTCCGCGGCATAGGACAGCTTTGGTTTTCCGATGGCAAGGACGAGGATCTTCACGGGAACAGTCTCACAGGGTGATCCGGGTGCCGGCTCGTTGCTTTCCGGGAAAAGGTGGAAGCCACGCGGTGTGGAGCATCCATCTGGGCTTACTGGATCTCGTCGAGAAGCCGTGGGAGAAGGTCGCTGATGGCGATCCGTTCCTGCTCCATGGAGTCACGATGACGGAGAGTGACCGTGTCCTTCAGGTCGGGGTTCTCCTCGCCCAGGGTTTCAAAGTCCACGGTAATGCAGAAGGGAGTTCCCACTTCGTCCTGTCGGCGGTAGCGCCTGCCCACCGCACCGGTTTGATCGTAGAAGACATTCATGAAGCGCTCGAGGCTGTGCTGGATCTCCCTGCTGATTCGCACCTGTTCCTCGTTCTTCTTGAGCAACGGGAAGATGGCCGCCTTGATGGGTGCCATCCTCGGATGGAGCCGCATCACGGTACGAACCTCGGACTTGCCCTTGGCATCGGTCACCTCTTCTTCCTCGAAGGCCTCACACAGCAGCGCCAGCACGGTGCGATCGCAGCCGGCCGAGGGTTCCACCACGTGGGGGATGAATTTTTCCTTGGTGGCTTCGTCGAAGTATTCGATGGGCCTGCCTGAGTGCTCCTGGTGCTTGGAAAGGTCGTAATCCGTCCGGTAGGCCACGCCCTCCAGTTCCTGGCAGCCAAAGGGGAAATCGAACTCGATGTCGTAGGTTTTCTTCGAGTAGTGCGCCCGCTCTCCATCGGGAACATCGAGCACATGCAGCTTCTCCCGGGGCAGGCCGATATCGTTGTAGAAGGTCAGGCGATTCTCCAGCCATTCGTCGGTCAGTCGCAGGCCGTCCTCCGGACGACAGAAGTATTCGATCTCCATCTGCTCAAACTCCCGGGAGCGGAATGTGAAATTGCGCGGATTGATTTCATTGCGGAAGGCCTTGCCGATCTGTGCGATACCGAAGGGAACTTTCATGCGGGAGGTATCCAGGACGTTCTTGAACTGGGTGAAGATTGATTGCGCGGTTTCGGGGCGCAGGTAAGCCACGGCGTTGGGGTCTTCCTCGCTCGAAGAGGCACCCATCTGGGTCTTGAACATGAGATTGAACTCCCGTGCTTCCGTGAGCAGCGATCCGTTCTCGGGATTGTAGCGGGTGGTGTCCTCCTCCTCGGTGGTGGATTCCCCCACCAGCTCAAGGGCTTTCGGGGAGAGTGATTTGTTGGGATGAAACTGGGCATAGTACTGTCTGGCAGTCTTGCGGGCCCTGTTTTCGTTCTCGCCTTCCCGGAGGAGAACGGCGAAATCGCGTGCCACGCTCCACTCACTCTCCCTGGCACCGGTGTAGTGGTAGGCCGTTCCGCTCTGTGGTTCGATCTGATCGGCCCGCAGGCGTGCCTTGCTGAGCAGGCAGTCGCACATGGGATCGGAGAATCCTCCCACGTGGCCCGAGGCGGTGAGGACGGACTGGTGGGTCAGGATCGAGCCATCGAGGCCGACGATGTCCTCCCGTTCCTGCACGTTCCGGCGCCACCAGTATTCCTTGAGATTGCGCTTCACCTCCACGCCAAGCGGACCGTAGTCCCAGCATCCATTGAGGCCGCCGTAGAGTTCGGCAGATTGATAGATGAAGCCCCGTCGCTTGCAGAGCGACACGATCTTCTCCATGCGCTCCGGATCAGTGTATTCTTTGTCAGCCATGGTCTCGCTGGATGTGGTGGGCCGCGATGGAAACGTCCAGCAGGCGGTTTGGCAAGGAATTGGGGAGCCTGGCAGGAGATGGGGGACGGGATGAAGGCGGACCACGGGGGTTCAGTTCCCGGCTCCGGGGAGGCGGCAACGGTTGGGCCATGAGTGGTGATCAGTGAATTTCGCCTCCATATTCGGCGGTTCGTATTCTAGCCTGCCTCCATGCGCATGCGTGAGCAGGGGGAGAAGTACCGGCGGGGAGACGACGGGGCGATGTCGGTGAGCAGGCTGGTGCGTCGCATGAAGAACGTCCTGGAGATCGAGATCGGGGATGTGTGGGTGGAAGGAGAGGTGTCCAACCTGCGCAAACAGGGCAACGGGCATTACTATTTTTCGCTGAAGGACGAGCAGGCGCAGTTGAGTTGTGCGGCTTTCAGTGCCGAGCGGAGGTGTGCCGGCCATGAAGCGCTGCAGGATGGGGCGAAGGTGCGGATGCTTGGTGAGGTGACGGTTTACGAGGCTCGCGGACAGGCCCAGTTGATTGTGAAGCGGGTGGTTCCGGCAGGGTTGGGCGAGCTCCAGGCCCGGTTCGAGCAGTTGAAGAAAAAGCTTCACGAGGAGGGCCTCTTTGCCGGGGAACTGAAGAGCCCCCTGCCCGCCTTTCCACGCATGATCGGGTTGGTGACGTCGGCCAGCGGGGCCGCGCTGCAGGATATCGTGAGTGTCCTCTCCCGGCGCGCGCCCTGGGTGCAGGCGGTCCTTTTTCCGGTGGCGGTGCAGGGGCAGGGGGCAGAACGCGGAATCGTGCGGGCCATTGGCATGATGGGCGACCCGGAACACCATGATCTCCCGCGGTGCGATGTGATCATCGTCGGTCGCGGGGGAGGCTCGCTGGAAGATCTCTGGAACTTCAACGAAGAGAGTGTGGCGCGGGCGATCGCGGACTGTTCCATTCCGATTGTTTCGGCGGTGGGACACGAGATTGATTTCACGATTGCGGACTTCGTCGCGGATGTGCGGGCCCCGACTCCGAGTGCCGCCGCTGAGTTGGTTGTTCCGGATGGGGAGGAACTGAGGGCAAGGCTGCAGGGCCTGCACGATGGTCTGCGGAGGCCGGTGCGGGAAAAACTCCGCTCCGCCCAGGATCTCATCCGCTTTGCACGGCGCGGAGTGCTGGCGCACGATGCACAACGAGTCCTGCGGGAGCCGACGCTGCGTCTGGATGAAGCCCATGCTGCCATGAAGCGAACGGCGGAAGAGCAGCTGAACCGCCGGGGATTGAGGCTGGCGGACCGGCAGGCCGCATGGAAGGCGCGGCACCCGCGCCTGGTGGTGGAGCAGCGCCTGGAGGGCCTGCGTCAATTCAGGGCCCGCTATGTCCAGCAGGCCAGGCACTGCCTGCAGGGCGTATCGCAGCGGCTGGAGCGGGCCAGACGTCTCCTGAAGACCCTGGGACCGGAATCGGCCTTCGAGCGGGGGTTTTCCATCACGCTGACCGCGGGCGGAGACCTCGTGACGGATCCGGCACAGGTTGGGGCGGGAGATCGTCTCGCGACCCGGGTGGCTGGTGGCACGATCGAAAGTGAGGTCAGGGGTGAGGGTCGGGAGGCGGATGGCCCCGGACGCGGTTGATCAGGTGATCGTCAGGTAGGCCTCCTGCAGCCTTGACCCCGGGAAGGGGGGTTCGTACGTTCCGCGCCGCCCGCCTCATGAATATCCACGAGTACCAGGCCAAGATTCTCTTTGACCAGTTTTCGGTCCCAAGTCCCCGGGGAATGGTGGCCGGCACGTCGGAGGAGGCCGCGGCCGCAGCGGTGGAGCTGGGAGGAGACCGGGTGGTGGTGAAGTCCCAGGTCCACGCGGGAGGCCGGGGCAAGGGGACCTTCAAGAACGGCTTTCAAGGTGGGGTGCACCTCGTTTCGCCGGAAGAAGTGGCCGGAATCGCGGACAGGATGATCGGTGAGATCCTGGTGACCAGACAGACCGGAGAGGAGGGCAAGCTCGTGCGCAAGGTGATGGTGGGAGAGGCTGTTGATGTCAGGCACGAGTATTACCTGGCAATCCTGATGGACCGGGCCGCCTGCTGCCCGGTCATTGTCGCCTCCACCGAGGGGGGAATGGATATCGAGGAGGTGGCGGAGAAGGACCCGGGAAAGATTCTGCGGGAGCACGTGCATCCCCTGATGGGGCTTCAACCTTATGAAGTGCGCAAGATCACCGTCGGTCTCGGATTTACGGGTGATGAGGCCAGGCAGTTCGGTAAATTCCTCGGTAATCTGTATCGCCTCTTTCTCGAGTGCGACTGCTCGATGGTGGAGATCAATCCCCTGGTCCGGACCACCGAAGGGCGCATCCTGGCCCTGGATGCCAAGTTCAACTTCGACGACAACGCGCTCTACCGCCATCCGGAGATCGTGGAGTTCCGGGATGTGGAGGAGGAGGATCCGCTGGAAGTGGAGGCTTCCAGGCACTCCCTGAACTACATTGGCCTGGACGGCAACATCGCCTGCCTGGTGAACGGTGCGGGATTGGCCATGGCGACCATGGATATCATCAAGCACCATGGTGGCGAGCCTGCCAACTTTCTCGACGTGGGTGGAGGGGCTTCGCAGGAGCAGGTGGCTGCGGCCTTCAAGATCATCCTTTCCGACGAAGCGGTGAAGGCCATTCTGGTCAATATCTTTGGAGGGATCATGAACTGCGATGTCATCGCTCATGGAGTGGTGGCGGCCTGCAAGGAGGTCGGGCTGCCCATCCCTCTGGTGGTCCGGCTCGAGGGCAACAACGCGGCAGCGGGAAAAGCCACTCTGGCCGCCAGCGGACTCAATATTATCGCGGCTGACGATCTGGCGGATGCGGCCGAAAAGGCGGTGGCAGCCATCACTGACTGATTTGCAGTAACGGAACGGGATCGCGCCTCATGAAAGGAATCCACATTATCCAGACCGGCAGGGAACCGTTTTGCAGGGATTTAACCGATCTACTCGAATGGCAATTCTAGTCGAAGAAGACACGAAGGTCCTGGTGCAGGGCATTACGGGCAGTTTTGGCGGACGCCACGCGGAGTTGAGCCTCGACTACGGGACGCAACTCGTGGCGGGCGTGACCCCCGGCAAGGGCGGACAGACCTTCGTGCACGGGGAACACAAGGTCCCCGTGTTTGATACGGTGGAGCAGGCGGTGAGGGAGACCGGAGCCACGGTCTCGGCAGTGTTCGTTCCGCCGGCCTTCGCAGGTGATGCCATTCTTGAGAGTGCTGATGCCGGAGTGGACCTGGTGGTGGCCATCACGGAAGGGATTCCGGTGCGGGACATGATGAAGGTCAGGGCGGCCATGATCGGCAGCGGGGTGCGCCTGGTGGGACCCAACTGTCCGGGAATCGTGACGCCCGGCCGGGGAGAAGACTCGCAGGGTGGTTGTCGCATCGGGATCGCACCGGGCTACATTCACAAACGGGGTCGGGTGGGGATCGTCTCACGCTCGGGTACGCTCACCTACGAAGCCGTCTGGCAGACCACTCAGCGCGGTTACGGGCAGAGCACCTGCGTGGGCATCGGGGGAGACCCCATCAATGGCACCACCCACCTCGACGCCCTGCGACTCTTCAACGAGGACGAGGAGACCGAGGCCATCATCATGATCGGTGAGATCGGAGGCTCGGCCGAGGAGGAAGCGGCTGCCTGGGCAGCCGAACACTGTAATAAGCCTGTAGCAGCCTTTATTGCGGGTGCCACCGCACCGCCCGGACGGCGCATGGGACACGCCGGGGCGATCGTTTCGGGCGGCAAGGGCACGGCCCAGGCCAAGAAGGAGGCTCTGCGCGCCGCGGGAATCACGGTGGCGGAGACCCCGGCCCAGATTGGTTCGGCTCTGATGGAGGCGACCGGCTGGGAATAGGTGGCAGGCTTCTACGAATCTGCCGAAGCCACCGCCATCGCTGCGATTCCCTCTCCGCGCCCCACGAAGCCCATTTGCTCATTGGTGGTGGCCTTGATCCCGATCAAGTGCGTCCCGAGTCCGAGTGCTGCTCCGATCTTCTCCCGCATGGCTTCACGGAAGGGAAGGACTCTTGGAGCTTCCGCAATGAGCGTGCTGTCGATATTGACGATGGTTGCGCCCTCCGCCTCTGCCAGCGTCCGGCACCTGGCGAGGATTTCCAGACTGGAGATCCCCTCGATGGATGCGTCGTCGGGGGGAAAGTAGTGTCCGATATCGGGGAGTCCCAGGGCTCCCAGAATGGCATCCGCGATGGCATGGGAGAGCACATCGGCATCGGAGTGTCCCTGCAGGCCGTGTGAGTGGGGAATCTCGACGCCGCCGAGGATAAGCGGACGGCTCTCGGCGTACTGGTGGACATCGTATCCGATTCCAACGCGGGTCATTGTCGGTGGGCGTTAGGTGGTGGTGGTTGACCGCGGCCGCGGTGTTAACGTGCTCAGTGCACCTTAGACCTCATCGCGGGGCAAGGTGGAAAGGGAGTTGCTGACTTCTTTCGGGAAGGAGAGCCGGTGCTAAGTGCAACGTGGCACGCTTTCGGACCCCGTGCCATCGGATGGTCGCAATGCGTCGCCGGCCCGCTCTCCTGTCAGATCAAAGGATCTCCTCTATGGGGATCTTTCCATTGGTGGCCACCACCGACCAGACATCCGGGGTGGTTGGATGCGGGGTCAGGTCGACCTTTCCTCCTCCGGACTCCACCAGCAGGATGCCGGCGGCCACGTCCCAGAGAGAAATGCGGGACTCGATGTAGGCGTCCAGCCGTCCGGTCGCGATGTAGGCCATTCCAAGAGCAGCTGACCCCATCATGCGCATCTTGCGGGCACGGGTGGAGGCGCGTTCAAATCTCTCAAGGCCGGTGGCCATCGATTCCTCGTCCTTGCCGCATCCCACGAAGAGGATCGATTCTTCGAGCGTAGTGCGTTGCGAGCAGGCAATCGGTTTCCCGTTCAGGAATGGCGCGCCGCCCTTTTCCACGGTCCAGAGCTCATCAAGCATGGGATCGTAGATGAGTCCCATCACGATTTCCTCCCGGTCCCGTTCGCGCAGGGCGATCGAGATGCAGAAGTGCGGAATGCTGTAGAGGTAGTTCACGGTTCCGTCGATGGGATCCACGATCCACTGCAGGGAAGCATTCTGGTTGCCTGCTATGCCTTCTTCGCCGTAGAGGGCATATTCGGGGAAGGCGTCCAGAAGGATCTTGGTGATGAGATCCTGCGATTTCCGGTCAAGGGCCAGCTTGACGTCGTGGTGGTAGGCTTCGTCGATGTCCTTGCTGCGGTGGAAGTTCTCCCGGAGGAGGGCACCCGCCTGATGCGCGGCCTGCTCGGCAGCCTGGAGGTGTGTCATGGGCTGATGAAACCGCAGAAGGACGTTGATTGATACCGCTATTTTCCGGAAAGCACCGGCGAGACATTCTCGGGTGACTAGCCCTTCCGAATCCGCAATTCCTGCACGGCCTGCACGATGAGATGGGCCAGATGCTCCTTGGTTTCCACGGGCAGGGACTCGGTCCGGTCGGGGTAGATGAGGAGGACTTCGTTGTGGTCGGAGTCGAAGCCGATGCCGCTTTGGGAGACGTCGTTTGCCACCACCAGGTCGCAGCCCTTGCGATGCAGTTTTTCCCGTGCGTGTTCTTCGAGGTTCTCGGTCTCGGCGGCGAATCCGACCAGAACGCCCTCGTAGCGGAACTCGGTCCGCGCCGATCCCAGGATGTCAGCATTGCGGACGAGTTCAATGGTGAGACGGTCCTCGGACTTTCTGATCTTGTTTTCCGCGAAGGTGGCCGGGCGGTAGTCCGCCACCGCGGCCGAGAAGATGGCGGCATCCGCTCTGGCGATGTGGATACTTGTGGCCTCGAACATCTCCTGGGCCGTTTCAACCGGGACGTAGTCCACATTGATGGGGATATCAAGGTGGGTGGGGCCCGAGATCAGGGTGACGCGGTGTCCAAGTTGGGCCCCGGCGTTGGCGAGGGCGTAACCCATCTTGCCGGAGGACCTGTTGGTGAGGTATCGGACCGGATCGAGTGGTTCGCGAGTTGAACCGGCAGTGACGAGAATGTTCACGGAACGGAGTCGAGATCTGAAAACGGGAGGGTTGCAGGGTGGGATGAGATGCTTAGCCGGAGGAGGCCGCCAGTTCCCTGACCGCATCGAGAATTTCCTCCACCGGAACGAGACGGCCGGGACCTTCGTATCCGCAGGCCAGCGTGCCGGATTCTTCAGGGCCGAGGAAGCGGCATCCATCGGCCTTAAGTTGCGCGACGTTGCGCTGGGTGGCGGGGTGTTCCCACATCCTTCCATTCATGGCTGGGGCGAGGAGGACCCGGGCCTGGGTGGCGAGATAGATACTGGAAAGTGGATCGGGCGCGAGGCCGTTGGCAAAGTTTCCCAGGGTATTCGCACTGAGAGGAGCGGCCAGGAAGAGGTCTGCACGATCAGCAAGGTCGATATGGCCAGGCTTCCATGACTGCTTTTCGTCCTTCAACGAGACGAGGACCGGGTTGCGGGAGAGCACCTGCAGGGTGAGAGGAGCAATGAACTCGGTGGCGGCCTTGGTCATGACGCAGTGCGTCTCGTGGCCATCCCTGGTCAATTGCGAGACGAGGTCGGCCGCCTTACAGGCGGCAATGGATCCGGTGATTCCGAGAACAATGGTCATTTGTCGGAATTAACCTCCATCTGCGTCGATGTTGCGAAGAATTTTTTCCGGAAGGGATCACTTCTCCTCAAGTGAGGCGCGAAACACGCAGTCGCTCCGCGGCGAGAAGGGACTTGAAACGCTGGTAGTCGTCTTCCTTTGATCCCGAAATGAGCCGGTAAGTGTAGGAACTGGCATGGCGCATCTCCTCCAGGGCATTGCGGAGACGCAGCGCGATCACTTTCTCGGTGTCAGTGGCGCGATTTGCCAGGCGTTCACGCAATTCGTCTTCACTCGCCGGCATGACAAAGAGATCCACCAGGCTGGCAGCAAGGAGAGGATCGTCGCAGGCCCGTACCTGGGCTGCGCCCTGCACATCGATGTCCACGACCACGTCCTCGCCGCGCTTCAGGAACTCAAGGACCTCGGACTTCAGAGTTCCATAGAGGTTTCCGTGGACCTCGGCGTGTTCAAGGAAATTTCCAGCCTCCACGTCGGCCTCAAACTGCTCCCGGGTCAGGAAGTAGTAATCATGGGCGTTGACCTCGCCCTCCCGGGCCGGACGCGTCGTGCAGGAAATCGAGTAGTGGGCTTCCCCGTCCCTGGCCAGTCGTCGGCAGAGTGTCGTCTTGCCGGAGCCGGAGGGTCCGGAGACGAGGAGGAGAACGCCCGTTCGCTGGGACATGGGGACAGCCTCAGAGAAAATGCCCGTGGATGCAAGAGCAGCCACGGAGCGACAGGGATTTGGAGGATTTATGATCGCCCGGCAGTGCCGGTGGCCGCCTGTTTCCTGAAGAGCCATGGAATGCCGGGCCTGGAGGGCGAGTGCGAAGGCCTTGAGGGACTCCCGGCTCTCTGCTACGGGGAGGCCATGTCTACTGGGAATGATTCCGGAAGTTCCCCCGGCAGCGGGCGCGCGTCGGGGGGTTGTCGCACGCCAGGCTGCCAGAAGATTGCTCATCGACTGAGATGAAATTGTACGTGATCTGCGGTCCGCCCGCCGGGGGGAAAACCCATCACGGCCGACAACTGGCTGCCCGGGTGGGCGCAGTTCTGCTTGATAATGACATTGCCACCGAACCGGTGGTGCAGGCGGGAATGCAGGCTGCAGGGCTTTCCCGTGACGACAGGGATTCGCCACGTTACAAGGAGATCTTCCGTGAGCCGGTTTACGAATCGCTCTTCCGGGTGGCGGAAGCGAATCTTTCACACCTTCCGGTGGTTTTGGTGGGACCCTTTACGCGGGAATCGCAGCAACAGGACTGGCCTGCACGGCTCGCCGCACGCTTCGGAGTCCCGGTGGAGGTGCATTTTGTTTCCTGTCCGCCGGAAGTGAGGCGGGAGCGCATGGAGCGCCGTGGCGAAGCCAGAGACCTGGCCAAGCTGGCCCAATGGGATGCCTACCTGCAGACTGCTGCACTGAAGCCGCCGCCCTTTGACCACCTCCTGGTGGACACCAGTGGGTGAGCTGCCTCGCAGGGGTCGGCCCTCCCGGGTTTTCAAGGGGCATGGACCGGCAGGATGTGCGGCGGCAATCAGGACTCGTCCTTCTCGATGTTCCCGTAGGAGCGATCGAAGTGGACGTAGCCACCATCGATGTGGTGGATCTGACCGGTGGTGTGTCCGGAACAGGGGGAGGCCAGGAAGACAATGGCGTTGGCCATCTCCTCGGCACTGGTCATCCGCCGGCCAAGGGGGATGCGGGCCCGGATCGCTTCCAGGGTCTTCTCCGGATTCTCGACGGTCTTGATCCAGGAATCGTACATGGGGGTCCATACTTCGGCGGGCACGACGGTATTGACCCGGATACCATGCCCGGCGAGGTCGACCGCCCACTCCCGGGTCAGGCCGTGGATGGCTCCCTTGGCCGCGGCATAGCCGGAAGTGCTTCCCTGGCCGGTGATCGCCAGCTTGGAGGAGACATTGACGATGAATCCCGTGCTTTCGATCAGGGCATCGAGGGCGAAGTGGGTGAGGTTGTAGAGGTGGAAGAGGTTGCGCTGGAGGGAAGCGATGAACTCGTCCGGTCCGGCCCGCAGACTGACTCCGTCGTTGACGCCGGCGTTGTGGACGATGCCGTCGAGGCCTCCGAAGGATTCCAGGGTTTTCTCGATCGCAGCACGGCAGGCGTCCACGTCAGTCAGTTCGGTCTCGATCATGAGACCTCGTGTGCCGGTGGCTCCGAGGCGTTCGAGCAGGGCGTTGCCGGTTTCCGGACTGCGTCCCACGATGACCGGGATGGCACCTTCCCGGGCGAAAAGTTCGACCGCGGCAGCTCCGATGCCCTTGGCGCCCCCGGTCACGATTACGACTTTGTCCTTGAGTTTGAGGTCCATGGTTCTGTTCTAACCGGGGGGGAATTGCGCAAGTGTTTCCGCTTTCATCTCGATGGAGAATCCCGGGGTGGTGGGTGCCTGGTAGCGTCCTTTCTTCAGGACACAGGGAGTGACAAAGTGTTCGTGCAGGTGGTCAACATACTCGGTCACCCGTCCTTCCCAGGATCCCGAAATGCTGAGGAAGTCGATGATGGAGAGGTGTTGCACGTATTCGCACAGGCCCACCCCGCCGGCGTGGGGGCACACCGGTTTTCCGAACTTGGCGGCCATGATCATGATGGCGAGGTTTTCGTTGAGGCCTCCCACCCGGGCGGCGTCGACCTGGACCACGTCGATTGCCCCGGCCTGGAGGAATTGCTTGAAGAGGATGCGGTTCTGGCAGCATTCCCCGGTTGCGATCCTGATGGGAGCGATGCCGTCGCGGATCTGCTTGTGTCCGAGAATATCGTCAGGCGAGGTTGGTTCCTCAAGGAACCAGAGGTCGAATTCAGCGAGGGATTTCATCCACTCGATGGCCTCGTCCGGTTCCCAGACCTGGTTGGCGTCTACCATGAGAGTGATCCGGTCGCCCACCACCTCCCGCACGGTGCGCAGACGGCGAATGTCATCCTCGAGATCGGCTCCCACCTTGAGCTTGAGGTGCGTCCAGCCGGCATCAACCGCCTCCTGGCAGAGGCGCCGCAACTTGTCGTCGGAGTAACCGAGCCAGCCCACCGAAGTGGTGTAGGTCGGGTAGCCGCGCTCCAGGAGCTGGGCCAGGCGCTCCTCCCGGCCTTTCCGGGCACGCTCCAGGATCCCGCAGGCTTCTTCCGGGGTGAGCGCGTTGGTGAGATAGCGGAAGTCGATGCAGCGGACAATTTCGTCAGGCGTCATCCCGGTGACGAGCTGCCAGACCGGTTTGCCCTCCGTCCGGGCCCAGAGGTCCCACACCGCATTGACCACCGCGCCGGTTGCAAGGTGAATGACGCCCTTGTCGGGTCCCACCCAGCGAAGTTGTGAGTCTCCGGTGAGATAGCGCCAGAAGGCACCCATGTCGGAAGTGATCTCCTCCAGCGACATACCCACGAGACAGGGGGCGAGGGATCTGATGCCTGCGATACAGAGCTCGTTGCCCCGTCCGAGGGTGAAGGTCAGCCCGTGTCCTTCGTGTTCCCCGTCCGTCTCGAGCACGACGTAGGCCGCCGAGTAGTCGGGGTCGGGATTCATCGCATCCGAACCGTCCAGCTGGGCGGAGGTCTGGAAGCGCGCGTCGTGGGTTCTGAAGCCGGTGATCTTCAAGGCGGCTGGAGGGCGAAGGGTCAGGATTCCTTGACCGCGACCTGCCGTTGAACACCGAGGCCGTCGACCCCGAGCTCGAAGACGTCGCCCTCCTGCACGAATTGTGGCGGATCGAATCCAATGCCGACTCCGGCCGGGGTTCCGGTGGAGATGACGTCGCCGGGCAGGAGCGACATGAATCTGCTCACGTAGGCCACAAGGTGCGGGATGGAGAAGATGAGATCGCTGGTGTTGCTGTCCTGCAGGGTCTCGCCATTGCGCTTGAGCCACAGTCGCAGGTTGCCGGGATCCGGCACTTCATCGGTGGTAGCGAGGCAGGGGCCGAAGGGGGCGAACGTGTCACCGGACTTGCCCTTCACCCACTGACCGGTTCCCTCCAGCTGCCACTCGCGTTCGGAGTAGTCGTTGTGCACCGCAAAGCCGGCGATGTGATCGAGGGCATCTTCCTCGGCGACATACTTTGAGTATTTTCCAATGACGAAGGCGAGTTCCACTTCCCAGTCGGTCTTGACCGAGTCACGGGGAATGACGAGATCGTCGTTGGGGCCGCTCCAGGCCGAGGTGGCCTTCGAGAAGAGGACCGGCTCGGCGGGTGGCTCCAGGCCCCCTTCGGCGGCATGGGCGGCATAATTCAGGCCGATGCAGATGATCTTGGACGGCCGGGCCACCGCAGGCGCGAGAGTGACCCCGGAAGTCTGCAGGGTGGGAGCAGTTTCGCGATTCTGTGCCAGCCAGGTTTCCAGGCGGGTGAGGCCGTCATTGCCGAAGAAGTCCTCATTCCAGTCTTCGCCAAAGGCGGAGGCATCGAGAATGGTATCATCATCGAGGAAGAGGCCCGGAGAGGGTGATCCGTCTTGGAGGAACCGAGTGAGTTTCATGGAAGGACAGGGGTAAGTGACAGGTTGCAGTGGAGGGGAGGAGTTAGCGGAGATTGGTCACGCCACCGTCGATCTCGAAGGCGCTGCCAGTGATGAACCCGGCCCGGTCGGAAGTGAGGTAGGATACGAGACCGGCGATTTCCCCGGGTGTGCCCATGCGCCCGATCGGTTGCCATTCGCTGAGGGTCTTGAGCATTTCCGGACGCTCCTCTTCGGAGTAGTTCTTGGCGAGGTAACCGTCGACAAAGGGAGTGTGTACCCGGCCGGGGCAGACGCAGTTGCAGCGGATGCCCCTGTCGATGTAGTCACGGGCAATCGACATGGTCATGCTCAGAACCGCGCCCTTGGACATGGAGTAGGCGAAACGGTCTGAGATTCCGAGATAGGAGGCCACCGAGGCGAGGTTCACCACGCAGCCCCCGCCGCTGGTGACCATCTTGGGAACAGCAAAGTGGAGGCAGTGATACATGCCCTTCACATTGACCTCGTAGATCCGGTCCATTTCCTCCGGGGTGCAAGCCTCCACATTGCCCACCGAGGCGATCCCGGCATTGTTGATCAGGATGTCGAGAGAATCGATTTGATCAAAGGCGGCCCGGACAGAGTCGGTTTGTGAAATGTCACAGGGAACCAGGCGGGCCGAGCCGCCCGCTTCCCGAATGGCAGCAGCACTCTCTTCTCCAGCCGTCTCGTCGACCTCAACGATGATGATTTCGTGATCCTGCTTCGCCAGTTCCGCCGCAATGGCGCGGCCGATACCTGATCCAGCTCCGGTGATAACTGCTGTGCTCACGAAGCGAGACAATATCGAAATGGCCTGCAGGCCAAGGGGTTTTCCTCTCCGGGAGCTCGGATGGCCCGTCCGCACGGAAATTCTGTCCCAATCAAGGCTTCGATGATCCGGATGGACAGTGGGGCGGGGCTTTCCTAAGAGTGGAAGCGATGAGTCTGTTCAAGACGTCCGCACTCGCCCTGGCCCTGCTGGTATGGCCGGCGATCACCCGCGCGGAGATCCCGAAGCCGGATGATGCCCCACAGCCCAAGAGCCCCGAGGAGAGCAGGAAGTGTTTCTCGTTGCCGGAGGGATTCCGTATCGATCTCATTGCAAGCGAGCCCCTGATTCGTGATCCGAGCTGCGTGGCCTGGGATGAAAACGGGCGGCTCTTCGTGTCAGAGATTCACGGCTACAACCTGGAAGGCCACCTGGATGTGACCTCCTTGAACAAGACAGGCAAGCTGGATACGTCCATCCGGCGGATCCGGGTCGGGTCGGAGATGAAGGAGGAAGCGCGCCGGGGGCAAACGGGCGCACTCAAATTGCTGCGCGACAAGGACGGAGATGGCCACATGGACGAAGTGGTGATCTGGGCTGACGATATTCCGCCTGCCTACGGAGTGGTCGCCGCGCGTGGTGGAGTGGTGGTGCTGGCCGAGCCTGACATTTACTTCTTCGCGGACCGGGACGGAGACGACAAACCGGATGTGCGTGAGCTGCTCTTCACCGGTTTTGAACGTGGTGAGATGGAGCGGTCCATCAATAATCCAGTGTGGGGACCGGACAACTGGATCTATGCAGGTCGTGGCTGGGGGGGAGCGGAAGTGACCGGCCCGAAGCTGAAGGGGATCGTCAAGCTGGGTCGAACAGACTTTCGCTTCAAGCCGGATGGATCGGCCATCGAGCCGGTGAGCGGCGATAACCACACCTTCGGGATGTGTTTCGACGATTTCGGCTTTCGCTATCTCATTACCACCGGGCAGCCGGTGCGTTATGCCGCTCCGCTTCCCTACCGCTATCTTGCGCGGAATCCACATGTATCCTCACCGGGCACCACTGTCGGCGCCACGTCCTATTACAACACCTTCCCTGTCAGCGCACCACATCCCTGGCGGCGCAAGCGGGGCGCCGATCCGCGGTGGGTGAAGTTTTACGGTGCAGGCGAGGCAAAGCCCAATGGCAACTTCACCTCGGCGTGTGGCCAGCAGGTCTACCGTGCCGAGCTCTTCCCCGAGAAGTACCGGGGCAACCATTTCGCCTGTGAGCCCCAGCAGAACATGGTGCATCGCAGCATTGTCGAGCGTGACGGGCCAGGGCTTCGTGCGCAGCGGCCGGAAGAGCATGCAGAATCGGAATTTCTCTCCTCCTCGGATGGCTGGTTCCGGCCCAACAACCTGCGGGTTGGTCCTGACGGGGCGCTCTACATCGTGGACATGTACCGGGAGATCATCGAGGACTACTCCGCGATCCCGCGCTACCTGCAACAGCAGTACGGGCTGCTCAATGGCGATGATCGGGGCAGGATTTGGCGGCTGGCGCCCGTAAACAGCAAGCCTGCTCCCATCGCGGCAGGGAAGATGCCCTCCGTTGAGAGCCTGAAGCATCCGAACGCCTGGTGGCGAAGGACCGCGCAACGCTTGTTCGTCGAGGGGGCGGGAGCTTCCGGGAGCGCCACCCTCCTGGATGTTGTCCGGGATCGCGAGGCTCCCTATCAGTCACGTATTCATGCGCTTTATGCGGCGGACGGGCGTGGAGAACTCCGCGCCCCGGATCTGACGGCAGTGCTGCTGGATCCTCATCCGGCAGTAAGGATGCACGCCCTGCGGGTGGGCGAGAAGTGGTTCGATGCCGGGGGAGAATTCCTTGCGGCAGCGCTCAAGATGGCCAGGAAAGAGAGCGATCCGAGCGTCCTCCTGCAGCTCGCCATGTCCCTCGGGGAGAGCAGGGCACCCGAGGCAATCAGGGCCCTCGCTCACCTGGCAGCGACAAACAGTGAGATCCGATGGATGGACAATGCGGTTCTCAGTTCGATCGGAAAGACGGCCGGACCCTTCCTCGCAGCGCTTCTGAAGGATCATCCCGGAGCCCCGGGGGGAATCGTAGAGCGAGCCACCGAGACGGCGGTGCGTTCTGGAGATCAGAAGGCTGTGGGCGAGGTCATGGCTGCCTTGAGTGCGCATCCGGACGAAGCACTGCGGTTGCGCCTGTTGGCGCTGGCTGCCAAGCACGGTCTGGACAAGTCTCCGTCCCTGCGGGCCTCTGCGGATGTGGCCCTGAAATCAGTGATCGACAGGAGCCAGCCTGCGGCCAAGCGCCTTGCATCGCTGCGACTGGCACCCTATGCCTCAACCGAGGTGCTCGGCATCGCGGTGGGAGCGGTGATCGATCCCCTGAACGATCCCGACTTCCAGCGCCAGGCGTTGAGAGAGCTTGCGGGATTGTCGCATGCAGCGGTAGCTGCGGTGCTGATCGAGAAGATCTCCTCCATGAGTCCGCGTTCGGCGGGCATCGTGACCGAGGTGCTGCTCGGCAATGATGACACCGCCCGGCAGTTACTGGATTCAGGGAAAATTACGACCGGTTCTCTTTCGGCCCTTCAGCGTTATCGCCTTCTTCACCATGATAAGGCGGAGATCCGGAAGCTGGCCCGGACCCTGGTTACGGCCACCGTGGGGACTGATGGCGAGAAGAAGTTCGCCAGACATTTTGCGGCTCTGCGGGGCAAGGCGGATGCCAGGCGGGGCGCTCAGGTTTTCGCGACCCAGTGTGCCGCCTGCCATGTCTTCGCCGGGAAGGGTTCTGGGGTAGGCCCTGGCCTGGATGGGGAGGCCGGACGTCCGGCCGAATCGCTCCTGCTGGACATTCTCGATCCGGGACAGAACCTGACAGCCGGCTATGCAACCTTCCTGGCGAAGACGAAAAAGGGCGATTCGCACGCCGGGGTGCTCTCCGCAGAGTCGGCCACCAGTATCACGCTCACCGGGACGGGTGGGGTGAAAACAGTGGTGCTGCGGAGTGATCTGGCCTCCATGGAGAAGCTCCCCCTTTCCCTCATGCCGTTGACCTTCGCGGATGCACTCAAGCCCCTGGAAGCCGCCGACCTGATTGCCTATTTGAAGAGCAGGCCTTTGCCCGGTTCGCTGGTTCTTTTCGATGAGGATCCCGGGTTTCCGTCCCTCCTGGGAGCAGGCCGGGGCGAGGCCGATCTCGACTGGCGGGATGGAGCGACAGGCAATGCCTGCGTGACGGTGAAGGGCTTCCAGCGATACAGCAGGCAGCTGCCGGGATGGAAATTTCCCATTCGTGAGAAGCCTGCGGAGGGGGAATTCCGCTATATGAGAATCGCGATGAAGACGCGTGGCTCCAAGGGCATGATGCTCGAACTGGCAGCAGACGGGAGTTTCCCGCCGGAGAGCATGCCGATTCGAACTTATTACGCGGGTGAGAATTCCACGGGATGGAAATCCAACGAACTCGCCAGGGAGATCCCCGACAAATGGCAGACCTACACCATCGATCTCTGGAGAGGGAACGGTGACTTCAATCTCACCGGAATGGCTTTCACCGTGATGGGGGGCGAGGCCTCCTACGATGCAATTGAACTGCGGCGGAAGCCGTAGGGGAGTCCTTCCGGGACCTGACGGTGAGAGCGCGGAATCTCCTCACGGGTTGTTAAAGCCCGAACCCGGTACCCGGCAGGAAGCGGTAGTAAACCTCCAGCATGAGGGTGGCGAGGGCGGTGTGGTAAACCGGATCGTTCTTGTTGCCCGGTCCGGGATTGGGTGGGGCCCGGAAGTGGCCATCGCCCTGCTGGCCGCTCAGGAGGGTGTCGCGGAACTTGTCGTTGTAGTCGAGCCAGCTCTTGCCGCCGTGGTTGATGGCGGCCTGGCTCACGTAGTAGTGCTCGTAAAGGTTACAGGGTCCTCCCTGGTAGCTGATGCTGGCGTGTTGGTCAATATAGTCCATTCCCTTGCGGGCGGCACGATGATTGGTTCCCTTGTGCTGCTGGAAGCAGAGGACCCCCGCTCCGGTCAGGGTGAAGTGTTCACCACCCACCGGGCTCGTCCCGGTGTAACCAAAACCGCCATTACTGTTCTGTCGACCTTCGCAGTAATTGAGCGCCCTGCTGATGCACTCAGGCAGGTTGCGGAAGTCGAGGCGGGTATGGTAGCCCGCCTTGAGAGCCTGCATTTGCCAGGCGGTGATGGACATGTCGCCCCCGCGGTTGCCTTCGTCGAAGCCGTATTCCCATCCTCCCGAGCGGTTCTGGTTGTCGATGATCCACTGGACGCCCAGCTGCACGGAATCCTTGAGATTGGGAATGTTCAGGCCGAGCTGGCGGCAGAACATGTAGGCTTCGGCGAGCGCGTAAGTTGCGATGCCATGCTCATAGACCCAGTGGTTGTTACCGCGGTTGGTGCACAGCCGGCCCTTGTTCTTCACGCTGTTATCGATGAGGTAGACCATGCCGTTGGTGACGGCCTCGCCGAATTCCTCGGAAAGAGGTGTCTCGCAGTGACCGAGATAGGCCAGGAGGACCAATCCGGTCTGGGCCACTTGGTTGCTGCCACCCCAGGAGCCATCACGGCGCTGCACTTTCTTGAACCAGCGCAGGGCCTTCATCACCGCCTCTTCACATGCCTCGTTGCCGCCATGCTGCTTGAGCCGGCGCATGCGGTCCGCGGCTGAACAGCGCTTCCGCATGGTAGCGGGGATTCGTCCGAAGCCGCCCCCGCCTCCGTTGCCGCCGGTGCCCCATCCCTGGCCAATGTCGTCCCGGAAGCCGTAGGTCAGCGCCGGAACAGCCTCCACCTCCGGAATCGGCACGGCGGTCGGAGAAGGCGTCACCGAGGCCATGACCTTGGCGATGGACGAGGAGGGCGCATTGGGCTTGGGAGTGACCTCACGGGTGATTCGCTTCTGCTGGAGCGGGTCGTCCTCCTCGGAGCCGGAAGAGTAGGCAACAATGATGGGGGATTTGATTATCAGGGAAGGCAGGAGAATAAAGAAGAGGATGAGCACCACCAGGATCACCGAGAGGATGGCAATGATCAGGCTTGTGACGATTGATGCCCGGCGCTGGGCATCCAGATTGGACTGGGCCTCAGGATTGAGTCGGGCGTGAATGCTCATGATGAAACAGGATGGAAGCCAATGTGCCGGAGCTAGTAAGAAGTCCTATTCCAAGGTTAATTTCAAGGCTGGAACGTGGTTTCTATCTCCAATATTAGCACAAAAAGGGGATCGGAATACACGGATTATAAGGACCCCTTAGCTAATTGTGGCTCCGGAGGTCAGGCAACGATCTGCTTAATAACCCGTCCCGCCACATCGGTCAGCCGGAACCGGCGGCCATTGTGTTTGAAGGTGAGTTTCTTGTGATCGAGCCCGAGGAGATGGAGGATGGTCGCGTGCAGGTCGTGGATCTCGACCTTGTCGACGACGGCCTGGTGTCCGATCTCGTCGGTTTCGCCGTAGGAGGTTCCGCTCTTCACTCCGCCCCCGGCGAACCAGTAACAGCCGGCGTGGGGATTATGGTCGCGGCCGGGTTTCTGGCTCTTCTGAGCCACGGGAAGGCGGCCGAATTCTCCGCCCCAGATCACGAGGGTTTCATCGAGGAGTCCTCGCTCCTCCAGGTCCTGCAGGAGGCCTGCGATGGGCTGGTCCGTTTCACCCGCGAAGCCGGTGTGGTTGCCCGCGATGTCGTTGTGCCCGTCCCAGCTGCGCTGGTTCTCCATCCCCCCGGAGTAGATCTGCACGTAGCGCACGCCACGTTCGATCATACGCCGTGCCATCAGGCACTGGCGGGCAAAGTGGGAGCATTGCCCATTATCGAGACCGTAGAGCTTCTTGATGTGATCCGGTTCGGAGTTGACGTCGACGCACTCGGGAGCTTCCTCCTGCATGCGGTAGGCGAGTTCAAAGCTCTTGATCCGCGCGGTGAGTTTCCGTTCCGCATCGGTACGATCCCGGTGTGACTGGTTCATTTCCCGCAGGAAGCGAAGCTGGGCACGTTGTTGTTCCTCGCTCATGCCCGGGACGCGTTTCAGGTTCGGGATGGGGTCGCCCTTGGTATTGATCCATGTTCCCTGGAAGGACCCCGGGAGAAACCCGTTGCCCCAGTTGGCCGCGTGGCCTTTGGGTAGTCCGCGGCCCTTGGGATCGCTCATGACCATGAAGGCTGGCAGGTTTTCGTTCTCGGTACCGAGCCCGTAGGCCACCCAGCTCCCCACGCAGGGATGGCCCATGCGTGTTACACCCGTGTTGGCCATGAAGAGGGCCGGACTGTGGTTGTTGGACTGGGTGTGGAAAGACTTCACAAATGCCATCTTGTCCACGTGTCTGGAAAGATGTGGAAAAATGGAGGAGACCCAGGCTCCACTCTGGCCGTGCTGCTTGAATTCGAAGGGCGACTTCATGAGAGGTCCCACCGCATTCTCAAAAAAGCCCGTGGTGGGATCGAAACCCTCAAGCTTCTGCCCATCGCTCTTGGTAAGTTCCGGCTTGTGATCCCAGGTGTCGACGTGGGACGGGCCACCGTTGACGAAGAGCCAGATTACATGCTTGGCCTTGCCATCGAAGTGTGGCTTGCGGGCCTCCAGGGGATTATTCCCCAGTTCGACCGCCGCGTGGCCGTTCTCGTGCAGGAGGGACGCGAGGGCAAGGGCACCCAGTCCACCGCCAGCCTTGCTCAGGAGTTCACGCCGGTTCCAGGCGTCTTCAAGTCGATTGCAGTTCATCAGGATTATTCCACGTAGATCATTTCATTGGAGGCGAGCAGGGCGTGGCAAAAGTCCACCAGGGCGGGTTCCTTCTTTCCGCCGTAGCTCGCGATCTGTTCATTGAGAAAATTGTGCATTCGCTTTCGCTGTTCTTCGGTCGGAGGCGATCCATGGGCGCGGTAGACTGCGCTGCCGACCGGATCGCTCTCGGCCATTACGGTTTTCGCAAAGTGGGCCGCCATTTCGCGTATCTGCGGACTGTTGATGAAGATAAGGGCCTGCGAGGGCGTGGTGGTCACCGCCCGCCGTCCCTGGCTGGTCATGGTGTCGGGCGAGTCGAAAAGCTGCATTATGGGCACCAGCTTGCTGCGCTTGATAAAGAAATAGATGCTGCGCCTTTTCATGCTCTGGTCCAGGGTGCCGGCTCCGTACATCCTGTGGTCAAGCAGCCCGCTTACCGCCAGGGCATTGTCCCGAATGATCTCGGCTTCCAGGCGACGGGGTTCCCGCTTCCACCAGTAGAGGTTCTTTGGATCGGCACTGGCGTTGGTCCCGTTGTCGGAGGAGCCCATGCGATAAGCCTCACTCATCATGATCTTCTTGTGCATGCGTTTGAGGGTCCATCCGTGGGCGATGAGATCGCGGGCCAGGTAATCGAGCAGCCCGGGATGGGTTGGCTTGGTGCCCTGAAAGCCGAAATCGTTGACGGATTCCACGATTCCACGGCCGAAATGATGTTGCCAGAGGCGGTTGACGATGACGCGGGCAAGAAGATGCCCGGCGCCACTTTCTACATCGGTGATCCATTTCGCCACTCCACTGCGTTTCATGGACGTGCGAGCCCCGGCTGGTCTGGAAACCACCCAGTTTTCCGCACTTGCCCCATTGCGCATGAGCACCTGGAGGAACCCCTGGGGAGCCTTGCCGTTTTTCTGGTCCGGATCGCCGCGCACCAGGTAGTAGCTTTCCTTGTAGAAGTCGGGCACCTTGCCACTGTTGGTGTGGTGACGCATGGGCTTGAACCCCTCACTGCAGACCATCACTTTCTCCTTTTTCCCCTGGGGCCGGGTTGAGTTGAGAGCGCTGATCCGGCCGCTTAAACTGGCCCAGGCGGGATCGATCGGGAGGTAGAGTTCGATCATGCGCGCGAGGTCCGCCTCCTGGACCGCTCCCTTGTTTTTTTTGTCGAGGGCCAGTAATTCCCTGCGAGCGACCTCGCCCGGATCGGCCTGTCCTTCCCGCAGGGGAAGATTGGCGGCAGACCGGTTGCTCACCGAGATTCGCAGGCGCCCGATGTTATGCTGGGTGTTGAGGTTGAAGTGGAGCCTGATGGAGAGCCGCTTGTTCGTTCCTTCGACGATTTCGGGGTTGGTGATCTCGAAGACAGCGGCGTGATCCTTTCCGAACTGCGGGTCGATCGCCCAGCCGCCCCCGGGGTTTCCATCGATCACCAGGTTGACATGGAGTTTGGCACTCTGATTGAAGGTCGCCCGCGGGTTAGCCAGTTTCAGGGCGGTGGTTCCGGCGGAGATTTCCAGGTGAGAGAGCCCGATATTGCCGTTGCTGGCCCGGCCCGGCCCACCCCGCTTCATCGACGGGTGCGCCAGAGCCTCGATGCGCAACGAACGCGGCTTCTCGACCGGGGAGGTGGCCACGAAGGTGTAGACGTCGGAGTTGGGATTCGCCCCGCCTGCGAGGTAGGAACCGTCCGGCTGCCGTTTGAAGGTGGCCCCTCCCTTGGAGACCAGGGGTTCCGCCACCAGCACCGTCCAGGCCGAAGTGTGCTCGACTGGATCGCTTCCACGATGGGTCTGCAGCCAGGCTTGCAGCCTCTTCGGGGCCTGCGTTTTTCTGAAGGCGTCCGCCTCAGCCTGCAGGGTGCTCATGGCCTCCCTGAACTTGTCCATCGCAGCGTCCTCAGGCTTGTTGATTTCAAGGTCGATTTCGCTCCGGACGGTCTGGGTGAAGGCGCTGAGCAGCTCGTAGTAATCACGAGTGGAAACGGGATCATATTTGTGATCGTGGCAACGGGCACAACCGATGGTGGTAGCGAGCATGGCCGATCCCATGGTGGAGACCATGTCGTCGGTGGCATCTAAGCGAGTGCGTTCCGCCTCGCTGGATGTGATCTGAGTGGGGTAGACACCTGCTCCAAGAAAGCCTGTCGCAGACAGCGCCTCCGAGTCAGCGGGTGCCAGCTCGTCTCCTGCGATCTGCCACTTCACGAATTGATCGTAAGGCATGTCGCCGTTCAGGGAGCGGATGACGAAATCGCGGAAGTGGAAGGCGAACTTGCGATCGTAGTCGTGTTCGAATCCATGGCTTTCTGCAAATCGGGCCACGTCGAGCCAGTGTCGTGCCCAGCGTTCACCGAACCCGGGGCGGGCGAGGAGGTCATCGATGATCTTCTCGTAGGCCTGCGGATCCTCGCTCTTCACGAACTTCTCGATTTCGTCCGGGGTGGGCGGCAGGCCGATCAGATCAAAGTAGGCCCGCCGGATGAGCTTGCGGGGATCGAGGGGAGTTGCCGCCACCAGTCCATGTTCGCGGCGTTTGGCGGCCAGGTAACGGTCGATCCCGGATGACACGTTATTTTCCGACGGGGGAGGAGCATCTCCCCGCAAGGGGGCGTAGGCCCAGTAGCGCCGGTCCTCGTCAGTCACCTGCAGGGGAGTCTTTTCCGCGGCACTCTTGTTCAGGAGCGGTTGGTCGTAGGCAGCTCCGAGGGCGATCCACTCCTCAATGGCGGCAACCGCTTCAGCGGGGAGCGGTGGTTTCTTGGGCGGCATGGCCAGTTCCTCTTCAAGGTGAGCGGTCGCCAGATAGAGGAGGCTTTCACCAGGCTTCCCCGGAACGATCGCCACCCCCTGGTCCCCGCCCTTGAGGAGCGCCTCACGGGTGACCAGGTTGAGGCCCGACTTGGTCTTGTCGCCTCCGTGGCAACGCACACAGTGCTCCTTCAGGATGCCACTCACCCGGCTGCTGAAGAGCTTCTGGCTCGCGGCCATCCTGGCCGCGTGCCCGCGATCCTCCGCCAGAGCCGATTGCGCCAGGACAGCAAGGACAAGGACCGGAAAAATCTTGGGCATACCGGAGGGTCACCCCGTGGCCCCCCCGGAGGCAAGTCCCCAAGAGGGACGACGTTGGCACCGGAATTTCAGGGTTGGGGCAGTTTTTGCGGGGTGAACCCGCGGGAGCACCTGTTGCCGTCGCGAATCGTGGTATTACACCAACTCGTTGAGGAGATTCTCATGCGGTCGCGGGATGACCACCTTGTGCACGAGGAGTCCCTTTTCCGAGACCAGGCTGGCGCCCGCATCGACTGCGGCCTGCACCGCCGAAACGTTGCCGGTGAGCGTGACGAAGGCCTTGCCACCCAGGGCCATTGCGAGGCGGATTTCGATGAGTTGCACCTCGGCCGCCTTGGCCGCGGCATCCGCTGCTTCAATCAGGGAGGTCACCGAGAAGGACTCGATCACCCCCAGGGCGTCCAGCTCGTCTGCCTGGCTGGTGCCCGAGATGGCGGGGAAGACGCTGGGATCGATATTGGAGAGGACTGCGGAGTCGATGACCGCCCCCTCGCTGATCGCCACTCCAGCCGCGACCGCGGATTGCACGTCGGCCACTTCACCTCCCACCATCACCATGTATTTGCCCGAGCAGATGGACCGGGCCAGCAGCATTTCCACGTTGGCGGCTTTGAGCATCTCGTCACTGCTGGAATATCCCGCCGCGATACTGGAGAGTTCGACGATGCCGATGGCGTTCTTGGTCATGGGGATGTTCTGTTAGAGTTTTTCGATGGTGACAGCGCTGTTCACGGTGGTGACGGTCCCCTCGATGCTGGAATGAATGCGGGCGGCCAGTTTTCCTTCCGGAATTTCCGCCACCAACTGGCCCGCCTTCACCTTGTCTCCGACCTGAACTACTGCCTTGGAGGGGACGCCCACGTGTTGACTGAGCGGAAGGGTTACCCTGCGGGCCTCGTAACTGTTGTCGTGCCAGGGAGCGGGGACGTTGTAGCTGGTGACCCCCAGTTTCTGCATGAGAGATTTCAGAGGGGCGTGCCGGCCGTCTGCCATGGGATGCGCCTTCACCTCCGTGGTGGGTCCGAGCCAGCGTTCCAGGTTGGCGTCCTTGCGGTCCGCGATGGCCTGGTTGCAGGCTTCCCTGGGGAAGAGATCCTCGGGGCATGCGTAGAGGGTGCACAGGCCGCAGGCGCAGCAGAGGTCGGCCCACTTGCTCCAGTTCTGCTTCCCGCTGGCGGAGAAGCCGAGGGTGCGCATCACCTTGTGGGGCTGCACGTCGTAACCCAGAAGGTAGCGTGGGCAGAATTCAGTGCAGTAACTGCACTGATCGCAGGCCGACTTGCCGATCCGATGCATGGCCTTGGTGGGAGTAAGAATGCGTTGGACGAGGCGGTGGCTGGTGGGCAGCACGATGAGCCCACCGGTCGTCTTGGTCACGGGCTGGTTCAGATCATCCGTCAGTTTTCCCATCATGAGTCCGCCCACGAAGACGGAGTAATCGCGGATGGATGGCCCGCCTGCGATCGCGATCACCTCCCGCAGGGTGATTCCCACCGGCACGGCCATGCTCATGGGGGTCGCCACCTCCCCGGCGACGGTAAGAATCTTCCTGGTGACGGGGCGGCCTTCCGCGGCCTCTGCAATATTATAGAGCGTTTCGGAGTTGTGTACCACCGTCCCGACCTGAAGGGGAATTCCTCCGGGCGGGATGAGCCGCCCGGTGCATTCATGAACCAGGACGAACTCATCACCTGCGGGATAGTAGTCGTCAAGGAGTTGAACCTTGATGTCCTTGCCGCCGGTCGCCTCCTTCAGGATGGCCACCGTCCTGGTCCGCTTGGCCTTGATCCCGAAAATCGCCTTGTCGGCTCCGGTTGCCTGCATGGAGAGCTCCATTCCCCGCAGGACCTGGTCCGCGTGGGCCTCGGTGAGTTCGGCATCCTTGTGCAGGAGAGGCTCGCACTCCGCGCCATTGGCGAGCACGTACTCGGCCTCCGCCTCAAGCTTCACATGAGAGGGAAAGCCTGCGCCACCTGCTCCCACCACGCCGGCTTCGCGGACTGCTGCAACGATCTCCATTTGCCTGCGAAGCAGCATCGTGGATGGGGATGCCGAGTCAAGGGTTGAGACTCTTTCTGCGAGGAATTTGCTTTTTGCGGGAGGCTCCTGAAACAGCCGTGGGGCCGGACCGGAGGGCGGGGAAAAGGAGGATTACTTCTTATTTTTTCCGCCCAGCGAGAATAGCTTTGTCTGTGTGCGCTGATACATGACTCCATTGGCAATAGCGGGAACGGCAAAGCATTTTTCTCCAAGTGGATTCCTGGCCAACAGCTTGAAGGTTTTGTCAGCGGCGATAACCACCACCTCGCCCGTCTTGCTTGTGCAGTACAACCGACTGCCGATCCACACCGGGGAGCAGTAGTAACCGCCACCCACCCGCTCGCGCCAGTGACGTTTTCCGCTGGCCGCATCCAGGCAGCTGACAATGCCGCTGTCTGTCCAGAGAAACAGGAGGTCGTCCTTGATGAGGCAACTGGGCACCAAGGGCGGCGATTGCCGCACCTCATAGGCCACCTTGGGCTCCTTCACTCCACCCTTTTGCGGAGCGCGCACCGCCACCAATTGCTGCGCTGACAAGCCCGCGCCGTGACTGCCGAACACCAGATCCTGATAAAGCTGCGGCGAGCCCACCACGCGACTTCCCAGGACGCCCTTGATCTCCCAGTTTACTTTGCCTGTGGCCAAATCCACACCCGTCATGCCAGGGGCC